>ERZ842401.382-NODE-382-length-63663-cov-8.801267_pt1 | contig 63663 bp, 64 predicted proteins | sample MGYA00521270_ERZ842401 | MGnify/ENA primary metagenome ERZ842401 (study PRJEB31892, sample SAMEA3878208) | bioreactor metagenome | biome: Moose rumen | place: Sweden | collected 2011-10 | study: EMG produced TPA metagenomics assembly of the PRJEB12797 data set...
TCTCTTTTACTCGCGCAGGAGAGGGCTTATTTCATGGATAATGCCTTATAATATTTAATGAGGTGATGAAATTCATGAAACGTAAATTTATTCTTTTCGTTCTTACTCTGGTAATTATCTTCTCAGCTCTTCAGGCTTCAGCTTTCGAGGCAAAAACAAAATGGAGCTTCAAAACCGCAGGACTTCCAACAGGCGGCTTAAAAATTCATCAAAATATGCTCTTATTCGGAGACTGGACAGGCCAATTTTATGCGCTCGATAAATCATCAGGCTCACTCTTATGGTCTAACAAAGAAGGAAATGGCAACGCTGTAGCAGGAAATCCCCAAATATTCGAAGATAACGTAATTTTTGCTCATGTTGACGGCGAAGTTACATGCTTGAAAATTTCCGACGGCTCATTAGTATGGCGTTATCGTCAGTCTCAGGATGATTTAGGCTTCAATGACGGCATAGCGATTGGCGAAGGTTTAGTTTTTGCGGCAAAAAAAGAGGGAGAATTAATCGCGCTTGATATTAAAGACGGTCATCTTATCTGGTCGTTCAAGACTTCACAGAATTTACAATCAGCTCCGGCTTATGGTGAAGGCTTTGTTTTTCTCGGTGAGGACAACGGAATTTTTGACATTATCGAGGCTAAAACAGGTAAACGAGTAAACGGCGGCGGTGCAGGAGGCTCAATCAATACTCCTGTTGTTGAAGGCGGAAATCTTTACGTCTCGGCTTGGGATAATTCGGTTCAGGCTGTCCAGATTAAGGACGTAATTCCCCTGTGGAACACGAAAGTCAAAGAGCCTGTTACGACTTCTCCTGTTACAGCTGACGGATTTATTGCGGCTGGGACCGCTCGAGGCTCAGTTGTTGTGCTCAATCAGAAAGACGGCAATTTTTTATGGGATAAACATATCGGAAGTGGTTCGGTTATTGCCAAGCCGTTAATCGCTGAAGGTCTCGTTTTTGCCGGAACAGATCACGGAAATCTTGAGATTATCGAAGCTGATACGGGCAAAGCGAAATTCACGGTTGAGACACAATACGGAGTTTATTCATCGCCGGCTTATTCTGAGGGAGTATTTTACTTCTTTGGAGATAATAAAGTTCAGGCCTTGCAATAAAAGGAGAGTTTAAGCATGTCAAAAATTTTTCTTGCATTAACTTTTCTGCTCTCATTATTCACCCTGAATGCTTATGCTTACAATTGGCCGAACTCGAATTTATACGGAGGAATGGGAAAATATAATCCTGCTTTGAACGAGGACTTTTACGCGAATATTAATCATGAATGGCTGATTAACGCGAAATTAAAGCCCGGACATTCAGGGACAAGCGCATTTGATGAGCTTCAAGATATGGTTGACGAGAATTTGAGAGCCATAATGACCGACGAGACTTTGAGAACTCATGACGGCGAATTAATCAGAAAGTTATATTCTCTCTGGTTGAACTGGGACGAACGAAACGCTTCGGGGCTTGCTGACTTGAACGAACAGGCAAAATTAATCACAGGCATAAACACTCTGGAAGAACTCAGCGAATATTTCATGAGTAAACCAAGTTTTTATCATGACGCTTTAATCGCTGATTACGGGCTTGGTTACGACAATGAGGACTCCGAACGTTATAATCTCGAGCTTGCCGCAACCCCTTTATCACTTGGAGACAGCGCAGAATATAAGACTTTAACGCCCAACGGTGAACGCACAAAGAAAATGCATGACGGGATTGTGAGTTACATGCTTCGAAGATTGGGTTATGACGCTGATTTTGCCGCGAAAATCTTAGAGGGAGAATATAACTTTGAGGCTAAAATTGCTGAACACATGATGACAGTTGAGGAGTTGAACGCTCCTGAAGCTATCGAGAAAATGTATAATCCCCTGAGCATTGAGGAGTTACGCGAAAAGTCGCCGAATTTCCCGTTTGCAGAAGTTCTTGAAGCTCACGAGATTAACTCTGACTTGATTAACTTGCAGGAACCCGACTGGCTCAAGGCAATTAATGAGCTTTATGTGAGTGACAATCTTGATGACATGAAGGCTTATTTACTCGCAAAATTGGCCGCAAGCTATATCACTGTTACTGACGAGCCGGCTTATCGGGAATATCAAAGATTATCGCGTGAACGTAACGGAATAACTGAGAGCAAACCGGATTATGAGAGTGCTGTAGATTTCGTTCATGAAACTTTACCCGTGCCAGTCTCGAAAATTTACGTCGAGCGTTATATCCCTGAGAGTGCTAAAAACGAAGTCAGGGGAATTATTGAGCGCACTGTGAAATTTTACCGCTCAATGCTGGAAAATGAAGAATGGCTTTCACTTGAGACCCGCAAAAAAGCAATTGAGAAACTCGACGCTATGAGGCTTAACGTTGCTTATCCTGATAAATGGGTAGATTTTTCAGAGCTTGAGATTTCCGACAACATAACTTTTTATGACGCTTTACAGGCAATAAAAAAGTTCAAGCTGCAGAAATATTTTTACGAACGTTTAAACACGCAAGTTGACCATGATTTATGGGGCAATGACGTTGTCGTCGTGAACTCGTATTACAGCCCATCTGAGAACGCAATCAAGATTATCGCGGGGATTTTGAGCGGAGATTTTTACTCGCCTGAAATGTCCTACGAAGAGAAACTCGGCGGCATCGGAATGGTCATAGGTCATGAGATTTCACACGCTTTCGACACAATCGGTGCTCAGTTCGACAAGACCGGGAATATGTCGTCATGGTGGACTGAAGATGACTACAAAAAGTTTCAGGCTAGAGCCGACAAGCTAATAAAATATTTTGACGCTTTCAACATTAACGGGGAAAAATACAACGGAAAACTTGTTCAGACGGAATCAATTGCAGACATGGCCGGAATTAAAGCGATGCTGGGTATTGCGGCAGGAATTGAGGGATTTAATTACGATAAATTTTTCAGGAATTACGCGCGCATTTGGAAGTACACGCAGACTAAAGAACGTTTAGACTGGACGCTCAGAAATGACGTTCACGCTCTGCCGTTTTTGCGGGTTAATGCGATTGTCCAGCAGTATCAAGAATTTCTTGACACGTATAAAATTGGCAATAAGGATAAAATGTATTTAGCTCCTGACGAAAGAGTTGCTGTTTGGTGAAGAAATAATCAAGGCCCTTCGTGTGAAAGCGAGGGGCTTTTTTGTGTGTAATCTACATGATATATATTAATGCTATAATGACAAAAATTAAGATAAGGAGTTCAAGTTATGCCATCAGGAAAAATTAATATTGACACTGTAAAAAAAGTGCTTTTCTGTTGCTCGAATAATGCAATAGCTCTCCAAGCAATGAAGAATATAATTGCCATGAATAATAATTTGATGGGGGGGGGTGAAAATAACTTTTTGTTTGTTCAGCGGTGAACTTGAAGATGTTGCAGCGGGACTTGAAAAATTATGTAGTGAGAATGAAATCAAATTAGTTGCAAATCCGGACGACATTACTGCTGAAAAATTTGATCTCTTGATAAGTTTCTCATATCAGAAAAAACTTTTTGCTAATACTATAAATAAGGCAGCACTTGCTGTAAATTTTCATCCTGCTCCGCTTCCTGACTATAAAGGGAGAGCTCCGGCAATTTGGGCATTGATTAATGGCGAAAAAGAATTCGGTGCAACATGTCATTTTATTGACGCAGGAATAGATACGGGGAAAATTATCGAGTGTCGAAAATTCCCAATAGGCACAATCAAAACAGGACGTGAACTCTCAGAAAAAGCATGGTATGTCTGCTTAGAGGAGCTTAACGTGTTTATGAATAGATATCTTAAAGGGGATGTTATTACAGGAGTTCAGCAAGAACATACTGGAGAATATTACAGCATGGCTAAACTTCAGGCAGCGAAGAAAATAGAACTCACCGAAAATATCGAGGACATAAACAGAAAAATCAACGCACTATGGTACCCGCCTTTTGAAGGTGCTTACATAGAACTTAACGGTGAGCGTCTATATTTAATCAATAAGGACATACTTGAAGGCTTATCTTAATAAAAAGACTAAGAGTATATTAAGTGAGGAGAAAAGTTTATTATGAACAAAATTATCACTATAGGCCGTGAGTTCGGAAGCGGAGGCCGTGAACTCGGAAGAAATTTAGCGGAAATTTTAGGCTATGCTTATTATGACCGTGAGATTATCGCCGAGATCGCAAAGAGAACGTCATTATCCGAGAATTACATTCAGCACATCGCCGAACAAAAGCCAGTAATTCCCTTCCCAATTCACACGGGCAGAACTTTTTGGGCCGTTATTCCCGATTATGGCCAGTCAATACAGCAGGAACAGCATAATATTATTCGTGAGCTTGCGCAGAAGTCTAATTGCGTAATCGTTGGCAGGGGAGCGGATTATATTTTGCGGGACGAGAAGCCTTTTAGAATTTTCGTGTATTCCGATATGGCCTCGAAAATTTCACGCTGTAAAGCCAACAACAGCCAGGATTACGCGAAAGGTGCTGAGATGTCCGAGAAGGAATTAACGAAGCGTATCGAGCAAATCAACAAGGGACGCGCGGATTATTACGAGTTCTACACCGGGCAGAAATGGGGCGATAAAGTCAACTATGACATTTGCATAAACACGGCCAATTTTGACCTGAAGGAAATTGCTGAAGTTCTCGCTAAAATTTGTTAATGCGCAAAAAAACAGGATGCCCGAAACTTTTTATTGTCCAAGCATCCTGTAATAAAATTATGCCTCGTATTTCAGAACGTAGCGAGTGTAAATCGGAATTTTCGCTATAGTCTTATCAAGTCTCGGATTTCTGTTCCAGAGCCTGAAGTTCCGTATCTCGCTCTCTGATCTTCCTCCCGCAAAGAAATCATATACTCCCTTGCTGTATTTCTGTGCAAAGAGGAAAAATTTTCTGTTTCCCAAATGAAGATAAAATCTGATTATGTCGTCGCCCTTGTCAATGGTGATTTTAGTCCGCAAAATCTTTACCTCCTGTTTTTTGGGGATAAAGCGAATTATATTACTCAGTCTATAATACTGTCAATTTGAAGATAAATAATGTTACGTGTTAAAATCTTTAGCAATTACCCATAAATTAAAAGAGGAGGAGAAGAATATTGCGGAATTATCTTGATGTTCTCCAGAAAATAGAGGAAACAGGGGTAAAAGCCTGGTTAGTCGGCGATACCGTGAGATTTCTTGAGATGGGAATACAGCCGGAAATTATCACGCTGGCAATCGACGCTCAAGATATGTATCACGTCGCAAGAACTCTCGGAACTGGAACGGTTGACGCTCGCGGACCTTATCCGGCATTAAGAGGTGAATTGCTCGGCGTTCCGTTCAGGGCGTTTGGGCTTCGAGGAGTTACGATTGAGGACGATTTAGCTTATCGAGACTTGAGCATTGAGGCAATCGCAATTCGTTCTGACGGTGGATTTGTTGACCCGTTCAATGGCAGGCTTGATATTCGCAACAAAGTTATACGCTTAACAGGCGACAACGTAGAATTAATTGACGCTGACCCGTTAAGAATTTTACGAATGCTGAGATTTGCGGCAGAACTTGAGATGGATATTTTCTGGAAGACTGAGACCGACGTACGGAAATTCCTTGAGGTTCATGCTGACAGGATGAGTGAAATTCCATCAGAACGCTGGGGCCGTGAGATTATGAAGGGAATTAGCCGGAGGCCTCATAGGTTTATTGAGATTTGCGATGATTATGACTTGCTGCCGTATTTCATGAGTGAGCTTGACAATTTACGCTCAATTTCTGACGGCAATGGGAAAACTCTTTATGAGCACACTTTGAATGTCCTTGAAGTTATCGAGTCCAGATTAGACACAAACAGGCTTATGCAGAATGACGCGTTCGTATTGGCCGGATTGTTCAGGTATATAGGCACTCAGAAACTCGACGGGAGCGACAGAACGAAAGTAACAGACAGGAAGATACGCGAGATTATGACGCGCTGGAATATTCCATCAGGGACGATTGATGAAGTTATCTCGATAATTGACGGCTTCAAGAAATATTATTCGCCGATTACTGAGGAAAAATTCTGCGCTGATGTCCTGGAATTTTCGCCCGAAGCTGTGGAAATTTCGTTAGAGTTCGCAAATTGTGTAGCTGAATCAGAAGGCTTCTTTGATGAATACTCTGACATTCTCGAAAATAACAAATGGAATTTAGCGCAAGTCCTGAGGAGATTTAACAACGTCTCACTCCAAACCGAAGGAGCATCACGTTACTTAACTGGCCGAGAAGTCATGAGCTTGTTGAACATGAGACCGGGCCGTCGAGTTGGTGAATTGCTTGACGGGCTTGATATGGCTGTGGGAACTGGGAAAGTCAACAGCCGCGCAAAAGCTGAGGAATGGCTTAAAGCTCAGAATGCATGAATGAAACAATAGCAGCAATCTCTACGGCGTCAGGAGAAGGAGGAATTGCGGTAATTCGTATCTCCGGTCCTGATGCCGTTAATATTTCCCGAAAAGTTTTAACCCGTCAAAGTTTCGATGAGCCAGCAAAAATGTATTTGACGAGTTTAATCGACGACGAGGGGAAAATTCTTGACAGAGTTTTAGCGGTAAATTTTCGCAAGCCTAAGAGTTACACCGGTGAAGATATAATTGAAATTCACACTCACGGAGGAAATTTTATCGCTCGGATTTGTCTTGAGCTTGTGATTAGGAACGGAGCGCGGATTGCTGAGCCTGGCGAGTTCACACGAAGGGCATTTGTCAACGGGAGAATTGATTTAGCACAGGCCGAAGGTGTTTTGAGCGTGATTAAGTCTCGAAGCATGGAAGCATTACACGCCGCCGCACGGACTTTGACGGGGGAACTTTCACGTTTAACACGGAAAATTCACGATGAGATTTTAGCGTTACAGGCCAATTTTGAGATACAACTTGATTTTCCCGAAGGTGAGACGCTGAATAACTTTGACGCTCAAGCCGACATCAAGAAAATTATATCTGAGCTTGAAGATTTATACTCTCAGTGTTCAGCCGGAATGATTTTGCGTGAGGGAGTTCGTGCCGTCATAATCGGAAGTCCAAACGTCGGGAAATCCTCACTCTTGAACGCGCTTTTACGTCGAAATCGGGCAATCGTTACGGAAATTCCCGGAACTACACGAGACATTATCGAAGAGAGCATAATCATCAACGGAATTACAATAAGGCTTGCTGACACTGCTGGACTTCGTGAGGCTGATGATAAAATCGAGGCTGAGGGCGTGAGACTAGCGATTGAAGCCATGAATGAGAGTGATATTTGCCTTTACGTCCTCGATAGCTCAAGGGAAATTACACAGGACGAGTTAAACTTTATCGGAGAACTTGAGGGCAAGAATGCAATATTAGTCCTGAACAAAGCAGATTTACCGCGAAAAGTTGATGATAAAGCTTTAAGAATTTCACCGAAAATTTACGTCTCAGCGAAGAACTTTACGGGGCTTGATGAGCTTAAAGGGGAAATTTACAAATTGGCCGCGAAAAATTCAACGTTTAATTCCGGGCTTAATGTCTCAGAACGTCAGCTTGAGGACTTGCGCGAATGCTTGAACTCCATGCGTGAAGCTGAATTTGCAAATGATGATGATGTTATTGCGGGATTACTCAACTCTGCAAGACTTTCTTTAATGCGAATGCTGGGAATTGACGCCGGCGATGAGTTACTCGATGAGATGTTCAGCCGGTTTTGCGTGGGAAAATGATGGGGCATTGTTTCAGCCCCTTATTCCGTCATAGCATTAACGATAATATCGAGGGCTTCACCGCGAGTAATTTTCTCTGGAAGCGATAACTTTTTCCCTGATAATTTTTCGGCACGTTCAATCAAACTTGCAATTTCTTTTTTCGTCATAATGTCATTGACACCGAACCTGCCTTTAGTGATACCGCCTTTTGCCGGAGAATTTACGCGTTGTTTGGGGAGTTTGGGAAATTTTTTAGGCTCGATTAAGTTATGAAGTGTAGCAAGCTGGACGCTTCCGAAGTGTTTATTTTTCTCGTCAACGTCAGAGTAAGTTGCCAGTGAAAGATTTACGCCGGAGTCAAGCAAAACTTTTTGGACTTTCACGCTTGGAACATCACGAGGCTGTAAATTTTCTCTCACTGAGATTGCGGCTAAAGCTCCTGCGGCCTGTCCTGTCATCATGCAGATTGGCTGAAGTCTCAAAGCTCCTGACGCTAAACGGGACATTGATAAATTTTTCTCAGCGGCAATGAAATTATCGACGCTCGACGGGATTAATATTCTCATGGGAACTTGAAAGGCTCCGGCTGGTTCGTCTCGTCGGATTGCGGCTTGATTTTCTCCGAGTGAGGCTTCAATGTCATCGTCGTCATCGCCTCCGTGTAAGTCGAGAATATATCCGCCTATTGCGATTGCGTCAGGGAATTCCTGATTTTTTCTGCCTTCTCTATAGCTCATAGAGTTTTCGTGAATTGCTCGTGAATTTAGCGTGTAAGTCCCGATTATTCTCCGGCATTCGCGAACATAAGGGATTGGCGGCATGTGTCGTGCAATTTCCTGCCATTCTTCGGGAAAATCTTTTGCTTCGTCCGGTAAAAAGTTATATTCGTTCTCGTCGACGCTCCAATTTTCTTTAAGCTCGTTTTGAGCGTAATAGATGAAGTGTAGAGTTTTGATTAAGGCTTCTTTGTTGGCATTTGCGCGAAAGTCTTTGCTCTCAAGATAAAGCACCGGCATTCCGGATCTGTCGTCCCATTTATATTGGCCCGGATAATCATTGCCCCAGTTTACTCCGGCTTTGCTGATTAATCGCCAGTCCTTACGATTTCCCGTGTAGCTTCCAGGCGTGAAAGAGTCCGGAACAGCACGATATGCGTTATGCGAGATAAAATTTACGGGCATTTTGACGGGATATTTATTTCTGAAGTCGAAGCCGTCAGCCGTAACATAAGCCCTGTAATTTTTTCTTGCTCGTTCGTAATCAGGCAGAGGATTTTTAGGCTTTAAGTGTACGGGCACTCCGTTCGGATATTTGCGGATTATTGCTGTCCACGTAATATCTTGAATCATTCGGTCTAAGTCAATCTCAGGTGATACGGAATTTCCAGAACGATATTTTGCTCCGGCTAATGGGATAATATCTCCGTATTCTGTTGCGTCAATTAATATCTTGCACGTGAAAGTTTTTATGTCTCTTGAAGTCTTGACGGTGATAATTTTGCTTGAGTTCAGAGTTTTCACGTCAACAACTTCTGCGTGATAAAGAATGTCCGTGCTTTGTGCCATTTCCGCCAAAATTTTATGCCCAACTAAAGGCTCAAAAGCTCGTCCGTGTTCCTTCCAGTAAGGCGTTGCAATAGACTTTCTCATTTTCGCGTAATAATCTTTCACCTTGTTAATAAATTCCCGGTATAATCCGCTGTCTTGCCGGCTCATGTCGTCCATTGTAGAAACTCCTGCGGCTGTAGCTTGTCCCCCGAGTAATTCCGTCGGCTCAATGATGAGAACTCTTGCGCCCATTCTTGAAGCCTGAATTGCGGCGGCACTTCCTCCCATTCCTCCACCTGCGATGATAATATCATAACTTACTGCGACGGCTTGTTCAGAGTTTGAGAGTGTTACATGTGAAATAGCTTCTGTTTGTGGGGTTGTGTCATGTGATGCGGCTTCAAGTTTCAGTGTTGACGAGATTATGAGAATGAATATTAGCATGAATAACTTTTTGAGCATTAATGATTAAACCTCCATATGAAATTTATATTATTCTAACGGATTGTGCTAAACTGTAACGAAAATTTTTTATCTGAGGGGAAATGCTTCACTTGAACACTCAAAAATTAAACGGCTCAGAAATATTAATTCAATGTTTGCTTGAACAGGGCGTTGACACTATATTTGGTTATCCCGGCGGAGCAATCTTAAACGTTTACGATAAGTTATACGATCACAAAGAAATTAATCACATCTTGACGGCTCACGAACAAGGAGCTTCACACGCTGCCGACGGTTATGCTCGTTCAACGGGAAAAGTCGGAGTATGTTTTGCGACATCAGGGCCAGGCTCAACGAATTTAGCTACAGGAATTGCGACGGCTTACATGGATAGTTCTCCTGTCGTGTTCATCACTTGCAACGTTAATTCTGATTTAATCGGCCGAGACTCTTTCCAGGAAGTTGACATTACCGGCGTAAGTCTTCCCATAACGAAATGCAGTTACACCGTAAGCAACGTTGATAATCTTGCTGATACAGTCCGTGAAGCCTTTGTTATTGCGAGGTCTGGAAGGCCCGGCCCGGTATTGATTGACATTCAGAAGAACGCTACGGCTGACGAATGCGATTACACGCCGACAACTCCGGAAGAATTTGTTTCGCGCAACGACGGGCGAATTGCGAGGTTAAAAGCTACTCATCATCCAAGCATTGGAAATCCTGAAATTGACATAAAAGCTATTTATGATCTCATTGACTTAATCGACCAATCACAGAAACCCTTGTTAATTTGCGGCGGCGGAGTTGTAAGAGCAGAAGCTTCCGAAGAGTTCCGGACGTTTGCACGCAAGATTGACGCTCCTATAGCTATTACGGTCATGGGAGGCGGAGCTGTTAAAGGCCGGGATCCATTAGCAACAGGAATGATAGGAATGCACGGCTCTCAGGCTTCAAATATGGCTTGTGACGCTTGCGACTTGTTAATCGCTGTGGGATGTAGATTTTCTGACAGAGTTACGCTTAATCCTGCGGGCTTCGCTAAAAACGCTAAAATCGTTCACATCGACATTGACCCGTCCGAAATCGACAAGAATATCAAGACTGACTTACACATAATCGGCGACGCTAAAGAAGTCTTGAACATTCTGCTTGCGAAGTTGACTGACGAAAAACATAATGATGAATGGAAAAATTACGTGTTCTCCTTCAGGCGCGAGACAGAATACGATGATCCTGAAGACGGAACTTTAACGCCCAAAGAAATTTTATCAGCAGCCGCAGAAATTCTCCCGCAGGATACAATCGTAACGACTGATGTCGGCCAACATCAAATGTGGGCAATTCAGCATTTCAAGTTTGATTATCCCGGCCAATTAATCACGTCAGGAGGCTTCGGAACAATGGGCTTCGGACTTGGTGCGGCAATTGGTGCTCAGGTCGGTAATCCTGATAAGACAGTTTTGCATGTTACGGGCGACGGCTCATTCAGGATGAATTGCAACGAACTTGCTACGGAAGAATATTACAAGCTCCCGATTATCACGCTGTTATTCAACAATTCGACGCTCGGAATGGTTCGACAGTGGCAGCATTTGATTTATCACGAGCATTATTCGCAGACGACGCTTGACAGAGGCCCTGACTTCACGAAATTAGCTGAAGCATACGGAGTTCACGGAAGACTTGTTAAGGACGAAGCAACTTTGAGACAAGTTCTGACTGAGGCAGTGAGTTCAAGAGCTGACGGAAAAGGCTGGGTAATCGACTGCCGAATTGACATTGACGAGATGGTCAGGCCAATGGTCGGCGGAAACAGCTTTATCACAAACTTCATGCTTTATTAGTCCAGGAGGCGAAAATTTTATCATGCAGGCAAAAGAGAATAACCAGAACTTGAAGCGTTATACGATTATTACTGCGATGGACAATGAAGCCGGAGTTTTATCACAATTGGCTCACTTGTTCAGCCGTAAAGGTTATAACATTGAGACGATCGCGGCGGGCTGGACTGTTGACCAGAATGTTACGCGTTTCACGATTGAGATATATTCTGACGAGGCGAGAATAAAGTTGCTGTGCAGTCAGTTACGTAAACTTGTGCCAATTCATTACGTTGAAATTCTTGAACCGTCCAAGTCAATACGCCGGGAATTAATGCTTGTTCGTGTTAAAGCCGCTGATAGAGCTTCACGCAACGAGATAATTCAAATCGGAAATATCTTCAGAGGAAGTGTCATAGATATTACGCCGGACAGCATTACGCTTTCAGTTACTGGCGATGATCAAAAGACGGCGGCATTCGAGAGCTTATTGAAGGAGTTCGGAATTATTGACTTAGCACGAACCGGAATTGTCGCGATGGAACGCGGAGAAATGTAATAAATAACAAAAGCCCCTGACATTTTCACATCGGGGGCAAATTTTTTTCTTGATTAATCTTTTGCGTAGGCTTTGAATGTATGATGAGTTACGCGTTCTTCAACAGGAGGAAGCTGCATATAATCTCCGTAAAATGCTCGCAGCCATTCATCATAGCCAACTGGAATTTTATAGTTCTTACCCTCAAATTCTCCGTCAATAAATGAACTGAAAGCATGTTTATCGCATATCGCTTTTGCCCAACCTGTGAAGTTACCTATGCACTTTGTGTCCGCAGAAATATAACGACGTGAGACATCTATTATCTTTCGCACAAAATATTCAGGCGGAAAATATGATGACGAACTGAAAACTTTCTTGAGCATTCTATACGGATATGCGCATAATCTTCGGAGTAAATTTCCCTTGACAGGCCCGAATACACGCGAAATCCTTTTGTAAAATTTTGACCTGTAATAATCTCGGGCATCAAACATCTCTTTGACAATAACGTCATCGTCAGGAGCATTGTCATAAACAAAAATATCAATATTGACCGCTATTTTTATTCCTTTTTCATCAGGCTCATATAAAATTGTTTCTGGGTCTAAAACTTTTCCGAAGGGTGTAAAAAATTTCGGGTCATTCTCGATACAATGAAATTTATAGCGCGTATTATGCTCGTTAAACAGCCTCATGAATTTATCGTAATCAGGCCGCAACATTCCCAAGTCAATATCATCGTCCCAAGGAATATAACCCTTATGTCTCACAGCCCCGATTAACGTTCCGCCATCAAGCCAGTAATTTATTTCATGGTCATCACAGAACTTAGTTACAACATCAAGTATCTCAATCTGAATTTTCCTAAGCTCATCAAGGCTTAATTCATGCATGATAAAGCCTCCAGCTCAGGACAAAAAAATAACCCTGCACAGAACTCCTGCAAGGCACGAAAAATACTAACAGTAAAATTATTCCTGATTAATGCGCAAAAATTACCAATAGCCAATAGTCAAATTATAGGCACATCTTAGCGTCATTGTCAATCACTCCTTTTACTAAATTTATTATTTAATTTTGATATAGACTTACGAGAATATTTATTGCGCTTTGAAGCGGATCATAAATTTTCTTGTTGAACGTAAAATTATTCTTCAGGCATTCATTATACAAAATCGGGATTTCCGTACAGCCTAGAATTACGCCGTCAGTCTCAAAACTCATCACAAAGTCATGAAATTTTCTCAAAGTCTCAGCGTCAATAATATTCTGTTTCACTGCCTCAATGAAATATCTCAGCTCTTCATACTGTGAAATATCGGGAGAATTTATTTGCATTCCGAACTCGCTGAAAACTTTATCGTAAATTCCAGTCTCGATCGTGCCTTCAGTCGCAATTAAACTTAGTCCCCCCCCCCATTAGTAAATTTTACGGATATTTCTCTTGCACAGGCCTCAATGATATTAATAATTTTATCCTGGCATTCAGAAACACGCAAAATTACTTCGGGGATAAAGACGTGCGAAGTGTTACAGGCAAAAATTATTCTCTCAGCTCCGGCATTAAGCAAATTTCTCACGGACGAACATAAATCTTCAATGAGTTCATCGCGGCGTTCATTATACAAAATTGCTCTAACTCGGCTGGGCATTGTGCAAAAGTTATCAACAATAATTCTCGGACGTTCCCATTCTTTTTGGGCCGGAAAAGCATCAACAATTCTCCGGAAAAAATCAACCGTAGCATATGATCCCATTCCGCCGACAATTCCGACAGCGTTAATCATTCCCTAAATCTCCTTCTTGCTCTGAACAAGTCATCTTCATTGTCAATCTCGCACCACATACTTTCAGGAACTTTCACGACGCGTATATCGCTCTCACGATAATAAATCAAGCTGCCGAGAACTTTCTCGTAGTAAATATTTTCTCCGACGTTCTCAACATACCATTTGATTAACGGAGCATACAGGCAAGTCATGAAGTCCCGAGTGAATTTATACATGTTCACAGTCTTGAAAGCGTTGGCGTAATCAAAACTTTCATCCTGCCATTTTCCTAACACAAGTTCGATTGCTTTATCATCTTGAACACGTATAATTGTTCCGTCCATTGTCTCAGGATTAAACGGACTAACAAGGACTGAACATGCCCCCCCCCCCGTTAAGTAATTCACGCAAAAGCTGAGTCCTGTAAAAAATATCGCACTCAAGCATAAGTGAATCGTCATCGAAGAAGTCAAGAGCTTTGTAGAGCGAGTAAATATTATTGGTCTCAAGATAACGCGGATTTTCATAATAAGTTATCTCTGCTCCGTTAAATTTTTTACCGATCGCGTCGCGTATGTAATCAGCCATATGTCCGACGACTATACCGATTTGAGTTATTCCGACTTCCGTGAGATTATGCAAAGCGTTAACGAGTAAAGGAGTTCCGTTAACTTCAACCATAGATTTGGGTATCTTGTCGGTAATTGGCCGTAATCTTTTTCCGTAACCTGCCGCAAGTATCAATGCTTTCATAATTTTTCACCAGCTCCTCACAAAATTAATTGCTCGCGTGTAATCGTCGTAAGTGTCAATGTCGCATGCCCGTATCTTAATCCCTCTCATCGGAAGTGAAGGTTCAAGCATATTAAACACGTGGCCCGAACTGTAACGCAATTTATCACGCTTAATGCATGCCGGACCTGTCCACTCGTAATCGCCGCTCTCTGTCGAAAACGATAAAACGTTACCTTCTCCGTCAATCCTCACGAACATTGCATCATCTGAGCTGATATCCGCGTAAGCTATCTATCCATTCGCCGTTTTGTTCAAGCAGCATTCTCATATCGTCGGGATTAACGAGCAAATCTCCGTCGAGTTCGATTGCGTAATCATTTCCGTGTCTTGCACCGAGATAAAAACTTGCTCCGGTCTTCGTCGAAAAATAATCATGGTTATACACAAAGATTGCGTCAGGCCTGCAACGTCGAACCTCAGCGATTACGTCTCCTGCCTGATAGCCTACAACAATTCTTAAGTCCTCGACATTCTCCAGAGCTTGAAGCTGACGAGCTATTACAGTCAATCCGTCGATCTCAACTAGGGCTTTCGTCGTAGCAAGTCCGAGCCTTGAGCCTATTCCAGCACAGCTTATAACAACTGATTTAATTGACGACATAACGCTTCCTCCGTGTATACAACATAATCTGCCACGCCCAAAATACTTATTGCCGGATCATGAGTGCATCCATTAGCAATTGCAATGTCAGCAAGCCTCATAGCTTCAATGTCATTATTCCCGTCGCCGATGTAAATTACTTCATAGCCCTCACTTTTATAACGAGATACAACGTTTTCTTTCTTGAGAATTGTATTCAGGCGTGAAACTTTGTTATCATTGACTTCTGCATCAGAACAAAACGATGTACAGCCGATTTTGCCTGAGAGCTTCTCAACCCAACAATTAAGATTTCCCGTAGCTATTGCGCACTTGTCAGAATTGGCCAGAATAAACCCGTGAAGTTTCTCATACAATGGGACATCAGCGAGCAAATCATTAATCTCACTCACAGGCAGTTTTCCCAGAATATGAACCCGCCTAATGAAACTCTCGACAAACGGAACATTTCCCCTGATTGTTTTTCGCGTAAGCTCCGAAATTTTCTCTTCAACTCCGAAGTGTGAAGCGATTAACGGCAAAGTCTCCTGTGATGTAACTGTGCCGTCAAGGTCAAATATAAACTTTACTTTTCTCATGGTTAATCATCTTTCTTGAATGCCTTGAATATATGCGTCGAAACCCTTTTTTCTTCAGGCGGAAGCTGCATGTAATCCCCGTAAAATTCCCGTAAATATTCATCGTAGCCAACCGGAATTTTGTAGGTCTTGCCTTCAAATTCGCCGTCAATTAATGAATTAAACACGCGTTTATCACAAGTCATCCTCGCAACTCCTAAGAAATTGCCGATTAATCTAGTTTCAGCATTAACGTAACGTTTCGAGTTCATAATAATCTTCCTGACGAAATAATTCTTCGGGAATATCCTCACAACAGAACGAAGAGCATAAACACATAATCTCCGTAAAAAATTTCCCTTTGGACGCTGAAAAATTCTCGCTTGTCTTGCAACGTTGCAGATGTAATATTTATTTCGCTTCCTGAACATGTCATCAATGATTTCTTTTTCATCAGGGACGTTGTCATACGTGAAAATGTCAACATAGACGGCCAATTTCGTGCCTTTTTCGTCGGGTTCGTATAAAACTGTCTGAGTGTCTAAAACTTTTCCGAATGCCTGATAAAAATTTTCATCGAGTTCATAGCAAACGAATTTATAGCGCGTATTCTCCTTGTTGAACAGCTTCATGAACTTTTCGTAGTCAGGCCGCAGCATTCCTAAGTCAATATCATCGTCCCAAGGGATATAGCCTTTATGCCGAATTGTGCCTATAAGAGTTCCTCCGTCAAGCCAGCATTTTATTTCGTGTTCATCGCAGAATTTCATAACGACATCGAGAATTTCAAGCTGTATTGCCTTCATCTCATCAACTGTTAATTGTTTCAAAAATTTTACCTCTCAAGAATAAAGTAATATTGCGTCGTCTCCTTACGGTTATTAAGATTGTTGTCGTCATATAAATAATTCTCCTCAGTAACCGTAAAGCCTTCGGTAATTAGCGTGCTTTCAAAGAATTTCATGTACTCATCACGAGTTCTGTATATAGATTCGTAATCGCTCTTGAGTTCTTCCGAGTAAAAATCTTTAAGTGTCAATCTCTCGTTTACTCCGATTGAAACCTTAACGCAAATTAATCCCCCCCCCCTATAAGTAATTAACGCAGGAATTTTCTTCAGGAGAGATAAAACATCATTATCATTCATGTACATAAGGAAAGCTATCATTAATATTCTGTTGAAGCTCCCGAGTTCATCTGCAAGAATTTTATCAGCATCAAGAACTGAACCAGTGAAAAATTTTGCATTGGCCCGAGTGTTGCGTGAGTTTGCCAGTTTGATTAATCCTTCAGTGAAATCTATTCCCCTGTAAAGTTTGATATTCTCCGGCATAGCGTCTAATAATCTTCCGACTCCACACGCAAGATCTAGAACGCAAGAATTTTCATCGAGTTTAAACTTGGGAAATAATTTCGCGATTTCGGCCCTGTTTCGTTCTTCTGAGAGTTCGGGGTTTTTGTCCTGAAGCATGGTAACGTTGTAAATATTTTCTCCGTTGTAGCTTGAAGCTCGAGACTCGTAAAATTCCTTGACTTTATCGGTGCTGATGTCCTCAACTGAGCCTTTTATCCGCATAATTGTAAATCCTCCATGTATTTGAAGATATATGATTGTAGCATAAAAAAATCCCCCCTGCGCTTTCACAGAGGGGACAAAAAGTTTTTCGTTTACTTCACCGCAATAACAGGATAGTAAATTACTCCCTTATTAAGCCAGATTGAAACCGTGATTACATGATTTTCCGGAACTTCATCAATCTCCGCTCCAGTTTCATCATAAAACTCCGCAAACTCATCATCACTTGAAGGCTGTGAAGAATTTGCGAACCAGAATAATTTTGCTCCAGTCGGTACGCTTTCATCAAGCTCAATCTCAATATCATAAATTCCGCTTTCATTCACTGAGAGCTCCGGCAGAACTTCAGCGATAACGTAACCTTCTGAAATGAGCTTCTCACGTTCAGTTTGCGATAAATCCCGATCAGCTCCGAATGTGATTACAGGCTCAGAGTTTTTGCCGTCAGACACAGAAATATTTTGCTCGTCTTCTTTATCATTGTCATCAACAAAAATATTCCGTTCGGTCAAAATTTCTTCGTCAGGCTCATAGCTCGAATTACCATCAGTATCATTGCCGGGCGTATTGACGACCTGAATTGTGAATTTCTTCGTAGCTTTCCCGTCGTTATTCTTGGCCGTAATCGTAAATGATAATTTCTTCGCTTTAGCAGGAGTTGTCCCCGTTAAAGTCGCTGTGTAATCTCCGGTTTGTGTCAGCGTAAATCCTGCAACATTGCTCATGCTGAACGTTATATCCTTAGTGCCTGTAACTGTGAAGTTCATGCTAACATTGCTGTTCACGCTCTCTGAGTAAGTCCCGTTGTCATTTGGAGCCGAGAATGACGGTGCTGTACCTGAGACGTTCAGAGTAACTTTCTTCGTAACAGTTTTTACAGAATTGGCCGCCGTCAAAGTTATTTGGAGAGATTTTATTGACTTCGTCGGCTTTCCTGTGATTGCGGCTGTTCCTGCTGAAGCGTTGCTCGTAAAGCTCAAGCCCAATTCTTCGAGGCTGCTAATCCCGTGTTTCTTTTGCTGGGACGCGTCAATCGTGCACGTGAAGTTTATGGGTTTAGTGCCTGTCGTTGATATGCTGCTTCCAGTGTAAGAGCTTCCGACTGTTCCCTTCGCTAATGTCGCCTTAATCGTCGGAGCAACTCCCTTAACTTTCAGCGAGAGATTAGAACTTGCAGAGCCTACCGAATTTTTCACCGTAACACTCAGCGCATAAGTCTCTGCTTCCGTCGGAGTGCCGGTTATATATGCAATTTCGCCGTTCTTTTCCGTCGTAACTTTAAGCGTGCTCGGAAGCCCCGTAATATTCCATGTAAGTGGAGCTGAACCGGTCGCCGTGAGCTTGGCTGAGTATGCCTTATCAGTTGTCGCGTCGGAAATTTTCGTCGTCTTAATCGTCGGAAGAAGCGCAACTGTAAACGGAACTTCCTTCGTATCAGAACCTCCGGAGTTCTTCGCGGTCAGCTTAATCGTGAAATTCCCGCCCTTCTTCGGAGTTCCTGAGAGAAGGCCTGTTTTGCTGAGTTTCATTCCGGAAGGCAGACTTGAACCCGACCAGGTTATTGTGCCGTTACCTGATGACAGAGAAAATTGCACGTCTTCATATTTCACTCCGACATATCCCATTGCTAAAGTGGGCACAGAAATTTTCGGAGGAACTGCAGTAACTATGAGAGTTATACTTTTCTTCACGGGGCTTGACGTTGCTCCGTTGGTTGCCGCAAATTTCAGCGTGTATTTTCCTTCGGCCGTCGGTGTTCCTGAAATTTTCCCGGTTGAAGCGTTGAAGCTCAAGCCGTCAGGAAGTCCTGTAACTGTTACAGTGATAGGCGCTGTTCCTGTGATTGAGATCGTCTGCGAATATGACTGACCAACTACAGCATTAGCAAGCGCTTTCGTCTCAAAACTGGGCTTTGTCGGCTGAGGAAGAATTGTAAACGTAACGCTGGCCGTTGAAGTTCCTGCAGAAGTTACAGCGCTGATTGTTGCCCTAAAAGTCCCGGTCTCTTTGGGTTTGCCGGAAATTACTCCAGTTTTCGCCTTAATCGATAATCCTGACGGTAAATCTGTCGCGCTCCAGTTAGTCGAACTTCCGTATGAAAGCGACATTGTCTGGTTGAAAGTTGTCTTGACGTAGCCCGTGAAACTTGACGGAGTAATCGAAGGCAGACTCAAAATACTCATCGTGTAACTTTTCGAGTTTGAGCCGTAAGAGTTCGTCGCCGTAACAGTGAAAGTATAACTTCCTGCAGTTGTCGGAGTTCCTGAGAGTACACCGTTTGAGCTCATGCTTAAGCCGCTTGGAACATTCCCGGAAGCTGACCAGGTTATCGGTGTTGAGCCTGAAGCTGAGAACGAGTAATAATAGCTCGTGTTGATAATTCCATCGTTAGGATATGCCGTTAAAATCGTTGGAGCTGTTCCTGATGATGCGCCTGTAACCGTGAAGGCTTTAATGCATGCGTTAGCTTTTACTTCTGCTCCAGTTGTCCAAGTTAGGCCGTCTGGTGCGAAGAAACTTCCTGTTTCGATTACGGCATTCGGGGACATTAACGAGTTGCTTTTTTCGACTGGAGCCATCTTAGTATTTTTGTGGATTACGACGACCGAGAAATAATTATTCTTCGTGAGCGGCACGGGATTATCAAGCGTAATCGTATGATAGCCAGCATAAGCCATTGTCCCGGATTTTGTCGCAACTGGTGAGCCGTTTACAGGACTTGATGAGGGCATTGACGATAAGCCCGTGTAAATTCTGATTTCATATTTCTGATTGTTGTCAGTCGTGTAAAATCCTACTTCGGTCAATTTCTCGTTGTCCCGTTCAGACTTGAACACGTTTGCCGAATATACATCAGTCGCATCCCAGCCGAAAGAGCCAACAAAGCCGAGTGAATCATAATAATACGCCTTCATATTAGTGTCAGCAGCTTCAACGATATATGCTGTTCCGCCGGTTAAATACTGCTCATAGGACATCCAGAAATAGCCGTCATCGCCTACGTTCATGCTTCCGTTTGACCATTTACTGCCCCAAGAGTTTTTTACGAGCCAGGCTCCGTTTGAATTTGGCTTAGTCTTGAAGTTGTCTTTTGAGTAATTATCATCCCAGCCGACTAATAAAATTGCGTGATTTGTGCTCGTTTGTTTGTTATAAAATGCCGTTCCGCCTGAAGTTGTCTGCTGATAATCGCTTTCATTATTACAATAGCTCGCCATTACAGCACCGGTTTTCATGATACGTTCTTTTACGACATTTCGATTAGTTGCTGAAGAGTTCACATTAACATAGTCAAACGCAAGATAATACACGTCTCGCAATCTTAATACTCTTGTGTAACTCTCCGGCGTATATGCTGAAGGTTGAGCATTTCTCCCGTAAGGTACTGCGCTCTCAAGTACCGGGCCGTCAAGACGAGAATATAAAGCTGTGGGATACCAGGAATTTCCGCCTTTCTCCATGACAGTTTCAAAACTCGCTGAACTCATATTATAGAATGCTTTAGACTTGCTCGAATTTCTGAAAGCGAACCACGCTAAATGCATTTCTGACAAGTCAAGAGTAGTCCCGCCCTGCATAAGATAATTTGACTCCATTGCTCCGATTGACGCGAAAGCCCAGCAAGTTCCGTAAGGTGATTGATTTTTCACGCTGGTAACATAACTTTTTCCGTTTACATTCCTGAGGTCAAACGTTGTAGGAATGCTTCCGGCTTTATCGTTATGAAACGGTGAATCATCAACTTCAACAGGAGGATTATTAGCCAAATGTGATAAATCTACAGGAAACGGAACATATCCTCCGTAATTATCGCCCGAATGATTTTTCTGCCATTCAAGATATTCCGGTGAAAGTGGCGCAAAACTTCCTTTATCGCTGGAACTTTGAGCATATAGAGGGGAAATTAGACATGAAAAAATCAGCATAACAAAAATCATTGTGCGCACAAAAATTTTCTGCATGATTTAACGCTCCTTTTTATGATAAAAATTTTTTCTGGTTATATAAATCTCGGTGTAAACTCTTTAAAAATTTATTTTACACGAAAGGATTTAAGAATTTATGAGATTATTTATCACAACACTTTCACTTTTTTGTGTAATATCATTCGGGTATGCATTGGCCGGTTATGGAAGCTCACTTTTCGGAAATCCCATTAATCTCGAATACGTCTTCGGAGGCTTAATCGGCGGCTTTTTCTTCGGAGGACTGGCAATGTTCTTATGGTATCGTCATCGTAAAGACTTCTTTGATTATGAAGATGATAATAATTCTCAAGCATAAAATTTTCTTATGATGAATATGCGCAAAAAATTTCGTTGAGAAAATATAACACGTTCTATTTTTGCGTTCGTGAAAAATTTTGAGGATGTATTATACTTATGTTTTCTTTTACACGACATGAAAGGAAGTTTTTCACTTGGACATTAAGAAACTCAACCAGATTTACGAGGGCAAAGCTAAGAAAGTTTTCGCGACTGACAACCCGGATTATTACATTGTCGAATATAAAGATGACGCTACAGCCTTCAATGGCTTAAAACACGGAACTATCACGGGCAAGGGGATTATCAACAACAAGATGAGCAATCTCATGTTCCAGCTTCTGGCGAAAAACGGCGTAAAAACTCACTTTGTCGAGCAGATTAATGACCGTGAGACTATCGTAAAAGCCGTAAAAATTGTGCCGCTGGAAATTATTATCAGGAATGTTGCAGCAGGTTCATTCTCGAAACGTTACGGAGTTGAAGAGGGCCGTGAACTTTTAGCTCCGACGCTTGAATTTTCGCTTAAGAACGACGCTTTGAATGACCCGTTAATTAACGACAGCCACATTATAGCTTTGGGAGTTGCGACGGAAAAAGAACTCGAACAAATCCGCACGCTCGCTTACAAAGTTAATGAGGTCATGAAAAAATTTTTTGCGGGAATTGGCGTAAAGTTGATTGACTTCAAGATTGAGGCAGGAAGACTTCCAAACGGCGAAATAATTCTTGCTGATGAAATTTCTCCGGACACTTGCAGATTTTGGGACGCTAAGACTAACGAGAAACTCGACAAAGATAGATTTAGACGAGACATGGGCGGAGTTGAAGAGGCCTATCAAGAAATTTTCTCACGTATCAACAACGCCTAATAAAATCTGAGAATGTCAGAAGAAATTCACGAGGAGTGCGGAGTGATTGGAGTTTACTGCAATGATGAGAGTAAAAACGCGGCTCATCTAGTTTATTACGGACTTTACGCGTTACAGCACAGAGGCCAGGAGAGCGCGGGGATTGCGGCGAATTGCAACGGGAAAATGGATTTGCGAAAAGGCTTAGGATTGGCCGGAGAAGTTTTCAGGGGCGAGACTTTTGCGAATTTTCCAGGAAATATTGCGATTGGTCACGTGAGATATTCAACGGCCGGCGATGGATCATCACGAAGCGCACAACCTTTAGCAGCGACATGCAGACTTGGCGAGATTGCTTTAGCTCACAACGGAAATTTAGTGAACGCCGAGAGTTTACGCGAAATGCTCACTGACGAGGGCGTAATTTTTCACACAACGACGGATTCCGAATCGATATTGAACTTAATCTGCCAGCATGGAACACGAGGAATTGAGAGCGGCATAAAAAACGCAATGAGCCTAATCAAAGGAGCTTATGTTCTCGTTATAACAATTAGCGATAAATTAATCGGAGTTCGAGATTTTTACGGGCTTCATCCTTTATGCTTGGGAAAATTAGCTGACGAGGGCGGCTATGTTCTTGCGTCTGAAACTTGTGCGCTTGAAGCTCTTGACGCTGAATTTGTGCGAGATGTTAAGCCAGGCGAGATTGTGATTATCGACAAAGAAGGAGTTCATAGCATTGAGCCTTCCAGATGGTGCAAGAAAAATTTGTGCGTCTTTGAACTCGTCTATTTTGCCAGGCCTGACTCAATCGTTGACGGCGTGAGTGTTTATGAGTTCCGGCGTAAATGTGGAATGCTCTTAGCTCGCCAGAAAAAAATTGAAGCTGATGTTGTTATGGCTGTTCCGGATTCTGGAATTCCTGCGGCTATAGGCTATGCTGAGGCTTCGGGAATTCCTTACGGCGAGGGCCTAATCAAGAATAAATACATGGGCCGAACGTTCATTTTGCCTGTTCAGGAAATGCGCGACGACGCTGTGCGAATAAAACTTGCGACGATAAAACGAAACATTGAGGAAAAAAGATTAGTCATAATCGACGACTCAATCGTTCGAGGCACGACGTTACGAAGAATTGTGAAACATTTGCGCGACGCTGGAGCAAAAGAAATTCACGTATGCGCGGCTTCTCCTGAGGTAAAATTCTCGTGCTATTTCGGGATTGACACGCCTCATCGTGAAAAGTTAATCGCTAACCAGAAATCACCAGAAGAAATTTGCGAATATCTCGGTGCTGACAGCTTAACTTACTTGAGCGAGGAAAGTTTGCGTGAAGTCTGCGGTGAAGATTTGTACTGCAAGGCATGTTTCGACGGCAATTATCCTATGGAAGTCCCGATTGAGGGCTTGGCGTGATAAAATAAATACACACTCTGCGGGGGTGGCGGAATTGGTAGACGCGTCAGACTTAGGATCTGGTACTCTGAGGGTATAGGGGTTCAAGTCCCCTCCTCCGCATAATATTTACTTTTCAGATTTTCTTTGCCAAAATTCACGCAAAATTTATGAGAGGATGATTTGACGTGAGAAATCCATTATTAGCATTACCAGAGAGAAAATTTGCAGTCCCGTCATATTGCACGGCCAATGAGCTTGTAATCGAGGCTTTGTTTGAACAAGGGAAAAATTTTGACTGGCCAATTTTGATTGAGGGAACAGCGAACCAGATTAACCAGTTCGGAGGCTATACGGGGATGAAACCTGCTGATTTTCGGGATTACGTTTTCGCGATTGCTGACCGTGTGAATTTCCCTCATGAGAAAGTTTTTCTCGGTGGAGATCACATGGGCCCGTTAGTCTGGTCAAATCTTCCGGAAAAAGAAGCAATGAGTAATTCCCGCGAACTCTTGAGATTATGCATGTTGGCCGGCTTCAAGAAAATTCATCTTGACACTAGCATGAAACTTGCTGACGATAACCCTGACACAAGATTATCCGATGAAGTTATAGCCGAACGCGGAGTAATCTTGCTTGAGGAATGCGAGAAAACTTATCAGGAAATGTTGAAAGTTAATCCCGACGAGATGAGGCCTGTTTATGTAATTGGCTCAGAAGTTCCAATTCCCGGAGGTTCTCAAGATGAAGATGAAGACAGCTTGCAAGTTACGAGTGTGAAAGATTTTGAGGCGACGATTGAGACATACAAGCGTAAATTTTCGGAGCATGGAATTTCTGAACTCTGGCAAGATGTAATCGCTGTCGTTGTTCAGCCTGGAGTCGAGTTCGGGGATAACAGCATTCATTTTTACGACAGAACAAAATCAAGAAAACTTTGCGCGTCGTTAAATTTACACACAAACGTAATTTTCGAGGGACATTCAACGGATTATCAGCCTGCGGAGAGATTACACGAGATGGCTCAAGACGGCGTTGCTATTCTCAAAGTCGGTCCAGCCTTAACATTCGCACTTAGACAGGGACTTTTCGCACTAAGCATGATTGAACGTGAATTTATTGACGAGGATAAACGCGCAAATTTCATTGAAACTCTTGAACGCGTTATGCTTGAGAACCCGGCAAATTGGATAAAGCATTATCACGGCTCCGAACACGATAAATTCATCGCCAGAAAATACAGCTATTCGGACCGTTGCAGATATTATTTCAGCCTTCCGGAGATTAAAGCAGCAATCACAAAATTATTCGCCAATATCGACAGCGTAATTAATAAAATCCCAGCAGGAATGTTAAAACAATTCATGCCTCGTCAATATTTCCGTGTTCGTGATGGAATTGTCCAGATGAAGGCAGCTTCTCTCGTGAAAGATTGTGTAAATGAGATTGCCGACGATTATAATTACGCAGTGAAAATATAAATCTCATTAGGGAGGAAAATAAATTTGCTTGTAACATCAAGGGAATTATTACTTGACGCTCAGAAAAATAAATATGCTGTCGGAGCTTTCAACGTCGAAAATATGGAAATGGTCCTTGCTGTCCTGAAAGCTGCAGAAGAGACTAAATCACCCGTAATTATGCAGACTACACCAGGAACACTGAAATATGCCGGAGTTGATTTCTATTTTGCGAATATTAAAGCTGCCGCAGAACGTTCGAGTATGCCTGTTGTGTGTCATTTAGATCACGGAAATTCTTTCGAAACTGCGATATTAGCTTTTCATACGGGTTACACTTCGATAATGATTGACGGAAGCAAATTGCCGTTTGAGGAAAATATTGCTCTCACAAAATCTGTCGTAGATGTCTGTCATGCCGGCTATATACCTGTTGAAGCTGAACTCGGACGCGTCGGAGGAAAAGAAGACGATCTCGATAACACTAAAACTGTTAATCCCTTCACAGATCCTCAAGAAGCCGCAGAATTCGTTGAACGCACAAAATGTGATTCTCTCGCTGTCGCAATCGGTACAGCTCACGGCGTTTATAAGGGTACTCCTCAGATTAACTTTGACGTTCTCGCTAAAATTCATGAACTCGTGAAAATTCCCTTAGTCTTACACGGAACTTCAGGCGTTCCTGACGACCAAGTCATCAAGTGCATAAATATGGGAACATGCAAAGTTAATTACGCTACAGACCTGCGAATTGCCTTCACTCACGGCGTAAAAGAATACATGAAGGAAGCTCCAGAAGGTTTTGACCCGAAGAAATACGGCGCGTTCGGAATTGAAGAGGTCAAACGTTACGTTATCCAGAAAATGCAAGTAATCGGGAGTTGCGGACAAGCATAATTTTTCAGCGCATAATCAACAGCGGCATCATGCTTTCGAGAAATTCGATTACGTATGATAGCGCAGCACCAATCGTGATATTATGAGAAGGCATCTTGCTCACTAGAATATAATCATCTTCTTCCGTGAATGGGGTGCTTTCTCGAATTTTGTCATAGAGAAATTTTATGTCCTCCTTCGTGAAAAATGGCGCTAAATGTCCGCCAAGAATAAATTTTGTGTCAATGACTAAATGAAGACTGGTGATTAATATTGCAAGATACTTCATGAATTTTCCCCAGCGTCTTGACTCTTCAGGTTCCCCAGCACGGACTTTCCTGAAAAATTCATCGGGTTCTTTGTCCCCTACTAGAGCTTCCATTGAGCAAATTGTCTCGAAACATCCCCTTTTTCCACAGTAACATAATTTCCCGCCGGGCTCAGCTTCAATATGCTCAAATGTTGCACAATGTCGGTGAATACCGTTAATAATTTTCCGTCTTGAAATTAATGCTCCCCCTAAATGAATGCTCATTGAGAGATACATTGCGTTCTGCAGTTCAGGCCATACCCATAATTCCGACAAAGCCGCAGCGTCTGGATCATGCATAAATCGGCACGGATAATCAAGCCATCTTGAGAATACATCAATTTTCAGGCCCGTACATTTCAATATTTCGCCGTAAATTATAGTGTTGCCGTCCTCTGAAACTAGAGCTTGAAGAGCAAAGCCAATTCCCAAAATTTTTTTGCACGCGTCCTTCAGCTCAAGCGATAATATGAATTTTTTCACTCTCTCGCTGATATACTTAAAGTATGATGTCTCATTCTTAAACTCAACTTCGACAACTTCTCGCTTAATCTTCTCAGCATATAAATTTATCGCTATAATCTTCACTACATGCTTCATGATCTCAACTCCAATAGAGATTTTACAGTCCGCGTTCGCTGTCCAGACTACAGGCTTCCTTCCAGGTTGGTCAATCTCTAGTGTCCCTTTTTTCAGGATTAATCCCTCATTCTCAAGATCTGAAAGATTATACGCAACAGTTGGCCGGCTTATTCCTAGCGCAATAGAAATTTCCTGCTGTGATATTCCCTTAGTCCCCTGCTTGTAAATATATTCGTAAATCCTGTTCTTGTTGGTCCTCTTAATTTGTCCGGGAGTCATAAGATGCTCCATTTCATAAAGAGTATTCCTCTCTGCATATTTTTCACGCCTATATTTTAGACGAAATTCTAATTGACAAAACAAGGAATTTCATTTAATCTTTATGTAAACCAATTTTACAAAATTATTTTACAAAATAGCTTTACAAAATTATTTTATCAGCGAACTTCATTTTAACTGTTTAACTCTCGGAATTCGCGTCTAGTTTTATATGGACGTGGAAATATATTATTCTCAAAAAGGAGAGATTGCAACATGAAAAAAGTAGTTGTCGCTTTGTTCTGCATGGTCATGATTATGATTATGCCCGTAATGCTTTATGCCGCCGAAACTAGCAAAACTGAAGGCATAAACGTATCACCGGAATTTTATGCTCAAGCAGATTTGTCCGTTCTCAAGGGCAAGAAACTCGGCATAACAATTCAATCTCTGCAAAATACTTACTGGGCCGGCGTAATGAAAGCCCTCGATGAAATCCTCACAGCTAACGGCGCAAAATTTACAATAGTCGGCTGTGAAGATAACTCCGCCCGTCAGATTGGACAGATTGAAAATTTTGTTTCATCAATGTGCGATTTTATCATGATCCATCCGTCAGACGCTGCCGCAATTGAAGATGTTTGTGCTGAAGCTCGACGTGAAGGCGTGAAAATTATGTGCTGGGATGACCCGATGGAGAATACCGACGTGAACTGGATACTGAATAATATTGATCTGGGTAAAGCAATCGGACAACTCACCGGAGAATTTATCAACGAGCATTATTCCCCAGAGAAGAAAGCGCAAGTTATGGTAATTGGTTATCCTCAGACGAAAGTATTGCTTGAACGTGAAGAAGGTATCAGGCGCGGAATGGAAGAAACTGCCGGAGGGAAATATGACATTATAGCTTCACAGGCCGGACTTGACGCGAATACAGCACAGACCGCAGTCGAGACAATTTTACAGCGTTATCCTGACTTCCGAGTAGTAGTAGGAGTTTGTGCCGGAGCAATGATCGGAGCCGACGAAGCGTTACAAATTCATACAGGCGGCAAAATTCCAGATGATATGGCCGTAATCACAACTGACGTAACCAAACAGCAGCTAGATCACATAGCAGATCCTTCATATCCTGCAAGAGGACTGATCGGGTTTGAAGGCTCAGATGAAGATACAGCGATGGCGGCCGCTAAAATGTTCGCGTTGACAATTCAGGGAAAAACCGGAGCTCATAACATTTTCAGAGGCTTCACGAGGATTAACACGGACAACGTAGAAGTAATTAAAGCTGGAATGAAATAAATTTATCTCTCAAAAATTCGGGCTTCTGACGTAAAAATCGGGAGCCTGTTTTATTTCAAGGAGGCAATCAATGAGTGAAGATTATGTGCTTGAACTCGAACATATCCGCAAAGAATATCCCGGAGTTATCGCGCTGAAAGATGTTACGCTTCAGTTGAGACGCGGAGAAATCTTAGGCTTAATCGGCGAAAACGGAGCAGGAAAATCTACGCTGATAAAGTGCTGTTCAGGAGCGGTTATTCCGACTTCAGGCAAAATTAAGATTAACGGCAAAGAATTTACACGCATGACACCACAATTAGCCGCTGAAAATGGGATTGCGATAATCTATCAGGAGTTCAACAACGTCGGGGAATTATCAGCCGCTGAAAATATGTTCTTGGGCCGGCCAATTCGTAAAGGCATTGTGATTGACCGTAAAGCTATGGAAGAAGAAGCCGCAAAAGCCTTTGAGCAGTTACGCATAAAAATTAACCCGAAAGAGCTCGTGAAAAATTTATCCGTCGGTTATCAACAGATGGTAGAAATTGCGAAGGCCATTCAGCAGAACGCTCAAGTCTTAATCATGGACGAACCTAGCGCGCCGTTGACGACTAATGAAGTTGAGAGCATGTTCAAAGTTGTAGAGCTTCTGAAGAGTAAAGGTGTCTCGATAATTTACATTTCACACAGGCTTGAAGAAATTTTTAGGCTCAGCGACCGCGTTGAAGTTATTCGAGACGGCGAATATGTCGATACTTTAATCACCGACAAAGACCCCGCGACAATTCCGGATCAAGTGAATGATTTGATTAAATTAATGGTCGGACGAGAAATGACACAAAAATATCCTCCTCGTAAACCGTGTATTCGTGATGAAGTTGTGCTTGAACTCGCTCATGTTTACGGCAATGGTGATCAAGATATTTCGTTCAAAGTTCATGCCGGAGAAGTCTTAGGGCTTGGCGGTTTGGTCGGAGCAGGAAGGACGGAAATTGCGCAAGTCATCTTCGGAGCTCGTCCAAAGGAAAGCGGGAAAATTATTTTCATGGGCAAAGAGATTAACCCGAAATCACCGCGTGAAGCTATAAATTTGGGGATTGCTCTTTTACCCGAAGACAGAAAACGGCACGGAGCATTACTCACGAACTCAATCAAGAATAATATCTCAATGCCGATTTATGAGCGAATTTCTAAAGCCAGCGTAATAAACTCAAAAATTGAGCGCTCAACAGCTGAACAATACCGCGAGGATATACAGATAAAATGTCCGTCAATTTATCAGCTAGTAAAGAATTTATCCGGCGGCAATCAACAGAAAGTTATTTTGTCGAAATGGCTTGCTGCTCAGTCAAAGTTAATAATCTTCGATGAACCCACAAGAGGCATTGACGTAGGAGCAAAATTCGAGATTTACAAGCTCATTAACGATTTGGTCGAACAGGGCTGTGCAATTCTGATGATCTCTTCGGAAATGGAGGAGTTAATCGGAATGTCAGACAGAATTATTGTGCTTGCTGAAAATAAAATGATGGGTGAGCTTCAGAAGGACGAGTTCAACTCAGATACGATAATGACATACGCTTCGGGAATTGTCCCGGCCAATAAGAGGGAGGCAGTCTAAACTATGCATGAGAATAAATTTGCGGCCATTTTCAAGCAAAATGCTATATGGCTTGTATTCATACTTGAGATAATAATTTTCGCGGTTGCCAGTGAAGGAACGTTTACGACACAGCGCAACATTATCAACATTTCGCGTCAGGTATCGTATTACGGAATTGCTTCAATCGGAATGACATTTGTAATTTTGATTGCTGGTATAGACTTATCAATCGGCTCAATAATTACTCTCGTCAATGTCGTATGCGCGTGGCTGATGGTTCGTGCGGGCGTGAACATGTGGATTGCTGTAATACTTTCACTTGTTATGGCTACTTTAATCGGCGTGTTGAATGGCTTTATGGTTGCGACGATTGGAATTCCTGCGTTGATAGCAACGTTTGCTTCACAGACAGTTTTTGAGGGAATTGCGTATTTAATCTCAGGAGGTATGCCGATTGCAGGATTTTCGCCCTCGTTCGGAATGTTCGGACGCTGGTCAGTCGGGCTTGTTCCAGTGTGCGCAATAATCATGATAGTTTGCTTTGCTGTCGGAAGTTTTATCTTGAACAAGTCATATTTTGGGAGATATTTTTACGCGATTGGCGGCAATGAAGAGGCTTCGGAGTTATCAGGTATTCGAGTGAACAAGATGAAGTATTTGATTTACGCGCTTTCAGGTTTCTTTGCTGGATTGGCTGGAATAGTTTTGCTCTCACGTTCAATGTCAGCCCAGTCAACAATCGGTAAAGGCTTCGAGTTCGACGTAATCACCTGCGTAGTTCTCGGTGGAGTTTCTGTAAATGGTGGAATTGGCCGGATGTCAGGAGTTGTTGCAGGCGTGTTGATAATCGGCTCACTCACAAACGGAATGATCTTAATGGACGTCAGTGAATATACTCAAATGGTCGTGAAAGGTGTAGTTTTGGCTGTAGCTGTCGGAATTGACTGCATGTCGAAGAAGCGTAACGCTAATTAACAAAATTTATGCTCCTGCTAGAATTTATGCGGGAGCGTGATTATGAATGTACGAACTAGATTTAAGGCTTAAAGATTATTACGACGAGTTAGACCCGAAGCGCAGGCTTGAGATACTTGATACTTTTGCTGAGGATGAGAGTGTGAAATTTCTTCGTGAGCTTTATTGTGAGAGATATTCTGACCATGAGAACAAGGGGCGTAAGAATGTGGATTGGTGGCTTTGGCGGTGTATATGTCTGCAAATTCTCTATGGACGTGGAAATTTTTTCAGGAAATTCCGGGATAAAGAGGTCAAATTAATTCTCGATGAGCTTTATGTTGACGACACTCACAAGAACTTTCTTTATCACGAGTACAGAAATCTTGCGCGGCGTTATCTTTCAACATGCAGGGGTGCGAATTACGCGAGCAGATTTATGGGATTTCGTCAGGCCAGTGATGAAGAAAAAGTATTGAAGGCTTGCGCAGATATCTGGCAGATGTCGAAGGGGATAGCGAAGTTGACGGGCCTTGAAGAGAGAATGCAAGTATTTATTGAGGCGTTTTATGACGAGTTGATGAATTTTTCGCCGCTCTGTCATGCTGAATATGAACGCTTGAACCAGTAAAAGGAGGAATTTTTGTTATGCCAGAAATGATGACCCAAGAAGTTATGCAGGAGCCCAAGCATATAATTTATCGTGAAGTTTCAGTGCCGGAGCCTGGACCGGATCAAGTTCTTGTGAAGGTTAAGAAGATTGGAATTTGCGGCTCGGATATTCATGTTTATCATGGAACTCATCCGTATACGTCATACCCGATTACACAAGGCCATGAGGTAAGCGCACAAGTTGTTAAAGCCGGAGATTACGTGAAGGATTTCAAGCCCGGTGATAGGGTTGTTCTTGAGCCTCAAGTTGTCTGCGGAAGATGTTACCCGTGTTTGCATGGCAAATATAATCTCTGTGAGAAGCTGAAAGTTTACGGTTTCCAGACGACGGGAACGGGGAGCGAATATTTCGTAGCTGATGTCCGGAATGTTACGCCACTTCCTGATGAGCTGAGCTATTCTGATGGAGCGATGATTGAGCCTCTTGCTGTTACTGTTCATGCAGCTAAACAATTTCCTGGCGTTAAAGGCAGTAAAGCTGTAGTGCTTGGCTGTGGTCCGATTGGAATTTTGCTTATTCAGTCGTTAAAGGCACTTGGAGCCGCTCAGGTTCTAGCTACGGATATTTCCGACGGAAGACTTGAGCTTGCAAAGTCGCTTGGAGCAGATAAAGTTGTGAACACGATGAAGGAAGACTACGCAAAAGCTCTTGTTGAGTTCTACGGACCTGATAAAGCCGATGTAGTTTACGAATGTGCCGGAAGCGATATTACAATGGACCAGGCAATCCAGAATGCGCGCAAGGGAAGCACGATAATTCTTGTCGCAGTCTTCGGGAAAAAAGCCAACGTTGACCTTGCGAAACTCAATGACAGCGAACTTGACTTGAACACATCGATGATGTATCGCCATGAAGATTTTGTTGACGCAATCCGCTTTGTTCAGGAAGGTAAAGTTCAGCTTAAGCCGTTACGTACAGCACATTTTGCGTTTAGAGATTGGCCGAAAGCTTATGAGTATATCGACAATAACCGTGAGACTACGATGAAAGTTATTGTTGATGTTGACCCTGACGAGAAAGACCAGTAAGAAAAATTTTACGCGGGGAGCTTGTCTCCCTGTTTTTTTTGCTCAAATTCTGATACACTCTCAACATCCCACACGACATTGCAAGATTAAACAGGAGGAATAATTATGCGTCTGACTTATGAAGGCCTCAAGGACAAAGCGAGCTGGAATAAAGCCGGAATAACGCTACCGAGTTACAACGTTGAAGAAGTTGCTGAACGAACCCGCAAAAATCCCTTATGGGTACACTTTGGGATTGGCAATATCTTTCGTATTTTCATCGGCGGAATTGCAGATAAGTTAATCACTTCCGGAGCAATTGACAGAGGAATTACCTGCATTGAAACTTTTGATTATGATGTTGTCGATAAGATTTACGCTCCGTTTGATAATTTAGCGCTCGCTGTAACTCTTCATGAGGACGGCCGAACTGATAAGCGCGTTTTAGGCTCATTATGTGAAGCTCTGAAGGCTCCGGCAGACTTTGCGAGGATGAAAGAAATTTTTGCGTCTGAAAGTTTAGAGCTAGTTTCGTTCACGATTACCGAGAAGGGATATGCTCTTCACGGTTCGGACGGGAAATATTTACGTTACGTTGAAGCCGACATGAACAACGGCCCTGAGAAATCGACGGGAGCAATGGCAATAGTTACGGCAATGTTATTCGAACGTTTCAAAGCTGGAGCTAAGCCCCTCGCGCTGGTTTCAATGGATAACGTCTCACAGAACGGGAAAAAGTTACGTGAAAGTGTTATCGAGACGGCTGAAAAATGGCAGGAGAAAAATTTTGTACCTGCTGAGTTCGTAGCTTATGTTAAAGATGAGAGCAAGATTGCTTTTGCCTGGACGATGATTGACAAGATTACGCCGAGACCGTCGGAAGATGTTGCGAAGATGCTCGGAGATTTAGGCGTTGATGACATGAGCATAGTTGTAACGTCAAAGAAAACGTATATTGCTCCGTTTGTGAATGCTGAGGAGCCGCAATATCTTGTAATCGAGGACAGTTTTCCGAATGGACGTCCTGAGTTTGAGAAGGCAGAAGCCGGAGTATTCATGACAGACAGGAAGACGGTAAATCTTTCTGAGAGAATGAAAGTTACGGCATGCTTGAACCCAATTCATACGGCTTTATGCACTTATGACTGCATGCTAGGCTACACTTTATTTGCTGACGGAATGCATGACCCGGAACTTGCGAAATTGGCTCAGACTGTCGGTTACGTTGAAGGTTTGCCGGTTGTTGATGACCCGAAAATTTTATCGCCGAAGAAATTTCTTGATGAAGTTTTGAACGTGAGATTTCCTAATCCATATTTAGGCGACACGAGCGCACGAATTGCTGTAGATATTTCGCAGATGGTCGGAATTCGCTTTGGTGAGACGATTAAAGCCTATGTTGCGCGCGACGGTTCAGCCGAAAAGTTAATTGGAATTCCTTTAGCGATTGCTGGATGGTTGAGATACTTGCTTGCTCTTGACGATAACGGGAAAAAGTTTGAGCTTTCACCGGATCCGATGATTGGGGAATTGACGAGACAGCTTGAAGGTATTGAACTCGGCAAACCTGAGACAGTCGGCGACAAACTCCGGCCAATTCTCAGCAACAAGAATATTTTTGAAGTTAATCTCTATGACGTAGGATTAGGCGGAAAAATTGAGACGATATTCAAAGAGGAAGTTGCGTGCTTAGGAGCAGTGAGAGCGACACTCAAGAAGTATCTAGCATAAGAACGTTTATGAATATTTCCCTCTGTCGTTATGATGGGGGGATTTTTGTTGTATCATGAAATGCAAATTTCATACGGAGGAAAAATTTTCATCATGAAAGGAATAGTCTTAGCAGGAGGAAGCGGGACACGTCTTTATCCTTTGACGCTTGTAACTTCCAAGCAATTATTGCCGGTTTATGACAAGCCTATGATTTATTATCCAGTCTCAATTTTAATGCAAGCAAAAATTCGTGACATCCTAATAATCTCAACTCCTGAAGACCTGCCGCGTTTTGAAAAGTTATTAGGTTCGGGCGAACAATGGGGCATAAATTTCTCGTATCAAGTTCAGCCATCACCTGATGGATTAGCTCAAGCGTTTATTCTCGGGAAAAATTTTATCGGCTCAGAATGTGTTGCAATGATTTTAGGCGATAATATTTTCTCAGGTCAAGGGCTAGTGCGAAGGCTTAATGACGCTGTGAATAACGCTGAAACTGGAAGAGGAGCTACGATATTCGGCTATTATGTTGAAGACCCTGAACGTTTCGGAATTGTTGAGTTTGACGAGAATAACCGTGCGATTTCTATTGAGGAGAAGCCGGAAAAGCCTAAAAGCAATTATTGTGTAACGGGCTTATACTTTTATGATAATCGAGTTGTGAATTTTGCGGAGAACTTGAAGCCCTCAAAACGGGGCGAGCTAGAAATTACGGACTTGAACAGAATTTATCTTGAGCATGGAGAGTTAAACGTTGAGTTATTAGGTCAGGGGTTTACGTGGCTAGACACTGGGACACACGAGAGCTTAGCCGACGCTACAAACTTTGTGAAAACTCTTGAGACACATCAACACAGAAAAATAGCGTGTCTTGAGGAAATTGCTTATCTTAACGGCTGGATTTCGAGCGAACAAGTTATGAGAGTTTATGAACAGCTCCGTAAAAATCAATACGGTCAATACTTGAAGGACGTAATCGAGGGAAAATACATAGATGCAAAACGTTAAAATTTTCGTAACTGGTGCGAATGGTCAGCTTGGACGAGATTTAATTCATGAGTTGACATCAAGAAATATTGAATGTATAGCGTCTGACATTCAGGAAAAATTTACGGGCCCGGAAGATTGCAGGTACATTCAGCTTGACATAACAAGTTATTCTGACGTTGAACGAGTTCTGACAGAAACGAAGCCTTCACGAGTAATTCATTGTGCTGCCTGGACAGCTGTAGATGCTGCTGAAGATGAAGCTAACAAGCCGAAAGTTTACGCTGTCAACGTCAAGGGAACAGAGAATATTGCGCGCGTGTGTGGTGAGAGGAATATTGTCATGACATATATCAGCACGGATTACATTTTTGACGGTTCAGGTTCACAAGCTCTAAAGCCTGAAGATGAGAATTTTGCGCCATTAAATTATTACGGTCAGACGAAATTTGAGGGAGAATTAGCGGTGAAAAAGTTCTTGCGTAAATTCTTTATAGTGCGTATAGCTTGGGTATTCGGGCCTCATGGGAATAATTTTGTGAAAACTATGTTAAAACTCTCAGAAACTCATGACACAATGCGCGTCGTCAAAGACCAAATCGGAACGCCGACTTACACGCCGGATTTAGCGAGGTTGCTTGTTGATATGAATTTGAGTGAGAAATTCGGGATTTATCATGCTACGAACGAGGGCGGATTTATAAGCTGGTATGATTTTGCGTGTGAAATTTTTGCTCAAGCCTGTAAAAATGTTAATGTAATTCCTGTGAGCACATCAGAATACGGCCAATCCAAAGCTAGACGTCCTGGAAATTCCAGACTCGACAAAAGCAAACTGAAAGCGCAAGGATTTTCATTATTACCAGATTGGCGAGACGCATTAAGGAGATATTTACAGAATGGGACAAATTAAAGTTGATTATAATGTGAATGGCATTGAGGGCTTATGCGTAATTACTCCGGCTGTTCACGGTGATAAACGGGGATATTTCAGCGAGACTTATAACTTGCGCGACATGCAGGAAGCCGGTTTGAATTATAATTTTGTCCAGGATAACCAGAGCAGCAGCGTCAAGGGAGTATTGAGGGGCTTACACTTTCAGATTAATTTTCCCCAGACAAAACTAGTTCGAGTGATTAGGGGCAATGTCTATGATGTAGCTGTTGACTTAAGACGTGAGAGCAAGACTTACGGGAAATATTTCGGCTGTGAGTTGAGCGAGGAAAATCACAAGCAACTATTAATCCCTAAAAATTTTGCGCATGGCTTTTTAGTCTTGAGCGAGATTGCGGAGTTTTGCTATAAATGCGATGACTTTTATCATCTGAACGACGAGGGCGGAATATTTTACGCGGATCCAGACATAAATATTAAATGGCCGAAAGTGGATTGTGAGATAATTTTATCGGATAAGGACAAGAAACAGCCATTCTTAAAGGAGCTGAACTCATGAAGATAATCATAACAGGGGGAGCGGGCTTTATCGGGAGCAACTTTATATTTCACATGCTCAAGGCTCATCCAGACGACGAAATTATATGCATAGACAAGTTGACATATGCGGGGAATATTAACACGCTGAAAGAAGTAATTGCAGAGGGGAAAATTAACTTTTTCAGGCTTGACATATGCGACCGAGCGAGGATTTACGAGTTATTTGAGCGTGAGAGGCCTGATATTGTCGTGAATTTTGCGGCGGAGTCTCATGTTGACCGTTCAATCGACAATCCCGGAATATTTTTATTCACTAACACGCTTGGAACCGGAGTTTTGCTTGACGCATGTATGAAATTCGGGATAAAACGTTTTCACCAGGTCAGCACCGATGAAGTTTACGGAGATTTGCCGCTTGACCGTCCGGATTTATTCTTCACTGAGACAATGCCGATAAAAGCGTCGTCGCCGTATTCAGCCTCGAAAGCTGGAGCGGACATGTTAGTTCTTGCGTATCACCGAACGTATAAATTGCCTGTGAGTATTTCGCGCTGTTCGAACAATTACGGGCCGTATCATTTTCCCGAAAAATTAATCCCCTTAATGATAATCAATGCGCTTCACGACAAGAAACTTCCTGTTTACGGTCAGGGAATAAACGTTAGGGATTGGCTTTATGTCGAAGATCACTGCCGAGCTATTGACATGATTATTCACGATGAAGCGTCGAACGGCGAGATTTACAACATTGGCGGCCATAACGAGATGAGGAATATAGACATTGTGAAGCTGATTTGCAATGAATTGGGAAAACCTGAGAGCTTGATTGAGTTTGTTACTGACAGAAAAGGGCATGACTTGAGATATGCGATTGACCCGACGAAAATTTACCTGCGATTAGGCTGGAGACCTGAGACGAGATTTGAAGACGGCATCAAGAAAACTATTAGCTGGTACTTGAACAATAAATTCTGGTGGGAACCTCTTATGAAGTGAAAGGGGTCGACGCGAAAATCACATCTCCGTGAAGTCTTGCAACATGAGGGCTTACGGAGATTTTTTGTGAGCGGCTTTGACAATCTGACTAATTCATGCCAAAAACGAGCAATTTTTGAGGAGGTCGACGCGCAACATGAAAAAATTTTTATGAGTAATTGCAAATGTTTGTGAAAGTGTAAAGATAATTATTGCGTAATTTGTGCAAGCGTGCTAAAATCTCAAACACAGTCAGGTGGCGGAGAGTTGACTGTTACGAACCTTCCTATAAGGATTTGAAATCCCTTTACCTTAAATTGAATGTTGTACTACTCAAATAATTAATATTGAGGATGTACCAAACAAAACTAAGGAAAAGAGGTTATCAACTATGTCAGATCACAGTATCACATTTGGATCCATTACGATTAGTGGAAATAATATTGATGTTACTATTAATCAATCAGCAACAGTTTATCATAATTATACGAAATATAATGAAGTTCACCATGAATCAAATTGTAATAATAGTAATGGTAACTCTAAATCTGTTCAAGATATTTTTGATGGAATGACAGAGATATTTTCTCAAATATTCCATTAATTAGTTATAAAGTTACGAACCTTCCTATAAGGATTACACTTTTCCTCTCATTCACATGGGGGGGAAAATTTTTTTATCCAGTATAATTACTCTCATATTCAACAGGGAGTGAGCATATTTGACCGAAGAAGAACAGAGACAAGTTCAGAATATTATCAACGCCAGGACAAAATTATTGACAGAAAAAGTTGCTCAGCAGGACGAATACATTACTTCTCTCAATGAACGGCTAGCAAGCACTACAGCTGAACTTGAGGCAAAAAAACAGGAAGTCTCTTCCCTAAAATCCCAAGTCTCAGAATATCAGGAACAGAATAAAAAGTTGTTATCGCTTGTCCAGGAGAATAAGCCCCTGCCTCAAACACAGCCGACAATTCAGCCTCAGGAGAAACCGAATTATCTCGTCTCGCTTTTACGTCAACACTTCAACTTTGACACGTTCAAGCCGGGCCAGGAAGAAATTATTAACTCGTTGTTATCCGGACGTGATGTGTTCTGTTCAATGCCCGACGGTTACGGAAAAAGTATTTGTTTCAGGCTCCCTGCCTTGTTAATGCCCGGTCTAACTCTTGCTGTCGTCCCCGAAGTTCCCAAAAATTTCAAGACTGATTTACACTCAGAAGCTCTCACTCCGAATTTATCAGCCACGAAGAAACGCGAGATCTTACGTAAAGTTAAAAATGGAAGCTGCAAAATTTTATACTCGGCTTTAAGCGAATTGACACAAGATGATATTGCAAGTTCTCTTAGCAAAGTTGAGATCTCTTTAGCCGCGTTAATTTCTTTCTGGGGAGTTCATGATGAGCTTGCTGACTGGAAAGATTTCATCGTCAACTTCACTAAAGCAAAATTCACAACGGGATTATTCACGAACTCGACAAGTCCGGCGCTGAGAAACGACTTAATGAAACTCGCCGATTTACGTTCACCGTTTAAACTTGTCACGGGCTTTGAGAGAAGAAATTTCACGTTCAAGATTACTCGGACTGAACACAAACTTGAAGCCTTAAGAGATATTCTCACGCATAAAAAGGATTTGCCCGGAGTAGTTTATTGCTCAACTCCTGAGGATACATACAAGCTCCGTGAAAATTTCAGGGATTACGAAAAAGTTATTATTTTACCGTTGGTGCTCTACCGTGAAGCTCTAAATCATGACGCAAGATTCGTAGTTCATTATGATTTACCTGAAAATTTAGGGGATTACTCACAGCAGATTACTTGTGCCGGAATTTCTAAGGCTGATTGTTTCTTGCTGGTCTCACGAAATGCCTTAAGAAACGTCGACAGGTCAGTGATAAAATTCTGCGATGATAAAGAACCTGAAAAAGTTTTGTTGTCATATCTCGGTCAAGATGAAAGTTTTACATCTCAAGTCTCATCACAAGAAAGCGTTGAACGTGAGAAAATTTCAGCTGATGACTTCTCTGATTTCGACTTCGGGAACGCTAACGAAGCTCAGAAAGAAGCAATCACATCTACAAACGGGCCAATGTTAATAATCGCCGGGCCTGGAACAGGAAAAACTTTCACACTCATTCAGCGTGCGGTATTCTTAATCCAGAAACGAAAGGTTAAGCCCGAAAATATTTTGCTCGCAGCATTCACGGATAAAGCAGCACGTGAACTTACAACGAGAATTACGGAAGAGTTATCAAATCGAAGCATTCACGCTGACACAAATTCTATGTTCGTCGGAACTTTTCATGTCATATGCGAACGAATTATCAATGATTATATCTCGTTTACCCGTTTCAAACGCGGCTTCAGAATTATGGACGACTTCGATCATGCTCACTTAATCTTGCGGAATATCAATAAATTTCTTGAGCTTGACGGAGCAGATGACGCTTTTAGGACACTCGGAAGATGGACAAGAGCTAAAGAGTTACGGGATTACATGAATATTTTGTACGAAGAGTTGATTGACCCCGAAGAGTTATTGCGGGACACTGACAAATCCGTAAATTTCTTTGGTAACGCTATGAAAATTCATGCTGAGATTTTAGCCGAGAATAATTCCCTGAGCTGGTCAGCTTTACTCGTTGAGACTTACAGGCTTTTGCGCGACAATCCCGAAATTCTTGAAGACATTCACGAGCAGATTAAATACGTCATGATTGATGAGTATCAAGACACTAATTATATTCAGGAGCAGTTAGCTTTCTTATTGGCCGGTGAGAGCAAAAATATCTGTGTTGTCGGCGATGATGACCAGAGCTTATATCGATTTCGAGGTGCTGAAGTCCGAAATATTTTGGAGTTCCCTGACAAGTTCGGCAAAAACGAGTGCAAGATAGTGAAACTCATGCTGAACTACAGATCCGAACACGGCATAATAAACTTCTTCAGTGAATGGATGAATAACACAAAATTTTTCACTTGGGGGAAATTCCGGCACGACAAGAAACTTGAGGCTTACAGGACTAATGAAAATCAGCCGTATCCTTCTGTTATGAGATTAGCGGGAATTAATGACAAGGCAGAATGGCACGAGAAAATTTTACACTTCATTAACTCGCTCAAGAACTCCGGAAAAATCACGGATTACAGCCAGATTGCGTTTTTGTTCAGGTCTGTTAAGGCTGCGGACGCTCAGGAACTCGCTAAATTCCTTGAGGATAATAATATAAATATTTACTCGCCCCGTTCAGATATGTTCTTCAAACGTGCGGAAGTCCAGTTTGCTATAGGCTGCTTAATCTCAATTTTCCCTGAATATCTCAAGTCATTAGAATCCGGAGCGTTTAATTTTCGAGGAGTTCAGCCTGGTTTTATCACGTATTACAGAAATTGCTTGAAGACCGTAGCAAGATATATTGACAAGCCGGCATATTCAGGCCTCAAGAAATTTTTGCTGGACAAACGAAAATTCCATCAGGATTTAACGGGTTATGCTGATTACGTTTATTCGGATTTGCTTTACGAATTATTCGCCTTCATGCCGTTCAATCATGCTCTCAACGTAAAAGTTACAGACACAGTGAAGAACGTCCGGCCCGCCCGAAATCTTGCTAAATTCATGGAGATTATCAAGAGTTACGAGCACAGCTACAACATAATCAACATCAACGCAAAATTCATGAACTCGCAATTCCAGGCATTAATGAATATCTTTCTTCGTTTTCAATATGAAGACGGCCTCGATGAATACGAGAGCGACAAGGAGAATATTCCGGCTGGACATATTGCATTCATGACGATTCATCAGGCAAAAGGTATGGAGTTCCCGATTGTCTTTGTTGATTCGATGTTCAGTTCTCCGATGCCGCAAAATCATCCAGACCGTAACGACAAGCTGATAAACGCAATTACGAGGAGATATTCACGCCGCCCGGAGTTTGAGCCGGAAGACCAGATAAAATATTTTGACTTCTGGAGATTATTTTACACGGCGTTTTCACGAGCTCAGGACTTGTTAATCTTGACTTGCACTGAGAACCATAAAACTCCTTCAGAATGTCTTGAAGCTGCTTACAATAAACTTGAGGACGCTGACGAAGTTTTTTCGTTTGAGAATGCCGAGATTAGTGAGCTTAAGGGTGCGGGCTTGAAGAATACATTTTCATTCACGACGGATATTTTGATGTATGAGACTTGCCCGATGAAGTATAAATTTTACACTGAGCTTGAGTTTACGCCGAAGATTACGCAGGCTGAGTTTGTTGGGAGCTTAATTCACGAGACGTTAGAGGAAATTCACAGGGCTGTAATCAATCACGAGGAAAATAAATTGACTGAGCAAAATATTTCAGAATGGTTCAGCATGAATTATGAGCATCTTTCACGAAGTCAGCAAAAATATTTGTCAAAAACTGCGCGAGAAAATATCTTAAATCAGGTCATGAATTACGTGAAGCGTCAGGGCAGCGATTGGTCAGCTGTTAGAAAGTCAGAGTATGAGATTAGCCTTGTTCGTGAGGATTATATTTTGAAGGGTAAGACGGATTTAATAAGTATCAGGGACGGTGAGACGGAGATTACGGATTTCAAATCAGGCAGCAAGCCCAATATTAACATTAATCGCGACCGTGAGAGGCTTGAAACTTATAGAAGGCAATTGAACGTTTACGCTTATCTTGTCGAGAAATCTTCGGGCCTGAAAGTGAACAGAATGAAGCTGTATTACACCGGCGAGAGTTCAGGAACTCCGGAGATAGTTTATGTTTATGATGAAGCTGAAGCCGAGAAAGTTATTGCGGGGCTTGATGAGACTGTGAGAAAGATTATCAGCAGGGATTTTGAGCATAGGACTTCGAATATTGACATTTGCCATGAGTGCGATTTTAGATTTTATTGCGGAAGGGAATAAACAAATATGGAGGCTTGTTTGGGGCCTTCATATTTCTCCTATGCTTTGATTGTCATTCAGCGTCAGACATTCCGAACCATCCGGAGTGATTAAATAGTCGTCCTCAATTCTTAAGCCTCCCCAGCCTTCAATGTAAATTCCCGGCTCAATCGTTACAACATCGCCAATCTGCAAAATATCCTTTGACGTTCGCGACAATCTCGGAGCTTCATGAACTTCAAGCCCTAAGCCATGACCCAAGCCGTGCAAAAATTTATCGCCGTAACCTGAATCAGCAATAACTTTTCGGGCGATTGCGTCAACTTCACAGCCGGAAATTCCAGGCCTTAACGCTTTTGCCGCTTCATGATGAGCACGCAATAAAATCTCGTTAATCTCTTTCGCCTTATCACTCACAGGCCCGAGCGAAAAGTTTCGAGTTATGTCGCTCATGTAGCCTTCGACCATTGTGCCGTAATCGACCGTGACAGTTTCACCTTGAGCAAATTTCTTCATTGTGGCCGGAGCATGACACATAGCACTTCTTTCACCAGAAGCAACGATAAAGTCATCATGAGCCCAACCCTTTTCAGCTCCGAGTAATTTAATCTCCTGCATCAGCATAATATCGAACTCGACTTCGGACATTCCGGGAAAAACTTTCTTGAGAACATTTCCGTATGCTTCACGGCCAATTTTCGCGGCTTGTTTAATTTTCTCGACTTCGTAAGCGTCTTTAGTTCTGCGCAATTTGGGAATAAATCCTGACGCGTCGATCCATTCAGCTTTAACCGGAGCAAAATATTTCGTGAAAGTCGCGTGTGAAATCTTCTCAGCCTCAAAGCCAACTCGTGAATAATCAGAACTTTTTATAGCATTCGCAAGATATTCGGGCATTGATTTTTCTGACTGAATTATTATCTTGAATGGAGATTGCATTTTAGCTTGCGTCGTGTAACGTCCATCGGTGATTAAAACTGCTTCGTTCATGGAGATAATTAATCCCGCTGAACTTCCACGAAATCCCGAAATATAATGACAGCTCTCTGAATTGGCCCGCTCATCGACGATTAAGATAAATGCATCGAGTTTTTGTTCGGACATTAAGGCGCGTAATTTCTCTAAACGTAAATAAATTATTGGTGTATTCATGTCTTATCGTTCACTGCCTTTGTTTAATTATGAGAAATATACTTAATTTCCTCTATACATTCAATTTTTAGAGTGCTTTTTCTTGTGTATATGAAAAATGAAAAACGGACTGCCCCATATGTTATAGCCGAGAGAAAAAATGTATGAGATATCAACGCCGTTCTTCCAAAGGACATAAGGAAGACTGAGCTGGTCTCGATGAGTGAAGCGTTGAATTTGTTCCCACCATTGCTCCATTAATGAATTTACTTCCGGATCATTACATTTGCGAATTATCACGGCGTTTTCAGTTACTCCGAAACATTCAGGCATTCCCTTACTCTTGTAAAAATCCATTTGAGCCTTTACGTCTTTATATGGCAAATCCTTATGTACAAAGGCCATCCCAGCTTCTGCGTAAATATCATTTCTCGGGTTCATATGAGTTGCAATAGTTTTGCCGCTTTCAATTAACGAATAAACCAGAGGCTTAATGTCGCAAGTAATTCTGATTTTGCCGTCAATGTAAATTGTATAATCATATTTCTTTCCTGTTGCTTCTTCTGAAAGAAACTCATCTGGGTGGAGCTTAACATATCTATTTTTTCTTGCGTTGCTTAGATTATCAAGATATGATGGTAAAGCTTTAACTTGCCATGCCCCCCCCCCCATTAGTATGAATTACTGAGTCAGTGAAAGCATAATAATCAATATTATCATCAACGTAAATTGGATCCCTCAGTTCATCATAGCCTCCGGTGATAGCTGTATAAACTGCAATTTTTATATCAGGGAAAACTTTTTGCGTAGGCATGAAGTCGTCAATTTTGTTTAATATCCTGCCGGACTTTTTCTCCATAAAATGTACTCTGCCGTAATGGTAGCAAATGTAACGAAATAGATGTTTTATCCATAGTAACAACAATGACGGCTTACTATAAAGTCTCAATAATCTTGGCCTCTTGCGTTCCATAGAAAACTCGGTTTGAGTTTTTACTTCCTTGTAAAGTTCACGTACTACATCATTAAGGCTGGTACTCAATTTAATTCCTCCTTTATGAATTTGCTGAAGGTTTCTTTTTCCTTAAGAACCGTATCAATTATCCAGTCAAATTGTTCCGGCCAATCCTCTTTGTCAGTAAGCTTCGCAGGATTTTTCTTCACACTTATTCTGCAGGCCTTTCCATCAGGGAGTTCAAGCCAATTATAATTCAATCCGCATTCAGCTTCAATTTCATCTTTACGTCCAACAAGATACATGAATAAATTCTTGTCGTCAGCTATAAATAATCCCGTCTCGATTTCGTCAGGCATTCTCGTAACCTGAATACTGCAGCCAGGACGGCCAATTCCAAAGACAACGCCGTAATGTGATGAACTCTTCCAGCGTTTATAGCTTCCTGCAAACTTTTTATTGCTCGCGTCATCACTGAAAGCGTAATCCTGAAACTTTTCCCAATATTCAAAGCGTAATTCTTCAAGATTAATTATGATCTCGTGATTATCTTTTGTCTTGGTGCCGGGCTTAATAAGCGTGTTAATCCTGATTGCTGAGGCCGAACCTCCAACCGCGTATAATTTCACGTCGCAAAGGTAAAATTCCGTCTCATTATTCGCGTGAGAGTTAAGCCAGGTAAAAGCGGCTTTGTGTTCTTGAAGCGCGTGCTTGACGATATAGATTATTATGTTTGCATTTTTAGCGGCGGCATTAGTTATGAGATTTCCGAGATATTCACTGCTTGTCTCTGTGAGCTGACTGCCAATAAGAATTTTCCGGTTTGTGCCAATCTCAGAAGCTAAGATATTATCATTAACTTCTTCGACAGCAATATTAATCCCGACAGCATCCGAAAGAATTTGCATGTTCTCATTCTTAGCGAGCCATTCAGGAAAATCTTTTGCCTCATTCTGCCAGACCGTACGGACATCTTCAATCTCATCAAGCCTACCCAGCGTAACCAAAATATTCACCTCGAGAAATTTTTTACACAGAGAAATTCTATCATGTCAGGTAAAATATCACGCGTATAATATCAACATGTTTAATTCAAACTGGAATAATTCATTATGCAATTCACTTCGTCGCAAAATTGGTCAGGCTCTCGCGAAATGGCATATGATTAACGAGGGTGATAATGTTCTTGTTGGACTTTCAGGAGGCAAGGACAGCTTAATTCTGCTTCATTCACTTTACGAGTTCGCACGGAGAAGTCCGGTAAAGTTTTCAATCGCAGCATTCACCGTAAAACTTTCAGGAATGAATATTTTCCCTCTTGAAGAATATTGCTCCGGGAAAAATATACGCTATGAAATTCTTGAACAACCGATAATCGAGATTATTCACGCAAGAAACGAGAAATCCCCGTGTTCATTCTGCGCAAACATGAGACGGGGAATTATAAGCTCTTGGGCCTCACAGAACGGCTTCAACAAATTAGCACTGGGACATTCACTCGATGATGCCGTCGAGACTTTCTTTATGAATTTGCTTCATGCCGGACGAGCGAAAAGTTTTCAGCCTGTTGCTCACATGTCAAGAACGAATGTTACTGTGATACGACCTCTTGTGCTTGCAAGTGAAGCGGCGATTATCGACGAAGCAAAACGCCTTGAGCTTCCCATTATTCCGAGTGCGTGCCCGTTCGCCGGACATACTGAGAGACAAAGAACGCGTGAATTTATTGCGGAATTGAGAAAAAATATTCCTGATTTATACGCAAAAGTTACTCATTCGCTCGAAACTTTATCAGATAATGACAGCTGGAGAGCTTAAGCATATTGGAAAGTCATTCACACATTCACAACTTTATCAACACACGACAGCCAAAAACGCGTAAATTTTGTTATTTTGGAACTGAAGCGAATAATTTCTTGCGTTTCTGGACGACATTATATTTCGGGTTAGCCTGCTTGATTAATGCTTCCATAACTTCCGGATCGTCCGGCAAATGATATGTGCATAAGGCCAATTTCGGAGCAAAACGTGCGAGTGTCTCTTGAGCTCCGGCCAATAATTTACGCTCGAAACCTTCAATGTCGCATTTGATGAAGTCAACACGCTCAAGATTATTTTCACGGACGAAATCATCGATTGTCGTAATTTCTACAGCACCTTCTTTATCTTCGTGAGCATTTGCTGTTCCCATATTCCCGGATATACTTACACGGCCGCATGAACTTCCTAGTGCCTTTTTGACCGGCCTAATCCCTGAGTTAAGTTCTGCTGTCTTGACGAGAACATCATAATTTTTATCGTCAGGCTCAAACGCATAAACAACAGCCCCTTTAGCTGAAGCATAAGCCGCAAAATCTCCGATCCAGCTTCCGGCATCTATAACTATATCTTCTTTGTTTACTCTCACGTCAACGCGCTCATTAACAAGGCTGTATGGGCCTTCAGGAAGAAGATAGAATAAATCATTAATATCTTTCTCGTCATAATTATCGTTGAAGTTCAAATAGCAGTAAAAGACATCCGGCATGCTATGATGAAAGAAACTTGCTGCGTATTTTTCGCTTAAAACTGGAATTTTCGCGTCTTTGAACCTGTAATAATCCGGCCCGGCATTTCCTGAAGTTTTCAGCTGTTTAATCATTCTTCGTGCTAATAATCTATCACCGAAATTTATATTGATCTTGAAAATTTGCCTGAAATTCCTGAAGTTATATCAAAAATAAATTATGAATGCGGAAATATATCATGTCTTTTAAATATCGCAGGTTACACCGAACCTCAGTCCATTTTTGAAATGACCAATGAAAATTTTGAACGTACCTATAAAATTAATGTTTTTGCTCCCTTCGTTTTAATGAGAGAATGCGCTAAATATATGCGAAATACAGGCGGAAAAATTTTAAATGTCGCCTCAACCGCCGGAATAAATTCAAGACCGGGATGGTTGAGTTATGCTTCATCAAAAGCTGCCGTTATTGCAATGTCCCAAACTTTAACAGCAGAATTATTGGAATATGGTATAAAAGTTTATTGCGTGTCACCCGGAAGATGTGCCACGAATTTACGTAAAAAATTAGCTCCAAACGAAGACCCCGCGACAATAATGCAACCTGAAGAAGTAGCGAAAATTATTTGTGATTTAATATCACCAGATGAAAATTGTCTTTATGGACAAAATATAATAATCAGAAAGCAAATTTATAAAATTTAAAAAAACGCTTAAAAGCATTAAAATTTATATTCGGGAGAAGTGCGGATTAAATAGCATTAAATTAAAAATTTCCGCACTAGTATTTTGTAAATGAAAAAACGTGTATTAAGCGCAATGCGTCCGACTGGTGCTTTACATTTAGGACACATGGCCGGAGCTTTGAGCAATTTTGTAAAGTTACAGAACGATGAAAATTATGAATGTTTTTACAGTATAGCTGATTGGCACGCGTTGATGTCAAATTATGCTGACAGCGCTAACACCGGAGAATATTGTTATATGGCGTTACTCGATTGGCTTTCGGTTGGTCTTGATCCTGAAAAAAGTCCGCTGTTTATTCAGTCGCACGTGCCTCAACATGCTGAACTCGCTCTCGCTTTGGGAATGATTACGCCGCTTGGATGGCTGTACAGAAATCCAACGTATAAAGAACAGATCGAAAACGTAAAAAACAAAGATTTAAGCACTTACGCATTTTTAGGATACCCGGTTTTAATGGCCGCTGATATTTTGTTATATCGTGCCAGTTTGGTACCAGTCGGCGAAGATCAGAGCGCACATTTAGAATTAAGCCGCGAAACCGTGAGAAGGTTTAATAATTTCTTCGGCGAAAATATTTTAATCGAACCTCAGCCATTATTTACGCAAACTCCAAAAGTTCCGGGAATCGACGGGCGAAAAATGAGTAAATCTTACGGAAATTCATTGCAGATTTCAGAGCCTGAAAAATCTATGTGGGACAAATTACGCACAATGAAAACTGATCCGGCACGAATGAGAAGAACAGATCCAGGCGACCCCGAAAAATGTCCGGTCTGGGATTTACATAAAGTTTTTAACCCCGATGAAAACGAAAAATTAGAAATTCGCGAAGGCTGCAAAAATGCAAAAATCGGCTGCATCGATTGCAAGAAAAAATTAAATGCTCATATTCAGGAAATGTTAACACCTGTCCGAGAACGCCGTGCTAAATACGAAGGGAATAAAAAATTACTCGACGAAATTTTAGCAAACGGTGCAGAACGAGCCGAAAAAGTTGCGCGCGAAACTATGAGCATGATTTATCCTGCAATGGGGTTATTAATTAATCCAAAGCGTTAAAATTTTTAAGGAGGTTTTTTATTTATAATGTTTGTTGAAACAAAAGTACTTGACACGGAACAGGGACAAGCCTTTTTAATCCCTGAAGAACTTAGGACGAAGGATACAGAGTTTTTTGTTGAAGAAAATGATGGAGTTTATACATTTTGTCCGATTAATGATTATTGGATTCCATTAATGAAAAGGGATGGTTGGTTATGAGATTAAAAACAAAAATTATTCAAACTGAAGAGGGATCTGCGTTATTAGTTCCAGATGAGTTTAAGACTAACGAGAAAAAAATTTTAGTGAGTGGATCTAGCGGAGCTTATGTATTTGGTCCAGTTGATGATCCAATGAGACCATTTAGACAAGTAATAGGAACTTTTCCGGAAAATTTCATGGAAGATCGTGAACAGCCCATGTTAAACGATAAGCCTTATTAAAAAGAGGAGAAAAATGTATCTTCTTGACACAAATATTTGTATTTATGCAATCAACAAAAAATATCATTCAGTTACAGAAAAATTATCGTTGATCCCTAAAAAAAATATTTATATTTCGACTGTAGTTATTTCTGAATTGATGTTTGGAGCTGAAAAAAGTAAATGGGGAGCAAAAACCCGTATGAAAATGGAGGAATTTTTATTCCCGTTTAATATTATTCCGTTTACTCGTGAAGACGCTGAAACTTGCAGAAAAATCAGGGCTTATCTCGCTAAAAAAGGTAAGCCTATAGGATTTTATGATGTTATGATCGCTACTCAAGGAATTTCAAGAGGTTTCACCGTCATAACTCATAACACTGAAGAATTTTCAAGAATCCAAAATATAAAAATTGAAGATTGGACGATTTAAATTAATATGCGATTAAATTCATTTTTGGCTTCGTGCGGAGTCGCTTCAAGACGTAAAAGCGAAATAATAATTTATTCAGGAAGAATTACTATTAACGGCAAAATAATTTTAATTCCGTTTTATGATGTCAACCCCGAAAAAGATATTATAAAATTTGACGGAAAAATTTTAAAATTGCCGGAAGAGTTTTCATATTACGTCATCAATAAACCGGCCGGATATGTCTGCGCAGTCAGTGATAAATTTGACCCGGTCATTTTAGATTTATTGCCCCAAAATGAAAAAAGATTATATCCCGTCGGAAGACTCGATAAAGATACTGAAGGATTATTAATTATTACGAATGACGGAAAATTTACACAAAGCATTTTACACCCTTCAAATGAAATTCATAAAGAATACGAAGCGTTATTAAATTCTCCCGTCAGCAATTCAAAATTAAATTTGTGGCGAAAAGGTTTCGAGATAGAAAATAAAAAAATTGTTCCGCTCTCAGTAAAAATTTTAAAGCGCGAACCGCTAGGGCAATGGCTGTCCGTTGAAATCGCAGAAGGCTTAAAACGTGAAGTAAGAATTATGGCGCGTCAACTGGGATTCAAAATATTAAAATTAATTCGCAGAAGAATAGGCAAAATGATTTTGAAAAATTTAAATAATGGTGAATTTACTAAATTGTCATTTTTAGAGCTGCATAATAAAATATTTTCGGGAGGATCGGTGTAAATTTTATAAGGAGGCAAGCATGATGAGCGATAATGAAAATTTAAACCAGAATAATAACCAGGTTCAAGGCGACGAAAATAAAACGGAATTTGATGAGGAACGCTCAAGAGAATTAATCAGAACGAGAATTTTAAGTAAATTACAAGATATAAAATCATTTCCTCAGTTTGTGCTCGAAACAATGAGAAAATTAAATGATCCTACAAGTAACGTCGCTGATGTCGCTAAAAGTTTGTCGCGCGATGAAGGTTTAGTTTTACGCGTTTTAAAATTGGCAAATTCCGCAGCTTACGGAGCAGCCCGAAATATTTCGAATATACAGGATGCCGTCTCTTTATTGGGTTATAAAGCAGTCAGCAATATTATTCTCGCAGCTTCCGTGTATTCTTCAATGGATAAAGGTCTGTCGGGTTATGCTTTAGATCGCGGAGAATTATGGCGGCACTCTTTAACCGTAGCTTATTGCGCGCAACATTTGGCAAAAGAAACCGGGAAAGTGAGTTCAGATGATGCATACGTCGGAGGATTGTTGCACGACATCGGCAAAGTAGTTTTAAATGATTATGTCAGATTCGGTTACGGCATAATTGTAAAAATGGTCGAAGAATCCGGAATGCCCTTTATTGAAGCTGAATTACAAGTGTTGGGTTTTGATCATTCTATGGTCGGCGAAATGCTTACGGAAAAATGGGGGCTTCCCGAATCTCATAAAATTGCCGTCGCTTATCATCATAAACCGAACGAATTACCGGAAGATAAAAAGAAATATCAGCCGTTACTCGATGTCGTCAGCGTTGCAAATTCCGTCTGCTTAATGTTAGGTATAGGACTAGGCGCAGATGGTCTGCAAAATTATATTTATCCTGAAACGCTTGAGAGATTAGGCATTACTGATTTTGAGGGATTAATGGCCGACATGATAGATTTCACGGCTTCGCTCTCTCATGATGCCGGGTTCACATCGGGATTTTAGATTTTAGATTTTAAATTTTAAATTTAATAATGTCTTACGTTATTACGATTGATGGACCTGCCGGAGCTGGTAAAAGTTCAGTCGCCAAAATTCTAGCGAAAAAATTAGGAATAAATTACCTCGATACAGGTGCTATTTATCGCGCTATAGCTTTAATTTTGAATTCAGCTGAAATAAAATCCGATGATGAATTAAATATCAGAGAAGCATTAAACAACATCAAAATAGAATTACAGGACGGTAAAATTTTCGTGAACGATCTGGACGTAAGTAGCGAAATAAGAACGCCAGAAGCTGATAAATTAGCCTCCGAATATTCTGCCGTCCCCGCTGTCCGTGAAGCTTTATTAAATTTGCAGAGAGTTCAAATTTTTCACGGCTCTTTAATAGCTGAAGGCCGCGACGTTGGAAGCGTAGTTTTTCCTGATGCTGAATTAAAATTTTTTATTACAGCCAGTCCCGAAGCTAGAGCTAAAAGAAGATTCGAACAACGCAAACGCAAAGGCTTAAGCGCAAATTATAACGAAATTTTAAACGCAATTAACTCGCGAGACGATAACGACAGCCATCGCAGATTATCCCCGTTAAAAGTTCCAGAAAATGCAATTTATATCGACACCTCCGAAATGTCTCAAGATCAAGTAATAAATAAAATTTTAAATATCGTTGCAAAAAAGGAATTGAATTAATTTTTATCATGAAACAAAACCGCATATTTTATTTTATAGTCAAATATTTTTTTAAGATTTTATTAAAAATTTATAATCGCTGCTCTGTCGAATGGTTATATAATTTAAAGCCAGATGATCACGTCATAATTGCCTGCAATCACGTGAGCTATTTAGATCCGTTAATAGCCGGCTGCTTTTTCCCAAGACAGTTAAAATATTTGGCGAAGATCGAATTATTTAAATTTTGGCCGTTTAAAATTGCAATTGAAGCATTAGGCGCAGTACCAGTCTCAAGAGAATCAGGAAATTCCGCAGCAGGAGCTTTAAAAGGATTTATGAAATTATACAGAGAAGGCAATGACGTTTTAATTTTTCCAGAAGGCGGAAGAAGTCCGGACGGAAAATTACAAGTTTTGGAAGCTGGTGTCGGATTAATTGCAGCTCACGAACATGCGCCAATTTTACCGGCGTTTATTCACGGAGCTTTTAAGGCCATGCCGACGGGAGCATTTTTTGTGAAGCCAGCAAAAATAAAAATTACTTTCGGAAAATTAATTAAATTGGATGAACAGGAATATTTAAAAAGAGATGCGCGGGAAATCATTATGAAAAAATTAAATGAAGCGTTTCAAGAACTAGAGGAGAGAAATTAATTTAAAAATGTTTATTAGCATGACTGGTTTTGGCCGAGTCGTAAAAAATTTTGAGTGGGGTTCCGTCATGGCCGAAATTTCTTCGGTTAATCATCGTTATCAGGATTTTTCAGTGAAGCTTCCGAGAGAGTTAACAATTTTAGAAAATAGATTATTGATTTCTATGCGAAAATTAATAACTCGCGGTAAAGTCAAATTAAATATTGAAATTAATTTAAACTCCGGCACAAATATCCCGTTTGTAGACGAAAGAGCTTTTTTAAATTTTTATGATCACGCCGAAAAAATTGCGCTGTTAAATAATTTGAGCATAAGTAGAGATATAAATAATTTTTTGATGGTTCCCGGAATTGTCAGCGAAAATAATTTAGCTCTTGAGATCGCGGAAGCTAATCCCGAAATTTTAGAGGAAATTTTACAAAACGTAATTAATGACATGCTCGACATGAAAAAATCTGAAGGCGAAAAAATTTATAATTTAATTGCAAACGATTTAAATATATTCGAGAACATAATAAAAAATATTTCGCTACGTTGGGAAATTGCTAAAAATGAAGCGATCGAGAATTTACGCTCAAGAATTGAAAACGTTACGCAAAAATATAATTTGGAAATTGATGAAAACAGAATCGCTCAGGAAATTAGTTTAATGTCCGATAAATGGGATATTTCTGAAGAGTTATCCAGATCACTCGCTCACATCGAAAAATTTAAAATTATTATGGACGCTGAACAATCTTCAGGTAAAAAAATAGATTTCTTAATACAGGAAATGAACCGCGAAATTAATACGATCGGATCAAAAGCAGCTGATGCAGAAATTAGATGGAACGTTGTCGAAGCTAAATCAACCCTCGAAAAAATACGCGAACAAATTCAAAATATAGAATAAAAATAAAATATTAAAATGTCAAAATCAGGAAAATTATTTGTTATTTCAGGTCCAAGCGGTGCAGGTAAGGGATCATTATGGAAAATCGCCGTGAAAGGTTTAGAGATGAAATATTCTGTGTCCTGCACAACCAGACAGCCAAGAGCCGGAGAATTAAACGGACGGGAATATAATTTTATGAGCCGCGAAGATTTTCAAAAAAATATTAATGCCGGTGAGTTTCTCGAATACGCTAACGTTCACGGAGAATTTTACGGAACTTTAAAGAGCGAAGTTTTAAATATTTTAAATTCCGGTCATAATGTTTTACTTGAAATAGATGTACAAGGGGCTTTAAATGTTAAATCACAAATTCCAGAAGCAATTTTAATTTTTATCGCGCCTCCATCAATCGAGGAATTACGAAAAAGATTAACCGGACGTAACACGGAAAAACCGGAAATTATAGAATTAAGATTAAAAAACGCGTTACACGAAATGGATTTAAAAAATAAATATGATTTTGTGATCATTAACGATAATATTAATATTGCAGCTGAAAAATTGAGAAAAATATTTATTGATTGAAGGAGAATATTAAATAATTGGGATTTGAATGGGATAAAATTACGCGTTGGATATTATTTGCAGCTGGTTTAATTTCTGGAGCGATGGCAGGATATTTATTTTATATTGGCAAAAATTCGACGGGTGCCGCATATATGGCGATGACAGTCGGTTTTTTGTGTTTTGCAACTCGGACGGGGATTTTTAGGGCTGATAAACATAAAAATAATAATATCAACGATGAAAATAAAAAATTTCGCGAAATTGCTTTAATGATCGCAGAAATATATATTTTAAGCTTAAAAAATATTGGCCGGACGATCCCTCCATCAAGTAAAGAACTTCAGGAAATTGAAGAGGATTTAAAAAATTTTATGCAGAATATGAACATAAACAATGACGAAACAGAAATAATATTAAACGAATTTGATAAATTAAAAAATCGTTCACGCTTGAGTGACGGCGGAAGAGCTTTTTTAAAGAATGCAAGACTATAAAAAGGAGAAAATATATTAATTTAAATGGACAAGAAAAAATTTTCAGTTGGGTATTTTATAGCCGCCATAGTAATAATATGGTTGTTCGCTGAATATATTTATAAGCCTTACACGGAAAGTAAATCAGAAGTTCCGTACAGTGAATTTTTAGAGGATTTAAACGCGCAAAATGTTGAAAAGGTCGACATAACCGAATCACGAATAATTTTTAAATTAAAAGAAAATTCGAGCGCAGATATTACAAAACCAGAACAACGGCCAGTAATAGGCGGAGTAATTTTTAATAACAGCTCAAAAATAAAAAAACCTGAAACCATTAAGAGCGCCGTGAGATTGCCCGACCCGTTTTTAATTGAACGATTGATCAGCGGTGATATTGAATTTGGAGGGATCGCCCAGCGTAATAGCTTATTAGATATGTTAATGGGAATTTTTTTGCCGATGCTTCCGCTTGTAATAATCTGGTACATAATTTTCAGGAATATGGGCGGAGGTGGCGGGATATTTTCATTTGGGAAGAGCAGAGCTAAAGAATTACAGGGCGAAATGACCGGAGTATTATTTAAAGATATTGGCGGAGTCGGTGAAGCAGAAATCGAATTGCGCGAGATAATAGACTTTTTGAAGGACCCTAAACGTTTTGATAAATTCGGCGCGAAATTGCCAAGAGGCGTTTTATTAGTTGGACCTCCCGGAACCGGAAAAACTTTGCTCGCAAAAGCTACAGCAGGGGAAGCGGGTGTGCCGTTCTTTTTTATGACTGGTTCGAGTTTCGTTGAAATGTTCGTTGGGGTCGGAGCCGCTCGCGTTCGTGATTTATTTGATCAAGCTAAGAAAAAAGCTCCGTGTATAATTTTTGTCGATGAAATTGATGCAATTGGACAGTCGCGAATGAGAAATTTTAATTCAAATTCTGAACAGGAAAATACTTTAAATCAATTATTGGCCGAAATGGACGGGTTTGCAACAAATAACGGCGTTGTAATAATGGGAGCAACTAACAGGCCGGAAATTTTAGATCAGGCTTTATTACGTCCCGGAAGATTTGACAGACAAATACAGGTCGTTTTACCAACTGAAGAGGGGCGCGAAGAAATTTTAAAAATTCACACGAGAAATATTCCGCTTGATCCCGAAATTGATTTAAAAAATATTGCGAAAGTTACGCCGGGATTTTCTGGGGCAGACCTCGCAAATATCGCAAATGAAGCTTCGTTATTGGCAGCTCGCCGCAACGCCGAAAAAGTAAACATGAACGATTTTGATCTCGCAATTGAAAGAGTTGTAGCAGGTTTACAAAGAAGAACACCATTAACGCCGGAAGTTCGTAAAAAAGTCGCGTACCATGAAACCGGCCATGCTTTAGTAGCTTGTTATTTACCCGGTTCCGATCCAGTTCATAAAGTCAGCATAATCCCGACAACTAAAGGCGCACTCGGTTATACTATGCAAATGCCGACCGAAGATCAATATTTAATAAGTGAGAGCGATTTAAAAAATAAAATGGCTGTAATGTTGGGCGGACGTGCAGCGGAATTATTAATTTTTAACGAAGCTTCAACAGGTGCATCGAACGATCTCGAACGCGCTACGGATATAGCTCGGCGAATGGTTACAGAGTTTGGAATGTCCGAAAAATTAGGGCCGGTGCGTTACGCAAATTCTTCAATGATGTATTTACAGGGCGAAGCAGGAAACCGCGATGATTTAGGCGAGAGCACTTTCGGAATAATTGACGGCGAAATTAAAAGGCTTGTAACAGAAGCGCAAGAACATTCATTAAATATTTTGCGTGAACATGAAAAAGTTTTACACGAAGTCGCGAAAAGTTTACAGGAAAAAGAAGTTATCACGAGCGATGAAATTGAGGCGTTTGTGAAAAACGAAAATGATAATAATAATAATAATATTCAGGAGGGAAATTAAAAATTATGAAAGATCAAAATTGCGGTTATTGTATGCGCGGTGAATTACTTGAAAAATTTGGGATTTACGTTTGTGATCTCAGCGTTAGCTCACTCGTTTTATTTAAGGAACAAAGCCATCCCGGACGCTGCATCGTTGCTTATAAAGATCATGTAAGCGAGATCGTAAATATTTCGGACGAAGAGAGAAATGCATTTTTTGCGGATGTTAACCGGGTTGCGAAAGCTCTTCACGCAATTTTCAAGCCCGATAAAATAAATTATGGTGCTTACGGTGATACCGGTTGCCATTTGCATATGCATTTAGTTCCGAAATATAAAGACGGATTCGAGTGGGGCGGAGTTTTTGAGATGAACCCGAATAAAAAATTTTTAACCGAACAGGAATATAAAAGCATAATCGAAAAGTTAAAGGCGAATTTGTAAATTATTGAATTATTGAATTATAAACACTTTTATTTTTTCAGCTCCTCGCAGGAAATTTTGTGCGGGGGTTTTTTTATTATGCTGGGATTCAGATTTTAAATTTAATTTAATTTAATTTTTTTTATGAACTGGACGCAAATTAAATTTTGTTATGATCTTCCTAACTTTTTTTATTTGGCTCGGGAGTTTTCTTTTTTTCGTTATCAATGTGCCGTCATCGTCCAATCTTCCAAGACATTTTTCTTTATGTTTAACTTTTCCGTTTTTGTCGCGGTAGCCTTGAATTTCATAAAGATATGTTATATTATTTCTCAGGCGTTTTTTTAAGTAAGTCAAAATATTACGAGACCTCCTTTACAAATTTGCGAAATATAAAATAAAAATAAATAAAATTTTAATTATCGAAATTATACGGGGAAAAAAATATTTTTGCCACAACATTTGCCACAACAAAAAAATTAATTTGTCACAGCGTTAAAGCAAATCCATAAAAAAAATTTTTTCGATAAAGTTACGAATTAAAAATATTTTTTGCTCATCTGCTCATCGCTGAAATTTTGTGCGGTGAGTTTTTTATTATGCTATTGTGTAAAATAAATTCTGAATTTTCAAGGAGGGGAAATTTACAAGTGCGATCAAAAAAAATTACTGTAAGCGACATGACAGAAGGGACAATCTGGAAACATTTAGTATATTTTGCATTGCCTTTATTCATCGGGAATATTTTTCAGCAATTATATAACACTGTCGACAGCGTAGTAGTCGGGAATTTTGTCGGCTCTGATGCTTTGGGCGCAGTCACTTCAACGATTCCGATCGTTATAACTTTAATAGGCTTGTTTATCGGCCTGACAATGGGAGCGAGCGTAATAATTTCGCAATTTTTCGGAGCAAAGGACATAAAAAATTTAAGAAAAGCAACTCACACCGCAGTATTATCGGCTGTAATATTATCGTTTATAATTGCTTTAATCGGATATTTTTCAACGCCTTTTTTATTGAGAATGATGAACACTCCTGAAAGCGTCATGAAAGAAGGAATTATATATTTACAAATTTTTTCTTTAGGGCTTCCCGGCTTAATGCTTTATAACATGGGTTCAGCAATTTTAAGAGCGGTCGGAGATTCAAAGAGGCCGTTATATTTTTTAATATTGTCGTCAGTGTTAAATATAATTCTTGATTTATTATTTGTAATATATTTTAAATCAGGAGTTGCAGGGGTAGCATATGCCACAATAATTTCGCAATTTGTTTCCGGCGCAATAATATTTTACATATTATTTAATTCTCATGAATGTCACAGCCTGAGTTTTTCAGAAATGAAAATACACGTAAAAATTTTAAAAAAAATAATCGCCGTCGGAATGCCTGCAGGTTTACAAATGGCTTTGACTTCGTTTTCAAATATTTTTGTCCAGGCTTATATAAATTCATATGGCGCAGCGAGTACGGCAGGCTGGGGAATATATGCGAGAGTTGATGCATTTGTAATTTTGCCAATTCAGAGCATGGCAATGGCAATAACTACATTTGTGGGACAAAACGCGGGAGCATCTAAACCCGAAAGAATTAAAAAAGGTTTGCGGGATTGTATGATAATTTCAATAAGTATTTCGTTAATTATCGTTGGAATTTTATATATTTCTGCGCCGTTCATAGTAAGTTTATTTAATCGTGAAGCGCAAGTATTATATTACGGCGTTTTATTTTTGAGATTAAATAGCATTTTCGACCCGTTTAACGTCACAAATCAAATTCACGCTGGAGCATTACGAGGGGTGGGCGATGCAAAAACCCCGATGATTATAATGCTGTTTTCGTTCGTAATTTTTCGGCAAATATATTTATTTATAATTTCGAGGTTGACGAGTTCAATATATTTTATTGCGATTGGCTATCCGGTCGGGTGGATTTTGTGCAGTACTTTGATGCTGATTCATGTTAAGCTCAGCGGCTGGGAGAAAAAAATTTCAGTGTTGAAGTTGAAAAATAAATAATAATTTTATATATTTAATTCCTGTTTGTGAAAATAATTAAATAATTTTGCGAGCAGGATTTTTATAAAAATCAGTAATTCACACACTGAAAATTTTCATGAAGGGGCGTTAAAATTGTCAGGTCAGGTCAGGTCAGGTCAGGTCAGGTCAGGTCAGGGGCATATATTGCTCGTTGCGTTATGCGGGAATTATAATATAGGCAATAGGGTTCAGCATTACGCGTTACAGGAGGTAATAAAAAATTTAGGTTTCGAGGTTGATAATTTATTTCATTTTGATGAAATATATCCCAAAAAATTGACAGTTGCACAACGCGTAAAGAAAATAATTAAATATATGCTCGCATCTTTGGGAATAAAAAAATTTAAATTATCGCTGATCTCCGAGCGTAATTTTTTAGACAGAACAGAAATATTTAATGAGTTTAACGATAAATATATAAATAATAAAATCCCCGTTGATATTAATAAAATTATTAATTCCGATAGTGTGCAATATAATAATAATAATTATAATTTTGTTGTAACTGGCAGTGATCAGATTTGGAGTCCGCTTTATTCAGGTAAAAAAATGTTACAGTACTTTTTATTAGAATTTGTTGAGCCGAATAAGCGCGTAAATTATGCACCGAGCTTCGGAGTTACAAAAATTTCTGACGAAAGATATAACGAGTATAAAGAAGGCTTATCAGGTTTTAAAAAATTATCTTGTCGCGAGCAATCGGGATGCGATTTGATGAGGGAGCAATTTAATTTAAATTCTGAATTAGTGCTTGATCCTACGTTATTATTAAACCCTGAACAGTGGCGCAAAATTTCACGTAAACCAAATTTTAAAATCCCTGAGAAATATATTTTAGTGTACTCGTTGGATAAATTGAGCGATCATTATAAAAATTTGCTTGAAAAATTCGCAGCTGGACGAGAAATTATTAATATTCATGATCCGTCAGATCTGGAACATTTTTTAACAGGGCCTCAGGAATTTATATATTTAATTGATCATGCGGATGGAATTTTCACGGATTCATTTCACGGCACGGCTTTCTCGATCAATTTCAATAAAAATTTTATTGTGCTAGGTAAAGAAAAAAATCATGGCCGTAATTTTATGTTTGACAGAATGAATACTATATTAACCCGTTTAAATTTGAGCGATCGGGCTGAAGCAGGTAAAAATTTCCCCCCGAATGAAATAAATTATAATGACGTGAATCAAAAATTAAATTTAATGCGTGAAAGCTCGTTAAAATATTTGCGTGAATGTCTGAACGTAAAATAAAAATAAAAAAAAATTTCCCGGACGTTCATAAATAAATAAAAATAATAAATAAATTTGAAGCATCCGGGATCCTTTTATTTTTTTAATATTCTCCTATTCAATTATTGCGCCGATGTTGCGTAAACTCGAAATGACTTTTTTTACATCGCAAATAACTTTTTCAGCTGGAGTGTTATACCTTTCGCACATTTTTTTTACAAGATCGCGTTCGGCAATGTCGTTCTCTAATAAAAAAATTATTTCACCCAGAGTATTGCTCCAATTAACTACGCCCGAAAATTTAGATTTTGAAACCGGCACTAAAAAAGCCTCTTGCCCGTCCATCTTCATTACAAAATTTCTGTTAAGTTTCATGATCGTTTGATCCTTTCATAGCTCTGTATAAATCGGCTATATCGTCAAAAAAATTTTTTTCGTGCTTACCTGTTCCGCTTTTTATTTTTTATTTACTAAGAGTATCGAACGGGATTAATTATTTATTGAGTGCACTTTTACGGATTTTTAGTATTTTGTAAACTTTTTCGCGAACATCCCAGCCAAAATTTTCACCGGCATAATTTACAATGTCATCTAATGCTCCGGGATATCCCATGCGTTTTTTACCGGCTTCACTCATGAATTTATATAAATTTTCATCGTCAATTATTTTTAATGCTGTATTTGCTAATTCATTGGGATTTGCGTTCACTAAAATTTCAGAATCGCCCAATAATTTTTTTTGCACCCGTTTACCCTTTTCATCAATCGAAATTACCGGGATTCCTAGACCTGCGCATAATTGGTTTGCTGTTCCGCCGAGTCCTATTAAAATTTTTACGCCGTCTGCAGCTTTGGCAATTGTTTTTAAAGTAAGCTCGATTTTTAAATTATTTCTCGTTAAATTTTTGTTTTCATTTTCATATTTCCAGCCATAAGCCTCACAGCTCGATATAAAATTTTTTAAATCCAGAGTCGGAGCTAACACCATGCGGAATTTAAAATTTCTGGAACTGTTTATTATTTCAGCAGCATCCAATAATAATTTTACGTCGTTACAAGCTCTGGACCGCGAACCGGGCAATAATAATATTAAATTTTCAGGCTCGTTTAAATTTTTATTTTCTCCCTCCAATAAATCCATTACTGGATTGCCGGAATATACTGCTCGTTTGCCTAATTGTTCAGCGCTCCCGGAATCTCTCGCCCAAGTTCTGACAGTAAATTTATTTATGATAGCCCGTTCAATTTTCCAGTGGCCGCTTAAATATACAGTTTTCGCCGTCGCAGTAAATAGCGGTCTAGCTCCAGAACCCCATAAAGTGTGCAACAATAAATATACATCTCCAACACAAATAGGCGTACGGATTTCATGCGCTAATTTTTTCCAGTCGTTTAACTGCGCTCGAACTTGTTTAAATAATCCCGAACGAATATCGCCTATTAAATCTTTTAAACTATATTTCAAAACTCCGCCCGAAGGTGTCACGGATAAAGTTGTTTTAACGTTAAATCCTGCTTTGGTATAAGCATCGCCTCGTCCAACTAAAGGAAACGCAAAAATTTCAGATTCCGGAAATCTAGCGCGTAATTTTTTAGCCAGCACAGCCCCGATCGCGTCTTCTCCGTAACCATTTGAAGCAACGACAATTTTAGGGCGTAAAGATTTAATAAGCTCGTCAAAAAATTTATTTGGTTCTTTCATGGCTGTACGGATTTCTGGAATTATTACGGGGATTTTTAAATTAATATTTTTCGGCATGTTATATAAATCTTTTTCGGTGCAAGCCATGACCTTAGCTCCGGATTTTTCGGCCAGGTTATATAAATTTTCAATATCGCGCAAATTATATTTATGATGATCCTGAAAATTTTTGTGTCCGGTGATCTCTAATCCAAATTTTTTTAACGTCCTCGTAAAACTTTCCGGGCTTCCTATAGCTGAGAACGCAAATATTTTTTTGCCTGGAGTTGGATTTTTTTCAGTTCCCAATAATTTCCAGCCTTCATGTTTAATTTCAGATTCAAAAATTTTTGTAGGATTAATATATTTTGTGATGACCTCATAAATTTTTTTTAATTCGTTTTCATCGGCCTGATCAGTTTTTGTTAAAACTATTATATTCGCTCGTGATAGTGCACTGATCTTTTCGCGTAAAATCCCGGCTGGAATTAATTTCCCCGAACCAAACGGGCAAGTTGAATCAATTAAAACGATATCTGCATCGCGGGATAAATTTTTATGTTGAAAAGCGTCATCGGCTATAACAATTTCGCAACCGTATTCTCTTAACATTTTTATGCCGTCAATTCTTTTTTTTGCGACAGCCACCGGGACACCGGCTAATCTCTTCGATAATAATAAAGGTTCGTCGCCGGTCATGTCACGGTTTCCGTTACCGTTTTGAATTAAAATCACGTGATTATTTTTGCCTGTATAACCTCTTGTTACGATTCCCGGTTTAATATTATTTGCGATCATGAACTCGGCGAGCATTTCTACAAAAGGAGTTTTATTAGTTCCGCCGTATGTTAAATTTCCGACGCTTATTAAAGGTAATGGAGAATCTTCAGTTTTTAAAATTCCATGTCTTCGCAAAAAATCTAAAATTGAAATTGCAAGCCCGCTAATCCAAGCGAGGGGACTCATAATAAAATTTATAATTCCCGATTTTCTATAACCCCGAACATGACGCATATATATACTAAACATTTATTTTTAAAACTCTCCAGACGTTAAATAATTCGATAATTATAATTTATAAAAATTTGTTTATTTGGTATGATCTCAAAAGTATAAATAAAACATAAATTTTAATTTGGAGTAAAAAAAATTGAGTGAAAAATTAGTAACGTTAATGGCACCTTGTTATAATGCTGAGAGATTCATTGAACGTTTTTTAAATTCGGTTTTGGCACAAAGTTATAAAAAAATTCAATTCATCCTAGTGAATGACGGCTCAACAGATAAAACAGAAGAAATTATAAATAATTAC
>ERZ842401.383-NODE-383-length-63594-cov-16.114402_pt1 | contig 63594 bp, 61 predicted proteins | sample MGYA00521270_ERZ842401 | MGnify/ENA primary metagenome ERZ842401 (study PRJEB31892, sample SAMEA3878208) | bioreactor metagenome | biome: Moose rumen | place: Sweden | collected 2011-10 | study: EMG produced TPA metagenomics assembly of the PRJEB12797 data set...
CAATATTGTTGGCAATAACATCCATATTAGTCTGCTGCCCCTTCATCCCCGAAGCCGCCGACCAAAGCGCTCTCATCATAACGAGCTACCTCCTTACACCACAAAACGATAATGCTATATCGTTGCCCAGCGCCCACGGAAGGGCGCAGGCGGACGTAAATCACGTGATGTGATTTAAGTCCGCTGTTTTCTCCTGTCCCCTTTATGGGGATTTGGGTACTTTTCTTTGCGCCAAAGAAAAGTGCCACCACGAACCTCTCCCATATATATCGAACAAATCAAAAAAAACTTAAGTTTTATCAGGTAAGTCTGCCCACTTCATTCACTGACTTATCGAGCATCGTATCCTGTGTCGTCACAGCCTTTGACCCGGCCTCATAAACACGGTAGTTATTGATAAGCTCCACCATTTCCGATACCACATTGGTATTGGAGCGCTCCAGAAGCCCCTGCTGAATCTCGCCCGTAGCCGGCTGCGGCTGGGCACCTTCCTGCGGATAATAGAGATTATTGCCCTGTTTCAGCACCGCCCGGCGGTTGTTAAACTGCACGAACTGCAGCTGGCCAATCTGCACATTGTCGGCGTAGACTTCGCCCTGACTGCCCACCATGATGCTGGTGGTTTCCTCGGGGATGGTAATGCCCTGACCGTTACGCCCCAGCACCGTCTGGCCGTTCACCGTCTGAATCTGTCCTCTGGCAGATTTGTAAAAATTCCCGTCACGGGTATAGCGCACACCGTTAGGCGTCTGAATGGCAAAATAGCCTTCCCCGGAAATTGCCAAATCCAAGGGATTGCCTGTCGTTTCAAAAGCGCCCTGACTATGCTCCGTCGCTATTTCATCAATATAAGAACCAAGCCCCAATGTGCCTACCACGGGATAGGCCTCACCCACATGGAACTGTTTAAAGCTGGTCACATCATTGTGATTTACGCCATCATTGATACGGCGAATCAGCATTGGCCGAAACTCCCGATTGATGGCCTCATCTCTTTTATATCCCGTTGTATTGGCGTTGGCAAGATTGTTTGCCAGCGTATCGGTGCGCTTGGTTTCCGTAATCATCCCCGCGCTTGCCGTATAAAGACCACGCCACATCGTCTGTCACTCCCTTAACATCAATATACATATCCTTGCCTGTATACTTCGCGAAAAAAGGAGAAACTCCTGTCGGGTTTCTCCTGCAAAAAAAATATTTTTATCGTCCTGTCTTAACATTATGCGCCTTGCCATCAAACTGAGCGAAGGAATCAAGCGCCCTGCCGCAGCCGACAGCCACACAGCTCATGGCATCTTCAGCCAGCGCCGTGGGAATATCCGTCTCCCGGCGGATGAGTTCATCCAGACCGTAGAGCATCGCACCACCGCCCGTGAGGACGATACCGCAGTTCATAATATCGGCAGACAGCTCCGGCGGAGTATCTTCCAGAACCTTCTTCACGCAGTCCACGATTTTCGTCACCGAATCATGCATGGCCTCAGCTGCCTGAGCTGTCGTAATCTGCACATTCTTCGGCAGACCCGTCAGCAGGTCACGGCCACGAATATCCATCATTTCATTGCGGGCCGTCGCAAAAGCACCGCCCACAATCATTTTAATTTCCTCGGCGGTGCGCTCGCCAATCATGATGTTGAATTCTTTTTTCACATAAGCGATGATGTCTTCATCAAACTTATCGCCAGCCACACGCAGGGACGCACTGTTGACGATGCCCCCCAGAGAGATTACCGCAATATCCGTAGTACCACCGCCGATATCAACGACCATGGAACCACGAGGCTCGGCTATCTCCAGTCCTGCCCCCATGGCGGCGGCCAGCGGCTCCTCAATCAGCTGAGTGTGACGTGCGCCTGCCTGCTCGGCGGCTTCCTGCACAGCCCTCTGCTCCACCATCGTACAGCCGGAGGGTATGCAAATCATAATCCGAGGACGGAACACAAACCGGCGGCCCACCACCTTTTCGATAAAATGGCGCAGCATCGTCTCCGTGATATCATAATCAGCAATGACGCCTTCCCTCAGGGGACGGATAGCCACGATATTGCCCGGAGTACGGCCAATCATCTGCCGGGCTTCCTCACCGATAGCCAATACACGGTTGTTATCCCGGTCTACAGCTACCACGGACGGCTCACGCAGGACAATGCCCTTGCCCTTTACATATACCAGCACGTTGGCCGTGCCCAAATCTATTCCAATATCCAATGACATACCAAACATCTATGTTAAATCTCCTTCCGATTACACCTGCAAACAACAATCTATAATATATAATAAAACCTTGGCAATTACAATAACCTATCTTAACAAAATCTCAGCTATTTTTTCCTCTGTGTAAATTTACACATTTTCCCGTCATTTTTGACATTTACTGTAATTTTGCGAAAAATATTGCTTTTGTTTCTTTAAAATTCAGCATTGACACTAGGTCTTAATAGTGCTACGATTAACACGACTTAGGGATATATTTCACATTATCAACAGGGGGTTTTTGAAAAATGAACAACAGAAGAAAAATCGTCGTCATTGGCGCCAGCAACGTAGGTTCTGCCGTAGCCAACAAGATCGCTGACTTCCAGCTGGCTACCGAAGTAGCTCTCATCGACCTCAACGAAGATAAGGCATGGGGCGAAGCTAAGGACTCCAGCCATGCTACGAGCTGCGTCTACAGCACCAACATCAAGTTCCACCTCGGTGACTACGATGACTGCAAAGATGCCAACATCATCGTTATCACGGCTGGCCCGTCCATCCGCCCGGGTGAAACTCCTGACCGCCTGAAGCTGGCTGGTACCAACGCCAAGATCATGAGCTCCGTTATGAGCGAAATCGTTAAGCGCACCAAGGAAGCCATGATCATCATGATCACCAATCCGCTCGACGTTGCTACTTATGTTGTTTCCACGCAGTTCGATTATCCGCGCAACCTCATCCTCGGTACCGGTACGATGCTCGAAACCTATCGTTTCCGCCGCATCTTAGCTGACAAGTACCAGGTTGACCCGAAGAACATCAACGGTTATGTTCTCGGTGAACACGGCAACTCCGCTTTCGTTGCCTGGTCCACGACCGGCTGCGCTGGTTTCCCCATTGAACACCTTGACGAATATTTCCATCGCACGGAAAAACTCGACCATCAGGCTGTTGAAGATGAACTGGTTCAGGTTGCCTACGATGTTATCAACAAGAAGGGCTTCACGAACACCGGTATCGCTATGGCTGCCTGCCGCTTCATCAAGTCCGTTCTCTATGATGAACACACGATTCTCCCCTGCTCCGCAGTTCTCGAAGGCGAGTACGGCATCAAAGACGTTGCCCTCTCCATCCCCCGTATGGTTTGCGCTGACGGTATCATGCGCTCCTTTGAAATTCATCTCAATGATGAAGAAATGGAAAAAATGCACAAAGCTGCTCAGAGCGTTCGCAGTGCTCTGGATGGCGCCGGCATCAAATAAGATTGCCGTTGCAGTAAAAAAACGTCGGACTTTTGTCCGACGTTTTTTTCATTTTCTAAAAACAAACAGATACTCATGCGCAATAAGCAAAAAATTATATTTTATGCTGTTGGTTTTCCAATAACCAGTAGCCCGGCAATTATGTTGTTCTTTAATTATCAATTCTTTGAGGGTAAAGCCAGCTTCCTCAAAAATTTTCATCACGTCCAAGGACATAGGAACCATGCAGCCTTTTTACGGGTATCGCCCATCAGGATGGCGCAGAACTTATCTTTTTTCAGCACGCGGTAACATTCCCCGGCGAACTGCTCAAGGACACAATCGCCTTTCTTAGCGTAGTGAGGGCTTATCTATTTTTTACCACAATCGCTAAACTTTTGTCCAATTTTTCCTTGCTAAATCCCTTTGTTTCCTTCTCTTGACTCATTATATATAATGACTGACGCATTTCATTTTCTGTTAAATTCATTTCAGACCAGCGAACATTGTCTTTAACATATTTTTCCACATCTTCAATCGTCCACTGATCGAAAATTTGATAAGGCCAACCTTCAATATCTAAATTACATTCCCTTAAATCATCATTTGTTGTTATAAGTTCACCTCTATCATTGCTTTTTATTGTGTTCATTAAAGCATCATGCCAACTGTCAGCCTCTACCGTTACTTTTTTCTCATATATTTCTTGAATTGTTACGTTAAATTTCACTTTTCATCACCTCTAGGAGAAAATATGTTTAACCACTATTCTTTAGTCGATATTCGCCTCTGCCTAAAAATTCTACAAAACCTTTATCCCGTAAAAATTGCAACTGCTGGCGTATTTTAGGCTGAACATTGTGATTTTCTTGATGGCGCTCCTGCAAATAGTCCGTAAAACGATATACATCGCGGAGCGTGAAATATTCTTTGCCTATTTGTTCCAGACAATAAAGCACATCCATCAGCCAACCGCGAGTTTGGATTTTAGCCGTGGATAATGTCATTGTAGCGACCACCTTTTCACGGACAAACTTTGGATCTACGATTTCCTGCTGATAAATGATCGGAATTTTCCCCTGTGCAGGGATGTTCTTCCACGCAATATTACACCCTGTCCATCCAGCACGACGAGCTGTTGGTGGCAATGGCTTACGCTTGATGATAATTTCCGTGGTAAAGAAGTAGCTGGGGATAATCCAAAGATTGTCCACCATGTACTCAGGCCGACTGTATTCCATGACAAACAGATGTGGGTTATTATCATCCATCAATCTGGCCATCATAGTTTCATAGGCTCCATCGGCAATCACAGAACCAAAACGCCCATTATGGCTCTTTAGCTCAAACGTATTTTGGCAGTTGGGACAAAATAAATCCGCTACCGGCTTATTATTTTGTAAATGCGTTAAATGAGGTTCGCCACACATGACGCAGTACATATTTTCAGCCGCCCACGCTTCTGTTATTACTCGTGCTTGTTGTTGGGGGCTATGGTAATCCAATCCTAATGCAGCATTCATGTGTATGTCCATACGAATACCTCCAACATTCTTATCAAACATGCTCGTAAAATCTCTTGCAATATCAAGCATCACTCACTATCAACAATAAAGAGATAGCCTAATAAACTATCTCTTTATCATTAACATTAAATTGTTTTCAGCAGGTATGGCACTCGTCGTAAATGCCGGCTTTTTTCAGCGTATCCACGACGGTTTCTCCGATATGGGCAACGGTGTCGGCCACTTGAATGCCTACGCCGTTTAATGCCTTAATCTTGTCGGCGGCTGTGCCTTTGCCGCCAGAAATAATGGCCCCGGCATGTCCCATGCGTTTGCCCGGAGGCGCCTGACGGCCGGAGATAAAGGCAGCTACCGGCTTGTCCGGCATGTTTTCCTTTATCCATTTGGCCGCATCCTCTTCGGCTGTGCCGCCGATTTCGCCAATCATCAGCACGGCTTTGGTTTCCGGGTCATTCTTGAAGAGTTCCAGCGCGTCGATGAAATCCGTGCCCTTGACCGGGTCACCGCCGATACCGATGGCGGTGGTCACGCCGATACCGGCGTTCATCAGCTGGAAAGCTGCTTCATAGGTAAGTGTCCCGGAACGGGAAACAAGCCCCACATGACCTTTCTTCTGGATGTTGCCGGGGATAATGCCCAGCTTTGCTTCATCCGTGGTCAGGATGCCCGGACAGTTCGGCCCGATAAGACGGGTCTTCTTGCCCTCCATGTAACGGCGCACCTTCACCATATCCTGTACAGGAATATGCTCCGTGATGCAGACCACCAAATCAAGACCGGCATCTATACCCTCCATAATGGAGTCGGCGGCAAAACGCGCCGGAACATAAACGACCGATGCCGTTGCTCCCGTAGCCGCCACAGCGTCTTTGACCGTATTGAATACGGGAACGCCCTCAACTTCCTGTCCGGCTTTGCCCGGAGTAACACCGGCCACAATCCTCGTCCCGTAAGCCAGCATCTGCTTGGTATGGAACGTGGCCTGCTTGCCCGTAATGCCCTGTACGATGACCTTTGTATCTTTATTGACTAAAACACCCATTTAGATGGCCTCCCTTACTGCGCTGCTTTGACACGTTTGACGATTTCTTCTGCGCCGCCCTCCATAGTCGGTGCCATGATGACATTGGCTATGGGAGAATCCTGCAAAATCTTGCGTCCCTGCTCCACGTTGGTCCCCTCTAAACGTACCACTACAGGAACAGGCAGGGATTTGCCATCCTCAGAGATGATTTTCGCCGCTTCCACGATACCTGCGGCCACCGCATCACAGCGGTTGATGCCGCCGAAGATGTTGACGAAAATCCCCTTGGCCTGACCGCCGTCCAGCATAATCTGGAAGGCTTCGGCAATCTTTTCCGGCGAGGAATCACCGCCCACATCAAGGAAGTTGGCCGGTTCGCCGCCGTAATGCTTGATGATATCCACCGTAGCCATGGCAAGGCCAGCGCCGTTGACCATGCAGGCCACATCGCCACCGAGGTTTACATAGTTGAGGCCTGCCTGCGCTGCCCGGCGTTCTTTCGGGTCTTCTTCGCTTTCGTCGCGGAGTTCTTCAATATCCGGGTGACGGAACATGGCGCTGTCATCAAAGTTCAGCTTGGCATCAAGAGCCACCACATCATCTTCTGCCGTAACCACGAGCGGATTGATTTCTGCCAGCGAGCAGTCCTTGCCGATAAAAGCGTTGTACAGGCAACTCATGAGCTTCACAGCCTTGCGGACTGCCGGCTGGGGAATATTGATGTTGTAGGCCATGCGCGTAGCCTGAAAAGGTGCCAGACCAATCACCGGGTCAATGTATTCCTTGAAAATCTTGTCCGGCATTTCGGCGGCTACCTTTTCAATCTCCATGCCGCCTTCTTCCGAGCCCATCATGACTACACGCGCCGTCTGACGGTCAATGACAAAGGACAGATAATATTCCTTCTTGATATTGGAACCGGCTTCTATCAGGAGGCGGCCAACCTTCTTGCCTTCGGGGCCTGTCTGATGGGTGACGAGGGTCTTGCCCAAAAGCTCCGTGGCGTAGTTTTTCACCTCGTCAAGATTTTTGGCGATTTTCACACCGCCGGCCTTCCCACGACCGCCAGCGTGAATCTGTGCCTTTACCACCACCACCGGCGTGCCGATTTTTTTGGCGTTTTCCACGGCTTCATCCACCGTAAAAGCCGGCAGTCCCTCAGGAACTGTAACCCCATAGGCCTTCAGAACGGCCTTGCTTTGGTACTCATGAATGTTCATGCTCATGCCTCCCTAAAAATCAAAACTATCTATACATTTATGTATATTCGACATTAGCGCTGTTAATCCTTGGGCTGCAGTACAAATACTGTCTGGGAATGATATTTTTCTCCGGCTTTAATGATGGGCTGGGGAAAATGAGGATTAGCCAAAGAATTGGGGAAATACTGGGTTTCCAGACAGAAGCCGGAGCGCTTCATAAATTCCACGCCCTTTTTCCCCGGCAGTCCGCCGCGTAAAAAGTTGCCCGTATAGAACTGAATCCCCGGCAAGGTGGTATAGCAGGTAAGCGTCAATCCTGACTTGTCAGATTCAGCATAGGCCGCTTTTTTCAGGCCGCCTTTAATGTAATCAATCGGGCAGTGTGGGTCGTAGCCAAACATCCCCGGTTTGGCCTCCACTGCAGCCGGTTCATCACGCAGTACCCAGTTATGGTCGTAGCCGCTGCCCATCTGAAGCTCATCAAAATCATCGTCAATATGGGCACCGATTGCCACCGGCTGCCGCAAATCCATCGGTGTGCCATCTACAGGCAGGATTCTGCCATCCGGCAGGGATTCGCTGTCGGCCCATGTGTATTTATCCGCAAAAATTTGGATTTTCTGGTCGAGAATGGAGGGCGCTTCAAAGCCGTCCAGATTGAAATAGCTGTGGTTGGTCAGATTGCAGATAGTATCCTTATCGCTGACAGCCTCGTACTGAATGGACAGCTCGTTGTCATTGGACAGGGAGTAGATAACCGTCACGTCCATATTGCCGGGATAGCCGCCGTCACCATCATTGCTGTGGTAGGTCAGCTTGACGCCCTCATAGATTTCCTCGGCCTGCCACAACTCGTTATGAAAGCCCTTCGTTCCTCCATGGATGTGGTTCTGCTTCCGGGAGCCGGTATTCAAATCAAGCTGATATTCCTGACCATTGATAACGGCTTTGCCGCCGGCAATACGGTTGGCATGACGCCCCACAACTCCGCCCATGCTGGTGGTATCAGCTTCATAGGCTGCGCCATCCGCGTAGCCCAGCAGCACATCGACGAATTTTGCGTCCTTGCCCATGACGCGCCAGCTCACCAGCCGCGCCCCGTAGGTTGTCACCTTGACTTCCGTGCCCTTCGTATTGCGCAGGGTATAGAGTTCTACGTCACGCCCATCACTGAGTTTGCCAAACGGTTCTTTTTTGATAACTGCCATGAATTTTCCCTCCCAGGATATCGGATAGATAAATTTTTACGGGAATTGCCATGTAATTTGCTATTATTTCGTGCAATTCTATACAAGTTCACTTTACTCTTTATGATTTCTTTTGTCAACCTGCACCACCCATAATTCACTAAATTCAATTTAATTTATCATTTTTGACAAAGTATGCTATAATATCATTATTGGTTACATATTCATAAATGAAATTATTTTTATATTATTTCAAGGGGGATTATCAATTATGGCAACCGAGAAAAAAGTTTATGTCTTCTTCAACTGTGATGAAGAGAAGACGCAGAAATCCATGAACATCTTCTACAACAACACTGTCTACAACACGACCAAAAAAGGCCGCAAGGAACTTTTGACCAAGGTCGAGGAAGAAATCAAAGCCGGCCGTGTCAACGTGCTTGACGGCAAAATGGATGCGGTCAGCAAGGAAATCACGGATGGCGAGCCCACCAAGGCCAGCCAGTACCTGCAGTACGCTTCCATCGAAAGCCTCAATATTATATAATTGCAGGCTGCGAAAATACGCAAGCAAAAGCCCGGATAAACTTTTCCTTCACTTAGACGCTGCGCGTCAAACGTTACGGAAAAGTTCATCCGGGCTTTTCTCTTTACTTTTATTTACCAGCAAGTTTCTTTACATCTATCTCAGTCAGGTTGTCTACCACTTCATCAGCCAGACTTAAATCCTGTTTGCCGGAATTGGGGTTGCGATAGGCAATGCAGTACATGCCGGCGCGCCTGGCTGCCAGAATTCCGTTGTCCGTATCTTCCAGCACCACGCAGTCCGCAGGCTCTACGCCCAAGCGTTCCGCACTGATGAGATAAATGGCCGGGTTGGGCTTGCTCTCCGGCAGCTCTCCGCCTGACAGAATCGAGGAAAAATACTGCCTGATGCCAAAGCTGTCCAGCACGGTATTCATCACCCGTACATTGGAGGACGTAGCCAGTCCCAAGGGAATACCGGCAGCATGGAGGTCTTTTATCAAAGCCGTACTGCCAGCTACCGGCTCAATTACGCCGCTTTCCAGCACCTCCTGATAACGGGCATGCTTATACGCCGCCATTTCCTCCGGGGTTATATCCTGCCGTCCGCAGGCAGCCAAAGCATCCCGGTAAATCGCCCCGCTGGTGCGGCCCATATAAAGGCTCAAATCCGCTTCGCGGAAAGGCACGCCGAAATGGGCAAAAGTATCCAGCTTCACCCGTGAATGTATCGGCTCACTGTCGATGATGACGCCATCCATATCAAAAATAAACGCTGCTTTTTTTCGCAAGAACTACTCTCCTTTTTGTTTACGCTCAATAAGCCCCATAAAACTTTCTTCATCCAGCGGCTTGGCAAAATAATAGCCCTGAATATCATGACAGCCGATACGATCCAGAAAATCCACCTGTTCCTGCGTCTCGACACCTTCCACCACGACATCCATGTGAAGACGGCCGCCCAATTCCACGATGGATTCCATAATGGCACCGGCGCGGCTGGACCTGCCGACTTCCCGGACAAAGGCCATGTCGATTTTCAGCACATCAACCGGCAAATCCTTGAGCATGGACAGTGACGAGTAGCCGCTGCCAAAATCGTCCATCAGTACGGGGAAGCCATGTCCGCGGAAAGCCCTGACCATGGCAATCAGCTGGTGCGGATTGTCCATGTAAGCACTTTCCGTAATCTCCAGTTTCAGCATCCGCGGTTCGATATCATATTTTTTGACCAGTGCCAGCAGATAATCCATAAAATCGCTGTTGTAAAAATTCAGCCGCGATACATTGACCGATATCGGCACGACCTCCAGCCCAGCGTCAATCTGCCGCCGCAGATTGCGGCAGGCCGCCTCCCAGACGAACCTGTCCAGACGCACGATAAACCCGTTGCTTTCAAAGATGGGAATGAACTTGCCCGGCGACATCTGCCGCTTGGGATGATTCCAGCGCACCAGCGCCTCGGCGCTGATGATTTCTTTGGAACGAAGATTGTACATCGGCTGCAACATAATCCCGAACTGTCCCTCATTCAAGGCAAATTCCATATTGCGGACAATCATCTGCTCCTCAATCATCTGGTCACGCATACCCTTGTCATAGTAAGCGTAACGTGTCATATACTGACCTTTGATACGATTGAGGGCCATGTGAGCGCGGTCACACATCTGGTCTACCGGCAGGAAGGCGTTATCCACCGGATAGACCCCGGCATAGAAATGAATGTGATGACTGATGCCCAAAGACTGAATGGTGCTGTCCAGTCCGGCAATGAGCTTATCCATATCCAGACTGTCCGTAGGTACGCAAAGCACAAAGTGATCCGCTTCAATACGGGCGCTGATCCCCGTGTCACCCACGAACATACTGAAATAAAAGCCTGCGGTTTTCAATATGAGATTGCCCGTCTCAATACGGAACAAATCATTGATGACCTTAAAGCAGCTGATATCCAGATACACAATGCTATAGGGAATTTTCGCATGACCCTGCAGCATATCAGCCGCCCGGCGGTAAAAGGCCTCCCGGTTGTAAATGCCCGTCAAGGCATCCAGCTCTATGCGCTGGTGCATTTCCATCAGCTGACGGTTCTGCGCCACCTGCGCCACCCGGCGCCATTCGATTTCCTCCCGGGCCATAACATTGCGAATGCGGCAGCGTACAATGGTAGGATTATACGGCTTGGTGATGAAGTCCGACGCCCCCATCTCCATGGCTCTGGCCTCGCTGTCGCCGTCGTTATTGGCCGTCATGACCACCACGGGAATCCCGGCATACTGGTCGTTTTTCTTCATCATGGCCAGCAGCTGAAAACCATCCATCACCGGCATGACCAAATCCACCAAAACAATGGACACCGGCTGCCCCTCGATGATGGTCATAGCTTCCTGTCCGTTTTCAGCTTCCAAAATACTGTATTCTTCCTGAAAAAACTGGGTCAGCACCACCCGGTTTATTTCCACGTCGTCCACTATTAACATCACAGGTTTATTGTCCACAATATCGCCTTCTTTACTGTGTGAGTATCATTTCACGCCCATAGGTATACTATTGTTTATATACTACAAAGACCGGGAAAAATCCTTCTAAAAAAAATAATTGCTTAGACGACAAAAGACCCCGCTTCGTCTTGCAGGAACGAAACAGAGTCCATGTCAAAAGCTTTATGTAAATTCTCTGCAGCAAAGGCGCTGCACTCAGAATCCTGCCCCCAAAAGCAGGATTCAAGAGGAAAAGAAAGCACGGTAAGCCTCAGCCGAAACAGCTTATGATTATATTTTAGCTGCCGGACAATGAAAAAAAAAGGACACTCGTCCGCATAATATCTTTTTTCCGCAGAGAAAATCATATATAATGTAATAAATAAAAGCAGCACCAGCAAGGAAAGGAAATCAGCTATGAAACTCGCTTATCTTCTCGACCACATGCCAGAGGAAATCCGCCGTCAGACAACTCATAAAATCTTTTTCCCCGGTGAAAGCATCGTCCGCAAGGGCGAAGAAGCAAAACACGTCTATTTCATTATCAAGGGCAGCGTCCGGGTCAGCAACGAATTTGCCAGCGGCCAGCGCTTCACCTTCGGCACTTTGGACGGCCCCGACCTGATTGGCGATTTGGAAGTGCTGGCAAACCAGCCGCTGTACTCAGCCTCCACGGAAGTCAGCAGCCAATGTGAGGTCATCGCCATGCGCGCCGAAACCTTCCTGCAATGGATGCGCATTGACAACGAATTTGCGCTGGCCGTGGCTCAGCTGCTGGCCGCCAAGATGTACCCCACCTCCAACGAAGCCGGCCGGGTCAAATTCCTGCCGAGCCTCAGCCGCCTGCAGACCTATCTGCTGAAACGTCTGGGAGATATCGAAACCGACCTCTTTGTCCTGCATACCAGCCGCCAGCAGATAGCCGACGATATCGGCACCAGTGTCAAAACCGTCAACCGCGGTGTGGTCAAATTAAAGGAGGACGGGCTCATTTCCCTTGTCCACGGCAAAATCACCATGAACAAGGCCCAGCAGCTGGCTATGAAGGAAACTCTCAGCGACGAATAAATATACTTTTCTTAATCAACTTTTAATTGAAATCACCTTACATTTTAAGAAACACCTCCTATAATAGGTCATGTAGTAAGGATTTAGAAAATGTTCTTTAACCACTCGACCTTTTAGTAAAGGAGATGTACATTATGCTTAGCAAACGAAATGTAAAAATGACAGCTATTGCTCTTGCCGGATTTGTCAGCCTGGGGATGGGCTGCATTACGGTAAGCGCAGCAGAGGCCAGCTCTTTCCATCATGGTCACAATTACGAAGTTCAGGAGCTTGCCCATAGGCACCACAATTCACATCCCAAGAAATACTCCGAAGGTGAACGCAACACCGCCGCCATCGTCGGTGCCGTAGTCGGCGCAATCATCGCCAAAAACACCTGATTAACCTGCCGATAATCCTTCCTCAAAAAGGATTACCTATATAAATTCCTACATTCTCTAATTCTCTCTAAAAAGGACATGCCCCCACAGCATGTCCTTTTTACTATGCAGTTTTACCGCAGCAATAATTATTCCTGTACCAGAATCTTTTCGATTTCCGCAATGTACATGGTATGATAATCATCCTGATACCAGCGTCCATCAGCGGCTTTATCGACAAAACAGTTCTTTTGGAGTTCCTGGGCGTAGAGCTTGCGGCACAGCATGGTAACCCGGGCTTCGTCATAATAAGTGCGCCCATTGTCATGTTTTACCGTCAGGCCGCTTTTGGCGATTTTATCCTCATCACGCCCCGACACCGTGCCGAAGTAGTTCAGCATCTGGCGGCGGTCTTCACCGAATACGGACAGGGTCAGCCCTTCTGCCTTATCCACAAATTCCTTGGTATATCTGCTCGGCCGGATAAAGATAAAGGCCACGGGCTTGCCCCACATAATGCCCATGCCGCCCCATGAAGCCGTCATGGCATTGCTCCGGCCTTCGGCCTCTCCTGTAACCAGCAGCCAGTCCTTGCCGATTACTTTAAACACACTCTCATTAAAATCATCGGGACGGATTTCTTTTACTGCCATCATTAACATCCTCCTCAACATCAGCTTATCCACAACATCAATAACTATTTTCTACACGAAATCCACAAAATATGGGTGTTATCCACAGATTCTCCGTGGATATCCACCGTATTTTGTGGATAACCTGCATTTTTAACCTTATTTTTGGTCTTTCAGCGCATCATCTAAAGTATGCCAGGCAAGAACCGCACACTTCACTCTGGCAGGCATGTGTGCCACATTTTTCAGCGCCAGCGCCTCGTCCAGTTCTTCGAGTTCGTCCTCATCCACCAGTTCGCCTTTTATCATGGCGATAAACTTATTGGCAAGACGGCGCGCATCTTCCACGCTTTTGCCGCGAATGAGTTCGGCCATGATATCCGTGCTGGCCTGCGAAATAGCGCAGCCAATCCCCGTGAAGGCGGCTTCCTTGACCACGCCGTTTTCCACATTCAGCTCAATGGTGATTTCATCGCCGCAGCTGGGATTTTTGCCCTTCATCTGACAGGTAGCGCAGCTCAGTTTATGTTTATGGTCGGGGTTGCGGCTATGCTCTCCTAAAACTTCCGTATACACATCATCAAGCGCCATAACCTAGTACACCTCTTACTTTCTTCAATGACTCAATCCAGCGGTCAATATCCTCACGCGTATTATACAGGTAGAAGCTGGCCCGGCAGGTAGCATTCTGCCCCAGATAACGGTGCAGGGGCTGAGCGCAATGGTGTCCGGCCCGGACAGCTACGCCATCGCTGTCGAGAATGGAAGCCACATCATGGGGATGAACATCCTTGACGTTGAAGGCGATAATCCCCGTCTTGTTGTCCCGGGTGCTGTCGCAGCCATACAGCTCAATATAAGGCAGTTCCCTAAGCTGGGGCAGGGCGTAATTCAGCAAATCCGCTTCAATGGCTTCAATGCGGTCAAAGCCGATTTTTTCCAGATAGTCAATGGCCGCCACCAAGCCTGCCGCACCGCCCACGTTCTGGGTGCCTGCTTCAAACTTGGCCGGTACTTCGGCCCATGTGGACTCCTGCTCCTCCACGTATTCAATCATATCGCCGCCGCGCAGGAAAGGTTCCATGGCGTCCAGCAGTTCATATTTGCCGTAAAGGACGCCAATGCCCATCGGCGAGAGCATTTTATGGCCGGAAAACGCAAAGAAATCACAGTCCAAAGCTGACACGTCAACAGCCATGTGCGCCACGCTCTGGGAACCATCCACCACGCAGACAGCCCCGACACTGTGCGCCTTTTCCACCACGGCTTTCACATCGTTTTTCAGCCCCAGCACATTGGAAACCTGCGTCACGGCGACTATCTTTGTCCGTTCCGTAATCTTCGTTTCAATATCCTCAGCCGACAGATTGCCGTCCTTTTCCAGATAAATATATTTAAGCGTCGCGCCCTTGGCCTTCGCCACCATCTGCCAGGGAACACAGTTGCTGTGATGTTCGGACACGGAAAGCACGATTTCATCACCGGCCCCGACGTTGTGCAAGCCGTAACTGTAGGCCACCAGATTCAGGGCTTCGGTAGCGTTTTTGGTAAAGATTATTTCCTCCGGACGCCCTGCCTTAATAAACTGCGCCGTCCGCTTGCGCGCGCCTTCGTAAATGTCCGTAGCCTGTACGGAGAGAGCATAGGCGCCCCGATGGGGATTGGCATTACAGCCCCCATAGTAACCGCACAGTGACTGAATCATCTGCTCAGGCTTCTGGGTAGTAGCACCGTTGTCCAGATAGGCTACCTTCTTGCCGTTAATCGGCCTGTTCAGCAGGGGAAAATCCTTGAGAAACTCCTGTGCATCAGCCATGAGAAAGCCTCCTTTGCAGGTAAGCGTCAATTTCTGCTTTTAATTCAGCGTTATCAATGCGGTCAAGTACCGGCTGGAAGTTTGCTTCTACCACGAGTTTCTGAGCTTCGGCGAGGTCAAGGCCACGGCTCATCAGGTAAAAGAGCTTTTCTTCATCCATCTTGCCAATGCTGACTGCGTGATGGCCGTCCACATCATCTTCATGGGACAGCATGATGGGTACGCTGCGGTTATGAACGTGGTCAGACAGCACCATGACTTCCTCATCCTCACGGCCGACAGAGCCTTTGGAACCTTCGAGGAAATCCAATGTGCCGCGGAACGTCTTTTCCGCACCGCCGAGCAGCGCCCCGCGCACCTGCATATTGGCATCGGTACGCTTGCCCTGCTGACGGATGATGTAGTTCAGGTCAATCCTGCGCTGACCGTCTCCGAAATACAGCCCCCAGACATCGGCAAAGCTGTCGTCACCTGCCATATCCACGGTCAGTTCTGCCGCCGTATGTTTAGCGCCGGCTTCCACCGTCGTATAGTTAAACTTAGCACCCTTGCCCACATGGACTTTAATGCGGCTGACAGCAGTTTGTTCTTCATCCACCAGTTGAACATAGATAAGGTTCAGCTCGCCGCCGTCGGCGATATGCGCCTGCACTTCCAGCGCTCCGCCATCGCGCCTGTCGAGCACAATGCTCTTAGTTTCGCCTGCTTCCACGAGAATCTTTTCAGTCTGTTTTTTATCGTCAAGTCCTGCCGGTACAGGCACTTCATTGACTTTCAGCCACCGCCAGGTACGCATGGGAATGGCGGAAAAAATTTCTTCATTTAACATCAGCTTTTCCTCCTTACCCCATAGTACCTTCAAGTTCGATATTGACAAGATTGTTCATTTCAAGCGCATATTCGAGCGGCAGTTCCTTGGCAATCGGCTCCACGAAACCACGCACAATCATGGCCTGGGCTTCCTCTTCGTCAATGCCGCGGCTGGTCAGATAGAAGATGGCCTCATCACTGATACGCCCAATCTTGGCCTCATGTCCGATATCTGCCTCGTCGCCTTCAATGTCCATAACGGGCAAAGTATCACTGCGTGACAGGTTGTCGAGCATCAGGGACTCACAGTTTACGGAGCACTTGGCAAACGGTGCGTTCTTCGTCACCTTTACCGCACTGCGGTAGGTGGCCTTGCCCCCGGCCTTAGAAATGGTACGGGTGTTGATGTTAGCCGAGGTATGGGGCGCCGCATGGATAACGCTGGCCCCTGTGTCAAGATTCTGCCCCTTGGAGGCAAAGGTCACGCCCGTGAACTCACAGCGGGCATTTTCCCCGTGCAGCACACTGCAAGGGTACAGGCAGGAAATATGGGAGCCAAAGGAGCCGGACACCCATTCGATAAGACCGTCCTTTTCCACCAGCGCACGTTTGGTGTTGAGGTTCATCATATTGCGCGACCAGTTTTCAATCGTGGAATAACGCAGGCGCGCACCCTCCTTGACGAAAAGTTCCACACAGCCGGCATGGAGATTGGTCACGTTGTGTTTCGGTGCCGAGCAGCCTTCGATAAAGTGCAGGCTGGCGTTTTTCTCCACGATGATCAGCGTGTGCTCAAACTGGCCGGCTCCGGCGGCATTCAGGCGGAAATAACTCTGCAAGGGCATTTCCACATGGACGCCTTCCGGCACGTAGACAAAGGAACCGCCGGACCAGACCGCACCATGCAGGGCCGCAAACTTATGGTCTTTCGGTGGTACAAGGGTCATGAAGTATTCTTTTACAATATCTTCATGCTCCACGAGTGCCGTTTCCATATCAGTATAGATAACGCCCTGCTTGACCATGTCTTCCTGAATGGAGTGGTAAACCACTTCCGAATCATACTGCGCACCGACACCGCCCAGAGAAGTCTTTTCCGCTTCGGGAATGCCCAGCCGGTCAAAGGTGTCCTTGATATCCTCCGGCACTTCTTCCCAGCTGCCGGTCATCTTGGCATCAGGCTGGACATAGGTCACAATATCGTCCATGTGGAGTTCTTCAAGGGACGGCCCCCAGGTGGGCAGCTCCAGTGAATTATAAACTTCCAGGGATTTTAAGCGGAACGCGGTCATCCATTCGGGGTCATGCTTGCGCTTAGATATGTCTTTGACTATTTCCGGCGTCAGGCCGCTATGCGATTTATAAAGGGAACGGTCAACATTTTTGATATCGTAGAGGGTGCGTTCAATGTCCTCCACATAGGTTTTTTTCTTTTCAGCCATAATACGCCTCACCCTTCCTGCTCTTCCCGGATATGGGCAAAACCGCGGCTGTTAATGTCCTCGATGAGTTCCGGGCCGCCTTCTTCGACAATCTGGCCGTTCATCAGCACGTGTACCTTGTCCACCTTCAGATGTTCAAGAATGCGCGTGTTATGCGTGATAATCAGGCAGGAGTTTTCAGCATTATGGAACTTTGCCACGCCCTCGGATACAATCTGGACAGCATCCACGTCAAGGCCGGAATCTGTTTCATCGAGCAGTGCCAGCTTCGGATTCAGCATGAGCAGCTGCAAAATTTCCGTGCGCTTCTTTTCACCGCCGGAAAAACCCACATTGAGATACCGCTGGGCGTATTCGGGGTCCATCTTGAGTTCCTGCATGGTAGCCTTGAGTTCCTTGCGGAAGGGCAGGAGTTTGACCTTTTCGCCCGTAATGGCCTGCTTGGCCGTGCGCAGCATATTCTCCACGGTGATGCCGGGAATCTCCTCCGGGGTCTGGAAGGAGAGAAAGAGCCCCTTGCGGCTGCGCTCGAAGGTCTTCAGCTCCTTCATGTCCTCGCCTGCAAATTCCAGCGTACCGCTGGTCACTGTGTACTTAGGATGCCCCATGATAATGTTCATCAGCGTGGACTTGCCGGAGCCGTTCGGCCCTAAAATGACATGGACTTCCCCCTTGCCTACCGACAGGGACAGGCCCTTTAATATTTCCTTATCCTCCACACCGGCATGGAGATCCTTGATTTCTAAAAGCTGCTCTGACATTTATAAACTCTCCTTTAAAACCCACAGGGTATTACCAAATTGCAACTATGCTCAGCTATCCGACTTAATCCTTAGTATTTTTGTCGGGATTAACAAGTTTTATTTTAGGGGGTTTACGGACAAAAGTCAATAGAAGGAAATTTCCCTCATACCACGAATAACATATAGTAGAATGTGCTTCGCAGAATTCCTCAGGGAGGAGGTTGTTCCATGCGCTTTTCAATACATTTGCTTTTAATCACAGTGCTGGTCTGGGCACAGCTGGCAGCCGCAGGTCTTTGTGCGGATTTTTTACGTCCGGCGCTGCGTATCGGCTTTACCGACGATAAGAAAGCCATTTGGCAGGACAGCCGTCTGCTCTATCACGGAGCTGCCTACGAATTTACCGAGGCTCTCAGTACGTATCTGAACATGAAAAACAGCTATGTAAGCGGCCCTCTGGAGGAAAATCTGCTGCGCCTGCAAAACGGCAGCATTGACCTCATCCTGCTCCCGGACAGGCCGCTTGACCCCAATTTTACCGACCCCCGGCCAATGAATCTGCCGTCAGGTGTTACCCCGGTAGGGCTTGGCAAGGGCATTGGCTGGCTGCTGGCCGCTGAGAACCGCCCGGAGCTTGCCGAAAGCCTGCGGCAGGCAGTTTTTACCATCAGCGAAGTCAATCCGTTCTATCCCAATGACCTGCAGGCCAAATATCATACCGCCGGCAAAACGCTGGCGCTCACCGCTGAAGAACGCGCTTATCTGGCCGCCCATCCCGTTATCCGTACCATGGTCTCCTCCAACAAACGCCCCTTCAGCTATATACAGGACGGGCAGGCCAAAGGGGTTATCGGAAGCATCGCAGAGCGCATCGAAAACGATTTAGGGATAAAACTTGCCATCGTCCCCGAAGAATCCCGGCTGAATCCTCTTGACCAGCTGACAGAGGGCAACATCGACATGGTGATGGATTTTTACACCGACTACAACTGGGCCAAAGTCCACAATGCCGACCTGACTTTTCCCTACATGATGCTTAATTATGTCTCTGTCATGCGCCGCGACCAGCCCCTGCCGGAAAAGCCGGTCATCGCCTGTCCGCGTTCTCATTTATACACCCATGACATCGAGCGCATGTACCCTGTCGAGCAGCTGCGCTATTATACCGATGCCGCCGACTGCATGGCAGCTGTCAATAACGGCGAGGCAGATTTGACCTATGTCAAAGCCATCACTGCCCAAAGCGATATCTATCAGGGCAATTACTATAACCTCTACACCAATGGCAACGTGGTTTTCAGCCACAATATTTCCATGGCGGTCAGCAACCATACCGACCCGATTCTCATTCGTATACTGAACAAGGAAATTGCCCATATAAATCCGCAGGACATCACCAGCATCATCAATCACGAAGTATATCTGGTACAAAACAAAGACACCCTGCAATCCCTCATCTACCGCAATCCCTTCAAAGCCTTGGCAACTCTGGGCAGCGTCCTGCTCATCATCATTATCGTCCTGCTCTACATCATGCACCTGCGCCGCAGCCACACCCAAAAGCTCTGGCGGCAGGCCAACATCGTCAAAGCAGCCCAGCTCTACAACCTGCGCTGGTTCGTCAATGAACTGCTGCCGACCATCGGCAAATACGACAAAGCCCGTCAGCAGGGCGAGCTCTTTGTACTGGCCGTTTCCCCCCAAAGGGTGGCCTTTATCAAAGAGTTATACGGCACAAAAGAATTTGCGCTGGCAGTAAAGAACATCGTCACAGAGGTACAGGCAAAACTCCCCTGGATTCTGCTGTTTGGCCTGTCCAGCGAAATAACCCATGCCTATCTGCTCTGCCACAAACCGCCGGGGCTGACCTTCCGGCAGGCCGCCGAACGCATTGAAAAAGCCGCCCACATCATCGAAATCAACGGCGTGCCCACCAGCTTTACCTATTACATGGGCATCTGCCCTGTTCCCCGGCAAGGCGACCTTGAGCCGGCCGTCCTGATGGATAACGCCATGATGGCGCATAACGAAACCATCGGCCAAAACAAAACCATCGGCCTTTACAATGCCTCCCTGCATGACGAACTCTTGCAGCAGCAGCAAATGGAGCTCTACATGGAAAAAGCGCTGGAGGCCGGAGAATTTCAGGTATTTTTGCAGGCCAAGTACGATTTGACCTCCAAGGCAGTCTGCGGTGCCGAGGCTTTAGTACGCTGGCAAAGTCCCGAAATGGGCTTTATGAATCCGGGCAGCTTCATCAGCCTCTTTGAACGCAATGGCTTTGCCATAAAACTTGACTACTATATGCTTGAGCATGTCTGCCAACAGCTGAAGGCGCGCATCCAAAAAGGCCTCCCTGTTGTACCGATATCTGTAAACCAGTCCGGCCTGCATATCACCGAGCGCGGCTATTTAGCCAATATGCAGGCCATCGCCGAACGCTACAACCTGCCCCGTAAGCTCGTTGAGCTGGAACTGACGGAAACCGCCTACATCGACTTCACGACCAAAAGCGAAAACGAAAACGCCCTGCATATCACAAGGCGTCTGAAAAGTATGGGCTATGCCCTCTCTATGGATGATTTTTGTACCGGCTATTCTTCTATCGCCATGCTGCGGCATCTGCCCATGGACGTGATGAAGATAGACCGCAGTATGCTCACGGAAGCCGAAAAATCCGAGCGCTCCCATACCATCCTCACACAAATCATTGAGCTGGGACAGCGGCTGGGCATGAAAGTTTTGGTGGAAGGCATCGAAACGCCGGAGCAGGAAGCCCTGCTCCAGCAGGCCGGCTGCAACATCGGTCAGGGCTTTCTCTTTGCCCGTCCGATTCCCTCTGACCAGTTCTGGGAAAAATATGTTGACTAAACTATGCCTTTACCGCCCAGCGCATTTTGGTGGAATGGGCGCGACTGTTGCGGTAGCACTCCTCCCGGCTGGGACGGATTACCTCCGTGGCGATATCCTTGTATACGCCCTGCCGGGCAAATTCCTTAAAGGCCTTCTTGACAATCCTGTCCTCACCGGAATGAAAGGTCAGAATCGCCGCCCGTCCGCCGGAACGCAGTGCTCCCGGCAGTTTCTCCATAAACTCATAGAGAACTTCATATTCATGGTTTATATCAATGCGCAGTGCCTGAAATACCCGGGCACTGCTTTTTTTTATGAGTTCAGCCCGGGCCAGCGCCTGTTTTTTCGTGCTGTAACCGGCCCGTTCCTTCATCTCCGGCGGCAAATCCACCTTGGCCAGCGCCTTTTCCACCTCAGCATACAGCTCCTTGGTAGTCTTGATGGGCCAGCGGCGTTTGACAAGCTGCCGGGCGATTTCCGCTGCATAAGGCTCATCGGCATTTTCCCTGAGCATTCCCTCCAGTTCCTCCCGGGAAATATCCGCCAGCCTTTCCGCCGCCGTAATCCCGGCCGCAGGATTTAAGCGCAAATCCAAGGGGCCGTCACTTTTGAAGGTAAAGCCCCGCTCGGGATTGTCTATCTGCATGGAGGATACACCCAAATCTGCCAGTACGAAATCAAAGCCGCCCACCTCCGCAGCCAGTTCATCAATCCGGCAAAAATTCATATTTCTGAGCTGCCAAGTTTCCGGCCCATAGCCCTTAGCGCGAATCCGCGCCTCAGTCTTTTGGGATTCTATAGGATCGATATCGCCGCTGAACAGCCGCCCCTGACCAGAGAGTTTTTCCAGCATGGCCAGCGTATGACCGCCATAGCCCAGCGTGGCATCAAAGCCCTGTTCCCCGGGCTTAATGTCCAGCACTTCCAAGATTTCCTCCACCATGATGGGAATGTGCATTCCGGCCGGAGTATTGCCCTTGGCAAGCACATGGGCGATTTCCTCCCCGTATTTTTCCGGGTTCAGCTCCTTATACTTCTCCGCAAAATGTCTGGGATATTTGCCGCTGTAGTGAAGGCGGCGTTTATGCTGCTTTTCTTCTGTCATAAAGCAAACAGCCTTTCCAACGTCAGCGCAATGCCGTCTTCGTTATTGCTGGCCGTGATTTCATCGGCCATGGCCTTTAATTCCTCACAGGCATTGCCCATGGCTACGCCGTAGCCGGCAAATTCCAGCATGCTCATGTCGTTCTGGGCATCGCCGAAGGCCATGACCTCGGCAGGCTTTATGCCCAAACGCTCACAGGCTGCCCCCAAAGCGCTGGACTTGCTGACGCCCTTGACCGTGCCCTCGTAGAACCACGGGGCAGACTGGACAAAGGACAGTTTATCCTCAAAGCCCCGGCGGATATCGGCCAGATGCGGCACGAGAATTTCATTCGGCGCTGCCGTCAAAATCTTCACGGGGTTAAAGGTCACGGCATTGGCAATGTTTTCCACAATCTTTACCTGTAAATTGTTATTGCGGCTTTCATCCATGACCTTGTGCCGGCTGGCATCAGTCGTATAGATGGCCTCCCCGTCATCAACGATGGGGGATAACTCCGGCCACTGTTCCAGATGTCGCAGGAACGCCACCGCCGTTTCATTGTCAATGGCGCTGTCAAAGAGGATTTCGCCTGTGGTGGCATCCTGAATGCGGCCGCCGTTGTAGGAAATTCTAAGGCCATGATATTTTTCCAGCTGCAGGGCATCAGCCTCTCTCTTGAGCCCCGGCGCCTGACGGCCGGACACCAGCGCCACAGTCACGCCCTGCGCCTGTACTGCCAGCAGAGCATCTCTGGTACGCGGCGTAATCACCTTATCATCATTATTCAGCGTCCCGTCCAAATCGAGGGCTATCATTTTATAACGCCGTTGTTCCAGTTTTGCCATAGGCAAAACTTCCTCTTGGCGTTTCAACGAGGTGGGAGATATGCTCGCCGCCTGTTTTGGTATTCGTGCCCCCACCTGCTGAGGTGGGGGACATTTTCTTGCCTCGTTATATTTCAAATGTTTTCTTCCTTTCTCAACAGTAAGCCCGGTGGCTGATGACAGCTTTCCGCATCAGCCACCGGGCGTCTTATTGCCGTAAATCAGCCATTAAAAAGCCGGTACTACAGCACCCTTGTATTTTTCCGTAATGAAATCTTTTACTTCCTTGCTCTGCAGCGCCTTAATCAAAGCCTTGATTTCGGGACGGTTCTCATCACCGACGCGCACAGTCAGAATGTTGACATAGGGCGAAGTGCTGTCCTCCATGAAGAGCGCGTCCTTCGTGGGCACCAGACCGACCTGCATAGCGTAATTGGTATTGATGATGGCGGCATCAACATCATCCAGCGTTCTGGGAACCTGAGCAGCCTCCACTTCCTGGAACTTGAAGTTATGCGGATTGCCGGTGACGTCCTGCACCGTAGCCTTTTCCTTCACGCCGTCTTTAAGCGTGATAAGACCGGCCTTTTCCAGCAGCAGCAGGGCACGGCCGCCGTTAGTGGGGTCATTCGGAATGGCAATAGCTGCGCCATCTTTGAGTTCCTTTAAATCCTTAATCTTCTTGGAGTACACGCCCATGGGCTCGATATGAACGCCAAAGGCATTTTTCAGCTTGACTTCCTTATGCTCTTCCATGAAGTTCACGAGGTAGGGTTCATGCTGGAAGAAGTTTGCATCCAGTTCCTTGTCATTCAGAGCCAGATTCGGCTGTACATAGTCGTTAAACTCCACGATTTCCAGCTTGACGCCGTCCTTTTCCAGCAGCGGTTTAACGATTTCCAGAATCTCCGCATGGGGAACTGCCGTAGCTCCTACCTTGAGGGTCTTGGCGGCGCCGCCATTCTGGGCAGCCTTGTCGCCGCCGCAGCCGGTAAAGGCCAAAGCTGCAATGAGGAGTGTACCGATAAGCGCTAATACTTTTTTCATGGGAATGCCTCCTTAAATTTGTTTACTTTTTATCCAGACTGCGCGCCAGTCTGCCGCCGGCAAACTGCACCGCCTGAACGAGTATTATCAAAATCACTACCGTCGCCAGCATGACTTCGGGACGGAAGCGTTGATAGCCGTAACGAATAGCCAAATCACCCAGACCGCCGCCGCCAATGGCGCCAGCCATGGCTGATTCGCCCACCAGACTGATGACCACAGTGGTCAGCTGTGCCACAATGCTGGCCATGGCCTCCGGCAGCAGCACGCGCCAGATAATCTGGAACGGTGTCGCACCCATGGAGAGCGCCGCTTCAATCAGCCCGTAAGGAACTTCCTTGAGACTGGTTTCCACCTGCCGCCCGATAAAGGGAATGGAGGCGATGACCAGCGGCACCATGGCCGCCGTCGTACCAATAGCCGAACCCACGAGCAGCCGTGTCAGCGGAATGATGGCCACCATCAGAATGATGAATGGTATGGAACGGATAGCATTGACTATCGTGCCGATAACCTTATTGATATTGGGTGACTCCAAAATCTGCCCCCTGTCGGTGGCATACAGGAGCACCCCTAAGGGAATGCCCAAAACCGAGGCAATGAACATGGACACAGCCACCATATAGGCCGTCTCGCCCAAGGCCTTAGTCAGCAGAGGAAGCATGTCGTTTGACATAACCAATCACCTCCTCTTTTAATTCCCGGCTGTCCAGATAGGCCATGGCCGCCTGCACCCGTGCGCTGTCACCGCGCAGGCCGATTATCATCCGGCCAAAGGGTGTGGACTTTATATGGTCAAGATTGCCAAAGAGCAGCGTGGTCTCCACATCGGGGAACCGCCGTATCATATCAGCAATCACCGGGTCATCTGCCGATTCGCCGATAAAGGTCAGCCGCAGCAGCATATAGGCCTCCGGGTCTGGCTCTTGACTAACCTTACCGCCGCGGAAAGCCGCCGGCAGGTCATTTGATAGCAGGACGCTGATAAATTCCTTCGTGATAGGCTGCTGCGGATTGGTAAAGACCTCAAGCACCGTGCCTTCTTCGGCGATAACGCCTTTGTCAATGACGGCGACCTTATCACAGATATCCTTGATAACCTGCATTTCATGGGTGATAACCACCACTGTCAGCTGCAGCTTGCGGTTGATATCCCTGATAAGCTCCAAGATAGCCTTGGTTGTCTGCGGGTCAAGGGCACTGGTGGCCTCATCACAGAGCAGCACCTTCGGCTCACTGGCCAAGGCTCTGGCAATGCCCACACGCTGTTTCTGTCCGCCGGAAAGCTGTGACGGATACTGGTCAGCCTTCTGTTCCAGCCCAACCAGTTTCAGCAACGGCTCCACCTTGCTCCTGATTTCACTGTCAGATTTTCCGGCCAGTTTCAATGGAAAGGCGATATTGTCATACACCGTTGCCGAAGACAACAGATTAAAATGCTGAAAAATCATGCCGATATGCTTGCGCGCCTCACGCAGCTCGCTATCGGAAAGAGCCGTCATATCCTGCCCATCAACGATAACCTTGCCTCCCGTAGGACGCTCCAGCATATTTATACACCGCACCAGCGTAGACTTCCCAGCCCCGGACAGGCCGATAATACCGTAAATCTCGCCCTTGGCGATTTCCAAATCAATGCCCTTAAGCGCCGGCACCGGCCCTGCCGGACTGTCGTAGGTCTTCTCCACATGAGAAAACTTTATCACAGGCATTCACTCCAATCTTACTATGAATAAACTGACGCCTGACGGCGCCAATTTATTATACTACATTTGGTAACTGTCCACAAATAACTTGGGCATATAGCTTGTCTAAAATTTGCTGCCAGTTCCCTACTTGCTAAAGAACAACGCATAATAGCCATTAACGAAGATAACCAGCACGATTAACGGCAGAATATACGTCACATAGAAGCGCACCCACTTGGGAAAGGCCATGCCTTTGCCCGTATCGGCCTCCTTGATAAAGTTATCCCAGCCCCAGCCATAACGGCTCGTACAGAAAGCCAGATACACAAGACTGCCCAGCGGCAGCAGGTTATTGGAAACCAGGAAATCCTCCAAATCAAGCACCCCGGAACCCGGCCCCAAAGGCTGGATACCGCTCCAGACATTAAAGCCCAGCACACAAGGCATTGACAGCAGAATAATCACGGGGATTCCCCAGCGGATAATCCTGTGTCTGTCCACGCGCAAAAGCTCAAAGAAACATACAATGAGATTTTCAAACACGGCAATGACCGTGGACATAGAAGCAAAGGTCATAAACAGGAAGAACAATGTTCCCCAAAGCCGCCCCAAAGGCATGGCGTTAAAGACATTCGGCAGGGTCACAAACAGCAGATTCGGGCCGCTTGACGGATTGACATCATAGCTGAAGCAGGCCGGAAAAATGATAAGGCCTGCCATAATGGCCACAAAGGTATCGAGCATAATGACCCAGACAGCCTCTCCCGTAAGCCGTTTTCTTTTGCCGATATAGCTGCCAAACACAGCCAAAGCGCCGATACCGATGGACAAGGTAAAAAAGGCCTGCCCCATGGCCGCAAAGACCACCTCAGTAATGCCGTGTTCCAGCAGCCGCCCGAAATCAGGGTACAGGTAATACTTCAAGCCCTCGGCGCTGCCGGGCAGCAACAGCGAATTTATGGACAGAATAACCATCAGCACCAGCAGCCATGTCATCATAAACTTGGTGATGCGTTCCACACCGGCCTGCACGCCCAGATAACAAACGCCGCCGCACAAAAGCACAATAGCCACCATGTAACCGCCCATCGTCACCGGGTCTTGCAGCAGACCGCCAAAGACACCGCCCACACCGGCAGCATCCAGCCCTGCAAAACCGCCACTTGCCGTTTTATACAGGTAATAAAGCATCCAGCCCGATACCGTAGTATAAAACATCATCAGCAGCAAATTTCCGGCAATGGCTCCGTACTTATACCAATGCCACTTGGTTCCCTTCGGTTCCAGCACATCAAAGGACATCGCCGCGCTGCGGATACTGGCACGTCCCACCGCGAACTCCGCCACCATAATCGGCAGACCAAGGATAGCCAAAAACAACAAATAAATGAGTACAAAAGACGCACCGCCATACTGCCCGGTAATATACGGGAACCGCCAAACGTTTCCCAAACCAATGGCACAGCCTGCCGATACCAAAATAAACCCTAACCGGGTAGAAAATCCATTCCGTTCCAAAACTACACCTTCCTTACATTAAAAATTCGCTCTTTACCGATAATAATAGATAATTACCTATCTATATTACAGCAAAGAGCGAATCTTGTCCAGCAACAAGCGACACTTCATCATATATTGTTGTATATATGTAATGAAAGAGCCACCCCTTTGGCATCCATGGAGGGATTTAGCGGATTACCTCAACGCCACCCATATAAGGCACCAATGCCTTCGGCACAACCACAGAACCATCCTCCTGCTGATAATTCTCCAGAATAGCTGCCACGGTACGCCCCACAGCCAGACCGGAGCCATTCAGCGTATGCACAAATTCCGGCTTGGACTTGCTGTCACGGCGGAACTTGATATTAGCCCGGCGAGCCTGATAATCCATGCAGTTGGAGCAGGAGGAAATCTCCCGGTATTTATTCTGCGAGGGGAACCATACTTCGATATCGTAGGTCTTAGCGGAAGTAAAGCTCATATCACCAGTGCAGAGCTGAACCACATGATACGGCAGTTCCAGAATACGCAGTACATCTTCTGCTGCGTCCACCATGCTTTCCAGCTCATCCCAGCTGGTTTCCGGCTTAACGAACTTAATCAGCTCCACCTTATTGAACTGGTGCTGGCGGATAAGGCCGCGCGTATCACGCCCGGCACTGCCGGCCTCCGCACGGAAGCAGGCGGTATAAGCGCTGTAATACTCGGGCAGCTTGTCGCCGTCAAGAATTTCATCACGATGATAGTTGGTCGTCGGCACTTCGGCGGTCGGCACCAGATAGTAGTCCTGCCCTTCCAGCTTGAACATATCCTCCGCAAACTTCGGCAGCTGCCCCGTACCGGTCATGCTGTCCTTATTCGCGATATAAGGCGCCAGCATTTCCGTATAGCCGTGCTTATTGGCATGCAAATCCATCATGAAGTTGATGCAGGCACGTTCCAGACGAGCGCCCAGTCCCTTGTAAAACATGAACCGTGCCCCCGTAACCTTGGCCGCCCTGTCAGCGTCAAGAATATCCAAATCCGTGCCAATATCCCAATGTGCCTTAGGCTCAAAGTCAAACTGACGCGGCTGCCCCCACTTGCGTACTTCCGGGTTTTCCGTGTCATCCTTGCCAATGGGTACATCAGCCTTGGGCATATTCGGAATATGCAGCAGAATATCACGGAGTTTTTCCTCTACATCCTTCAGCTTGGCATCCAGCGCAGAAATCTTTTCCCCGACAGCGCGCATTTCGGCAATCTTGCCATCAGCATTTTCCTTGTTCTTTTTCATCTGGCTGATGACCTTGGACACTTCATTGCGCTCAGCTTTCAGCGTCTCCGTCTGCTGCAGCAGCTCACGGCGTTCCTTTTCCAGCGCAGAAAAATCATCCAGATTCAGCGGATTATGACGGTTCTGCAGCATCTGCCGCACTTCGTCCAAGTGTTCACGGACAAACTTAATGTCTAACACAATTCTCACTCTCCATATCTCATAGCCCCTTGGCCCATGTATTTGCTATCTTCCTATTATACCCCCAAACGCCAATCTTTGCCACCAGAAAAAACGACTTGGGGGAAATCCCCAAGCCGTTTTTGTATGGAAATGTTATCGGGTTAGCTTATCATTTGCCGGCAATACCCGGAGTGGTCATTTCCTTCGGTTCCAGAATCTTGTCCATCTGTTCCTTGGAAATAAGCCCCTTCTCCAGAATTACTTCACGCACCGGACGACCCGTGTTGTAAGCCTCTTTGGCAATCATAGCGGAATTTTCATAGCCGATATGCGGCAGCATAGCCGTTACAATGCCCACGCTCTTATCCAGCCATTCCTGGCACTGTTCCTTGTTCGGCTGCAAATCTTTCAGCAGCTTGTCAACGAAGGTATTAACAGCATTGGTCATATAGGTCATAGCATTGAACAGGTTGAAGCTGATAACCGGCTCCATAACGTTCAGCTCGAACTGACCATTTTCCACGCCCAGAGATACAGCGATATCATTAGCTACTACCTGATAGCAAGCCTGATCGAGAACTTCGGCAATAACCGGATTAACTTTGCCCGGCATGATGGAGGAACCCGGCTGACGCATCGGCAGTTTGAGCTCATTGAGGCCGCAGCGCGGGCCGGAAGCCATCAGACGGAAATCATTGGCCATCTTGATGAGCACCAGCGCCGTGGTCTTCATAGCGCTGGACACATCGGAGAAACCATCCGTGTTATTGGTAGCATCAATGATATTGCTGGCAGTAACATATTTTTCACCGGTTACTTCCGTCAGCGCTTCGGCAACCTTCGTGATGTATTCAGGCTCTGCATTGAGACCCGTACCTACAGCCGTGCCGCCCATGTTGACCACATGAATGCTGTCAATGGCATGGTTGATACGGTCGATGCCGCGGCGGACGGCAGAAGCATAAGAGCCCATTTCCTGGCCAAGGGTGATGGGAACAGCATCCTGCAGATGTGTACGGCCCATCTTGAGGATATCCTTGAACTCTACGGATTTTGCTTCCAATTCCGTAGCCAGTCTGTCCAGCGCAGCCGTCAGTTTCTTGCCCTTATAGGACAGGCAAACCTTGATGCTGGTGGGGAAAGTATCATTAGTGGACTGAGCCATGTTCGCATGGTTGTTGGGGCTGATGATATCATAGCTGCCTTTCGGCTTACCGATGATTTCCAGCGCACGGTTGCACATAACTTCATTGACATTCATATTTACGGAAGTACCAGCACCGCCCTGAATAGGGTCAACCGGGAACTGGTCAAGGAATTTACCGGCGATGATTTCGTCAGCAGCCTGTTTCAAAGGCTCGCCAACTTCCTTCGGCATACGGCCGGTAGCCATGTTAGCGATAACAGTAGCCTTCTTTACCTTGGCATAGGACTGTACAAAGTCAGAATCAATTTTCTGACCGGTAATCTTGAAGTTGTCAATGGCACGAGTAGTCTGCACACCATAGTACACATCATCAGGAATTTCCAGTTCGCCGAGGAAGTCATGCTCTTTTCTCATTGTTATCCACGTTCCTTTCCTTATATACCATTAAACACATATCATCACACAGCAGCCGCAGAATCATAATTTGTATTTATTTATCAATAATCCTTCGACTTGCTCTTATTGTATCATGTATACAAAATACATTCAAGTATATTTTTATATTTTGTTTACATTTCAAATACAGCGAATCAGACAACGTATTGTTTGTGCCCAAGGATGGGCACCACGGCCGTAAATCCCCGGATGGGATTTCAGGCCGCAGTTTCTTTTGTTACTTTTCTTTGCATCAAAGAAAAGTAAACAGAGCCTTACAACATACCTATAACCTTCATCACCGGCAGGCCAACGCCCATCCAGACCACAATATGGAGAACCGTGATGATGAAACCAATCTTCCACCATTCACCCTGTCCCATAAAGCCGGCACCGAAGAAAATCGGTGTAACGCCGCAGCCGTAGTGAGTGAGGAAAGAAGCACTGTTGCAGAGAGCGCCGAAGAGAATCAGCACGCCCAGAACCGGAGCGCCGGCGGCTACCAGAATCGTAGCAAAGGCGGCAAACAAGGCCATGATGTGTGCCGAATTGCTGGCCAGCAGATAGTGTGCGAAGGTATAAATAATGCTGAGCACTACCAGCATCATAATCCATTCCATGCCGGCAAACTGAGCAGCCATAACACCGGCAAACCATTTCATCAGACCGAACTTGGAGAGGAAGGCTGCCATATTTACCAGCACGCCCATCCATACGAGTACATCCCATGCCGCATGCTGATGTGCCACATCAGACCAGTTGAGGATGCCGGTCAGCAGCATGGCCGAAAGGCCGAGCAGTGCTACGAAGGCAGAATCAATACCATGATAGGAGCCTGTTGCCCACATGATGAGCGCAATGATGAAGATACAGCTCAAAATGATTTCCTTGGTGGACATGGGGCCCATCTCGGAAAGTTCCCGTTTAGCCAGTTCCATGGTTTCCGGCGTATTTTTCAGCTCGGGGTTAATGAGTTTATACAGGATATACGGCGTAGCCACGGTCAGGATAAGACCGGGGATAATGCAGGCCAGGAACCAGTCGCCCCAGCCGATGGAAGTGCCAAAGATTTCCTGTGCCAGCGTGTTGCACAGTACGTTGTTGGATGCACCCGTCAGGAAGATACAAGCCGAGGTGATAACTGCGGCGTAGGCGCTGAACATCAGGAAAGCACCGGTGCGCATATTGGTCTTTTTATCCACATCAGAACCAACTGCCGAGGTAATACTGCGGACAATCGGGAAAATGATACCGCCGCCGCGAGCCGTGTTGGACGGCGTAAAAGGTGCAATAACAAAGTCAGCAGCGCTCATTACATAAGCAACGCGCAGGGTGCTGCTGCCGAACTTGGAAAGCAGCATATAGGAAATGCGCTTGCCTAAACCGGTCTTGATAAAACCTTCGGCAAACATGAAGGCGGAAACGATTAACCAAATCGTGGTATTGGAGAAACCTGCCAATGCCTCACCCGTTTTCATAATTCCCAGAATAGGCAGCAGCGTCAGGGCAATCAGCGCGATTGCACCGATGGGCATCGGCTGCAGGATAAAACCTGCGATAGTAGCGATGAAGACAGCCAGAAGTCCCCATGCCTGAGCCGTCACTCCGGCCGGTGCCGGAATAAACCAGATGATTGCGCCTATGGCCACACACATGAGGCCACGGACCAGCGGGCTAAGCCCCTGATTTTTTGAGTCGGACATTTCTTTTACCTCCTTAACAGTCCATAAGCCGTACCTTACCTATCATTCAATAATTGCCGTTTGACTTATGGTACAATTGATGATAATAATATAAATGAATGACTACAAAAAACTACACAATCCGATGAATTTACTTATTTTATTTTTTCATAATTTTTTCATATCAAAGGAGTTTCGCCATGGAAAACGGCAAACCGCGCCGCCTTGATTATTTTGTTTTGTTCTTTATGATAATTCTGGTTCCTCTGGCCGGAGAGCCGAAAATACATCCTTTTTCGGGTGATTTTGCCAGTTTCCGGGTGAGCTTTGGCTCGCCGATATTCCTGCTATTTTTGCTGTGGCTCAGCCGCTTTCCCCGGCTGTTCACCGGCACGGTGGCCGGTATCGCCGTCACCCTCTTCCGCACGGGGCTGGACATCTTCTATGGGCTGCCCCCCAGCGAGGCTTTTATCGCCCATATTCCCAATTTCTTCTATTACTTTTGCTATTCCCTGTTCTTTGCCCTGCCGGAGCTAAACCGGCGCTCCATCTACGAGCAGGCCCTGAGCATTGCTGTCTGGGCCATCGTGGCAGAGGTTTTTGCCAGCGTCGGGGAGCTGGCAGCGATGAACGCCATTGCCTATCAGCAGGCAGAGAGCTTCACCTTCGGCATGCTGATAAGGCTGATACTCATTGCCATCCTGCGCTGTTTCTTCATCCTCTCCTTTTTCTTCCTGTTCCAGCTCTACAACACGGAAATGCGGCTGGACAGAAAAACCAAGGAAAAGAACCGCCTGACCATGCTGATATCGGGCCTATACGAAGAAGTCTTTGAACTGCGCTACACCCTGACCAGCGCCGAAGCAGTCACCCGGGACTGCTATAACGTCTACGAAGAGCTGAAGGCCGCCGCCCGGACGCCGGAGGGAAAGCGGCTGGCACAGGAACTGCTGCGCATTGCCGGACAATGCCACGAAATCAAGAAAACCCATCAGCGGATTTACGCCAGTCTGCGCGAACTCACAAAGAGCCGCCGTGTGGACGACTTCCTGCCCCCCGATAAAATCGCCCAGCTCCTCGTCCACATGCAAAAAAAATACGCCCGTACCCAAAACAAGGAAATCCTCTTTTTCACCAATGTCCCCAAAGGACTGCCGCCCCTCAATGTCTTTCTCCTGCTGTCTATCCTGAATAACCTCACAGCCAACGCCATTGAAGCCATCCCCACACGGGGAACCATCACCCTCACCATTGACGGCGGCCATGGCGACAACAAACTCATCATCACGCTGGAAAACACCGGCAGCTATATACCGCCCCAGCGCCTGACAAGAATCTTTACCCCGGGGTATACTACAAAATTCGACAGTTCAGGCAAGGCCTCCAGCGGCGTAGGGCTGACATACGTAAAACATCAGACAGAGGAGCTCGGCGGCCATATTTCCATCACATCAGATGGCAAGGACGAAGTTACCTGCCATCTCATCCTGCCCTGCCATAAACTGCACAAAAAACAAACCAGCCAAGGAGTACAGCCATGAATATAATGTTAATTGACGATGACGAAGCCATCCGCATGATGCTGCAGGATATAATCGAAGACTATGAACTGGGCACAGTCAGCCAGTCACTGCCCTCCGCAGCCGACCTGACAGCGGCTCAGCTCACCTCTATCGACATCCTCATAATTGATATGCTGATGCCGGGCATTGACGGCATCGAAGCTGTCCGCCGCCTCAAAGGCGACTTTGCCGGTAAAATCATCATGCTCTCGCAGGTAGAAAGCAAGGATATGGTAGGCAAAGCCTACGAAAACGGCATTGACTACTACATCACCAAGCCCTTAAACCGCAATGAAATCGTCAGCGTCCTGCGCAGTGTCAGCGAGCACCTGCGGCTGGAATCCTTTGCCCACAACCTGCAAAATTCCCTGCAAAATCTCACCCCCAAAACCGCTCCGCCTCCGTCCCCCAAAACCAGCATCCCTCAGCGCTGTGATGCCGCCCTCAAGGAACTGGGCATCCTCAGCACACCTGCCGCCCAGGACTTGAGTGCCATCATCAGCTACATCGCCGAAAACGACGGCCAGCTCCCGGCTCTCAAAGCCCTGTTCGCCGCCGTAGCCCAAAAAAGACAAGCCTCTGAGCCGGAAAAAGAGGCCAAAGCCATGGAGCAACGCCTGCGCCGGGCCATTTTTCAGGCCCATGTGAATATTGCCACCATGGGGTCACTGGACTATACCAACCCCCGTTTTGAAGAACTGGCTCCACTCTACTTCGACTACAACGACATCCGCAGCACCATGCGCCTGCTGGAAAACGATGAAAAACCCGTCATGAGTCAGGTGCATATCAACACAAAAAAATTCATTCACGCCCTGTACGATACAATCTATAGCGAATAACCACCTATTTATCCACACTTTTGTCCACATTATCCCCAATTTATGGGGATATCATGTGTACAAATACGAATTTATCCACATGAATACGCTCAGCAGGAAAATCACCGCCCCTTCACGAATTAGTGCCTATGAACGCTTTGCATACAAGGGGTGAACATTATGAAGGCCATTATATCCTGTCTATTAGCCCTGTGGATAATATTGGCACCAACGCCCCTCGACCAGCTTTCTGCCGAGGGGCGCTATGTGAAAGTGGGCTTTATTCAGCCTGACGCATCTTTACAAAATTCCCATGTCATCAGCCAATACTACACTCAATATTTGGACGAGCTGTCCAAACGGACTGACCGCGGCTATGAACTCATCAGTCTGGAGCCGGGAAATGCCTACGAAAGCCTGCTCAGTGAAAAAATTGACCTGCTGCTGTCCATAGAATATCCCACCTCACTGGCTGACAACAGCCCCATCGTCTTTGGCAGCACCAATTTCGGCTACGATGTCGAAGGTTTTTACGTTGCCCCGGGAGAGACCCGGTTCAACGCTCAGGACTTAAACACTCTGGAAAATGCCCGGGTCGGTCTGATAAAATCCCGTCCGGCCAATGCCGCTTTTGAAAAATTTCAGCAGGAGCACAACCTGACCTTTTCCATCTCTGAGTACGAGAATCAGGAGGCTATGCTGGCAGCGCTAAAAGACGGGGAAATTGACATGGTGGTGGATACCGCCACCAATGTCACCCCCGCTGAGAAGTTTTTATTCGCCTATGCCCGTATTCCTGTCCGGGTCGTCACTACGAAAGAAAATCAGCCGCTGCTGCTGGAAATGAGTTCTGCCCTGCAAAAACTATCTCAGGAAAATCCTCATTTTGAACCAACTCTTTACCACCTTTTAGCCGAGCAGCTTGACTTCCAGCTGGTACACTACACCCCGGAGGAAAGCCGCTTTATCGCCCAACAGGAACCGCTGCGTGTAGCCATATACGGTTACGCGCCGCCCTTTATCGCATACGATGACAGATCCCATACTGCCCGGGGAATTTACGCTGACCTCATTGAAACTTTAGCCAAAAACTCCGGCTTAAAGTTCACCTATATACACGTCCCGGACTACGAACAGGCTCTCAAACTGCTGAACACCGGGCAGGCCGACATAATGCTGGATATCTATGCCGGCTCCATGGGACACATGCCGTTTTACTATACCACACCGCTGCTTGAAGTTGCCTACTCTTACATCGGCAAGATCAGCCATATCCCCTCATTAAAAGATAACGTCAGCATCATCCTCCCCCAGCCAGTTCCCTCTGTCATGACCTATTTGCGGCAGAAATTCCCCGACTGGCACTTCTCGGAAAATGCACCTTCCGCCAGTGAGGCTATCCGTCTGGTCAACGACAACCAATACGACCTGGCGCTCATCGCCAACAGCACTCTGGATATTGAACGCCCTCTGGCTCTCTACCCTGAGCTGACCATTATTCCCGATGCCTCAATAAATCTCCCCATGAGTATAGTCGTATCCCCCCGTCAGCCTCGTATCCTGCAAAGCATTTTAAACAAAGCCATCACCCAAATAAATCCCGAAACGCGCACCCATATCATCCAAAAGCATACCATTGCCACGGAACCGGGACTATCCCTACAGCACTTAACTACCTTTTATCCCCTGCAAACGGGGCTGGTCTGCGGCCTTATCCTGCTGCTTTTATCGGTGACGGTCTTCCAAATCCATCACCGCAGGGCAATGGAAAAAGCCGGAACATTACTGGAAGAGAAGAATATGTCTCTTACGCAGACCATACAGGAACTAAAAGAGGCCAACCACAGCAAGAAAATCTACAAGGCTCTGGCCGAAACAGATGCCCTGACCGGCGTGCTTAACAAGAGTGCCATTGAAAAAGCCGGAGCGGAAATTATCGCCAGTCCCCCGGCAGACGGTCATTGCCACGCCATGTTTATCATTGACCTCGACCACTTCAAAGAGGCCAACGATACCTTTGGGCATCAGCGCGGTGACGATATCCTACGCCGCTTCGCCCTGAGCCTTACACATATCATCCGGGCAGGGGATGCCGCCGGGCGTTTCGGCGGTGATGAGTTCATTTTGGTATTGGACAACCTGCCACGCCATACCATAGACGACGTTGCCCGGCGCATCACCGAGGCCGCACACAATCTGGAGCCTGCTGCCACACCGCCGCTCTCCGCCAGCATCGGCATTGCCCTCTATCCTGCCCACGGACATGATTATCAGGAGCTGCTGCACAATGCTGACCAGGCACTCTATCAGGTAAAGGAACGGGGCCGCGACGGCTGGGCCGTAGCCCACTACCAGAGCCCCCATCCCCGTAACTGATTGACAGCAGCCGCATAAAAAACTATACTAACAGAAGATATTTACAAAGTTACATATTGGAGGCATATACATGAGCAAATTAACCCTCGCCCGCGCTAAGGAAATCTTACCCAAACACACCAGCGAAGAACACCTCTTCCATCACGCAGCCGCTGTCAGTGCCGCCATGGGCGCCATGGCCGAAGCCTACGGCGAAGACAAGGATCACTGGGCCGCCATCGGCTGGCTCCATGATGTGGATTACGAGCAGTACCCCGATGAACACTGCCACCATGTCCGGGAATTTCTCACCCCCGAAGGTGTGGACGAGGAAGATATCAAATCCATTATCTCCCACGGCTACGGCATCACCACCGATGAAGCCGAACCAGCCACCAATCTGGAAAAAAGCCTCTTTGCCGTAGACGAGCTCACCGGCATCATTCAGGCTTACGCTCTCATGCGTCCTGAACGCATGGACGGCATGGCCGTAAAATCCCTCAAGAAAAAATACAAGGACAAAAAATTCGCCGCCAAATGCAACCGCGAAATCATCAACCGCGGCATCGAAAACCTCGGCATGGAACTAGGCGAAGTAATGGGACACTGCATCAAAGGCATGCAGGAACACCACGAAGAAATCGGTTTGTAATCAAAATACCGACAACATGCCTTGCCGGGCCGTCGCTTTACGGGTGCAGCGTATGACGGCTGGCGTTAAGAAACTAATATTTGCATACAAAAATCCCTGCCTAAAGGCGTTGTTTGAGCGTTAGCGAGTTTAGCCTTTAGACAGGGATTTATTTTTTTGCAAATATTGGTTTTAGCCAGCCGTCTCAGCGGAGCACGTAAAGCGACGGCCCGGCAAAACTATGCAGCTTGAAATTACAGCACTTTGCTGAGGTATGCCTTGATTTCGTCACCGTCTTCCATCTTCATCACGTCAGCGAGGATTTCCTTGGCTTTCGTGGAGCTGATGTTGCGGATTTTTTCCTTAACACGGGGAATGGACGGAGCACTCATGGACAGTTCGCTGATGCCCATAGCCATGAGGATTACGGCAGCGTTCGGATCGCTGGCCATCTCACCGCACATACCGGCCCAAATGCCGTTTTCACGGGCACTGGTGATGGTGCGCTGAATGAGCTGCAATACAGCCGGGTTGAAGTGGTTGTAGAGCTCGGCGATGTTGGCATTGCCGCGGTCACAGGCCAGCGTGTACTGCACGAGGTCGTTGGTACCGATGGAGAAGAAGTCCACGTATTTCGCGAGCACCGGCGTCATCACGGCAGCAGCCGGCGTTTCGACCATGATACCCACCTGTACATCCTCGGAATAAGCCTTACCCTCATGTGCCAGTTCCAGCTTAGCTTCTTCGATGAATTCCTTAACTTTCTTGAACTCAGCTACGTTGATGATCATCGGCACCATGATGCCAACCTTGCCGTAAACACCGGCGCGCAGGATAGCTTTCAGCTGCGGCAGGAAGAGGTCTTTACGCTGCAGGCTGATACGGACTGCACGATAGCCCAAGAACGGATTTTCTTCCTCAGGAATATTGAGGTACGGCAGCGGCTTGTCACCACCGATATCCATGGTACGGATAACGCAGAGGTTGCCCTGACACTTTTCCACGGCTTCCTTGTAAGCCTTGAACTGGTCTTCTTCATTGGGGATATCCTGACGGCCCATGAATACAAACTCTGAACGGAACAGACCTACGCCCTTGGCACCATACTTCAGAGCATTGTCCACGTCCATGTGCGTGCCGATGTTGGCCATCAGGTCAACCTTTACACCGTCTGTCGTAACAGCCGGCAGGTCTTTAAGCTGCGCGTAGTGGGCAGCCAGTTCCTGCTGCTTCTTGATTTTTTCGTTGTAACCGGCCAGTTCTTCTTCGCTGGGGTTCACGATAATCTTGCCTTCTTCGCCGTCCATGATTACATGGTCGCCGTCAGCAATCTTGTCGATGCGGTCTTCTTTATTGAGGCCGACAATGGTCGGGATAGCGCGAGCCTTGGCGATGATAACAGCATGTGCCGTTGTGGAGCCTGAGCCCAGGATTACACCGGCAATCTTGTCCGTAGGCATACCGGCAATAACGGACGGCTCAATTTCGCGGCCGCAGAGGATAACCTTCTCGTCACCCAGTTCCGGCTCTTTTACGCCCAGAATGTACTTGGCTACGCGCTTGCCTACGTCACGGAGGTCAACGGCACGGGCAGCAAAGTATTCATCCTCCATCATTTCAAACATCTGTGCCTGTTCTTCCGCAGCTTTGAGTACAGCCTGCGGAGCGTTGGCATCCTCAGCCAGCTTTTCCTCGATTTTCTGCGCCATCATAGGATCCTGCACCATCATACGATGAGCCTCCATGATGGCAGCCTGCTCTACCATTTCCTGCTTCTGCAGGCGGTCAATGTTCTCGCGCAGCGTTTCTGCTACAGCCGTCAGCGCATCCTGAGCCTTTTTCGATTCTACCTCTTTGCTCTCCGGCTTGTAATTGATGAGATAGCCGTCCAGATTCTGACCTGCCAGCATGATTTTACCGATGGCGATACCGGAAATAACGCCTTTACCTCTGATTGCTTCTGCCATTTTCTTTCCCCCTGATTCAGATACCATTACACAAGAAACGCCTTCCTCCAAAGTTTTCCATTCCTTGGAAAGAAGGCGTCTTTTTAACCACAAAGGCTAAAAATTATTCTTCACCGAACTTGGAATCAACGAGATCCTTCAGAGCCTTTACAGCATCTGCTTCATCCGGACCATCAGCAACGATCGTAATTTCCGTACCTTTTACAAGACCCATGCTCATGATCATGAGAATGGACTTGGCATCTACAGTCTTGCCCTTAGCCTGAATCTGCACCTTGGACTTGAACTTCGTAGCCGTCTGTACAAAGATAGAAGCCGGGCGGGCATGGATACCAGTCTTGTTTTCAATCGTTACAGTTTCCTGAGTCATTTTTAAATCTCTCCTCTTTACATAACCATATTACCATATTCCAACCGTCACCGACGGTTTGCGAACATGAAATAATTTAACTGCCTAATAATAATGCAAATATCGTGCCAACTTTAAAAAGGCTTGGTAATTTTTCCTGAAAACAGGGCACGTGTCCCATTATCTACGGTCTGAATGATTTTAAAAATAATATCCATCATGTGCCAATGACGGCCAGCCAATAATTATTCTGGTAAAAATTACCAAGATTATCATTTTTATTGGTAAAATTTACCAAGCATGGTATATATTACCAACCACTTTACGACAATCCGTACTTTCTGGCCTTGGCGGCAACCGTTTTATGCGTTATTTTTAATTCTCTGGCAGCGGCATTGAAACTGCCGCACTGCTTCAAGGCCTTGGCAATAATGCGTTTTTCATATTCCTCCCACGGCAGTACCGCGCTGTCTGTTTCCAGCTGCCGCACTTCCCTGTCAGCAGCCTCGCCCTTTATATAGGAAGGAAGTGACGCCACGGTAATGGTATCGCTGTCCATCAGCGTAATCACCCGTTCGATGACATTTTCCAGTTCGCGCACATTGCCCAGCCACTTATAGCGCATGAGTATGTCCATGGCCTCCGGGGTAATGCTGCTGACATTTTTGCCCGTGGTCACACTGATTTTCTCCACAAAATGCTCCACCAGCAGGGGAATATCATCAATGCGCTCCCTAAGCGGCGGCAAAATAATGGGAATGACGTTCAGACGATAGTATAAATCATCCCGGAACGTACCGTCCTTGACCATATCCTCCAGCTGGCGGTTGGTCGCCGCGATAATACGCACATCCACATGCACAGTTTCCTCGCCGCCGACCCGGTCAAATTCCTTCTGCTGGAGCACCCGCAGGAGCTTTACCTGCATCTTTTTGTCCATTTCCCCGATTTCATCGAGAAAAATCGTCCCATGGTCAGCCAGTTCAAACTTGCCCAGTTTGCGCTTCACCGCACCCGTAAAGGCGCCCTTTTCATGGCCAAACAATTCCGATTCCAAAAGCGTCCCCGGAATGGCGCCGCAATTTACGCGGATAAACGGCCCCCGGCGTCTGTCGCTGGCATAATGAATCCCCTCGGCAATGACCTCCTTGCCGGTGCCACTTTCACCGCGAATCAGCACCGTGGCCCCCGACTGAGCCGCCTTCGTCGCCAGCGCCAGCACATCCACCACCTTGCCGCTTTTGCCGATGTAATTGGCAAAGGCATTGGCGGTTTTCTTCGTGCGCAGCAGTTCCTGCTCCAGATACTCAGCCTTGGCCGAAACCTGCGAAAGTCTGGCCATCAGGTTTTGCAGTTCCGTTATATCCTTGATAACAGACACCACGCCGGCGATTTCCCCATTGACAAAAATCGGATTGACGTTGGCTACGACGGTCGTACCATCCTTCTTGCGGCTGATACTGCCAATACGGGCCACGCCGGTACGCAGCACCGCACAGCGGTTACCCTCCGGCGCCGTCTTAAAGACATTCTGCCCCATGACCATTTCCGGGGTCTTATGGACAATCCGCAGATATGAGGGGTTCACATAAGTGATTTCCCCGGTGCGGTCAACCACACAGATACCATCCTGCACGGCCTCCAGTATCATCTGCAGGCGTTCCTGCATCAGGGCATTTTCATGCAGGAGCTTATCCATCTCATGAATCTTGCGCGGCTCACGCATCTCAAAGTCGCTTTCCAGAAACCGCACCATTTCATAAACCGCCTGCCGGCCGGCATCACCCTCAGCCGATACAAACAGGGAATCCCCCTTGCAGATTTTCAGCGCCACCAGTTTCATCAGGCTGCGCATTTCAAAGCGTTCACTGCGCCTGCTGCGCAGGAACAGCGGCGTAGCATACTTTTCGCCCAGCTCTTTGGCCCGCTGCACTACCATGGCTGCAATCCGGGCATGAATGCCGCTGGCATGGTGTATCACCGCCTCCTGCTCAAACATCATCGCCCATCATTCCCTTCTTAAATAACATTAAATAGCTATGATAATTCTCTTATCTTCAACCTTTAACAAAAATTATACACCAAAACACGAACAAATGTGCTATAATATTCAAGACGGTTTGCTATTTTTTGTACAAATGCAAATACTAGCAGGATTTTTCAGATTTTCATCGAAAGTCGAATAAATAGTGAATAATTATATTCCCTACCAGGAAGAGGTGAGTAACACGACATTCATCCTGATAACAGGTTCCATAATGGCCGTCAGCATCTTCCTTATATACAGGCTCTGCCATTTCCTCAAAATCGAAATCAAGTGGAGCTCCTTGGTCTTCTGCGCTGTCATGGCCTTTATCGTCAACGGTATGGCTATTTCTATGAGTCCCTTTCTTGACCGCACCCATTACCTGCGGCTGGGAATTTTAGTCATAACGGCGGCAGCTGTCGTCACCGTATTCAACGAACGCCTGCTTCGCCGTGAAGAAGCAATGGCCGGAAATTTCACCCCGCTGACTACGGAAATTTTGGCACCGGAAGATATGCCGTCTCCTCCGCCTGAGGACAAACCGTTGCTGGAGGCCCGGCGCAAACAGGAAGCTGTTGCCGGCACGGCAGACAATGCCGAAGCATCGGCTGCTGAAAAATTGGCAGCCAAACGAGCTGCCGAAGCAGCTGTCCGGGAAGCTGAAGCTCAGGCTGCCGAAAAAGCTGCTGCTGAAAAGGCCGCTGCTGAAAAAGCCGCTGCTGAAAAGGCCGCTGCTGAAAAAGCCGCTGCTGAAAAGGCCGCTGCCGAAAAAGCCGCTGCTGAAAAAGCTGCTGCTGAAAAAGCCGCTGCTCATCAGCAGGAGCTGCAAATCAAGCTGGGAAATATGTCCAGTCTTGACGATATCCTCGACTTTGCCTATGCAGCCAAGGACAAAAAACCCCGGGACGCTATTTTTGCCTATCAGGAAGCTATCACGCGCTACGGCGACGATGATTACACCCCCTTCCTCATCATCGAACTGGGCAACCTTTACAAGGCACAGGCCGACTACCGTGGTGCCATCGCCACCTATGCCAAGGCCATTCACATGCCAATAATCGCTGACAACGATGCCATGCGGCAGGAGTTTGCCAAAAACATCCGCTACCTCGGCACCGTTCAGAATATACTAGCCAAACATTCTGCGCTCTCTACACCCTTCCCACAAATACCGGGAAGCATCATGCAGGAAATCGAAACCGAGTTCCAGTCACAAGACGACAGAGCCGCAAATTAATTGGAGGAATTGTTAATGAAAAAAAGTGTTGAAATCCTGGGCCTGCCCATCATAAGCATCACCGAAGGCCGTGAGCTTGGTGTCAGCAAGACCCTCCTTATCGATGCCAAAAACGGCACCATTGCCGCCATCACCATCGAAGATGCCGACTGGTACCGCGGCGTAAAACTGATTCCCTATGAATCCGTTATCGCCATCGGTGACGATGCCGTCACCATCACCAACAGCGAAAACATCCTGACGCTTGATGCTGCCGGTGATTACGAAACCCTGCTGGATGACAACATCCGCATCATCGACACCAAAGCCATCACCAAGTCCGGTACGATTCAGGGCAAAGTAACTGAGCTGTACATCGGCGATGATGGCAAAATCGAAAAATGCGAAATCACAGCCCCCGATGGAACAACTTCCGACATTGCAACTGACCAGATTTCTATCTTTGGTAAGCAGGTAACGGTTATTGACCCCAGCGGGGAAAAAAAAAATGATGTAGTAATCAAAGCTGAACCAGCACCAGCTCCGGTACAGACCCCGGCTCCGGCTCCCGAAGCCCCCAAGGCCGAAGAAGTAAAACCGGCTGAACCGCCCAAAGAAGCAGCGCCGGCTCCCAAAGCTGAAGAACCCAAAAAGGAAGAAGCTAAACCGGAACCTAAAGCAGAGCCCAAGAAAGAAGCTCCTAAAGCTGCTCCGGCACCCAAAGCTGAGCCTAAGAAAGAGGCTCCCAAGGCAGATGCCGCAAAACAGGCCGCTGCCGACAAAGCGTCCGAGGAACGCCATCGCCGATTTCTCCTGGGTAAGAAAGCCGCTCGCGACATTAAGATGGATAACGGCATCGTTATCGTAGAAGCCGGTCAGGACATCACCGAAGAAGTCCTGCAGAAAGCAAAACTGGCCAACAAGTTCATAGAACTGTCCATGAACGTACAGTAATTACTGACACAAAAGGGGCTGTTGCACTAAGCAATTTCACTACAATACCTAGTGAAGAAAATTCATCTTCAATACTAGATATTGTGGTAAAATGCTTACGTGCAACAGCCTCTTTTTGTGTTCTATACAATACTTCCTAAATGTCCTGAACCTTGCCTTGTTATATTGATAATTACCATCTTAGAATACTTACCCCCATTATAGTTATAATGCCATACAACAAATATAAAAAGGGCCACTGCACACAATATGCAATGACCCACTCCTGTTTTTAGCCCGCCGGAGAGCGGTGAATTAAAACCTTCAATTTATACCCCGCCGAAGAAGGCGGCTAGATACAAATATTGTATCTTTACTTATATTATACGTATTTCATACAGAAAATGCAATAGCTAAAATAGTTATTGCATAAACATTATAAAAGTGATATAATCAATATAACTTTTATAAAAAAGTGGCTAACCCTCAAATTTTTCATAGGGATGACCTATTTGTATCTTTCGCAGAAAGGCAGTTTATAAATATGGAACATGACAAAAATCAACTTATCAAATTGGTCAACAATATGAACCATGACGATGTAGAAATTTTAAAAGAAGCAGCAGATTTGATATCCTCCGGAGTCGATACCTTAAAATATGACCGCAATAAACGAAAAATTACCGCCACCAGAATTACCCCGAACGGAAATGTAGAACGTTTATCTCGTCACTATAGTTGCGGCGGCAAGTTCACTTTAGCCTCACAAAGCAACTACGAAAATAAAACAGCTAGAGATGACGAAATACGACAGCTGTATAAAACAAAGCATTATACGCAAGCAGAGCTATCCGAAATCTTCGGCCTCTCACAACCTCGAATACACAGTATCTTGAAAGATAAATGACTCAAAAATCAGCTTTATATAGAGGTAGCTATGAAAAAAATGCGTTTTTACTATATTGACGATAATTATATGAATTTTTTACGGAAATATGAATCTCGTGTCCCTTACATGGACAAAGCTGGACACCGAAAATTTGCTATAGGATACGTCTTGGACATTGGCGGCATCCTCTATTGTGCACCTATTTCCAGCAACAAAAAACAACATTCAACTAGCTTATTAATTCATCAAAAAAAAACAGGCAAAGTAATTGCTTCAATTAGACTAGGATTCATGTTTCCAATACTTCATACCGTTATTAAACCTGTTGATTTGAAAAAACTTCGCGCCAAGGATTATCAATATGCTAACTTAGTCGGCATTGAAGCGAAATATTGTAAAACAATCCATAAAAAAATACATAAATTAGCGAAAAAATTGCATAAAGCTAAAATAAAAAACCTAATCCAATATTGCAATAACTTTTCACTATTGGAAAAAATTTACAAAGAATACGATCCTGCCAAAGAATATCTCCCATAAAACGACTGCACACAATGCAGGTCTTTTCCTCAAACCAACGTGTAACAGGCCTGCAAATATTTTTTCACTTTTCACATAGCAAACGCCAAGGCTCACTGACCACCAGTCAGTGAGCCTCTATTATTTATCACCATCCGGCAAATCTCCCAGCGCATACTCACAGCACTGCTTCACCAGATTATTGACCGAAACATTCTTCTCCTTTGCCACCTGTTCCAGCTTGTCCAACAGTTCCTGCGGAAACCGAAAAGTCTTATTCACCATATCCTGACTTTGTTTTACAACAAACATACTATCCCTCCTAACTCTGCCGATACCGCTTTACCAGCCGGTAAAACGTTGCCTTCGATATTTTCAATTCATTACTGGTCTCCAACGCACGAATTTCCTTGGCCTGATAGCGGCCAAAGATACGTTTCCAACCCTTGGGGTACCCAATCGCCGGATGCCCCAACCGACGTCCGGCATTTTTTGCCGCCTGAATCCCTTCCTGCTGGCGTATACGATGCAGCGCCTGCAAATTATCCTGATTCTGTTGCAAAACAAACAGAATCTCCTTTAACGTCTGAAAAACCACCGCTGCAGATACTTCATCCAAATCCTGTAAAGTTATCGGCAGATCCAAAATCCGCAGCCGGATATGCTTTGCTTGCAAATCATCCAGCTCTGCACCAATCGCTGCAGCACTATCCCCCAAGGCTGACCAATGCGCCACAACAAGCGTATCTCCTTCCCGTATAAACCTCCGCAAAATTTGATACTGCCCACGCTCCGTCAAATCCTCTAAGATGATGTCCATGGCGGCATAAGCGCGTAAGACCTCTACATCTGCATCAGTTTCTGCATATCCATATACTTTTGCCGCCATAACCATCACCGCCTTATCTTGTCTCGTAAATAAGTCACTCCTGCAACTACTAAGCGACGATTATTCTTACTTGCCATTATCAACAGCAAGTAAGCAAGAACAAAAACGCCCATAGCGCTAATCACAGACAAAGTTTCGTCAGGTCCAAGCCATTGCCGTATATACCAAGCTAAACATCCTGATACTCCCGCTGGAAGTGCTGCATTCAAAATATTTCCTGCCATTTTTCGCAATGAACAACCTAAAACTTGACGTAATATAATGCTCTTAACTAAATTTAACCACAATGTACTTAAGCACACACCCACCGCTACCATGTCAAATCCGTTTTGCGCCCCATAATATAACAGCCCCCATAGTACCGGGAAGTGTAATACTTGAGAAAAAGCTGACAATCTGGGCATACCTTTAGCCCGCAGCGCTTCACTGGCAAATGAATTCACTAATATTGAAAACGAATCGGTCAAACAGCGTAACCCAAAGAAAAAATCTCCTTCATGCCATTGACTGCCTAGCAATATGCCTACAGCTACATCATCAAAAACGAATAACATCACGCCTAATGGCAGCAAGATTAATGCAGATTTCTGTTGCACTGCATATAAAAGAGTACGAAACTCAGGCATATCATTTTGTAGCCGGGACAATGCTACAAAAAATACCGGCACAACTGCTCCGGATATCATTGCAAAAGCGGCCCCGGACAAGCTCAACACACCACGATACAGCCCTAAATAATAACTACTCAATAGTGTTCCAATCAAAAACATGCCGCCATAAGTACTAAACCATATCGTAATTGATTCAAATAATGTCCAAAGCGAAAACGACAACATTTTCTTCAAACTTCCAAAATCTATCTGCTTAGATAAAGGCATTTGCGTATAACGACTCTGTATCAGACAAATTGCGCCTTGTTGAGCAAGTGTTCCCCACACTAATGCCCAATATCCTAAACCTATATAAGCTAGAGGAATAGTCACAAGCAGCGGTATGCTTAATGTCACCATACGAAGCTTAAACAACAATTTGAATTGAAACTCTCGCTTAAAGATAGCTGCCTGCATGCCATTAAACGATGTCAACACCAAGCCAAAGCCTGCGACCTTTATGCCATCAGCAACTTCTAAAGTTCCTAGCAAAACAGCAATATCCCGAGCAAAAAACACAATTAACAGCCATATGGTAAATGCCAGCAAACAGGACGAAAGCAACGCCGTGCCAAAGCACTTACGTTTCTCATCCTCATCATAAAACTCATGCTGTATGAAATATTTTTGAAATCCTGCATCAGCAAACATTTCAGCAAAAGAAGTTACCACCATAATTGCTGCCATTACACCAAAAGCCTCTGGTGTCAACAAACGAGCCAGTATCATACCCGTTATCGGCGTAATGAATTTAGCTATTAACTCGGTCAAAAATGACCATTTTGTTGATGTTTTTACTTTATCATTTAAATCATCTATAATCTCATCAATCCTCCCAGTTTATAATCCCATTCTTCCGGCGAAAATTCTTCCATCCCATTTCCCGGAAAAAAGGTAATCTCGCCAAAATAAATCTTCCCATTGATTTCATAAAAATCAACACGAGAAAATTTTAATGGTGCTGATAATCTTTCTGCCAGTTCTACCATTTTTTCATAATTGACAGGCTTTGACATAGCACGGCGCTCCACCGGATAATGCCGGGCAAAGGGCAACTTCTGCCAATCCCTGTCGTAAAAAGTTACATGCAACCCATTTTCCGTATTGCGTCCAGTACAGGTAAAAGAACATTGCACTTTGCCATTAAAGCACATAAACTTGTAATCAGTTAAATCTGTCTGCGGCTCAGCTATACGAATTATCAGAATATACCCATCACCGCTCAGCAACAGCCCCCCCCCCTGAATATTCACGCAATTTCCTAATTTCTCATCAATTACTTTCTGAGACCATTTTCCAAAACCGGCTTCAGGGTAAAATGTCATTTCCCCAAAATATAACTTATCATTGATGCTGTAAAAATCCGTCCGCAAGAAAGCATGTCCTTTAGCCAACTTGCGAGCAAGAACTAACATTTCATCCAACTTCTGTGGACGATTAACCTCATGACCAGGATTCATGGCATAAGCTAAAGCATACTCTAATTTATGCCAATCCGCGCCATACAAATCTCTCTTATGTTCCACGAACCGCTCATAGTCCACCTGAATTATCTTCGGTTCACCGGTGAAATTAAAGACCTTATAATCCTTCAGTTCCGTCCGGGATTCATCCACCATAAATTTCTCGGCAATAATCCGTGGCTTTACATTTTTATACGGCCACTCAAATCCGCCTGCATAATAATAGTTGTACCGCAAGCCTCTTTCCAGTTTTTTTCTGGCAGCTTTTTTATCAAAAGTTGCTTTATCCTTGCAAATGACAATACTGCCACTGTCATGCGTACATTTTAAGACAAACTGATTAGGTAATTTATCAAAATCAATTTCATCAAAATTATCCCATACGCCCAAAGTTGGAATGATATATTCCTCACCTATTATATCTGCTACATATTTCTTTGCTTCGTATTTATCCACCATCTTCGTATACAGCGGATTACGGTCATGCAGTTTCAGCCATTGCAACTTTTCATTGAAGGTCTGCGGATTATCTAAATTCAGCGGATAACCAACCAGCTTCTTAAACCGCCGTTTCAGATACCACTCTTCCGGCACAAAATGCATAGCAGCATAATGTATATCACCATATACACGCCTTAAAGGGTCGACAATGTCAGAAGGTAACTTATCTTTTAAGAGTTTTCTTATTTCCACTATTCTCCTCCTCTGATTATCATATATAGACATTTCCTCTAATCAATGTTATTATATTGTCTAGGCACAAATGTTTTTCTATATATCATTTTTACCTCTAATATCTCGTGGTATAATATAGGAAAGGATGATATTCTATGAGCCTGCTTACAGAGCCATTCAATCCAAAGTATCTGGAAGCCATCAAGCAATTCCGGCTTATCGATGATACTTTCTTTGACATTTGCATGGATGGCAACATTAAGGGTATGCAGCTTTTACTCCGCATATTCTTTCACCGTGATGACATCATAGTAAAAGAAGTTGTGACGCAAAAATCAGCCAACAACCTATATGGCCGCAGCGCTCGCTTTGATGTCATTGCCGTTGATAGCAGTGACAAAATCTACAACTGCGAGATTCAACGGTCAAACGAAGGAGCCAATCCCAAGCGTGCCCGCTTCAACAACTCTTTGATTGACTCAAGAGAAATCAACAAGGGAACGAAGTACAAGGATTTTCCTGAAATATGGGTTATCTTCATCACGGAAAATGATCTCTTTGATGCACAGTTACCTATGTACCATGTAGAGCGCAACATTGTTGAACTAAACAAACCATTCGATGATGCTGCACATATCATCTATGTCAACGGCGAATATAGAGGAACAGACGACTTAGGTATGCTTATGCATGACTTCTTCTGTTCTGAGCCTGCCGAAATGCACTTTTCAGAACTTGCCAAACGCGTCGATTTTCTAAAACACGATAACAAGGGGGTAAAAGCAATGTGCGAAATTATGCAGAAACTTCAAGATGAAGGGCGTGCCGAAGGACGCACTGAAGAACGTTATTCAACGGCCAAGCGAATGCTTCTTTTCAATGAGCCCATAGAAAAAATTGTTGCGTATACCAATCTTAGTGAAGAATGTATTAAGGAATTAGCCCAGCAATCCCATTGAATTTTGTAACGAGTCAAGCTAATCGCTCAAACCGATTAAGCTTGGCTCGCTATTTTTTTAGATAAAACTCTTTATACCAGTCAGCAAATCTTTTCAGCCCTTCCGCAATAGTAGTCTTAGGCCGAAAATCGAAATCTCTCTCCAATTCGCTGACATCGGCATACGTCTGATACACATCCCCCGGCTGCATGGGCAGGTATTCTTTTTCTGCCGTCTTGCCCAGGGCTTTTTCCAAAATCTCAATAAAATCCATCAGTCTTACTGGGCTGTTGTTGCCAATGTTATAAACCTTGTACTTGTCGCCATCCTTATTAGCTTGCGGCGGATTGCACAGCATATGCTCAATGCCCGTAACAATATCATCCACATAGGTGAAATCCCTAAGCATATCGCCGTTGTTGTAAATCTTTATCGGTTTACCGTCACTAATCAGATTGGCAAATTTGAAATACGCCATATCCGGACGACCATACGGGCCATAGACCGTAAAGAACCGCAGTCCCGTAGCGGGAATACCATACAAGTGACTGTAGGTGTAGGCCATCAGCTCATTGGATTTTTTCGTAGCCGCATAGAGACTGATGGGGTGGTCAACATTATCCGTGGTGCTAAACGGCGTTTTCTCCTGATTGCCATAAACTGAGGAGCTGGACGCAAACAGCAAATGTTCCACACCGATTTGACGGCAGGCTTCTAATATATTGAAGAAACCTATCACATTGGAGTCAATATAGCTGCGCGGATGGTCGATACTGTACCGCACCCCGGCCTGCGCCCCCAGATTCACCACAATATCCGGCTTTAGACGCTCAAACAGTGCCTTGACCGCCGCCTCATCAGCCAAATCACCTTTGATAAACTCATAATTGGGATAAGCCTGCAAAATCGCCAGTCTGCTTTCCTTCAGTGATACATCATAATAATCATTGCAGTTGTCAAAACCAACCACACTTGCTCCCAAATCAAGCAGCCTTTTCGACAGGTGAAAGCCTATAAAGCCTGCGCCACCGGTAATCAGCACCTTTTTGCTATTATCAAAATTCTTGTACTTTGCCAATATTCTCGCTCCCTTTTGACAAGTCAAATTTGACTTGTCAACCTGACATGTCAATCCCGACTGAAAATATCTCTCGTAAACACCTTATCCCGTACATCTTCCAGCACATCATTCCAGCGGTTAGCCACAATCACATCACTGCGCTCCTTGAACGCTGCCAAATCATTAACCACCTCAGAACGAAAGAAACTATCCTCTTTAAGTGTCGGCTCATAAACAATGCAGGGAATCCCCTTGGCCTTGATACGCTTCATAATCCCCTGAATCGCACTGGCGCGGAAATTGTCGGATGCCGTTTTCATCGTCAACCGATAAACGCCTACAACTTTCGGCTGTTTCGCGATAATTTCATCAGCAATAAAATCCTTGCGAGTACGATTGGCCTCCACTACTGCGCCGATAAGGTTCTGCGGCACATCACGGTAATTAGCCAAAAGCTGCTTGGTATCTTTTGGCAGACAGTAACCACCATAACCAAAGGACGGATTATTGTAAAAATCCCCAATACGTGGGTCAAGGCTGACACCACGGATAATTTCCCCCGTGTCCAGACCTCGGGATTCTGCGTAGGAATCCAACTCATTAAAGTACGCTACACGCAAAGCAAGGCAGGTATTAGCAAACAACTTAATCGCCTCAGCCTCCGTCGAACCGGTAAACAATGTAGGAATATCCTTCTTCACCGCGCCTTCTGCCAATAGTCCTGCAAAAACTTTCGCCCGTTCAGAACGCTCCCCCACAACAATCCGTGAAGGATATAGATTGTCATGAAGCGCCTTACCCTCACGCAGAAACTCCGGCGAAAAAATGATATTCTCCGTCTTAAACCGCTTCTTCATTTGCTCCGTATAACCAACAGGAACAGTAGACTTGATAACCATTACGGCCTGCGGATTGATGTCCATAACTTCCTCAATCACCGCCTCTACCGAAGATGTATCAAAAAAGTTTTTGTCCGGGTCATAATTAGTAGGCGTAGAGATAATCACAAAATCAGCGCCCTCAATAGCCTCCTGCGCATCCAGTGTAGCGCGGAAATTTAAATCTTTATGCGCCAGAAATTCTGAAATATCACCATCCACAATAGGCGAAATTCCCTTGTTAAGCATTTCCACCTTCTCCGGCACAATGTCCAATGCCACAACCTCGTTATGCTGTGCCAGCAAAATACCGTTGGACAGGCCCACATAACCTGTACCTGCAATTGCGATTTTCAAAACCAAAACCTCTTTTCGCAGAATTGATATAAACGATTTATATAAAAGTCCTCTTCCAATGTACTTTCTTTTAACAGCGTGCTATAATACGTAGTAAACAGAATATTTACTATTCTATAATTTATTTGCTATAATATAAGAGAGGAGCATATTTTATGGTCGTAAAAGCAACTACCGTCAAACCTTGGGAGGAACTCACCATTGCCGATGACTATATGTTCAAGCTAGTCATGCGCCATCCCAAAATATGCAAGCGATTCATCGAGAAAATCCTCAAAATCAAGATAAAACATATCGAATATCTAGATGATGAAAAATCTCTCAAATTCCGTTACTCCGGCAAAGGAATCCGTCTTGACGTATATGTTGAGGGTGATGACACCATATACGACATCGAAATGCAGGTTCGCGATTACGGCGATAAAGAAATCGCTTACCGCACGCGTTATTACCAGTCAATGATTGATGTCGAATCACTGGCTTCCGGCACCGACTATAAAGAACTCAAAAAATCCTACATAATCTTCATCTGTCCCTTCGCACTCTTTGGTGGTCTGCGCCATGTTTATACGTTCCGCAATATTTGCATGGAAGATACTAATTTACAGCTAAACGATGGTACTTCTAAGATATTCCTCTGTTCCGATGGAAAACTTAACGATGTTCCTGACGACATAAAAGCATTTCTCGATTATATAAAAGGAATGCCATCTAATGATGAATTCGTTATCGAAATTGATAATTACATTAGAGAAATAAAAGTTAAGCAAGAAGAAAGGGTGAGTTATATGACCTACGAAATGAAAATACGAGAAGCTGAAGACTACGGACGCGCTGAAGGCCGTTCGCAAATGGCTGTTGACATGGCCATAGCTATGCTTCAAGATAACGAACCTGTAGAAAAAATTGCAAAATATTCACGTCTATCACTAGAGCGCATACAAGAACTTGCTGCTTCATTACACTAAACGAAAGAATTAGCTGACCATTAAATAAGATGTATTTCACTCCCGTTGGCCATTAGTCAGCGGGATTTTTATTAAAATTGAGCATATCTACCTTCTCCGACACAATGCCCAGAGCAACAACTTCATTATGCTGCGCCAATAAAATCCCATTTGACAGGCCCACATAACCTGTACCTGCAATTGCGATTTTCAAAATTTTCTACATCCTTTCATTTTTTCATGATATAATACAACCAAAGGAGGTTATCATCATGTATGCTATTCAAGAAGACCCCAAAATAGAACTTATACAAGGCCGTGAAATCGCCATGAGTCCTGCCAGCATCAAACACATTGTCATTCAACGCAATCTAGCAGTTATTATAGGCGGCTTCCTGCGCAAGAAAAAATGCCAGCTTCTACTCGAAGCCGAAGTGATATTTGATGAAGAAAATAAATTCATCCCCGACTTGATAGTTGTTTGTGAACCGGATAAAATCAAAAAAAATCATATTGAAGGTGCCCCCGATTTCATTGTAGAAGTTCTATCTCCCAGCACCAAGCGACGTGATATAACCATAAAAAAAGATATTTACGAAAAATACGGTGTCAAGGAATACTGGATTATCAGCCCCAAAGAAGAATCCATCGAAGTCTACATCCTACGCAATGGCAAATATGAGCTCGATAATATATACCATAATTTCGATGAAGAAGACTGGGCAGCATTAAGCGAAGCTGAAAAAGCTGAACAACAATTATCTTTTAAGATTAGCCTTTATGATGATTTGGAGATACTGGTTAAGGATGTTTTTGAATGAATTATAATGCCATGCTGACCATTATAATGTTATGGTTGGTTTGGCATTTATTTATTGCAATGCAATCTTTCCATAACATATCTAACTGCATAGCCAGTCACATTACGCCAATACATGTAATCAAAAGTCTGAAAGACCTTGTGCATTATTACTGCCTGCCGCCACGGTGACAATACATACTTTCTATGGATAATTGCCATACATTCATCATAAGTAATAGGAACAGGAGAATTTTTTCTGAATATTTTATAGGTGTTATCCTGCTGCTCCTGTCTTTTTGCTACGCTGATACTGTTCTTTTGTACTCTATAACGCAACAGCACATCTGGTAAGTTATCAATCTTAAATTTCTTGATAATTCTAAGCCATAAGTCATAATCCTGAGCTGATGAATACTGCTCGTCATAAAAAAGATTATTATTTACAATAACATCACGCCGCATCATGACTGTCGGATGAGCAAGCGGAGACGGATACAAATAATATCTTGCCAATTTCACCCCAGATAGAGAATGATGAACATACAAGTAATTACCTCTCTCATCAATAGCTTGAAAGCTTCCACCTAGCACTACTACATCAGGATTACTGTCCATAAAATTTACTTGCTTTTTCAGGCGATCCAATAAAGATATATCATCAGCATCCATTCTCGCGATATATTTCCCCGATGCTATTCTTATGCCCTTATTCAGCGAAGCCGACAAGCCTATATTTCTTTCATTTTTTATGAATTTTATACGTTCATCATGATAACTTTCAATAATTGCTATACTACTGTCTGTAGAGCAATCGTCTATTATGATAAATTCTAAATCCGCATAAGTTTGTTCCAATATACTTTCTATTGACTTTTCTAAGTAATCTTCACAATTGTATACAGACATTACAACACTTACTTTAGACATATACTCAATCACCCTGTCTATAATTATATTTTGACGATTCGCTAAAAATATATAAAACCAGCAATAACCCAATATGAAAAAAATACACAATTCCTTTAATTTCCTGTATAAGCAAAACAGCCATAATAGCTATAATCATCAATTTAAACCCTCTATCTCTTCTTTCTATCTTCAATATGTTAAAGCACAAATACAGAATTATAGAATAGCCACTTATTAACACAGGCATACCACCAAACAAAACATGTCTCAATATACCTGCATCTGTATGCATATAATATGACCCATCAGAATTAACATAATAACCATCCCCAAGTATAAATGTCATTGCATCAGGCATAAACCACATATTTTCTAGCAGTATATCTCCGCTAGACCCAAAACTTATTTGCCCATAATTATAAGATTCTACAAAGGACACCACAGGGTCGCTAACCCATGTAATCAAATAAAAGAACCTCTTATCAAAATCTGCCAAATTAACGATTAAACCAATACATATTCCTATTATTAAAAAATGTATAAAACATCTTTTCACCTCAAGCTTAGACATAAATATTACTGAAAATAAAACCGTAATCATTAAAGATAAAATCAAGCCACTTCGTCCATAAAAAGTACAACCAAGCAATAATACATATAACATTATATTCCATCGTGAAAAAATATGTTTATCTTGATGAATCATGTAATTAGAAAATGCTACCGCAATAGTACAAATAGTCACTTCTCCAAAATTTGTAAACCCTTTCAATCCATATCTTGTTTGACGCCATAGCTCTTGTGACATGTCTATCTGATGATCACTTTGGTAAATTATTGATGTCCATGTTTCCCTCAGCTCGGGGAAGGCCAAAAAAATAACTGTTGATAAAACATATAAGCAACATGAAATGACATAATATTTTATAAATGTATTCATCCAATCGCATTTACGATCTGATGATTTAATTACAACAATCATCAAAAAGCTATATACGATAATACGTTGTATTATCCTCCCCAATTCAAGCACGTATGAATATTCGCCATCATTTATGCAAATACTACTTAGTGAGAACATTATCAAAAGTATTATCAAAAACATCAATACTAGAAATGTTTTTAAAACTCTCCCCACTTTAATCATTTTAAAAAGAACATATCTGTTTCTCAGAATATAAGCTACTGGAATAATATTATAAATGACAAAAAAGCCATAATCACCTAAAATTTTTATCGAAAACGGCCAAACATAGCACAAAAAAATTAAAGATATAAATGTTCTCTTTATAAACCTCATTTATCTTCTCACTTCTTTAAAAGCCTTTGTATATACAATAAAGCATAAACGCCTATATAATATTTCTTTGTCAGCAATATGCTAACTATCTTTATTTTTATAGAATCATAAAAATCATAAGTGCAGTCATATGTACGAACCATCCCAATCAACCTTTTAAAATTATTGTAAGTAAAAATTTCATTATATTTAAATCGTGCCATTATCTGATATATTTGCCTAGTTATTATGATATTTTTATTTATAACATTATAATCCTCTAAAAAGATATTCAAAAATTCTAAGGTTTTTAATTCGTCCTTCAGTGTTTCTGAAGTATATGTAGAGTCCAAACTTGTCCCCGTTCCTCGACGATAATATCTATAAAGTGGCTTGCTTATAAACTTATAGGTATTTACATGTAAATAATATTGAAAATTAAAGCATTGATCTTCACCGTAATTGATTTCACTCGGAAACCTAATATTATATTTATCTATAATAGATTTCTTATAACATTTACAAACTGGCCCTTGCAAACAAATACTATTATGCGGTAATATTGAATAATCCTCTTGCAGTTTTCCAACTCTGTCTTTTTTTATGCTTTTTTTCACTATTTTATTTCTATATACATTGAAAAAACCACAAATTGAAATATCAACGCTTTCTTCTAACATTGGTTTGACTAATTGTTCAATATAATCATCATATATATAATCATCAGCATCAATAAAAAATACAAACCTCCCATTTGCCATCTCTATTCCTAAATTTCGGCAAATCGAAACTCCTTCATTTTCTTTATGTATTACACTTATACGTTTATCTTGTTTCTTGTATTCATCGCATATCATTCCCGACTTATCACTTGATCCATCATCTATCAACAGCAATTCAAATCTTTTATATGTCTGAAGAAGTATCGACTTTAAGCAATTCTCTAAGTATCTTTCCTTATTAAAAACTGGAACTATTATGCTAACGAGTACATCCTTCATTTCCACTCTCTCACTTCATAGTCTTAATCAAACATTCATACATGCCTTCCAAGGTAAGTTTGGGGTACCAGCCTAATTTACAAATCTTTTCTGTGGATAAATTCATAAACGATTCTGCCGGATAAAGCTTGCTGCTTTCTGACGATGTTTTAACTACTACACCAACGTCTTTCATCCTTGCCACTAGTTCTGCCATCTCTTTAATCGAACAATATGTTTCCTCATTGGCAGCGTTATAAGCCTCGCCGTTTTCCCCATTCAATAACACCGTCAGAATCGCTGTAACAGCATCTGCCGTATAAAGGTATGAGTGCTTAGTCCCACCTTGCGTAAATAAAACAATGTCCTCTCCTGCCAAGGCTTGCCGCATAAACTGGGCATATACACGGTTATCCTCTTTCCTTACTCCTGCGCCAAAAGTCTGCGTCAGGCGAATAATCTTGGCAGGCACCATATACTGCGCCGTGTAACTTGCGCACATTGCCTCAATCATGCGCTTTGCCTCTGGGTATGAACTGCGCGGATTCATGGTGTTTACAAATGATTCATGATTTTCGTCCACCTTTTCCTCACGATGTAAACTGCCATAGACTTCCATGCTGGATAGGAACAGGAAACTTTCCACCTGTTTTTCCCTTGCCATTTCCAAAAGTGTCGTTGCCCCTGTAAGATTCATCCGTATGGTTTCCACTGGATGTTCGACAAAGTAGCGGCTGGCAGTGGGGCTGCCACCATGAATAATGAAGTCTATGTCTTCATCAACCTGCGGAATATGCTCCAAATCGCCCACGATAAACTTTAGCGGTGCCCCTGCAAACACGATTTCAGCAAACCTTTCCTTGGCTTTCGCTTCGTCACGCACAAGAGCCAGGATTTTTAAGGGAACTTTCTGTTCTAAGTTTTTGTAGGCTAGCGCCGAGATAAGATTGAAGCCTATAAGCCCTGTCGCACCCGTGATAAACAACGTTTTACCACTTAGCTTTTCCCAAGGTATAAAATCGGCACTAGCAATAGACTCCATATCTTCGCGAAATATAGGATTTTCCATCCACATAATCAAACATCTCCATTGTCATAAAATTCAAAATCAGTTATAATTACCATATAAGGACAATATAAGGAGGTTTTCATGATGAAACATCATTACAGCACTATTGACAACGTGCATACCACCTTTTCAGACATATATGCTTCCGAAACAAAAGGTGAAAGCATTATTGTTCATATGGAACGTCCTACAGAGAACGGGTTCGACCACGCCGAATTCATCCTTCCTAGCATCACCTGCACAAAATGTATGGGCTTCACTGAAGATGAATTGTTGAAACTGACATCCTTTGTGAGAAATAACAGTTCCTTAATCTGGGAAATAGCACGGGAAGATGGTGAGACAATTGCCGACGTGGGGTGAAATTTTAGGCTATCGTATTTACTTTTGGTCTAATGAGAATAATGAACCTGTTCATGTACATATCTGTCAAGGTGTGCCTACGGCTAACGCTACCAAGATATGGATACCACCTACCGGCAATCCCGTTGTGGCCCACAATAACAGTCATATTCCGCAAAAAGACTTAAATCGCCTATTAAAGGCTATTGCAGCCAATAAAGAAAATATCGTATTTAGCTGGTATCAATATTTTGGTATGAATTAAACTTTATATTGATTTATAGGGCATGCTGTGGGGCATGTCCATTTTTATAGCCCCACAATCTGCATATTCTCTTGAGCATCCAGCAAAGCTCTGAACAGGTAAAAATCTGTTGGCGTAGTAATCTTGATATTCTCCACTGGTCCTACCACTGTATGCAACTCTGCTCCGTAATACTGCATCAACATAGCCGAATCGATAAAATCAAATTTCTTTTCCTTTTGTGCTTTCAGATGTGCCTCATACAGTTCCGAAAGATAGAAGCATTGTGGTGCACGTGCCATAGCACATTGCGAGCGATTGAATATCTTACCGACTTTATCACCTTCACCATCCACAAAAATCGTTTCTATTGCAGGTGTTGTTGTTATAGCACTACCATACTTACGTACACTTTCAATACAATCTGTGATGGTATCGCCATCTATCAATGGTCGCACACCATCATGAATCAACACTATATCGTTTTCGTTAGTAGAATTTCTGAAAGCACAAGCTACACCATTATAAATAGACATCTGCCCTGTGTTTCCGCCTGGCACAATATCAATAACCTTTTTTAGATGAAATTCTCTAATTATTTTTTTTGCGTAATCAATCCAGCTTTCCAAACAAACCAACACAATTGAATCTATATCGGAATGTTCTTCAAAATGCTGCAATGTGTATATCAGCACAGGTTTACCGTGCATTTCCAAAAATTGCTTTGGCTTAGCACGAGTGTTCATACGCCTGCCAGTGCCGCCAGCGAAAATAATTGCTATATTCAAAAAAACACAACCTTATTTTTTTAAATAATGAATGCCTTTATATTTTGTATACGAATTATCAAAATCAACAAAGACAGTGTTATGCTTTGGTACTCGCTCTTTTTCTGGTGGTAATTTCATATAATCGCCAAAAACCATGTTAAGATATTCCTTATAACAGGTAGAAACCGGAATTCTTATGTCTTCGAAGTCTATATATTGGGGGTGTTGATAAAATTCTTTGGGATATTTTAGTGATAATCCCTTAAATCCTGTAACCAGCTCAGTATAATATGTCCATTTTGCATTTGGTGAAATAATCATTTTACGCTCTGCCAATCGCCACAATTTATACCTTGTTTCTTTGGACGAAATTACCTTATAGGCGAATTTTGATATCAACCTAGTCATTTTACCTTGATTATCTGGTAACCTCTGTGCATTAAATAGTGAATATACCATCGCCCAAAAAATCTGCTTAGTATGTGGCCAAAATCCATCCGCACTCCTATCTAACGGAATTAAATCTATTTGCAACCCTTGATTTATATCATCATTTACACAATGCTTATTTATAAAAGTCGTATTATTATCTCTTATTGATGCGCCTGTGTCATGATAATTTTCAGTCTCATTCGTTCGACAATATGAATATCTCTTTGTATCAGCATATTTATTCCAGATATAAGGTAAATTTTCATAATCTTCTCTAAGTAAAAAAACATCTATATCATCATCCCAAGGAATAAAACCTTTATTTCTTACAGCGCCGATACAACAGCCGCTCCCTACATAAAAACGAATATTATGTGCATCACATACGCTTTTGAAGTATTTTAAAATTCCCAAAGCCTTCTTCTGTGTAGCACGTACTCTTTCAACATCATATTTTCTCAAGTCAGTTTGCCACCTCTACCACTGTTCTCAGCATTATCTTTATATCCGCCACTACGCCTTGCTTGTTAATACCACTGTAATTCCAGCGCATTTTCTCCGGCAATATTTCAGTAACATAAACAGCATCTGCATCATCTGCTTGCGACAAGAGCCGTTCTTCGTCCTTGTACTCAATACTGGCTTCGCTGGTTACACCTGCCGGCAGCAGAAGTGTCGCATACATTTCCTCAGTATATTGTTCCACATATCTTGGCACTTCCGGACGCGTACCTACAAAACTCATTTCTCCTTTGAGGATATTGATTAGCTGTGGTATTTCGTCCAAACGGCAGGCTCTTATTTTTTTGCCAACCTTCGTTACCCTCATATCTGCGTTTGTCGTTACCTGACTGCCCAGGGCTTCCGCATTTTTTACCATAGTACGGAATTTATAGATACGAAATTTCTGCCCATAGCGGGTTACACGCTCCTGACGGAAGAACACTTCTCCTGCAGAATCACATTTTATCCAAATCGCTATGACGAGAAATATCGGAGATAAAACCAACAGCAGAATTACTGCTAAGACTTTATCCAGCAGAAATTTTACAGCCAGGCTCATTTTGTGTTTTGCCAAATATTCATAGTAGGGACGAACCTGCTCATTTTGCATTTCTTTGGGCAGGTCTTCCCAGTTGCGCAGAATCATGCATTCACTTCCTGATAAACTTCCTTGAAATTCTTGATAATGAACTCTACATCTTCATCCGTAAGCTTGGTATGCAGCGGCAGGGTTACTTCATTCTTATACTGCTCATAGGCATGCGGATAATCTTTTATGTCAAAGCCTAAATTCTTATATGCCGTGTGCATAGGCAGCGGCTTATAATGAACGTTAGTGGCAATGCCACGTTCTGCCATCTTGGTGATGAATTCATTTCTTATCGTTTCATCTTTGCCAAGCAGACGCAGGATATAGAGATGACCGCTACTCTCATGGTCTGCTGTGTAATGGTCAAGCACCTGCACATTTAGGTCTTTGAAGGCTACGTTATATCTGCCAATAATTTCTTTGCGTCGCTTTAGCATTGCCGGATAGCGTTTCATCTGTACAAGACCGATGGCCGCCATAATGTCAGTCATGTTGCACTTGTACCATGGCCCTTTGATATCGTATTCCCAGGCACCAAGTTTGGTTTTAGCCAGTGCGTCCTTGGACTGACCATGCAGACTCAACAACTGGTACTGATGATAAATTTCCTCATTAGCAATGCCATCAATGTCATTCCAAACGACAGCACCACCTTCGGCAGTGGTGAAGTTCTTCACCGCGTGGAAGGAAAAACTTGTGAAGTCGGCAACCGAACCAATAGGATGTCCCTTCCAGCTTGCGCCGAATGCATGCGCGGCGTCGGCAGTGATGACAATTCTGCCTATTGCTTTCTGAATTTCATTACTTGGCTGGAATAAGTTTTTCTTTGCCTCTACAATGCGCTTTAACTTTGCATAGTCACAAGGCACACCGCCTAAGTCTACGGGGATAATGGCCTTGGTTTTCTCGGTAATCGCGTTAGCTAAAGCATCATAATCCATTTCAAAGGAATCTTTTGCCGTATCGACAAGGATAATTTTTGCGCCTACATGGTCGATTACACTGGCAGATGCCGTGTAGGTGTAGGCACTGGTGATTACTTCGTCACCTGCGCCAATACCTAATACACGGAGTGTCAATTCCAGTGCTGCAGTAGCGGAATTTAAGCAGACGGCTTTGCTGGTATGGCAGTATTCAGCGATTTCCCTTTCGAGTTTTTTTGTTCTGGGGCCGGTGGTTATCCAGCCAGAACGGAGGGCATTAGCTACTTCTTCGATTTCCGCTTCTGTTATGTCGGGAGGGGAGAAACTTATTTGACGGGATTTCATGTTTTTATTGCCTTCTTTCATTCATGCCTTCTAGCTGCTTGCTTTTGTAAGTTGGTATCATGTGTTTGAGCGTTTTTAGGATGGTCTGCTTGTCTGTGGTTTCACTTAGGGTTTGCAGACTTGCCTTTAGGTCTTGCTCGTCCAAGGGCTGAATTTGCGCTTTGAAGATTTTCTTGTGTTTGGTACTGGTTGTACCTTCTTCGCTGGTGAGGAGTTCTTCGTAAAGCTTTTCACCAGGACGCAGGCCAGTGTAGACGATTTTTATATCCGTGTCGGGTGTAAGGCCGTGGAGTCTTATAAGGTCCTCGGCCATGTCCTTTATCTTTACTGGTTTGCCCATATCAAAGAGGAATACTTCGCCGCCTTCGGCCTGGCTGCCTGACTGCAGGACCAGCTGCACCGCTTCGGGGATGGTCATAAAGAAACGTGTCATTTCTTTGTCAGTGACGGTTACCGGACCGCCGGCGGCTATCTGTTTTTCAAAGAGCGGCACGACACTGCCACGGCTGCCGAGAACGTTGCCAAATCTTACCGTGACAAACTTGGTGTTGCTGCGCTGATTGATTTCCTGCAAGACCAGCTCTGCGGTGCGTTTGGTTGCGCCCATTACGCTGGTGGGATTTACGGCTTTGTCGGTGGAAATCAGCACAAAAATTTCAGCATGGTTTTTATCTGCTAATTCCGCTACATTTTGTGTGCCGAATACGTTATTACGGATGGCTTCATCCGGCTGGATTTCCATTAGCGGTACGTGTTTATGGGCTGCGGCGTGGAATACCACCTGGGGGTGGAAAAGTTTAAATACTTTAGCCATGCGGTCTTTGTCCGTGATATTGGCGATGACCGTATGGTAGGCCTGTTCCGGGAATTTACGCTTTAGTTCCTGATGGATTTCGTAAATGCTGTTTTCGCCACGGCCCAGGAGGATAATCTCCCTAGCGCCCACCCTGCTGATTTGTCTTGCTAATTCCGAGCCAATGCTGCCACCGGCACCGGTGATGAGTACCGTTTTACCGGCGATGTAATTGGTGATTTTGGCAAAATCCAAATGTATGGGCTCACGGCGCAACAGGTCTTCGAGGCGGATTTCGCGCATTTCCCCCATGCCAACTTCATTGGAAACCATTTCGTATATACCGGGCATAATGCGAACTTTTGCCCCGGTCTGACGGCATTTGCCATCTATGTGACGAATGGTATCGCCATCTGCCGAAGGGATAGCGATAACGATTTCATCTACATTATTGGCTTTTACTACCTGTGGCAGTTCATTAATCGTGCCTAAGATGGGAAAACCTGCCAGCCTGCCGTTTTTCTTCTTTTTAT
>ERZ842401.384-NODE-384-length-63469-cov-14.534425_pt1 | contig 63469 bp, 72 predicted proteins | sample MGYA00521270_ERZ842401 | MGnify/ENA primary metagenome ERZ842401 (study PRJEB31892, sample SAMEA3878208) | bioreactor metagenome | biome: Moose rumen | place: Sweden | collected 2011-10 | study: EMG produced TPA metagenomics assembly of the PRJEB12797 data set...
GCAGCAGTAATCTGAATCTTGTGTTCTGCAAGTTCAGCCTTGCATGGAATCTTTACGCTAAGGACTCCATTCTTGAACTGTGCAGAAATCTGCTGCGTGTCTGCATTCCGCGGCAACGTAAAGGTGCGGCAGAATGTTGCTGCGTTCCGTTCCTTGATAAGATACCTTGAATCTTCTGCAGCTTCGTCCTTCTTGCCCTTTTCTGCTGGTGCTGTTTCCCTTGACTCTATTGTCAGGGTGTTCTCCTTTACGCTCAGTTCTACATCGTCCTGAGTCTTTCCAGGCAAGTCCATCACCAGTTCGTAGGAATCCTTGTGCTCGATTACGTCCACTGCAGGTGCATAGCATGCTGGGCTTTCGAGTGATGGCATTGCAAGACCGTAGTTAAGGTCGTTGAAAAGTGAGTTGAGAAGTGAAAGTTTATTCATAATGTACCTCCAAGAGTTGCAGGCAACCTAAAGACTCGCTTCCAGCGATTTTTTAGGCTTCCCGTTAGTTATAGTTTCATTCGGCAGTGCCGCAGTCCTTTTTTTTCAGGCCAGCAGTCCGTTCTGCCGTACACTTTACATATAGCAGAAGGCGTGCCAATTTTGTCATTTCCGGCAAAAAAATCTGAAAAATGGTTTTGCAGTCCAAGAGTTGACTCATGCACGGGGATTGCCTGCGTTTTTGCATCCGAAGATGCCGCAAAAGTCCGCACGGCAATGGCACACCTTGTGTGCACACAAGGTGCACACAAGGTGCTCATTCGGTACACGCCAGATGCTTGCAAAGTGCATGCAAGGTCAAAATGACTCACCGCTGGTGGGACATTTCCGTGCTTTTGTTCACAATTGGCTCACTTTCATGCTATAATCCTGTCATAATCACCATCAAGGAGTCAGGATGAAAACAAAAGAGTTCTTTGTAAAACGACACTCGATTTTCTACGGTGCAATCTGTCTGCTTGCAAATCTGCTGGCAGTAATCTTGACAAGTTTGCTTGCAAGTTTTACTCCAGACACTACGTTTACTGATGGATGGGAATACTTTAGCGAATGGATCGAGTTTTTATGCGAATAATCTTGAAGAAAAAGCCGTAATTACCGATAACGGCGTTGAACATAAATACGGCTTTGCAAAATATTTGCATGATTCACTTCCTAATGCAACTTATGTCGGCTTTACAGGAACTCCAATTGATGAAATGGCACAGGCCTTTGCATATCGTGATCGCTGTTTTTCAATCCAGGATTATTCTGCCGCCATTGAAAATATGTTGCTTGCAATTACAGCCATGGGCTATCAGAGCTGCTGGTATGAGGGTCACATTACCGATACAGACAAGATTGGAGAAAAAATTGCAAAGATTCTTGGAGTGTCGGATGATTACGGGCTGGTCTGTATCCTGCCTGTCGGTGTCGCGGAGGAAGAGCCTGTGAAAGCAAAGAAGAAGGCTTTTGAGGAGCGGGCTCACTTTAATGGATTTGAAAATGGAGGAGTTTATGAAACTTGAGACACAGCGCTTAATCTTTCGCCGTTGGGAAGAGGACGATGCGGAGGATTTGTACAAATATGCCAGTAATCCTGACGTTGGTCCGATTGCAGGATGGCCGCCACACCAGAGTATAGAAGAAAGCCTGAATGTGATAAAAAATGTCCTGAGCGGAAAAGAGGCTTATGCCATCTGCCTGAAAGAAGACGGAAAGGCTATTGGCGCAATCGAGCTGAAACTGAACGGCCATACTGATATGACTGACCGCGATGATGAGTGCGAGATGGGCTACTGGCTTGGAAAGCCCTTCTGGGGTCAGGGGATTATGAGCGAAGCTGTTAAGGAAATGCTCCGCCATGCCTTTGAAGACTTGAATATGCAGAAAATCTGGATTGGCTATTACGAAGGCAACATGAGGTCAAAGAGGGTCCAGGAAAAATGCGGCTTCAAGTATCAGTGGAAATCAGAAAATGTGGATGTGCCGCTGATGCATGAGAAACGTACCGGGCATGTAAGTCTGATGACAAAAGAAGATTGGGAAGAGCGGAAAAAATAATTTTACGCAATATCAACCAATGGTTCGTGTTCATATTTTTTCGTCTGCGATATAGTGGACTCATGAAAGGAGGCGCGCTATATGGACCAAATTAAAATCGGAAAGTTCATAGCATCCTGTAGGAAAGCCAAAGGCATAACCCAGGCTTCCCTTGCCGAAAAGTTTGGAATCAGCGACCGTGCTGTCAGCAAATGGGAAAACGGAAAGTCCTTGCCGGATGCAGGAATTATGCTGGATCTGTGCGAGCTTTTGGGCATCAGGGTAAACGAGCTTTTGTCGGGAGAAAAAATTATGACAGAAACTTACAACAAAAAAGCAGATGAAAATCTCCTTGCAATGAAGCGGGAAGTTGATGAAAAGAACAGGCAGCTGCTGAATCTTGAAATCATCATAGGAACACCTGCAATGCTTGCCGGACTTGTTTTGTTCACAGTCGCCGCGTATGTGGAAATGCCAACTGTTCTTAAGGTCGCCATTATCGCTTTTGCTTTCGTTTTGATTTTTGCCGTTGCGTTTGTTGCGGTTGGCATTGAGCAGAAGGCAGGGTTTTATGAGTGCCAGAAGTGCCATGACAGGCATGTTCCGACATACTGGCAGGCAAACCTTGCTCCCCACATCGGAAGAAGCAGGTTCATGAAATGTCCTGTCTGCGGCAAGTGGAACTACCAGAAAAAAGTTATCTCAAGGGAAGCTTCGGATGATGATAAATCAGATGAGTGATAATCAAGTTACAGAAGCTGAACTTTACAAAGAGCTTGGAAAGCTTACAAAAGAGAAAAAACGGTGGAAAGAAAGCATCTCCTATGTATCATCGCTTCTAACTGATGATTCAGCAAAAATTCAGGCAAAAGCCCTCTGGCTGCTTGGAGAGATGGGGCTTGAGTATCCTGATTCTGTAAAAGAGTCGGTTCTTCAGATTGCTTTTTTTTGCAAAAGCGACGAGGCGATTTTACGGGAGAGAGCGCTTAACGCTTTGGGAAGAATTGGACGGACAAATTTTGAGCTGATTGAACCGTTTTGGGACGGTATGTTTAGCTTTGCCCGTGACGAAGAAGCTAAAGTTCGACTGGCCTTTATCTGGGCATCAGAAAACATTGCCACGAACACACCGGACATTTATGAAAGCCACATGGAAATTTTTGAAAAACTTTTGTATGATGAATATGACAAGGTTAGAATGGAAGCGCCTGAAATATTTCCAGTTTGTCCGTCCCTTTTTGGATGAGCTAAAAAAAGTTTCCCAAGAGGATTCCAACCGCGCGGTAAGGATTCACTGCCAGGGAGCAATCAAGGCGACAACGGCAGCGCTTATAGCATAAGGAGGAAGTGTGCTGAAAGAAACATTTACAGAGTCAATCAATACAGGGCGGCTTACCCTCAGAAAATTTGAAGGCGGGGACTGTAATTCCGTCCTAAAAAACTGGGCGTCAGATCCTGCTGTCCAGGTAAACTACGGGGAGCAGGTTTATGCGACAAAAGAAGCGGTCTCAGGCTTGCTTAAAAAGTATGTCGAAGGATACAAGAACTCGCATTACTACCGCTGGGCAATCATCGAAAAAGAAAGCGGAGAGTGCATCGGCCAGATTGCCTATTTTCTTGTCGATGCAAAAAACGAATTTGCAGAAATTGAATACTGCATAGGCTCGGCTTTTCAAAAAAAAGGATACGCAACAGAAGCCTGCAAGGCGGTGATTCAATACGGCTTTGATGTCATCGGTCTTCATAAAGTCCAGATATGCGCGCGGCCGACAAACACACCTTCCATGAAAGTGATAGAAAAGTGCAGCTTTGTCCATGAAGGAATGCTGAGGGATTATTTTCACATGGACGACGGAACATTTGAGGGACGAATGTACTTTTCAATTTTAGAAAGTGAATTCAAAAAGATGGAGGAAAAGAACAGTTTATGAACCTGGAAAATTTTAAATGGACCCACGCGCCTAAATCTTTCAGGCGACACACAGTCAGCTGCCGGATTAAGGAACGAAAATGTGCATAACCCAAATCACCCAGAATAAAAAACAATACCTCTCCCTCCTTCTCCTTGCTGACGAGCAGGAAGACATGATTGACCGCTACCTTGAGAAGGGAACAATGTTCGTTCTTGACGACGATGGGGTAAAGGCGGAATGTGTCGTTACCGATGAAGGAAACGGCGTGCTTGAGATAAAGAATATTGCCACCGACCCAGAGAGCCAGGGGAAAGGCTACGGTAAAAAACTGCTTGACTTTGTGGCGCAAACATACTGCGACCGTTTTTCCGTCCTTCAGGTAGGAACAGGCGACAGTCCGCTCACGATTCCCTTTTACGAAAAATGCGGATTCAAGCGGCATCACATAGTAAAAGATTTTTTTACCACTAACTATGACCATCCCATTTTTGAAGCAGGCGTTCAGCTTGTGGACATGATTTATCTGCAAAAGCCCTTGGCGGTAAAAAAGCAAATCGGCGAATTCACCCTTTTGCATAACGAGCTGAGCGCGGAACAATTCATCGAGCTTTGGCAATCCGTCGGTTGGGGCGAAGATCCATCGCTGGAACAGACAAGGCTTGCGATGGAGCATACGCTGTTCAGAGTGTCCGTATTCCACAAGGACAAAATTATTGCCATGGCCCGGCTCATCGGCGATATGGGACTCGATTACTACATCAAAGATGTTATCGTTCGTCCTGAATACCAAAAAAAGGGAATCGGCAGCCTTCTTATAAACGAGCTTTTGCAATTCATCAATGACAATGGAATCAGCGGCACCGACATTTTTGTGGAACTCTGCGCCATGCCGGATAAAATTCCCTTCTATCAAAAATTCGGTTTTGATTCCAACGAAGCTCAACGGCTCAAAATGATGCATACAGTAAAAAATCCTTCAATTGCCTTATCGGGAGAACCACAATGAAAACGCTTTATGTCTCAGACCTTTTCTCTTATTGTCTGCAACGGAGCCTTTGTCCGCGGCAACGGCTATGCACAAAAAGCAATCCGTACAGCAGAAGCCGTATACGGTTCCGACAATTGGGAACTAGACACCATCCTCCTGGAAAAAGTAAATCTTCATCTGTATGAGAAGCTCGGCTATCGTCAGACTGGTGTCGTTGAAAAAATCAATGAACGGATGGATATTGTGCATTATGAAAATAGAGAATTCTTTATCGATGAAGCAAATCCTTCTCGTGCATACGTATCAGGAGGTCTTACAGATGATACATATCAGAATTGCAGAACCTGCAGATCAAAGCAAGATTTGCTCCTTGTTTGAGCAGATGCTGAAATCGATATATCACACCGATGCAATGCAGGGGTATGAAACAGGCTATCTGGATGCATTTTGGAGCGGTGGCGAGAACAGAATCTATGTAGCTGAAGATGAAGAAGTTCGAGCTTTTTTGTCCATCGAAGTTCATCGCGAAAACGAACCTTATCTCTATCTTGATGATTTTTCCGTGGCAGAAGCGTACAGGAACAAAGGAATTGGCACAGAACTGTTGAAAACAGCGGAACACTATGCAAAAGAGCTTGGCATTCCTTCAATCCTGTTGCATGTGGAAACGACAAATGAAGCGGCATTACGTTTTTATGAACGGGCAGGCTATTCAAAATGCACAGATGATGGAACCAGATACGTATTGCAAAAAAAATAAAACGATAACGGGGAAAAAATGATACTGGAAACCGAGCGCCTTATATTGCGCGAATACACAATAGATGACTTTGACGCACTCTACGAAATCATGTCAGACGCAGAAACGATGCAGCACTATCCAGCCCCTTTTGACAAGGAACGGACAAGACAATGGATAACGTGGAATAGTGACAACTACAAAAAGTATGGATGGGGTTTGTGGGCAGTCATCCTAAAGGGAACGGAAACATTCATCGGAGACTGTGGAATCACATTGCAAAACATAGACGGCCAAATGCTCCCCGAAATAGGATACCACATAAATAAAAAATACTGGCGGCAAGGTTTTGCAAAAGAATCCGCCCGCAGCGTCCGAGACTGGTTTTTCGAGCATACTGATTACGATGCCATTTATTCTTACATAAAATACACAAACACAGCTTCTTGTGCTACCGCCATTGCAAACGGCATGAAAAAAGTAAAGGAATATGACGATGCAAAAAACGTGATTTCCTACGCATACGCCATTACCCGTACTGAATGGAACGAACTGCTCAGATTTTCCAAGGCAACTAGTGAACATCTTGCAGAAATTCTGTCACTGTACAGCGATGCAATTTCCACAATGGAAGCCCAGGGAATTCATCAATGGGACGAAATCTATCCAGACCGTGCAACGCTGGAAGATGACATCAGAAAGCAGCAACTGTTCATTGGCAAGAAAAACGGATCCATCGCAGTCTGCTTTGTCTTAAACGAAGAATGTGACGATGCCTACAAAACCGGAACTTGGCTCAACCCCGGCTCTCGTTTTTGCGTCATCCACAGGCTTTGCGTATCTCCAAGGTTTCAAAGGCAGGGCATTGCACGTGCAACAATGAAGCATATAGAAGAGTTCTGCCGTACCTTGCACTACGATTCCATCAGGCTTGACTGCTTTACGCAAAACCCCTATTCAAAAAAACTATATGATGCATGCGGCTATGCAGTTACAGGACATGCAGACTGGCGAAAAGGTCGGTTTGAATTGAGGGAAAAGACGCTTATGAAAATTTCTAAAAATCGCTGAAAGCAAGTTTGCGAGGTTCCCTATAGGGCATCAGGAACGCACAATCTTTCTGCGGTACACGTGGGTCGTGCCGTTCCATCGGCTTTCCATGTTCTGGAAAAATTCAAATCCATATTTTTCATACAGCCCAGTTTCACCGGTGGAAATGTACACGTATTCAGACTTGGGATAAGCTGCTACGGCAAGCTTCATGCAGTGTTCAATAATCTGCCCCATGAGCCTGTGTCCGCGATATGCAGGAGCTGTAAACACAAAGCCTATCCAAGGACAAAGAGGGGTGTCTATTTCGTCTCCATCACAGAAGTTTGCAAAAGAAGCAATGGTCGGCTTTCCATTCGTCAGATGTTCTTCATCGACAAGCACGAACAATGTTCCATTTCCAAGCGTGGCATGGTACGTATCTTGCCGTATAAGCGAAACCAAAAGGGGAATTGCCGCCCATTCATTTTTCATCGCCTCAAGTTGCGAAAGGATTGCCTCCCTGTCGTCACACTCATAAAAATCAATCAGCTTCATTGGCTTGTCTCAGCTCCTACCGCAAGGGTATTCTTACAAAATAGCCTGCATCATTTTTGTGATGAATGACACCGCCGTTCTTCAACATCACGCGCAGACTTGCTTCATTGTCTACATTGCAGTGAAGATACAGCACATCTTCTGGAACAATCTTTTTAGCTTCTTCAATCAAAAGCCGGAGACCTTCGGTACAGTATCCGCGCCCTCGAAAATCCCTGTGAATATATTGCCCTACATGCCCGCTTCCAGTTTCCAGAGCAGGAACAAGATGGTGGCGCAATCGAAATTCCCCCACGATTTTGTGGGAAGAGGGAGCCATTTCGTTCATGCAGGGAGTCCGGCTTTTGCCCGTGCCTTCATCACCACAAAATTCATGAAGACAGGCTTCATCGCTCCATAGAAAATAAAAGGTTTCAGGTACAAACCCTTCCGGCAGGTTCTTTCCGTTAGACCAATCAATCATGCGGGAAAGAGCAGATTCCTTAAAGTGTTCAAGGGAAACCCCTGAAAAATCATTTGTAAATCCGTTTTCATCCGCAGGTTCATCGGCAACAAAGCGATATTCCTTTACAAAGTCTTCAAAATTGGCAGGTTTTAGATAGAGCATGGTACTTCCTTACTTTTTTACAGTCGTGCCGTCACGAGAACAGAAACGGCAAGACCTCTCATTTAATTCTACCGCCTTTTTTCATTCTGTCAATAATTCTTTGTCACTTTGACCTTTTTTCCTCATCCATCTTCATTGCAGGTCAGGAGAGCAAAATGACGACAGGAACAAAGCAACAACCGTGGTAAGGTCAACGCCGACTGTAGTAAAGCAAGACACCCTGTTTGGTTCAACACGCGCACCAAGCTCCACGCTCAGAAACTTTGACATAAAAAACTCTGAATCCCAGACAGTAAAAAGGGAAACGCGCAACCCCGAATCCATTTTAAAATATGACGGCTGCACAGGGTACAATGCGTTCACCTGCACAAAGGGCGAAATCTCCACGTGCTCGCTCACAGAGTGCAGCAGATTCCAGAAGAGTCCCACATTTAAAAACGAGCATCGCACATTATCAGAGGCAATGGTATCCGCCCAGTAAAACTTCCTTTCCGCATCATGCTGGGCAGCCGCATTGTTGTCGGCAAAGCGGTTCTTGCAGTCATAAAAACCAGAAGATGTCCATGTGAGTGGTGAAACTTCCAGTCCCAGTCCTGTATCCACGTCCATAAAACTGAACGTTAGCACCGAAAGAGAGCCTGACATTTGCGAGGTTTTATCTTTTGGGTTTATATCCGTACTCAGCTTAATGTCGCCAGTACGGAACGTTACGGAATACTCAAAAGCACCAACGAACGGAACTGCAATCATGCAGAAACATGCCGCCAAGAAAGATCGCTTAAACACTCCCGAACCTCCAAATAAGCATATTTTCAGTATACAACATTATCACTATCTGTCAATGCACCGAAAAGAGCCTGAAAAGCCCGGTTCAGTCACTTTTTATGTGCTGAAACCGTAAAAATTGCATGAAATGGCATCAGTTTTCGAGTTTTCCATAGCCCTTTGCCGCCTTTTGAATCACAAAAAAAACAAAATGTCAACCCCTGAAAAAAGGGGTATTCCTTACTTTCCAAGTTTTCGGCAGTAAAAAAATTTTTTCCGCCAGAAAAAAAAATTTATCTGCCAGAAAAAAAATTTTTTCTGGCGGAAAAATATTTCTTTTTCTAAGGAAAAACAGTCCTGTTCAGGCACTTTTTCAGGCAGTCAGGTGATTAAACCGATTCTTTCAGCTGACTTTTAGAAAAGGATTCTGGTACTGGCAAGTATATTGACCATTTTCTCGTTCGTTAATCTTCAAAATCAAAGACAGGCATATCGTCTGGAAGAAAAATCAAAAATTTCTGATACTCTTCTATCCATTCTCCATTATCAACCCACAGAGGAGAGGTCAACAAAACATAAAACCATTTTCCTGATTTTTTTTCTTGCACATCGTTTTTTAGAATTTCTAAAACAGAAACCTTCATGCCGCCTTCATGATTTAAAGTCCTATATTTTACTTCGGATGAATAATCTTTTTCTGTTCGTAAATCCATTGACGTAGCTTGTCTGCGACAGCAGCTTTGAGCGAATGCCAGGCATTATTCATACTCCCGTATATGTTGTTTTTTTCTTATTTCAAAGTATCCGCCAAAATTCTTGCTTGCAGCTTTTTTGAAATCTTCATTTTTTTCCAATTCTTCCATTTTGTAAAACTGACATTCTTCATCGGGTATATTGGAAATTTCTGCTTTATAATATTTGGAAGCCACTTTTTTTGAAAACGAATATTTTTTTGAAAGGTGCACCGCAAAGAAATATTGATTTCCATCAATCATGTAGATATAAAAAACAGGTCTTCCACTTGGAACATATTGAGGATCAAACAATTGATCGACTTGACGACCTAATCCTTTTTCCAATTCTGAAAAGAATTCTTTAGGCGTTTTTTGTATGTGAGAATACGGATTTGTATCGTCACAATATTCTTTCTGATTATTATTATAGATGAAAGCATACACTTGCTGTCCCTCGCCTTCAAAGGGATATGTTCCGACTTTAACTTTATATTCTTCGATTAAATTTCCATAATACCTAAGATGCTGAAGCCTTACTACATCACAGTCGTCCTGGTATCTCTGCTCTGGAATTGTCATTATCAAATACAATGATATAAAACAAGCAAATAAACTTGCGATGGATACTAAGAAATATTTTTTAGCCGTTTTCTTTTTTATAAGTCGTACGATTGCGACTATGATAAATACAAAAAATAAAATTGCGAAAATGACAGATAGTGCAAATAGTGCAAATAATATTTTTCCCATTATCATTTTTCTTCCTCCTAGCAAACCAGAGTGCCGTCCGTGTAACCGCAAGCTTTTTTGGAGTATTCATTCCTTAAATGCCACTGCATCAATCTGGAACTTTATTCCTGCTCGAATAAATTTTGTTTCATAAGCTTTCCTTGCAGGATATTTTCCTTTGAACCGTTTCTTTAATATATCTGGCAAGGCATTTAAATCTTCTATGCGTGCAAACAAACAATCCATTTGGACAACAGACTCTAAACGTAAACCAACCTTCTGAAGGCGCTCTTCCAAAACATCAATTGCACCATTAATTTGATTTTCAATAGATTGGCCTTCATTTTTCATACAATAACTTGTATATACAAAATTGCCTGCCTCAATGATAGTTGAATCAGCCCAGAAATCATCAGTTTCGATTCTGTTTATTTTACTCATAAAAACTCCTTGCTTATTTTTCAAAAGCACCCCTGCCATGTGATTTTTCAGGCAGTCAGGCGATTGATGAAACCAGTTCCTTCAGCTGTCTTTTTGAAACCCGAACACAGCAGTAGTTGCCGACAACCGATTGTCTTGTAAAGGCATCGAAGCGCGCCATGAACACATTTTTGTCATAGACCAAATCATAGGAAAGCCGTCTTTGCGCACGAACACTTCATGTCCGTCTATGACCAGACCGCCATTGCGCAGCACGATGGCATGCAGATTCGTGCGGATGGATTCAAACAGCTGTTCCCTGTACAAAAAGCTCACCCGATATTCACTTGCGTAGCCGGGGGCATTCTCAATTGTTTCAAGCTGTTCACTGCAAAACTGGGATACCGTCTTGTCGTCTTCCAATTCCATCTTGGAGCATTCATACATTTCGCGACCTTCATGCCTTCTGTGCGTAAACTGGACTGCATTTACCTTAAAATTGCCTCCCTGAAGCTCAAGGCAGTTTATCTTTGGATACAGCCGGGTTTCCTTAAGGAAATCAACGTAACTTACAGAAATGTCATATTCGTTCATTCCCTCCGATGGCTGTTCAAACCAGCGCAAAACCATGAAATACAGGTTTACAATGGGAACAGCTTCCAAAAGCAGGTGCCAGCCTGAAAGATTCAAGTCATGGAGTCTTTGAACGGACAGCTGCATCCACTTGAACATGAAAACTGGCATCAACAGCAGTCCGACTACAAAAAGAACAGGAGTTTGAAAAAAACCAAATACAAAGAACGAGCACATTGCATAGACGACGTAGATGCCAACCATTGTCAGCTTTGCTTTACAAAATTCGATTTGGCTTATGCGCCCGTCAGAATGATGGATAACGATGGCATAGACTATTACCATGACAGAAAATGCAATCAGCATGGCAATCCAATTTTTCATAATCGGCACCTCACTTTTTTCTCATACTACCATATAGGAATAAAAAATACAATGTACAGGCAACGGAAAGTAGCAAAAAAGCAACGGCTGATTGGTTCAAAAAGCGGACGCATCATATATAATAGAATGAAATTACAGGAGGCATAGAATGATTTTTTCAGAAAAGCTTGTCATCTTGCGAAAGAACAAGGGCATGACGCAGGATGTTCTTGCCGAAAAACTGAATGTATCGCGACAGGCTGTCGCCAAATGGGAATCGGGACAATCGTATCCAGACATTGCTAACTTGATTCAGATAAGCAATGTCATGAACGTAACCGTAGACTATCTTGTGCGCGACGGAGAATGCATGATGAAGGTCGTACCCCATGACGGCAGTGACCGTGCAGCACAGCGAGAAGAACTGATAACATTCCGACTCGAAGCAAACGTACATACCTATGCGGCATTCATGAACGAATCTCCATCGACTCGCCTTGATTCCCACGACTTTCACTATCAGAATGGGAGCTACACCTACCATGACACATATGTTGGCGGAGAGCAGTTTGCAGGAGAAGAAGCAATCTGGGAAAAGGGAAAGGCAGCTTATGCCATGAATTACATGGGGCGTGTGCTTGGTAAAGATTTCAGCGGAAATTTCTTAAAAGACGCCCTCCGCCATGCAGACCGCACCATGCCGTACCGTGGTCCTGAACGATACGAAGACGGAGAATACAGCTACAAATGCAGCGTAAACGGAGACGTTACGTGGTTTCAGGGATACGAAGAAATATACTTTCACGACAAAAAGGTATACGAGTGTTACTTTCACGGCGGACTCATGCATTGAATCTGACGATAAAAGACAACCCTTTCTTCTTTTCGTGGTTTGTGCAATACTTGCTGTATGTGCAACACGAACATATACATTAAAAAGACAGACAAAAACGACATTGATGATTTGATGGACATTCGGCTCGAAATGCTTCGCGAGGTAAACAAGCTGGACAAGGAGGCTTCCTTTGACAGCACCCTTCAGGAATGTTCCAAAAGCTATTTTCTGAACGGAGACCAGACAACGGTGTTTGCAATGGACGGTGACACGATTGCAGGATGTGCATCCATCAGCTACATAACAATAATGCCTACATTCAGCCATCCCACGGGAAAACGGGCACACCTTATGAACGTATACACCCGAAGCGGATTCCGCAGAAGGGGAGTGGGCAAGATTATGGTTCAGTTTTTGATTGACGAAGCAAAGGAACGCGGGATAACGGAAATCAGCCTTGACTCAACCGAAATGGGGCATCCGCTGTACAAGAGCATGGGGTTCAACAACAATGCAGACGGAATGACGCTCCAGCTTTCGTTGACAAAACAATAACAATATTACACAATGAATGTAATATTGTTATAAAACAATGTAAAACCCACTGTTTTATTACAGGATAAAGGGGACTATACTAGAGTATACGAGAGAAAGCTTCTTAACGATTTTGCTTTCGAAGCATACCGTATATCATTCTGGAGAAAACAAAAATGGAATTTATCAAGGCAACGGACATCAAAGCATTGTCAAATCCCGGCGTTGTTTCGCGCCAGCTTTTGAATCCTGAAAACTCTGCAAGCCAGCGAGTGACGATTACAGAAGTCCATCTTGTTCCCGGAGCAAGCCAGCCCCGTCACACCCACGATGCTTCGGAGCAGATTTGGTATGCCACCAAAGGAAGCGGCAAACTGCTTTTGGCAGATGACAAGGAAAAAGAGTTTAAAGCAGGGGATGTAGTCCGATTTGCAGACAAAGACGTTCATGGGCTTTTGAACGATGGTGACGGTGAATTTGTTTACGTTTCCGTAACTGCACCGCCAATCAATTTTGGCTACGCATACAAGGACAAAAGGTAGGTAACTATGAAGGAAGCCTTAGTGATAATCGATGTTCAGAACGATTATTTTCCGGGAGGAGCGAACGAATTAAAAAATCCCCTTGAAGCCGAGAAAAAGATTCTTTCTCTGATTTCTGAAAGCAGGAAAAATGGTCGTCCCATAGTGTATATTCAGCACATAAATCCTCCAGACGATTATTTTTTTCTGGAGGGCAGCAAAGGTGCGGAGATTTCCGAAAGAATCAAACCGAAGCCAGAGGATAAAGTGATTGTGAAGCACTATCCCAACAGCTTTTTGGAAACAGATTTGCATGAGTATTTAAAAAGCCGTTCCGTCGACACTCTTGTAGTTTGCGGAATGATGACACACATGTGTGTTGACACAACCGTCCGCGCCGCGATGGACTATGGCTACAAAGTCAAGCTTGTCGCCGATGCATGCGCTACAATGGATTTGACGATACATGGCGAGACAATTCCTGCCGAGCTTGTGCAAAAAACGTTTCTAGCGTCTCTGGAATGTGTCTTTGCAACTATAATTTGAAGAAATACCAAACGGGGGAAAAGATGACGACGATTTATTTTGTGAGGCACTGCAAGCCGGACGGAACAATAACAGACGACAGAAACCGCCCTTTGACAGACGAAGGTCTTGAAGATGCAATCAAGGTGGCTGAAATCCTCAAAGACAAAAACATTGATGTGTTTGTGTCAAGCCCGTACAAAAGAAGCTATGACTCTATAAGAAAAGCCGCCGACTCTTACGGCATGACGATTCAGACGGACGAGCGTCTCCGTGAGCGCAAAGCAGGGAAAGACGGCAACAACCACGAAATGTTCAAGAAACGATGGGCAGATTTTTCTTTTGTCGAAGAAGACGGCGAATCCATAGGAGCAGTCCAAAAAAGGAACATCGAGGCACTGGAAGAAATCCTTGAGCGATATGACGGAAAGAACATCGTCATCGGAACCCATGGGACGGCTCTTTCTTCCATAATAAATTACTACGACAAGAATTTTGACGGTGACAGTTTTATGAAAATCATAGACTTTATGCCATGGATTCTCAAGATGGAATTTGACGGAAAAAGGTTCCTGTCAAAAGAAGAGGTCTTCCATATCTACAAGGAGTACAAGGAATAAAAGGAGCCGTGCATGCAATTCCCTGATTTCATGTTCCGCGATAAAAACAAAATCCATGCATTCGGTGAAGCAAGAGTTTTGCCCGGCGAAATTGTTCCCTACAGAGATGCGATGAAGGAAAGCGTGCTCGCGTTTTTGTCGGAAGCCTTTGTTGCGGCAGGAAAAGTTTTTGAAGCGGAAGGACGGCACAAAATCTATACCGACATCCCGAATAATTTTCTTTTGTTCCTCTGCATGAAGCAGCAGGAAAAAGTGATTGGGACGGTTGCGTTGAAAAAGCTTTCCGAAAAAACGTGCGAACTAAAGACCCTGTATCTCTTAAAAGCATGGCAGGGGAAAAAGCTGGGCTACGCGCTCGCATCTTCCGCAATCGATTTTGCAAAAGAAAACGGCTTTGAAAAAATCTATCTTGACTCCATGAAAGGCTACGACAAAGCGATCCGCTTGTACCGTTCCCTTGGATTCAAGGAATGTGAGCGGTATAACGACAACGACAAAGCCGATGTGTTCATGGTAAAGGAACTGGCAATCTCGAAATGAAATAGCGCAGGAGGATGGTATGAACGGAAAAAGTTTAGACAATCAGCTCATACATGATGCGATAGAATACATCTCCGCCTTGTTCAAGAATGCGCATGACGGGCATGATGCCGAACATTCTCTAAGAGTTTACCGAGCTGCGCTGATGCTCGCCGAGAAGGAAACAGATGTTGACATGGAAGTTCTTGCTCTGACCGCTCTTTTGCATGATGCCGATGACCACAAACTGTTTGCCACTAAAAACAATGAGAATGCCAGAAAGTTTTTGGCAGAAAAGCATATCACGGCGGAAACGGCAGAACGTATCTGTTTGGCGATAAACGATGTGTCTTTCAGCATGAACCGAGGGAAAAAGCCTGAAACGCTGGAAGGAAAAATAGTACAGGATGCAGACCGCTTGGATGCAATCGGCGCTATCGGCATTGCGAGGGCATTCGCTTACGGAGGAAGCCACGGGCGCAACCTTGACGCAAGCGTAAACCATTTTTACGACAAGCTGCTGCTCCTGAAAGATGAAATGAACACTGCCAGCGCGCGAAAGATTGCGGAATCAAGGCATGCATTTATGGAAGCATTCCTGAAAGAATATAACATGGAGATGGACAGCGAGCAGGGATCTTTGCTCTTTGCAAAGACGCTTGAAAAAAGAAAAGCGACTGCGGCAAATGCTTTCGATTGCTCTGGTGCAGATAAAAGACTTGTGAGGAAAAAGCATGATGAAAATGGATGGAGCGGCTTTGACATCGTGCGAATGTAGGTGAGGAGAATATGAAAATTGCAGTATTTACAGACATTCACGGAAATCGAAAGGCGTTAAAGACTGTCCTTGGGCAAATCAAAGAAAAGAGAGCGGACAAGACAGTTTTTTTAGGTGACATTTTTCAGCGCGGCAATGAAGAGATTGAATGTCTTGAGCTTTTGAAAAACAGCGGGGCAATCTGCATTAAAGGGAATTGCGAGCTTTATCTTGAGCATGGTGTTGACATTGACCCTGACGTTGAATATCTTAGGGCTTACTACGATGGAATGAGAGAGAAGCTTTCTACTGAGCAAATGCAGTTCATCACTCAGATGCCGCTCTTCCACGAAGAAGAATGTTTTGGGCACAAAATGCATTTTTCACATTTTTTGTTTTCAGATATTAACGCACCGTATCCATTCTTTCAATTGTCCAGCCTAAAAAACGGAGTGTTTGACACGGCATGCAAAAGCAAGGAAGTGACGAAATATGAGCTTGTCGTAGTGGGCCATTCGCATCAGAATTTTGAAAAAGGAAATGTAGTCTCAGTTTCTGCGGCAGGGCTTGAAGGTTCATCCTTTCTATTGATTGAGGCGAGCGAGGATAGGCTTAAGTATGAACGCTTTTACTTCAATTAAAATTCGCGGAGAAGGAGGAAAAAATGATTTTACTGGTAGTGGACACGCAAAGAGGTTGCTTTAACGAAAATCTTTTTGCTTTTGAGACTGTGAAAGAAAACATCAAGCGACTGATAGAGGTGGCCCGCAAGAATGGTGTTGAAGTCTGCTATGTTCAGCATGATGATGGCCTGGGAACAGACCTCGACAAGGAAAGCGAAAACTATGAAATCTTCGATGAGTTTGCGCCCCAAGCCGGCGAAAAACGCTTTGAAAAAAATGTGAACAGCGCCTTTCATCCGATGACAGGACTTTCTGAATACTTAAAGTCAAAGAATGAAAAGGACATTATCACGATAGGCGTTTCCACTGATTATTGCATGGATGCGACCGTAAAATGCGGCTTTGAGCAGGGCTTTAATATGGGAGTCTCTAAAAACTTCAGTTTTTAGAGACAACTTTGAAAATGCGACGTTTAAAAGCCCGCAATTTCGGGCTTTTAAACTCGACGGCAACCTCAAATTAAAGTTTATAGAGGTTGCCATATTATAATTCCGGCCTATGCGAATTCAACTTATGACAACCCGTATTTTGACAAAGAAACTGCCTATAAATATTTCAACGAATTCATGTGGCCAAAGCGGTATGCAAAAGCGGTCAGCGTGGAAGAAGCGATTGAAATGATGAGAAAATGATTGCTGAAAATGTTGCTTGACGTAAGACAGGAAAAACATAATGAAAAATAACCTTCACTTTGAAACGGAAAGACTTATTTTGCGGGATTACTGCGAAAATGATTTTGAAGCATTTTACCGCTTAAAGTCAGATTCAGAAACAATGTATTATCTCAAGGATTTGCTTCTTCATTCAGTCGAAGAAGCAAAGGCTGATTTTGCAAGTGTGATTTCTGACATGAGCAGCCCAAATCGCAAATTCTATTTTCTTCATATCGAATTGAAAGACAGCCATGAGCAGGTGGGAAGCATAGGCTACACGGTTTTGGACGATACGCCGGTAGGTAAAATCGTGCACCTGGGATATTTTTCTTATCCAAAATTCTGGGGAAAGGGGTATATGAGCGAAGCTTTGAAGAAGATTTTGGAATTTGCCTTTAGCCAGAATGACGTTTATCGGGTGACAACAGGCTGCCTTGCGGAGAACAAAGGCTCAGAGAGAGTCATGCAGAAAAGTGGCATGATAAAGGAAGCCGAGCATAAGGATTATGAATGGCATGACGGCAAAATGAAGACCCGCCTTGAGTACAGATTGCTCAGAAGTGAATGGAAAAAACAGGAGGCATGACGGTAAAATGAACATTCAGGAACAGTTTAACCTTGTGGCAAAAGCCTATGACGAAAATCGCAGGAAATTCATTCCATGCTTTGACGATTATTATTCGTCTTCAACGGATTTTATCGCCAAAACTTTGGATTTCGAGCCCAAACGGATTTTTGACCTCGGCTCAGGCACAGGGCTTCTTCCTTCCTTCTGGTTCAGGCATTTTCCCAAGGCGGAATATGTTTTTTGTGACATTGCCGAAGAAATGCTGGAACTTGCAAAAAAACGTTTTGCAGGACTCTCGAACGTAAGATACGAAGTTCTTGATTATTCAAAGAATCTTCCTTCTGGCAAGGCTGACTTAATCATCTCCGCCCTTTCAATTCATCATCTGGAGCACGAGGCAAAAAAGTCTCTTTTCAAGAATATCCGCGCATCTCTTTCTGAGTCAGGACTTTTCGTGAACTACGACCAGTTCTGCTCTGAAAAACCTGAAATGAACGAAAAGATTGAACGCTACTGGATAAATCAGATAAAATCCTCAGGCATATCCCAGACTGAATACGACCGCTGGCTTGAACGCAAAAAGCTGGACAGGGAATGCAGCGTTTCGCAGGAAATCGGCTGGCTCAAAGAAGCTGGTTTTTCAACCGCAGACTGCATTTATTCCTGCGGAAAATTTGCGGTCATTGTGGCCGCCTGATAAATCAGGATTGTGCAGAATCGGGGCGGATTTAAGAATGTAAATCGGCGGAAAAATAGAACAAATCCAAAGTTGAACTTGTGTTTTGTTCCATTTTAGCTTATAATAAAGCCATGAATGTTATAAAAAGAGAAATGTTTTCAGAATTAAAAAGGTGTGACTCCTTTTTTCAGGTTGTTACGATTTTAGGTCCGAGACAGTCTGGAAAAACAACGCTTGCAAAATCATTTTTTTAAAATCATTCATATATTAATCTTGAAGACCCGGAGTTTTATGACATTGCAAAAAATGATATAAACGGTTTTTTCAACATGATAAAAACTCCTGTCATCATAGATGAAGTGCAGAGAGTGCCTGAACTGCTTTCTAAAATTCAAGTTTTGTCGGATAAGTCAAAAAGAAAGGGTGAGTTTATTTTGACCGGAAGTTTTCAGCAGGAACTAAAATCAGCTGTTTCACAATCCCTTGCAGGTCGAACAGCGATATTGAATCTTCTGCCATTTTCAATTCATGAATTGGAGAGTCACAATTTTAAATTCTCACGGGATGAACTTTTGTATCAAGGTTTTATGCCCCGCCTTTATTCGGAAGGTCAGCCTGCTGATTTGCTGTATCGCTCATATTTTCAAACCTATGTGGAGCGTGATGTCCAGACAATTTTGAATGTAAAGAACAAGGACAAATTTGAAAAGTTTTTAAAACTCCTTGCCGGTAGAATCGGACAGATTGTAAATTATGAAAGTCTTGCAAATGACACAGGAATTTCAAGCACGACAATCGCCCAGTGGATTTCAATTTTGGAATCATCTTTCATCATTTTCAAGTTGGAACCATTTTTTGAAAATTACACAAAGCGACTTGTAAAATCACCCAAGATTTATTTTTATGAGCCAGGCCTTGCCTCATATCTTTTGGGGATAAAAAATCCAGAGCAAGCAGAGCGTGACCCTCTGATAGGAAATCTCTTTGAGAATATGGTCGTTGTTGACATATTGAAAAATCAATATGCAAAAGGCCATGAAAAAAGTCTGTATTATTTTCGCGACAGCAAAGGTTTTGAAATAGATTTGATTATTGCAGATGGAAGAAAAATCATTCCCGTAGAAATAAAATCTGCGGCAACCTTCAACAAGGATTTTTCGGCCAACCTGAAAAAGTTCGCCAATTTTTCCAGCGACATTCAAAATCCAACGGTGATATATAGCGGAGAAACTGAATTAGAAACAGAGGGAATTCAATATATGAATTTTAGGAATTGCGGCCGCCTGATAAATTAGGATTGTGCAGAATCGGGGAAGGTTTGAAATAGCGCGAATATAAGTGAGGTTTGCATGAAAAGTTATGTTTTGTTTTTACCTATAATTTTTATAATTCACGATATGGAGGAAATTGTCGGCTTTGAAAATTTTTTCAAAAAAAAATCCTGAAGTTTTTGAAAAGTTTCCGCGGATAACATCGGCTTACAAAAATTTTAAGACCGACGCTTTTGCCCGTGAGCGTCTTCATACTTGCAAAAACTCAATTCTTTTTACAATTTGATTTTCTGACGCTGATTCTGATTGCGCTTTCAATTCTTGGAATGATGGCAAATTTAAAATTGGCGCATAGCTTAATGAAACGCGCAGGAGGAAAAATATGAAAGCATTCATCGTGTACTGTCATCCGTCAGAGGAATCCTTTACCAGAAATCTCCGGGATTCTTTTATAAAAGGAATTGTAGATTCAGGAAATGAGTACGTACTTTCCGATTTATACAAGATGGATTTTAAAAGCGACATGAGCGAAAAAGAATACCTGAGGGACGCGCGCTATCAGGACAGCGATGACATTGCAGCGGATGTCCGCGCCGAGCATGAGAAAATCAATGCGTCCGATGCAATCGTTTTTATCTATCCTGTGTTCTGGACAGAAGCGCCGGCAAAACTGGTGGGTTGGTTTGACCGGGTGTGGAGCTATGGATTTGCCTATGGCGAAAACAAAAGGATGAAGATGCTGGACAAAGCCTTGATCCTGTGCAGTGCAGGAAACCCGCTTGAAAAACTGGAGCAGTTCGGTCTGCTCGACAGCATGAAAAAGGTGATGCTGGGCGACCGACTTTTTAACCGGGCGAGGCAGGCAGATTTTGTCGTGTTCCCGAGCACTTCCCGGGAAAAGGAGCTGCGTGAAAAAAACTGGGATGCCAATTTGCAGAAAGCCTATGACAGAGGCAGGCTTTTTTTTGAGACGGAGGAAAAACAATGACAGAAGAATTAATTCCCCTTGATGAAAGCCATCTTATGCAGGCAGCGGAACTGTTCAAGAACGCCTTTGCGGGAGAGCCGTGGCATGACGACTGGAGCAATCAGGAGATGCTTCTGGAATACATAAAGGAAGTGTCTGGTGGCTACAATGCGCTCAATTTCGGACTTTTGATTGACGGAAAACTTGTTGCAATCGCCCTGGGCGGAATCAGACACTGGTGGGAAGGAGCGAACTACAACATTGAGGAATTCTGCGTATCGCCTGACGCGCAGGGAAAAGGAATCGGCTCGCGCTTTTTATCACTGATAGAAAAGGAGGTGCAAAAGAGGGGCGTTGTGGGAATCTTTTTGCAGACCGACATCGACAAGCCTTCGTTCAGATTCTACACAAAAAACGGATTTAGTAATCTTGAAAAGCACGTGAGTTTGTTCAAGCCGATGCACTGAATGACAATCTCTAAAAACGTTACGCAAGGAGAATACTTATGGAAGAAATCATCGCGCAGATACAGGCACAGCAAAAAATAAATTTTGCGAACGTGCGCGACCAGATCCAAATGGCTGATTTGGAAACGGTCTTTGACGGCGAAAACAATTCACGATACATCTTTCACTACCTTCATTCCCTGGACCGCTTTTTCATCAATCCCTGCGATTATGTCTACGAGGGAGAAAAACTTTTTGGCATTCCCGAAAATCTGAGCGTCATTGACCCGAAGCGAGAGGGCTATGTCGCGGACGCTTCCATCGTGATTGAGAGGGGAAAACTTTTGTCCTATCTGGATTATGTGGAAGAAAAAATCAACCTGTATTTTGAAACGCTCACCGCGGAAGAACTCGTGCAGAAATCAAAGGGCTGCGACTACAGCCGCCTTGAGCTGATTCTTGCCCAGTTCCGGCACCTGATGTGGCACGTGGGTCTTTCCAGTGCAATCACCTTTAGCACAAAAGGCGAATGGAATCACTTTACAGGATTGAGCGCACTAAACAAAAAACTCTTCAAGACGAGGGGGCAGTAAATGCCTTACAATTTTCTTTTTGATTTGGATCAGACGCTGCTTGATTTTCATGCATCGGAGAAAAAAGCACTGGAAATTATTTCCGCAAAATACGGACTTGATTTTTCAGAGGATGCCTACAATCATTTTAAGGCATACAACAAATCCCTGTGGCTGGAACTGGAAAAATGCAGCATATCACGGCAAGAACTGTTTCGCAAAAGATTCAGCGATTTTCTTGCCATGAGCGGAGGGGAACGTGCAAAGCTCGATCCGCTTGCACTGAACAGCGAGTTCATTGCAACAATGGCGCAAAACGGAGTACCGATGGATGGCGCATTGGAGTTTCTGCAACGCCTTACGGACACAATGCACGGTTGCCGTATATACATCATAACCAACGGAGCAACGGTAAATGCCACGGGCAGAATCAAATCAACGGGAATGGATGCTCTCATACACGGTGTGTTTGGAAGCGAATCCATGGGCGTTTCAAAACCTTCAGAAGCATTTTTTGACTACGTTTTACGTGCAATAGGAGAACCAAAAAAAACGTGCATCGTCATAGGAGATTCCCTTACATCCGACATGGCGGGTGCCCAGAATGCGTCCATCAGTTCCGTATGGTTTACTCCCGATGACGAAGCTGGCGTTGCACAGGCACAGAAAAATGCAACGATACGGAGCATTATGGCACAATACGACATTGACTATTGCGCCCAGACCTTTGATGAACTTTACGATGTTCTTGCTGACTGGACAAAAGATGCAAAAAAATGAAACAGGAGTTTTTATGGAAACAATTGACATTTCGTACAAGACGCTGACACCATCCGATTACGATGAACTCTACGCCCTGTGGAATCAAGTAGAACAGACCAAACGTGCCTTGAATCCTATGGACGACAGCCGAGAAGGAATCACCCGATACATAAAGCGCAATCCTACTACGTGCTTTGCAGCAGTCAACGATGAAAAAATTGTCGGTACCATTTTGACTGGGCATGACGGACGGCGAGGACTCATTCATCACCTGTGCGTGCATCCTGATTTTCAGCGCAGGGGAATTGCCGGCGCGCTTGTCTCAATGGCTGAGGACGCACTGAAAAAAGAGGGAATCCAAAAGATCTTCGGACTCGTCTTCAAGGACAACGGCACGGCAAACACATTCTGGGAAAAGCAAGGCTACAGCCTCAGGACAAACTTAAACTACAGGAACAAAAGTCTGAACGAGGCCGTTCCAAAGGGAGAATAAAAATGCATACTCCGTGTTTCCTGCAATTTATTCACGGGGATTCACTTTCAATATATGCGGTAAAAATACCAAAATCCATTGCCCTCCAGCAGACAGACCGTAATCGAAACGTGTTGACGTACAGATACCATGGCTGCGTAAAGGCTACAATGTCAGTTACATGAAATAGAGCAACTTAAGATACCGCATTTGCAGAGTTACCCTGAAAAACCGATGGATCCGAGGACTCATCAACAATATACAGCGGCTCAACGCTCTTGTAGTGACGGCTTGCGTAGTCAAAGTCGTGAATCTGCACCTGAACGCTAAAGGTTTTACGCATATTCTCCTCGTTAATGATTTCATCTGTCAGCCCGAAAAGAGGTGCCGTGTTTTTGTTCAGAATCAAGGCTTTTTTCCCGATTTTCATGGCGTGAGCTGGGAAATGCGTATTCACGATTGCACAGATGTTCTTTTCAAGCGACAGTTTCTGGATAAGATTCAATATCAACAGCTGATTCTTAAAGTCCAGGTTCGATTCAGGCTCGTCAAGCATAAACATTTCGGGCTGAGTCGCGAGAGAACGCGCAATAAGCACCATCTGAAGCTCGCCGCCGCTCATCTGCGTGCAAAGCTCGTCTTTGAGCCATAATATGCCGCAGTCATCCATTGACTGAAGGACAACCTCCTCGTCCTTTTTTGTCGGCTGACGGAAAAGTCCCAGATGTGCGCTCCGCCCCATCGTAACCATGTCGAGAGCAGTAAAAGAAAACACCGAATTCTTTGCCTGTGGAACATATGATATGCGCTTCCAAAGCTCCTTTATCGGAATTTCAGCTATAAAATCCTTACATTACTTTTTTATACCACGCGCAGCATCACGTTTAGGCGTATAGATTTCACGGATATCGTCATCGGTTAGATCAATGCGGTAAAACTCCTTATAGTAATTTCTTATTTCATCGTCCTTGTTTATGTCCGCAAAAAGAGCCGGGTGATGTTGTTTTGCAAGCCACAAAAGTGTAAGCGGTGAATCGGTATTGGTAACATACAAGCGGTAAATGCCAAGCGGCATCTTGTAGACATTAAGGAAAGGGTGTCAATACAAATCAATTCCTGCAGGAGAATAGACAGCTAGCCTTTTCGCAGGAATTAAAGTAAGATAATAGAACAATGCTGTTCAAAAACGACAGGGCTCGGAACAGCATTAAAGCCACGCTTGGCACAACAGGAATATACATGCTGCACAACACGAACATACAGAGTTTTACCATGAACAATTTGCCGCTTATCATTGAAAGGGTTGCCCCCCTATGGAGTCCGCCCATAGGAGATGAACGCTTCAAGAAGTTCTCTGTCGAATATATAGTGCGGAACAATATTGCAGACAATGATTACCGCTTTCAACTGGTAGACGAAAGCGGAAGGTTTCTTGCAGCAGCTTTTTTTATGCGTAAGGGAGACAGGAACTGTGCAGAAGAATGGTTTACAGCAGCGTCAGCACCGTTTCCAGACAATCTGAAAAAAGCATCGGACATGAGTCGCACATATCTGACAATGATGGACGAACGAACGTTCTGCTTGATGGACAGGACAGACATCAAGCTGTCTCTATTTGTAAGCATCATGCCGGGTACGGGTTCTGCAATCCTGGACAGTCTGTGCAAGCAGCTGAGCAACGAAGGATGGAAGCACCTGTACCTGTGGACTGACTGCGAGTGCAACTGGCAGTGGTACGTAAAGCACGGCTTTGCCTTGGTGCAGAAAGATGTCTATGAACCGTTCCGCCACAACGGCAGCGCATACGAAACCTTCATTTTCAAAAGGGCTTTGCAATAGGAGGAAAAACTCTATGAAAAAGATGCTTGTTACCGGCGGAACTGTTTTTGTAAGCAAATATATTGCATCATACTTTGCTCACCTCGGATTTGACGTATTTGTCTTGAACAGGAACACCCGTCCGCAGCCGGAACATTCGACGCTCATTCAAGCGGACAGACACAATCTTGGCTCTGCACTCAACGGACACTCTTTTGACATTGTCATCGACACTGCCTATACAAAAGAAGAAATGCAAAACCTGCTGGATGCACTTGCAGCAGAAAAGTCCCCCATGTATGTTTTTATCAGCAGCAGTGCCGTATATCCAGAAACACTTCCGCAACCATTCAAGGAAAGTGCCCTGACAGGGAAAAACAGCATCTGGAAAGACTACGGCACACATAAAATAGAAGCAGAAGAATACCTTTTTTCTCGGATGAAAGATGCATACATCCTACGACCTCCCTATCTGTACGGTCCAATGAACAATCTGTACAGGGAAGCTTTTGTGTTTGAATGTGCAGAAAAGGGACGGACGTTTTACCTGCCCAAAGACGGTTCACTGCAACTGCAATTCCTTTACATCGAAGACTTGTGCAGAATCATCCAGACCATACTCGACACACGTCCTCAGCAACACATTCTGAACGTAGGCAACAGCGAGAGTGTTTTAGCCCGAGACTGGGTGCGCCTGTGCTACGAGGCTGTGGGCGTTCCCCTAAACGTACAGAACGTAACGGCAGCCATTGAACAAAGGAATTTCTTTCCTTTTTACGATTATGAATACAAGCTCGATGTAACATTACAGCAAGCACAGCTTTCGCACACGACAAGCCTAAAAGACGGATTGGCACAATCATACAACTGGTACAGGCAACATAAGGATGCCATTGTCAGAAAAGATTTCATTGCATACATTGACAGCCATCTTGCAACGGAAGGAATGCACTCATGAACTGGCAGAAAACAACCTTTTCCCACATACAGGCTCTCCACACCTGCGCACTCAGCAATGATTTTTTTGCAAACAATTACAGTGCCGTCAATTCCGTTTTGTATGAACAGAAATTTCATTCCCTCATTGCCATAGAAGGTGACTGGATTTACGAGACCTATTCTGCAGCCGGAAAGACGATGGACAGTCCATCCGTGTTCGGTTTTCCACACAACACAAAAGGCGACAAACGTGCCGTTTCCGATGCCGTAGCAAAGCTGGTGGACAATGCCACCCACAGCGGAAATAATCCGCACGGCGGCAAAAGCATTGTCTTTGCAAACATCCTGTCCGAAGAAAAAGACATTCTTCTGACACTATACCCCAATGCACGTGCAACGGCTACACCTGAATCAGGAGACTACCTGTACCGCACGGAACATCTGGCAGGCCTTGCTGGAAAAAAATACAGCCGCAAGCGCAACCATATCCATCAGTTTCACAACAACTATCCGGACTGCACCTATGAGCCGCTGACAAAAGAAAACTGTGCCGCCGTGCGCAACATTGAAGAATCTTGGCTCTCGGAAAATTCCGATACAGGCAAAACAGAAGCAGGTAATCATGACGATTTGCTTGTAGAACGAAACATAATCTTTTGTGCATTGGAACACTTTGACGCATTTGCAAATTCATGCGGAATGAGTGGGGGAGTTCTTTTTGTTTCAGGGCAGCCTGTGGCATTCTGCATTGCAAGCCTTTTGAGCACTAACGTTACAAACGTGCATTTTGAAAAATGCATCTCTCCTTTTGCCCGCAACGGAGGCTACGCCGTCATCAACAACGAGTTTGCGAAAAATGTCAAAACGGAATTCATCAACCGCGAAGAAGATTTGGGCATAGAGGGACTGCGAAAGGCAAAGCTCTCATACTATCCCGTGCAGGTGTTGGAAAAGTGGACGGTATCAATACCATTATGAAAGACGAAGGTCAAACGCTTTTTTTGTATCGCTGCGAAATCCCAGATGCTCGTAAAACTGATGGGCTTCTGTCCTTGCACAGTTGCTCATGAGAATTACTTTGTAGCAGTTGCGTTCACGGGCTGTGTCAATTGCTTTTTGAATCACCTGTTTTGCAAGTCCACGCTTTCGAAAATCCTTGTGCGTCACAACATTTTCGACAAAACAAATGGACTTGCCGTTGTTCGTCAGGTTCGGAATGATGGCGCAATAACAGGTGGAAACCACCTGTCCATTTTCTACTGCGCCATAATAGATGATGTTCCTGTTATTTTCGATGCTGTTTTCCCACACGGCACGCGATGTTTCGCAAGTAAGACTTTTGCTTTTTTCATCCAGCTGAACATACAGCTCAATGAGAGATGCAACGTCATCTTTTGTCAATTCTCTGATTTCCATACACGGATTATATACCCAAAACCGAGGACTGCCAACAGAAAGAAAAAGAGGGCACTTAATTCTTCCACCCTGTCTGCATCGCCCGTTTTGTCACCATCGTGCAGTACATTCCCTGTCGAGCCATCAGCTGTTCATGCGTTCCAGACTCTGCAATTCGCCCGTCGTTTATGACAAGAATCTTGTCTGCACCGGCAATCGTGTGCAGCCGATGGGCAATGACAAGCAGCGTTTTTCCCCTGCACAGCTGTGATATTGCAGACTGAATGCAGCTTTCGTTATCGGCATCAACACTTGCGGTAGCTTCGTCAAGGACAACAATGGGAGCATCCTTTAGAATGCATCTTGCGATGGAGATTCTTTGAGCCTGTCCGCCAGAAAGAGAAGCCCCGCCCTCACCAATCACAGTGTCAAATCCATTCGGCAACTCCATTATAAAGTCGTAGCAAGACGCTTTTTTTGCAGCCTCTTCAACCTCCTCACGGCTTGCATCAGAGCGTCCAAGCGCAATGTTGTTATATACGGTGTCTTGAAAAAGATATACTCGCTGAAAAACGACACTCATTTGATTCATGAGCGTTGCAAGCGGAAGCTTTCGGATATCAGTTCCCTTCACCAGAATTTCCCCGGACTGTATGTCCCAAAAGCGCGTCAAGAGATTTGCAACAGTTGATTTTCCACTCCCCGAAGGACCAACAAGGGCAACCATTTCGTTCTTTCTTGCCGTAAACGAAATGTCTTTCAGCACGTCATTCTTATTGTATGCAAACGTCACGTTCCTGTATTCTATTTCTGGAGCATTATCATTTTCCCGCAAAGAATCCGTTCCGCTGTCGTCAAGTTCCTTTTCTGCAAAAAGAGATTCGATTCTGTCCAAACAGGAGTTCATGACAGTAAGACGTGCTATCTGTCCGTAGAATGATTTCATCGGAATGAACAAATCAAAAAGAAAGAGCAGCATGCCTACGAAAAACACAAATGGTATTTCTCCTGTAATGTAAAAGAGCGATGAAACGGCAAGCACGAGTACCGTTCCAACAGCATAGATAAGGTTTACCCCTGTCTGCCACGGAGCATGTCCATTTTCAAAATCCAAGTTCACCTTGCAGTTCTTTTCAAAACTATCTGTCAGTTCCCGAGACTTGTCGCCCAACAGATTGTATGTCTTTATGATGCCAATGCCTTCTACAAAATCCAAAACTGCTTCAGTCTGCACTTCCGAAGCTTCCTGACGTTCATCAGAATGGCGGAGCGTACTGGATTTCATGGCTCTGCCCAAGAAAAGCATTGCACAGGCAACTGCAAAGGAAACGATTCCCAGACGTACATCAAAAAAGAACATGAACAAAACCATTATGGCTTCGGAAAACAAATAGCTCATCATGTCGGCAATCGTCATCATGCAGTTTTCTTCTATAAATACCATGTCCGTTGAAAGGACTGAACTGATTTTTCCGATGTTTCCCTCCGTAAAATACCCCATGGGCAAATGACGCAGGTGTTCGCCCAGTTTCATGCGCATATCGGAAAATATCAGGTACCCCGCACCGCTTTGCAGAAAATCGGCAAGATACTGAAAGGCAACCTGAAGCGCAACGCTTGCAACAAGAGCCACAGCAGCATACGTACAGATGCGCGTAGAAATTGTGCCGTCTATAAACAAAGATACAATGCAATACATGAGCATGATGGGGACTTTCATCAACATTCCCTTGAAAAAGGAAAAGATGAATGCACCGTATATTCGGCCTTTATACGTGCCTGAAATGCTTAAAATGCGTCCAATTAATCCTATCATTCCGTTTCCTCCGTTTTTGAAAAGTCATTTGCATTGCCAATTGTCCAAGAAGCTCGTGACTCACTGTTGTTCCACAATGTTTGATACTCAGGGCACTCCTGCAAGAGTGCTGCGTGCGTACCGCTTGCAATGATGTCACCGTCTTTCATGACGCAAATCGTGTCTGCATTCATGACCGTCTTCAGCCGGTGGGCAATGACAAGAACGGTCTTGCCTTTAATGATTTGTGCAATGGCACGATTCATCTTGTCTTCGTTTTCGGGATCAATAAATGCCGTTGCTTCGTCCAAAACGATTACCGGTGCATTTTTCAAAATTGAGCGTGCAAGGGCAATTCTTTGACGTTCTCCTCCAGAAAGCTGCTTTCCGCTATCGCCAGCCAATGTATCTATGCCGTTCGGCAAGCGCTCAATGAATTCACTACACTGAGCTTTTTCTGCGGCAGCAAGGATTTGTTCCCTCGTGGCAGAAGGATTTCCTATGCGGATGTTTTCGTACAGTGACGTATTGAAAAGGAATTGTTCCTGAGAAACATAGGAAATGTTTTCGTTCAAGGCCTCTATGCTCATGTCGGCAATGTCCTGTCCGCCAAGCGTAATCATTCCGCCATTCAGGTCATAGTAATGCACAAGCAGTTTTGCAAGGGTAGACTTGCCGCTGCCAGATTCTCCTACGAGAGCAGTCATTGTTCCTTCTTTCAATGCGAGGGAAATGCCGTGGACAACTTCTTTTTCCTTATATGCAAAACGCACGTTTTTGAATTCCACGGAATGAGAAGTTCCCTTGAATGTGTTTCCGTTTGTCTTTAGAGGTTGGCTGTCCATGGCTTTTTCAATCTCATCAATCCGATAGCTCAGCTGGGGGAATTTTCCTGCAAAGCTCAGAGCTTTCAACAGGGGAACACCAATGGAAAGCGACAGGCAGAACACAAGCACGAAATCAGCAAGGGAAGAAATGCCATTAATGACAAACAGGGTTCCGACCGGTAATGTCACAAGACAGATGCACGGCAGGATTGCACTGTAAAGCGACATCCACGGCCAACATGCCTTGTACCACGCAAGGGTAAAATCCCGGTAATTCCTAATGTCTTCTTCGTACCTGCGGTAGGATTCACCATCACGCCCAAAGACTTTGACAACTTCCATGCCATTGACATATTCAATGATAGTTGCATTCATTTTTGCAGAGGCCGCATAATAGGCATTCATCCGTTCCATGCCAGTCTTGAACATCATGCCCATTGCAAAAAAGCCGAGCGGCAATGAACACAACGAAAGCAGTGCAAGCTTCCAGTCGGCAACAAACATGCACAGCATCGCAATGACAGCCATTGCAAGGTTGGAAATTCCCTCTGGTATGGCATGTGCCAAAAGCAGTTCAACCTGTTCAATATCGTCCGTAAAAAGCTTTTTTATCTTTCCGCTCCCCATGTCCTGTATCGTGCCGAGCGGCTGCCGTTCCAGCTTTCTCTGAAGAGCCAGCCTGATGTTTTTCAGTGTGTTATAGGCCGCAATATGAGAACATTTCAGCCCCAGCACGTACAAGAGTGCATACAGCACTTCACAGACGGCAACAGCTGCTATATGAAAAACGAAATAGGATGATGTCAATGTTTGGCCGCCAAGCAAGGGGTTTATGATGCGGTACACAAGAAAATACGGTATTGCATACGCAATCAGTGCCAAAAGCATTACCACCAAGGCAGCATACGTAAACCGAACGTATGTTCCCATATACTGTCTTATTTTTTTGAACATTCTTTTTCTCCTTGTATCATGATGACATCCTTCCAGTTAAAAAAGCGGCAGATGATTCTGCAGTGCTCTTCTATCTGCTTCCAGCTCATGCCGTGTATGATTGGTTCGCAAATGCAAGTCCAAAACGATGAAAGCAGAACATGGAATTCCTTTCTTGTAACAGTACACGCAGACAGTCCCCGTTTTTTTGCTTCCAAAAAGAACTTTTCATAGGCATAGCTCATTTTTTCTACAAACTCATGGTTGAAATTTTCATATTTCGTACCGGCGGCTTTTTCAACAAGCAGGGTGAATTTTTCCTTATGGGCATACAGCAGCTTGAATATCACAATCATGTCGTCGTATGTCATTATCCATGAGTTGTATACTTCCATATCGCTTAGCAGAGAAAAGTCAACGTTTGCTCGCATTTCCAGAAAGGTCATGAGTTCGTTTACGATGTCTTCTACGACAGCTGCAAACAAATCTTCTTTGCCTTTGTAGCGTTTGTACAGGGCACCAGTCGTAATGCCGGCATTTTCGCAGATTGTTTTGAGTTCAGCATTCAGGAATCCTTTTTCCCAAAATTCATCCTGAGCACTTTTAAGCAGACGAAGGTCTATGCTTTTGTCAGAAATTGCCACCGCAGATCTCCTTTGATAATTAGATTATCGATAATCTAATTATCAAAATAAAGAAATTTCTGCTTCTTGTCAATAGAAGGGAATAAAATAAAGAGGGAATGCTTTATAAGTAAATCCCGCCGATCTTTTCATTCGGGATTCGTCTCAAAGAAGGTTGCAGCTAAAGCAATTTCTCAAAACAGAATTTGATACGCTTCTTGCAAAAGTGTAGCAGCCCTGAATTCGGGCTAGGAAATTGAGGACATTCAAATGTTTTTCTGCAAGAAAAAAAATGTAACTCAGGTACGAAACGCACGGCTTTACCCACGGTCTTGACCAAGGTCACAGACCGTGGTCGCGGACCTAGTTCACTCGATATTCCCACAGACCGTTCAGAACCCTGCCATCCAAAGACCCCATTACTTCAAGGTATTCCATGTCGTCGGGAACTGTAAAGTCAAGTTCAAACATGCCTGTCTTTGGATTTTTTTCAAACAGCTTTACATTGCCGTCTGTCAGATACACGGCAAAGGCCCTGTACTCCTTTGAGTCCACGGCAAAATGCACCTCTTCACCCCTTTTGACAGCTCCTCCCTGCGGAGAGATTATTTTTGTCGTGCGCCTGCTCTGAATGAACGGATCGTACAAAATGGGAAAACGGAAAGTGTCAGTTCCGAAACCTTCGTATTCTTCGGATGCCTTTATGTCAAAGTAGAGCAGGGTGTCATAGTAGTCGGCAGGATTGTCCATCAGCTTGAAAACCTTTTCAACCGCACGGTTGCGTTCAGTGGCAAACAAGTCTTCAAGAAAGTAGTAGCGTCCCTGCTCTTCCGCCTTGAAAAACGATTCCTTGAAAAGCAAGAGTTCCCTTTCCGTGATTTTCTTTTCTGCCAACAGCTTTTCGGCAACCGGCAAAAAGTCTGTTTCCATTTCGGAAACGCTATAGAACACGCTCCTTTTTGGCATTGCAGGATCCCTGCCAATAATCGAAATCCTGTACAGCTCTTTGTCCGGAACGTCCGTATCGACAATCACGCGGGACCCGTTGCGTTCAATCCAAGTGGCATATTTCAGGCAGTCACTCATCCCATTCTTGTAGTTGTCTTTGGGGCGGTACTGTGTGCGCAGCATCATGTTGGAGTTCGTGCACGAAATTTCATATTTGCAGGATTCAGAAATGACGTTTGTGTAAAGGGGCGACTTGTCCTTTACGATGGAAAAGCCTTTTTCAAAGAATATTCCCGGTACATACGGTTCCTTTACGAACTGTTCTTTGGTGACAAGGGGCTTGTAATACTGATATTCGTCCTCTTCAGGCAAATGGGAGTACAAAAACTCGCGGGGAGTCCGGTACAGCCACTCCGTTGAATAATGCTTTACAAAATAGCCCCAGTCGCAAAAGCCTGCATCCCACGTTACGTCCACAAGCTGCCAGCGTCCTCCGCCCATGTTTATGGCGTTCCATGCATGATTAGTCGGCCCGTCAACATTGCCCCTGTAGGCAAAGCCTTTTGACCAGCCTTCGATGCCGACAGCCTCAATGCCAGCAAGACGGCACATTTTGCACATAAGGTTTGTGTAGCCAGAGCACACGGCCTTTTTCTTTTTGAGCACGGTGGCATAGCTTTGGTCTTGGGCTTCCTGCCAGTCGTCGGTGAAAACAATGGTGTCGTAGGCTATGTTGTTGCAAATCCAGTCGTGAAGAACCTTTACACGTGCTGCCGTTCCCGACATGCCCGACGTAAGGTTTGCCACAACGGAAGGCAGGGTTTCTTCTGGCTCAACAAACACTTTGTCCATCAGGCTTTTGGGCACGGCGTTTACGCGCGCATCCATCGTTGCACTCCATGCACCTACAAGGCACAGTGCCATGCACAAAAGCACGGCAGCACATCTTCTAAGTCCTTTCATCGGGATTCCTCCTTAATATAGAAAAATAGATTCAATCAACCTTAATCCACTTCCACTCGCCAAGCGTACGCTTTTTGCTGTCAAAGTTCACGCCAATTTTGAAAAGCTTCTTCTGCTTTCCGTCATTGCCTTTTGCCACTGTGTAAGGAATGAGGTAGCCTTTATCGTCAATCTGTGCAAGGGCTTCTTCGGAGCTTGCATCACGCTTGAACTCAAAAACGTAAACAGAAGCAGAAGTTTCAATCACCATGTCAGCCCTTCCTGCAGCACTCGCCTCTTCGGTGCGGACAACAAAAGGCGTGCAAAGGCGAGCAATAAGGTAAAAGAGAGTTTTGTAATGGTTCTCGTCTTTTTTCTCTGCCGTGTAGGGAACGGAACTGAAAAAAGCCCTCATTCGCTCAAGGGCTTCGTCCAGATTTCCGACTTCCAAATCATCGGCAAATGCCATAAGGAAAGTGTCATTTTTGACAACATCATTTGTGGCATAGTACGGCATGAGTGCCTTTGAAAACCCCTCGCGGACTTCATCGTTCGGGTAGCCAAGCAAAAAGCGGTCTCCCGGCAACGTTTTCTTTATTGTCAGATAGCCGCTTTGGTAAAGCATGGGGATTGGACTTGAAGCCGTTTCAGTCGGAAAGTCAAACATTTCCTGAGTTGCCATAAAGCCCTTGTCAAAATCAACGGGATTAATGTCGTATCTTTTTATGAGCTTTGTAAGGGTTGAAGGAGTGCCGGTGGAAAACCAGTAGTTGGTGAAACTCATTTTGCTGAGAGCCGTTAGCAAGCTGAACGGGTTGTAGATATCGGGAGACTCTTTGCTGAAATGATAGCCGTCGTATTTTTTTTTGAGGGCAGAACATGCTCCTTCATAGGAAAGTCCGTTCCTGTCGGCAAGGGCCTGAATTTCGCTCTTCATCTGGGAAAACAGCTCTTGTTCGGTAATTCCGCAGATTGAAGCATAATCATCATCCATGGTGATTACGTTCAAGTTGTTCAGCTCGCTGAAAATGCTCAGCTGGCTGAATTTGCTTATCCCCGTAAGGAATACAAAACGCAGGATTCCGCCCTTATCTTTCAGAGGACTAAAAAACTTCCGCAGTTCCTGCTTAATGGATGCCTGCAAGGAGGGATTGTCCATACTGTCCAAAAGGGGTGCATCATACTCATCAACAAGGACGACTGGTTCAAGCCCCGTTTTTTCATAGGCAGTTTCGATTACCTTTTCAAAGCGGACACCCCATGCGGCAGACTGCTTTCCGTCAAGCCCGTACTGTTTTTCCCAGACGGAAAGCTTGTATTCCAACGTGTCCGCCAAATCATGCATGGCAAAATATTTGTTTCCTGCAAAACTCATCAGAAACACGGGATGGCTTTGCCACTCTGCTTCAAGGCTTTCCATTGCAAGCCCCGAAAACAGTTCCCTTTTCCCTTCAAAGTAGCATTGCAGCGTGGAAACCAAAAGAGACTTTCCAAAGCGTCGGGGGCGGCTCAAAAAGTATGCGCGGTGCGAATGTGTCATTTTGTATACGATGTCAGTCTTGTCTACATAGTAATAGCCGTTGTTGCGAATTTGCGCAAAATCCTGCAATCCAATTGGAAAAAGCTTTAATTCCGCCATAAGAAAATTGTAACACAGATTACATCTGTTTGGCTACCAAAAGAAAGACTCAAAAAGAAATAGTCCGATTGGCTCATACATTAGGCCTGTTCGTAAACTGAGGTTTCCGAACAGGTTTATTACTCAAAAGTACATGTTGAGAAAGCGGAACGATTTCTGTTTTCCACTCCTTGCTATAAAAATGACAAAAGGCAGTCCCGGCCTGCATGGCACAGGCTTCGAACTGCCTTTGCAAAAATCATGATTAGTTCTGCATTATGTAGTACGGTTTCGCATCGTCTTCTGCATCTTCGCCTTGGTGTCCCTGCAGAGGTCCGTACGGAATGTCCTGAAATGCATACAGGTTGCAGTAGCGTGCTACGTCCATCGTGCCTGTCTTTGCCGTTGCAACAGCAGTTCCTGCCATAACGCCAAGCGCAGAAACAGCACCAATCAAGTCTATGATAGCGTTTCCTGTATTCATCGATGCCAAATTAGAAGCAGCAGAATCCACATTTGCAAGACTGTATGTATAACTGCACTTGCGGCTGAATACAGTCTTGCCAGTCTTTGTAGAACGCAAATTGTATGTTGCAATTACCTGCAAAGTCTTTGCTACAGTAGACTTGTACCATTGCTCTATCGTCGTGAACATAAGGTAGTCCGCGCCAAAGATTTCGCCGAATTTGGAAATGTCTGCATCTACAAACAGCTCGGAATCGTTTGCACTTTCTTCCTGCAAAGTCCGCAATGCAAGCACAGGCGGATACACATACCACCCGCGGGAACTCAATTCCGTATTCATTGTGTAGTAAAAGTATTCCTTGGCCTCAACTTCGTTCGTTGTGTTTATGGGCGGCATAATCAGTATGGTCGAACCTGCATTATCCCCATACATTTCCGGATATGCAGCAGACTTTGTCTGTGCAAAGGAAGAAACGGCAATGGCAAAAGCCATCAGTCCTGCAAGTACAAAAACCTTAGTCCTCATCGTCTGATCCTCCCGGATTGTTTTCCTCGATTCTTTCTATAATCTTCCTCAGAAACGGTTCTGACATAGGGTACAGCTCCATTTCTTTCTTAAGATATTCGACTCCTTCCTCTTCGTTACCTTCTTCTACAAGCATAAACCCGTAGTCTGCATAGATTCCCGGAGGAACTTGCGATGAGTCTGCATCGCCCTTGTTCAGTTCCATAATCTTCTTGTACTGTTCCGTCATCTTCTTGCGGGATTCATCGTCCTTATTCCTTACGTAGTCATAGGTTACGGTGGAATATTCATCCCAGTTGTACGCCCTGTTCTTGTCCGCGTCCGAGGCGGAAAGGCAGGATGTCAGCATGCACAGCAAAATTGCTGCAGGAACTAGCAAAAGCTTGCTTTTCATTGTCTTTTTCATGGAAGCTCCACAACTTTTACCTCTCCAGCAGAGGCAAATATTTTCTTTGCTACAACAACGGCATTACTTTGGCTTATGGTAATGTCGTGAGATCCAGTCGGTATGGTGTACTGATACTTGTGCTTGTTCTTGTTTATGTCATTGATTTCGGCAGTAAAGGGGGTTCCGCCGTCAATGCTTACATGCACGGTATCAAAATACACGTCCGTATCTGCAACGATTTCAAGCTTTGCGGTATCGGGCTTTCCAGACTTTGTTGTCTGCACGCTGCCGCAAGAAAAGAACACGGTGCACAGTGCACCCAACACAACGCACAGAGCAGAAGCAGACAGTAAGGTCCTTAATTTTTTTGCTTTTCCGTTCATTTGCGAATCTCCTGAATGATGTAGTCATCGTAGCTTTCAAGACCTTCGGGAATATCGCCGTTTATCTCTACGAGCGATGACTGATTCTCCGGCTGTCCATCATCCTGTGCCCATATAACGGTTGCAGTGCCGACTTGTCTGGCTGGCAGTTCCTTGGTTCCTCCGGTCTGAGAGTTCTTAATTCTTTTACCTCTCTTCATGATTGCAAACACATCTCCTTCCTGTATGTTTTGCCCTTTTCCACCGTCAATGTAGTAGTCACCATCACTATAGTTCAAGGTTGACGTCCATGGATTGTCCATACACTTGTTTGTGATATTCTCCACCATCTGAGACAGGGCTACATCAAGAGCCTTGTCAGTGAGCGTTTCGTCATATCCTGCTTGTCCACCAAAGCCGAGTGTCGTCTTCGTCTCTGTTTCAGCAGACCCCTCGCCGTGTTCGCCATAGATAACCTGACCTGTCCGAGCATCTATGAGCCGCATGGAAAGCCCCACTTCCACAGTCTGAGTCTTTCGCTTTGTAACAACATTTGTCTTTCCTGTTTCTTTACGTCCGTAGCTTGTGACCGAGCCTATAAGGATATAGTCGGCAGCGAGCCTTTCTACAGAATCCTTTGCCTCATCGTCATAAAAATTCGTAATCTCCTTGTCCGCAGACTTTATGTCATGACGCTCAAGGAGAATAAACTTCTGCGTTTCTGCAAGTTTCTGTGACAGCATATCCACAGCCTGTGTGCTTACAGGGTCTGTGGCACTGTTGTAAAACGCTCCTTTCGCATACTTGGACTCATTGGAAAAGCGGTAGATTGCAACCCTTCTTCTGAATGTCCGTTCTTGGACAGGAGCAGCCGGTTCTTCCTCCACCACTTTCACAGCTTCCGCCTTTTCCTTAGCTTCCTTTTTTGCCTGTCGCTTTGCCTTTCTGTCACTTTTTGCCAAAGCAAAGGAACAGAACAGTGCCCCAACAATGAGTGCACTCACCAGCTTTTTCTTCACTTAAAACCTCCTGTTAATCATACGTAAATAGGACTGTCTTTATGGAGTTGTAATATTTTGCATATACGCTTCCAAGGTTCTTACCAGCATCCTTGTAACTGTAATAGGTATATCCTCCTCGGAAACCGTCTCCCTGGTCATCCCAAGTGACGTTTATGGAATCCCCCGGATATAGCGTGAAGGAAGACGGATAACCGCCGTCTTTAATTACAACTTCAATACGTTGATATCCGTATGCTCCGTTCTTAAACGTCCACGTTGACGACGACCCCGAACTAGAATCCTGACTGCATGACAGAAGAGCAATCCCCATCATGATAAAGGCTAATAATCCGAAAAATCTCTTTCTTACCATAGAAGCATTCCTGAATACGAATCATATCCGCCAATAGCGGAATATATAATAATTCTATTAGAGTTTTGAGCATTTGTCAAACTAAAAGCATAATTTAAATATCCTCTATTAGAGGAACATTTAGATGCAGTAGCGTCCAAGACTTAAGGAAGCCTCGAAACCGCAATGTTTTGAAGCCCGTAATTGAGAACCTGTGTTGTCGTATGGGAACTCGCCGAAGACGAGTTTTAGAATGTACCCATTACTGAATATTATGGAAGAAATCGAAATTAGACGAATACTATCAGACAATCTAAAACGGCTCAGAAAACAAAGGGGTCTGTCTCAGTTAAAGTTTGCAAATGAACTGGGGATGGCACTTACGTTTATTAACGACATAGAAAACTGCAAGAAATGGGTTTCTCCAGAAACGCTGGCAAAATTTGCCACCTTTTTCAATGTTCCTGTCGCTGAGTTTTTTTCGTGCCCTACAGATGCTCCAACATTAGATTCGGGACTTTTCGTGCAAGCCTTGACCTGCGAACTCCACAAAGCAATAGAAAATGTAGGGAAAAGATTCAATGTTTAAATGAACTGCTGCTACCGTTCGCTTTGCAGGAGCATCCCTTCGCTCCTGCAAACAGGAATCTGCAAAGCCTTGAATCATACAATCAGAAAAATGTCAATCCCCCAAAAAAGAGGTATTCCTAACTTTCCAAGTTTTCGGCAGTAAAAAAAATTTTTCCGCCAGAAAAAAAAATTTATCTGCCAGAAAAAAAATTTTTTCTGGCGGAAAAAAAAATTTATCTGGCGGAAAAATACTTCCTTTTTCTAGGGAAAAAAGCCGTAACAAGCATCATAAAAAATTTCTTTCCTTTTTTTCAAACCTGCCTTATCCTATAGAAAGAATATCTATAAAAAGAATGGCTAAGGAGATGCATGCATGGACAATTTTACGTTCTATTCACCGACATTTTTTGTCTTTGGAAAGGAAACCGAAAACCAGACAGGAGAATATGTAAAGAAATGTGGCGGAAGCAAGGTTTTGATTCACTTTGGGGGAAACAGTGCAAAGCGGTCTGGACTGCTGGACAGGGTTGAATCTTCCCTGAAAAAGGAAAACATTCCGTTCGTCAGTTTGGGCGGCGTAAAGCCAAACCCCAGGAGCGGTCTTGTATATGAAGGAATTGAGCTGTGCAAAAAGGAAAAGGTCAATTTCATTCTTGCCGTTGGTGGCGGAAGCGTCATTGATTCTGCAAAGGCAATTGCAGCCGGCGTCGTGTATGACGGCGACTTTTGGGATTTTTACCAGGGCAAGCCCATTGAAAAAGCCCTGCCGGTTGGAACAGTCCTTACCATTGCCGCTGCGGGGAGCGAAGGAAGCCCCGATTCCGTCATTACCAAAGAAGACGGCATGTTCAAGCGCGGTGCAAGCGGCGATGCCATCCGTCCAAAGTTCAGCATTTTAAATCCTGCCCTTACCCAGACGCTTCCAGCCTATCAGAGTGCCGCAGGCATTACGGACATCATGGCCCACCTGTACGAGCGATACCTGACCAATACCAAGGAAGTCGAAGTGACAGACAGACTCATCGAAGCCCTGCTGCTCACCATGAAGCACGAAGGTCCGCGCGTCATTGCCGACCCGAACAACTACGAAGCACGGGCAAACATCATGTGGGCAGGCATGATGGCACACAACAATTCCTGCGGTGTCGGTAGAACGCAGGACTGGAACAGCCACGGCATTGAGCATGAGCTTTCCGCTCTGTACGACTGTGCCCACGGTGCCGGTCTTGCCGTAACCATGCCGGCAGTCTTTACCTATGTCATGAAGCACGATGTCATGCGCTTTGCCAAGGTAGCCGTGCGCGTGTGGGGCTGCCAGATGGACTTTGACCACCCCGAAGTAACGGCACGCGAGGGCATTGAAGCACTGAGGAATTTCCTTGTTTCAATCGGAATGCCAAAGAACTTTAAGGAACTGGGTGCAAGGGAAGAAGACATTCCAAAGCTGGTTCATGTGCTGTGCCGCGGAGACGGAAGGGATGGCTCCATTTCGGGCTTTGTCACGCTTAACGAAGAAGACTGCACGAACATCTACAAGTTGATGCTATAGGCTGCCCATGAGTACATCAAAAGCATTGTTCATTGGCGGAACAGGTACAATCAGTTCTGCCATCGTAAGAGAACTTGCTGCACGTCCTGAATGGGACGTGTGGCTCTTGAACCGAGGCAACAGGAACGACAGCGTTCCTTCCAACGTGCACCTGATTACGTGCGACATTTCGGACGAAGAAGATGCACGCAAAAAGCTTTCGGGCATGGAATTTGACGTAGTAAACGAATTCATCGGCTTTACCCGACCGCAGGTAGAGCGGGACTTCAGGCTTTTCAACGGAAAGACCAGACAGTACATGTACATCAGTTCGGCATCCGCATACGCAAAGCCTGCGGCAAGCCATGTCATTACGGAAGGAACGGCACTTTCAAACCCGCACTGGGAATATTCGCGCAACAAAATTGACTGCGAAACATTCCTCATGCAAAAATATCGGGAAGAAGGCTTTCCCGTCACGATAGTGCGTCCAAGCCATACTTATGACGAACGGCACATTCCGCTCGGCGTACACGGCAAAAAGGGATTCTTTCAGGTCATCAAGCGCATGCAGGAAGGAAAGCCCGTCATCATCCAAGGAGATGGAACATCCCTGTGGACGGTAACGTTCAACACCGACTTTGCAACCGGCTACATCGGTCTGATGCAGAACCGCCATGCCATTGGCGAAGCATTCCAGATTACCGGAGACGAAGTGCTTTCGTGGAACCAGATATACCAGACCATTGCAGATGCATTGGGAGTGCCGCTCAACGCGTATCATGTTGCCTCGGACTACCTGAGTGCCGTAGGAGACAGGTTCGGCTTTGACTTTGAAGGAAGCCTTACCGGAGACAAATCGGTTTCCGTTGTCTTTGACAATGCAAAGCTCAAGCGGCTCGTGCCGTCCATGCAGACGACCGTTCCGTTCCACAGGGGAGTGCGCATTGCGCTGGACTACATCCGTTCGCATCCCGAATGCCAGACGGAAGACCCTGAATTTGATGCATGGTGCGACAAAGTGATTGCCGTACTGGAATCTTCAAAGAAAAATTTTTAAGAACTTAAAAAGTTCGGAACTTAAAAAGTTCGGAACTTAGATTCCTTCAGGAGAATACAATGGGAATTGATATACACAAAATGTCAAAGCTGGGATTCGGCCTCATGAGGCTCCCTGAAAAAGACGGAGCCATAGACATTGAACGCGTAAAGACAATGGTGGACAGGTACATGGATGCCGGCATGAACTATTTTGACACGGCATACGTGTACCATGGCGGCACATCGGAGGTTGCCGCCCGCGAAGCTGTCGTAAAACGGTACCCGCGCGACAGCTTCATGCTCGCAACAAAACTCCCCGCGTGGGAAATAAAAAAGGAAAGCGACATTGAACGCATTTTCAACGAACAGTGCACGCGAGCAGGAGTCGATTACTTTGACTTTTACCTGCTGCATTCCATTGAAGACGGTTCCAACTATGACGTATACGAAAAATACGACTGCTTCAGCTGGGGGCTAAAGGCAAAAGAGCAGGGGCGCATAAAGCATTTCGGCTTTTCGTTCCACGGAACGCCTGAGCTTTTGGAAAAAGTGCTGGACAAGAATCCCGAAATGGAGTTCGTACAGATTCAGCTCAATTACCTTGACAGGACGAATCCTGTCGTGCAGTCGCAAAAGCTGTACGACATCCTGCACGAACGATCCATACCCATGATAATCATGGAACCGGTGCGCGGGGGGATGCTTGCCAGCATGGCTCCCGAAATTGAGGCAAAATTCAAGGCACAGCGTCCAGACAGTTCCGTTGCCTCGTGGGCATTGCGCTATGTCGGCTCTCTTGAAGGAGTCATGACCATTCTTTCCGGCATGTCTACGGAAGAACAGATGGAAGACAACATCAAGACGTTTTCGAATTTCGAACCGCTCACGCAGGACGAAATGAAAACCATAAACGAAGTCACCGAAGAAATCCTCCGCATTCCGCAGATAGGATGCACGTCATGCAGGTACTGCACGGACGGCTGCCCCATGCACATCAGCATTCCCGATGTGTTCAGGACGGTCAACACCCTGCGCCGCTATCATGACGACTGGCAGGCAAAGAACTTTTATGCAGGACTTGTTTCGCGCACAGGAAAGGCTTCGGACTGTGTTTCCTGCGGTCAGTGCGAAGGCGTGTGCCCGCAACATCTTCCCATCATTGACCTGCTAAAGGAAGCAGCCGACATGCTCGGCGAACAAAACGCTGCTGCCCGTTCCTGAACGGCAGTTTCAAAACAGACGATTCTGAACAGGCATAGCCCTTCACTCGACAGCACGGGCAAATTGTGCAATACTGTCTGCATGAATTCAGCCATACCTCATTACACATCAATTGCAAGTGCACTCGTTTCGCTCTTTGGCACGTCCGTTTCAATTGCACGGACTGACCGCGTAACAGGCGGAGACATCAACAAAGCCTATGCCCTTACACTGAATAGCGGCGAACGCATATTCATGAAAGCAAATGCAAAGGAACATGCCGATTTTTTTACGGCCGAGGCTTCAGGGCTTTCTGCAATAGCCGCTACAAACGCAATTGAAACGCCTCGCATTCTGTGTACGGGTACTGACGATGGAGAACAGGCGGGATACAGCTTTCTTTTGCTTGAATACATTGAAAGCGGCAAAAAACGCAAGGACTATTGGGAAACTTTTGCGCAAGAACTCGCTGCGCTGCACACTGCCGACACAACTGCTTTCGTGGCAGGAGGAAGGTTCGGCTTTTTCCAGAACAATTACATAGGAGCAAGGGCGCAGGCAAACACTCCTGCCGAACGCTGGGTTTCATTCTTTCGCGACCAGCGGCTTGAACCCCAGTTCAAGGCGACAGACCACTACTTTGCACAAAGCGACAGAACGCTCATTACAAAGCTGCTGGATCATCTGGACGATTTTCTTGTTGAACCTGAACAGCCGAGCCTGCTCCACGGCGATTTGTGGAGCGGCAACGTGATGTGCGGTGCAGACGGCAAAGCCATGCTCGTTGATCCGGCATCGTATGTCGGCAATGCCGAAGCAGACATTGCAATGACAGAACTGTTCGGCGGCTTTCCAAAGGTTTTCTACGATGCCTACCGGCAGGCAAAACCCCAGCAGGCCGGCTACGAAGACCGCCGCGACCTGTACAACCTGTACCAGCTGCTCAACCACTTGAACCTGTTCGGTCAAAGCTATCTGGAACCCGTCAAAAGCATCGTTGCGGAATACGTAGGGTAAGCTTTTCCTGCGTTGCACCAGAACCGCCTGGAACTGATAACACTTTTTTCATTTGTAGACATACATGAAAACAGGTATAATGCAAGCAGTCGTATCTCGTTGCGGGAGCCTGCCGCTGTTTTTATGGAGATTTTTATGAATCATGTTTTTTCGGGAACAGCAGCTCTCTGTGCTCTTGCCCTTACCGTCTGCTCCTGTGCATCGACAAAAAAAGAGCTTTCTGCCATAGCGGCAGATGAGGCTGTCAAAAACGTCTATTCCTATGGCTTTGTAGATTTGGAGGGGGCGAAAGTTTCTGCCGTCATTCTGGAGTATGCAGAGCCGATTCTGCAAAAGTCTGTGGGTACAGACAGCTACGAAATCGAAAACTACACCCTGAATGCCATAAAGGAAAGCGGACGGGAAGCAGCAGTCGAGATTGACTACGACGGCAAGGCTGGCAATGAGGGCGAAATCACCCGCGTCTATGTAAACGACAGACCAGCAACGCTTGCAAAGCCCAATGTAAAGGCAGGGAAATTCGTCGTCATCGAAGTAAACACGGACTACATGCTTTCAAGTGCAAATCTCGTCTACACCATGTCCATGATTGCAGGCGCACGTCAGGTAAAAGACATTTCATCTGAAAATGCCGTCATCCAGGCAAGCAAGACGAAATTCAAGAATTACACCGAGACCACGAAGGAAACGCCACGGGGAAAACACACGCAGCGCAGCGCAGACAAGGACAAAATCATCCTGCCTGAATTCGGCGAGGGCAGCGGCTGGACACTGAACTACATTGGAAACGGTGCATTCAAGGCAACCCACTGCTATTCCGAATACACAGGCAATTACTACGATTTTGAGCTTCCCTATTCGATTTACATTCCCGAGCAGAAGATTTTGGACGCAAACAAGGGGAAGATTGCCCTTACCGTCCACATGGAGCACGCAGGAGCAAATGACACTGACCCCATGGCGGCAATCACTTCATCCCGTGCGGCAGTCATGCATGCAAGTCCCCTTGTACAAAAAGAAAACCCTGCAATCATTGTGGTTCCCCAGATTGAAGAATCCCGCCGTTCCACAAACGACTTTGTCGCTTCGAGCGAGGCGAACACCGCTGTTTGGGAGCTTCTGGACTATCTGACCGAAAAATACAAGGACTACATCGACACAAACCGCATTTACGGAACCGGCCAGAGCATGGGCGGCATGACGATTCTGAACATGGCAAGCCAGCGAGACAATTTCTTTGCAGGAATAGCCGTAGTTGGGGCGCAGTGGTCCAACAGCTACGACAAGCCCTTCCAGAACAACGGTTCCCCTGCCCGAACTCCCGAAAACGACCCCGTAAGCTTCAACGGATTCGGCCTTGACGCACAGCATTTCCAAAACTGGTACTACATGATTTCCGATGACAACATTCTCGTGCATACCTGTGCAGGAGATTCCATGGCAAGCGGAGAATGGGGCTATACCGCTGAGTATTTCGCAGCAGCAGGTGTGAATGTCCCCTATGCAGAAATAGATCCATACCTGCCGCTCAAAGATCAGCTCGCCTTGGACAAAAAACTGCTTGACCACGACACAAGCTCTGCAGGAAGCGGCATTACCTGGGGAAGTTTTACGAAAGGAAGCCACATGTCCACCTGGAAATACGGATACCGCTTGACTACGCCCTTTGCATGGCTCTACCGCCAGACGAGGGAAAGCGAAATGAAACGCGGCAAACTGGAACAGCTTGCACATTCATGGCTTGGAAGAAACGCGGACGGCTCGATAAAAGAAGGAAGCGGAACAGAAGGCTTGAACAGCGCACAGTTTACCCCTAGTGGAGCAAGCGAACGCTTTGGCGAAGGCTGGACACGATAAAGCGTGGGCGGCTAGCCTTGGTTGCCTACTGTTTGCAGTACAAATGCCTGTAGGCAACAGCTACGGTGGAACCTCGAAGCAGAAAGCAGAACGGCTTCAAAAGCAGCTTCCGTTCCCCCTCAAAATCCGATGAATCTACTATCTGTAATAACAAAAAGCTTTTTTTCATAAAAAAACTGCATCCGTTAATTATTGTTTACGAAAATATAAAAAAAAATTATAATAAACGTTATGAATCGTTTTTTTTATCTTTCAGTCCTTGCAGGACTGTTTTTATCCTTTGCCGCCTGTGACACAAAAACAGTCAGGCAGCCTTCAAAGGGACCTCTTCCGGAACAGAATGTATCCGGTTCTGTACTCAATGTTTCCTTTGATGCAACAATAGACAGCCTTGATCAGCAGAAAGCAGTCTATGCAAGTTCCTTCGAAATCATAGGAGGAGTCATTGACGGACTCATGCAGATGGCAGACGATGGTTCTGTCAAAAAGGCAATTTGTGAAGAAGAAATCGTTTCTCCAGACGGACTTACCTATACATTCAAACTGAGAAAGGATGTATTTTGGTCTAATGGAGACCCCGTTACGGCCGATGACTTTGTATACGGCTGGCAAAGGGCAGTTGACCCTGCAACGCAATCCGAATACGCATTCCTTTTGAGCGACATTGCTCAGGTAAAGAATGCCGGTGCAATCATGGCAGGACAAATGGAGCCAAACCAGCTGGGCGTGCGTGCCGTTGACAAATACACCTTTGAAGTGCAGCTGACCGTTCCCGTATCTTTTTTTGACCAGCTGCTCTACTTCTGCACGTTCTACCCGGCAAACCAGAAATTCATCGAAAAAGTCGGCGACAAATATGCCACAAGCCCCGACACCTATCTTTGCAACGGTGCATTCATCCTTACGGAATACAAGCCAGAAGCAAAAAGCATCAAGCTCACAAAGAATACTGCCTACTATGATGCACGGAACGTAAAGCTTGCCGGCGTGCACTACACGTTTGTAAACGATGGTGCAGAGGCTTTGCGGAAATATCAGAGTGGAGAACTCGATCTTGTTGAACTCGATGGTGCACAGGTACAGACGCAAAAAGACAATCCCGACTTCAAGTCCATCGATTCAGGATTCCTGTACTACCTTTCCTTTAACCTTGACCTTCCGAAGTTCAGCAACCTGAACATGCGCAAGGCCATTTCCCTTGCCTTTGACCGTGAGCAGATTGCACAGGAAATTGCAGACGGTTCAATTGCAGCCTATGCATGTGTTCCGACCGGCTATACATTCAGTTCCTCAGGGCAGGACTTTACGCCCGGCAGCATAGAATTTCCTGACTCCTGTTCATACAATCCGACCCTTGCAAAACAATATTTTGCGGCGGCTCAGGCAGAAACAGGCTTGCGCAACATCGAAATAGAATTCCTTGTTGCAGACCTTGATGCCCAGCGCATTGCGGCTCATTCCATAAAGCGACAGGTAGAAGCAAACCTGCCCGGCGTAAAGTTCAATCTGAAAATCGTTCCAAAGAGCGAACGCCGCAAGGCAATGGTAAGCCATCAGTTTGAACTGGGACTTACCAACTGGGGGCCTGACTATGCAGATCCAATGACATACCTTGCCATGTGGGTCACGGGCAATGACAACAATCACGGCAACTACAACAATCCCCAGTACAATGCACTCATTGCAAGCTGTACTGACGGCGACTTGTGTACAAAGCCTGATGAACGATGGACAGCCCTGAAACGTGCAGAAACAATGGTCATGGACGATGTTGCCGTATCGCCGGTGTACCAGCAGTGCAATGCCGACCTTATCAAGTCGAACGTAAAGGGCATTGCGTTCCATGCGGTGGCCATCAACAGAATCTACAAACACACGACAAAATAAAGGGGAAGGACAATGGAAGAAACAATGCAAAAAAAATACAGCCATTTGGCTGTCAGCTTTTCAATACGAATTTTTATTGTCCTCATCATATTCTTTTCTATCCAAACGCTTCTTTTGGTGCGGATAGTAAAGAACTTTTCGGAAAAGGACTACTCTTCGTTCAGCGAAAAAGTCATTGAAGAAGATGCAGGAAAAATAAGCAACTGGAACGAAGTTCTGGTAAACGACCTGCGCATCTACTCTGACAACGACGTTACGAAGCGTGGCAACACCGCCGAAATTCTTGCATGGATTTCCAGCCACGAAAGCATCAGGAACAAATACTTCAACTACATCATGTACTGCACTCCCGATGGAGTAGGCTATTCCAGCGACGGCAGGACAATTACCGTCATTTCGATGCCATTCTTTAGGGCAATCATGAACAACAGGCAGGATCGCTATGTTTCAAACATTGAATTCCTTGCCGACGGCTCCGTCTGCTATTACATTGCACGTCCTGCATACGATGCCTCGGGCAAGCTGATTGGAACGTTTGCCGGTGCCGTAAAGCTTGACGAAATTGACAAGATGGTGGGAAAGCTTTCGCTCGGTTCAGACGGAAAAGCCATTCTCGTGGGCGATGACGGTGTTCTGATTTCGCACATGTTCGGCCAGAACAAGTACATGGATCTTTTGTACAGCGACAAGGCGGGGTACAGAGGGCTGAACGACATTGCATCGCAGGCAATCAAAGACAAGGAAGGCGAAGGATATTTCTTTGATCCTGCTGGAACACGGTACTACGTATCCTATGAGCCTGTTCCGGGCACGCCGTGGATTGCAATGCTTACCATTCCCGTAAAGCAGATTGACGTTGCCGCAAACGCCCTGCGCACGACTATCATCATCATCAGCATCCTGATTGCACTCTTCCTGATTGCAGCCTGTATCGTGCTGCTTGTCCTTGCCTTGAAGCCTTTGACAATCGTCAGAAACAGCATCATGAAAATTGCCACCGGCAATGCAGACCTGACGCAAAAGCTGGAAGTTCGAAGCAACAACGAAATCGGTGCTTTGGGCAACGGCTTTAACCAGTTCATGGAAAAGCTCCGCTCCATTGTTGCAGGACTTAAAAACTCTGAACACACGCTGGACGAAGTAAACGTCGGACTTCAAAACAGAATCGAGGACAACGGAAACTCCATTCAAGACATCATCAAGGATTTGAACGACATCGGCTCTCAGGTTCAGAATCAGGCCGATTCCGTTACGGCAACGGCAACGGCCGTTGAAGAAATTTCCAAGAACATCGAGTCTCTGGAACACATGATTGAAAACCAGGCGAGCGGAGTAACGGAAGCTTCTGCAGCTGTCGAAGAAATGATTGGAAACATCAACAGCGTAAACTCATCAGTCGGAAACATGGCAAGCTCATTTACGAACCTGACCGACAATGCAAAGGAAGGTGTCAAGCGGCAGAATGACGTTAATGAACGCATCAAGCAGATTGAAGAGCAGTCAAAAGCCCTTCAGGATGCAAACAAGACGATTTCTTCCATTGCAAGCCAGACAAACCTGCTTGCCATGAACGCCGCCATAGAAGCAGCCCATGCCGGCAATGCAGGAAAGGGATTTTCTGTTGTTGCCGATGAAATCCGCAAGCTGTCGGAAACATCTTCGAACCAGTCAAAGAAAATCCGCGACGAGCTAAAGAACATTCAGGATTCCATCAATGATGTTGTTTCTGCTTCTCAGGCCTCAAGCGACTCCTTCGATTCCGTAAACAGGAGCATTGAAAGCACCCAGCAGCTCGTCATTCAGATTAAATCTGCTATGGAAGAGCAGCAGCAGGGTTCAAAGCAGATTGTATCTGCCCTTCACCTTATGAACGACAATACGACCGAAGTCCGCGCGGCTTCCCACGAAATGTCCATAGGAAACCAGCAGATTTTGAATGAGGTTGACCAGCTGCGAGAAGCAACCATGGTCATCAAGGGCAGCATGGAAAAGATTTCCGAAAGTGCCGAAAACATTAAAAATTCAAGTAAAGCCCTGAACGACATTTCCGGTTCCGTTCAAAAGACGGTTCAGGAAATAGGAAGCCAGATTGACCTCTTTACGGTCTAGGATGAAAGCAGGGGCTATTCAGGGGATGTAGACCAGAATGCATCTGGAAAATGCAAGACCTGCGAGAAAAGATTCGTTCCAGGTTATGTCATTAACCAGTTGCAATAACTGCAAGACTGTTTGATAATAAAGCTCAGGTGAACACATGAAGGAAAGCTTTTTCAAACAGTCCATGCAGATTGCAATTCCCGTTGCCCTGCAGGCGATGCTCCAGTCTTCTTTTTCAATCATCGATCAAATTATGGTAGGGCAGCTTGGCAAACAGTCCATTGCAGCCGTAGAGGTAGGGGGCAAGCCCGGCTTTGTATTTGCGTTTGTGAGCGGTGCCGTAGCTACGGTAACCGGCATAATGGTTTCGCAGTACATGGGCAAAAAAGATGAAGAAAAGATACACGTCAGCATGTCCGTCAATCTGTGCGTCATGCTCTGCATTTCTGTCATTACGGCCTGCCTGTGCCTTGCCGTACCCGAATGGCTGGCATGCATCTTTACAAGGGATGAATCCGTAACGGCAGAAGCTGCTTCTTACATACGGATTGTTTCACTGATATATCCCCTTTCGGGAGTGGCAACCATCCTTGCCGTACAGATGAGGTGCAAGAACCACTCGGACTATCCTCTGTACATTAGTGCAGTGTCAGCAATGGTAAACACCGTTCTTAACTTTGTCCTTATCTTTGGACACCTTGGCTTTTCTACACTGGGGGTAAAGGGTGCTGCAATGGCAAGCGTTTTTTCCCAGGCGGTAAACCTCGTGCTCATGATTCTTTTTTACAGAAAGACTGCCTCCCTGCATTTTTCGCTGAACATGACAGGCTCCGAAGTAAAGCAATACGTTTTAATGCTGCTGCCTGTTGTTGCAAACGAGTTTCTGTGGACAATCGGACAGAACATAAACACGTACATTTACGGGCACATGGGAACGGATGAGCTTGCGGCAATGTCTCTTACCGGTCCTGTACAAGGTCTGTTCATTGGAGCCTTGTCTGGTCTGTCGCAGGCAGCAGCAATCATCATTGGCAAGCGGCTCGGCGAAAAGAAGTATGACGATGCCTATCGTGAATCAAAGAAAATCTGTCTGTACGGCTTTGCAGGATCGGTCGTCTTGAGTATCATGTTGATTGCTGCAAGCTCCGCATACACAGGTTGCTACAACATAGAACAGAGCGTACGGGCTACAGGAACGGCACTGCTCATTACATTTGCAGTACTTGCACCGGTAAAGGTTGCCAACATGATTCTTGGTGGTGGTGTCATACGGAGCGGTGGCAGGACAAAGTACATCATGATGATTGACATGATGGGAACATGGCTGGTAGGCGTTCCGCTGGGGCTGCTTACAGGATTGGTCTTAAAACTTCCAGTCGTTTGGGTATACTTTATTCTGTCTCAGGAAGAACTGGTACGGCTCATCATTACCGTGTTCATGTTCCGAAGCAGAAAATGGATGAACACCATTTCATGAACAGGCGGTAGTCGAAAATTGCAAGCAAGTTAAAATTGCAAGCAAGTTAAAATTGCAAGCAAGTTAATGCGGCCTGAAACTTTGAATGTCCACTGTCCAAACAGGGCGAATAACAAGAGGGATGATTGCATGTGGGATGAAAACAAGGTACGAATCATTGACATTGCGGAAGAACTGGGGCTGAGCACAGCAACGGTTTCAAATGTCCTGCATGGCAAGACGAAAAAGATTTCTGATGCCACGGTAAAGGCGGTCGAAAAAAAGCTTGAAGAAAGCGGATACATTGCAAACATGGCGGCAACGCTTTTGGCACGGAACAATTCGCGCATCATCGGTGTTGTTGTAAACAATCATCCAAAGTACGAAGGACACGTGTTTGAAGATTCCTTCATAAGTGCCGCAATCAATTTTCTTTCTGACGAAATTGAAAGAAAAAATTACTTTATGATGTTGAAAAAGGCACGAAACATCATGGATACCATTCCGTTTTCCACCATGTGGAATCTTGACGGTCTGATACTCATTGGATTTTGCGAAGACGAATATCAAAACCTGAGGGATCACGTGCGGATTCCGTTTGTCGTGTACGATGGATTCATGAGCGAGCAATCGAGATTCAGCGACATAAAGATTGACGACTTTGACGGCGGCAGGCAAGTAGGGACATTCCTTAAGGAACAGGGGCATAAAGACGTGCTGTGCATTGCCGACAACGACATCTGCATGGATTTAGACAGATACAACGGACTGTGCAGCGGGCTTGGACATGCAGCAGATTTCCTTATGATTCCCATGGAAAAGACAGAACGGAATGCATTTTATAAAGAAAGACAGGAATACATACTTGAACACACTGCCATTTTTGCCGTGTCAGACTACTACGCCATTGACATCATGAGCTTTCTGCAGCAGCGGGGCATACAGATTCCCGAAGACATTTCCATCATCGGCTTTGACGGCAGCCGCGACTGCACAAAAACCGTACCCCCGCTTGCTTCCGTGCACCAGGACAATGAGCAGAGAGCAAAGAAGGCAGTGGAATTACTTGTCTCCATGATGCAGAACCCCGATTTCAGGGAAAGCATCTGCATTCCCGTTACGCTGCAAAAGGGAGGCAGTGCAGGAAAATGCAGAAGAATAGGTACGTAAGGCACAACGAATTAATATTTCTGCAAGATTTCAGAAAGTTCTTCTTTTAACTGCACGTATTTTAGGTAATAGGAATCACTTTCGTTGGTACATAAAAACTCAACGGTAGTTCCCAATGCCTTTGCAATCTTCATGGCATCGGAAGCCCGCGGTTCTGTTCGATTGCGACGCATACTAGAAATCGTAGTTTCCGAGACCTCCAAAACCTGAGCAAGCCATCTATATGATGTATTTTGTTGCTTTCTAAGCACTTCTACGTTTTCCCAGAACCCCATGATTAAACTATAAAAGAAAAAACTATTAAATTCCGTAGTTTTCGTCTTGACAAATCCGAAAATAAATATTTTACTAGAAGAAAACTACGAAAATTCGGATTTTTTATGGATTCAGCACAGAATAATTATCCAAACGTGAGCATATACAGCAGAATATTAAAATCTCAATTCCTTCAAAGCCTCAGAATTGGATTCTATTTCGTAGACTCAATACTCATTTTCCTGTGCGATGCCATGAATGTTCTACACAGAACACAAGAAAAAAAGGAGCAACAGTGCAAAAAAAAGGTTCTCATCATCTTTAATCTTGCACTGGGGGATTCCGTCATGTTCCTTGCGGCAGCAGAAGCGTACAGAACTCTGTTCCCAAAAGAGGATTATACTATCACTGTTACCTGTCAAAAACAAAACAAGGAACTGTTTTCAGATACTTTTGATTCCGTAATCCCCCTCGACTTTGTAAAAGGATGCGTTTCCCTCGTCCAGCGGTTTAAGAATTACAGGATACTCAGGTCAGATTCTTTTGATATAGCAATAGATCCTGTTGGATGTGCAGACTGCACCACAAACATTTTCACGACAAAAGCCGCAAGAGCCAGCACTAAAATAGGAATCCTTGACAATTCTATCGTAAAATACTCCTGCCCAAAATGGATTCAGAAATCAATTTACAGCAAAATATACAGAATAGAAGAGCAGAACCTTCACCGCATTCCTTTTTATTTGAAGATACCGGAAATCATGACAGGAAAATCATTCACGCCTCATCCGTACGAGTTTCCAGCCATTGAAACAGTCATGGATGCTAAGGAAGACTATTTTATTATCTTTCCCAGTGCAAGTCTTCGTGCAAAAAGATGGAGTCCTGAGCATTTTGCACGTATTGCAGAACGAATGCACTCCCAGCTGAACATTCGTCTTTTGGTTTGCGGAACAGAAAAAGACAAAAAGGACATTGATGACTTCCTTTGCCTGCTGAAAAAAGACATTCCAGTAACAAATGTTGTAGGGCAGACAAGCATAAAGGATTTTATAGAAATCATAGGAAAGGCAAAATGCATCGTGACAAACGACACGAGCGTCTTTCACATTGCCATTGCAAAAAACGTTCCCGTGTTTGTCATTGCAGGTGGATTTTCCTACGGAAGATTCACAAACTATGAACAGGTTCAATGCAGGCAGCCTGTATTAATCTTTCATAAGAGGGAATGCTTCAACTGCAATAATTACTGCACATTTTCATTCAAGGACACATACCCCTGCATAGATGAAATATCCGTAGAGTATGCATGGAACATCATAGAACCAAAACTGAACAGCATGAAGGAGAATGCCATACATGCCTAGGAGAGCAGTTTTTCTGGATAGAGATGGAACCATAAACGTTGACAAGCACTATCTCTACAAAATAACAGACTTTGAATACTTGCCAGGCATCATAAAAGCCTTAGAGATGATGCAGGACAAAGGGCTTGCCATAGTCATCATAACAAACCAGTCTGGAATATCAAGGGGATTGTATTCTGAAAAGGATTACGAAGCACTGAACAAATGGATGATTGCCGACTTGCAAAATCACGGCATCTCGATTGCAGCAACCTATCACTGCCCTCATGGACCAGAAGAACAGTGCAACTGCAGAAAACCCAGATTAGGGCTGTTTACAAAGGCAGCTTGCGATTTGGATTTGGACATTGACAGATCATTTGTCATCGGCGACAAGGAACGTGATGTTGAAATATGCAAAACATCGGGAGCAAGAGGCTTTATCATATACAGTAATCAGACAAAAAAAGACGGAAACATAGAGCATATACAGGGCGGCTTGTATGAAGCTGCAAAACGAATAATGCAAGACATGGAAAAGGAGGGAATCTGAATGCAGGATTGGATAAGTGCAATAATTGAAGACAAGAAAAATCTTATGGAAGATCTGTGTAAAAGTGGATATTTCGATTTAGTTGAAGTTGCAGGGGCAACACTGACGGCAGCCATAAAGAACGGCGGAAAAATCCTGCTTGCAGGAAACGGTGGCAGTGCCGCTGATGCACAGCACTTTGCCGGAGAAATAGTGGGGAGATTTACTATTGAACGCAAGAGTCTTCCTGCTCTATCCCTCTGCGTAGACCCTTCAGTAATGACATGCATTGGCAATGATTATGGCTATGAGCGAGTATTTGCACGCCAGCTGGAAGGATTGGGCAATAAGACTGATATATTCATAGGAATTTCCACAAGCGGAAATTCCGCAAATATAATCAATGCAATTCATGTTGCAAAGAAAATCGGAATGTTTGTCATAGGTTATCTGGGAAAAGACGGTGGCAAAATAAAAGATTTGTGCGATATAGCACTTGTAGTACCAACAGACTCTACTCCTAGAATACAAGAGGTTCATACCTTTACGACACATATTTTGTGCGAGATGATAGAGAAAGAACTGTTCGGAAGTAAAAGAAATGATTAGTCTTGATTTGAAAAATGTATTCAAAGAAAAACTGAAGGCATTCTCTTTGAAAAAAATCATGGTTGTAGGTGATCTTATGGTGGATGAGTACATCATAGGAAAAGTAAGCCGAATAAGCCCTGAAGCTCCTGTTGCAGTTTTAAATTATAAGGAAAAGAAAATAGAAGTTGGAGGGGCTGGGAACGTTGCGTTAAATATAAAAAAACTTGGAGCAGAAGTCTGCATGGTAGGTGTTGCTTCTGAGGATGAAAAAGGCTTGTGGCTCAGAAATCACCTTGCAGAACATGATATAAGGACAGAAGGTATTTTTGCAGAGAAACTGAGGCCTACAACTGTAAAAACACGTTTTGCAACAAAAGGGCAGCAGCTTTTGCGCATGGATAATGAAGACAGTCACTGCATAAAAGAAGAAACACAGGATCTTATTCTGACGTTTATAAAAGAACGAGCAGTTTTGTACGATGCTGTCATTATTAGTGATTACAAAAAGGGCGTATTCAATAACGAAGAATTTGTAAGAGAAATAATTAGGCTCTGTAATGTCAATAATACATTAATTTCAATTGATTCAAAGTCACGGAACATAGAAGCATTTGCCAATGCGGACTTTGTTAAGCCCAATAATCTTGAGCTGGAAGAGGCTGTCGGAATCAAGATAGAGGATGATGTGTCTCTGAATAAGGCTGGTGAAGCTTATCTTGAAAGATCTCAATGCAAGACACTGATTGTAACTAGAGGAGCAAAGGGGATCTCAATCTTTGAGCATGGAAAAACTCGACAAGACTATGCCTCTAAAGCTCATGATGTGTTCGATGTTACCGGTGCTGGAGACACAGTGATCAGTACCATAACGCTAGGCATGACAAGTGGTCTTTCCATGGCACAAAGCGTACAGTTGGCAAATCTTGCGGCAAGCGTTGTAATAAGCAAGGTTGGAACTGCGGTCTGTTCTCAGCAGGAACTGGAGGAGCGTATTGATGCAGAATAAAATACTCTCGCTAAATGCACTCTGTACGGAAGCCGAACGCCTGAAAAGGCAAGGAAAGAGAATCGTTGCCACAAGCGGTTGCTTTGATATTCTCCATGCAGGCCATGTAACGTATCTGGAACAGGCAAGAATGTACGGAGACATTCTTGTCGTCATGCTTAATTCTGATTCTTCTGTAACAGGTCTGAAAGGCAATGCACGTCCGATTATAGGGCAGCAAGAAAGAGCCGTCGTGCTTGCAGGTCTTGGGTGTGTTGATTACGTCTGTATTTTTGATGAAGCGACACCTTGCAACAGCTACAGCCTTTTCAAGCCTGATTTTGTTGTGAAGGGCGGAGACTACAGAAATGCGCATATTCCAGAGGAGGAAACGCTTTCTCTTTATGGTGGCGAAGTTGTATATGTAGACTTTGTGCTAGGATGCTCTACTACGAACATCATTGAAAAAATAAAATCTGCTACATAGGAGAAAAACATAAAATGATAATCGTTACAGGTGGAGCAGGCTTCATAGGAAGCTGCATTGTCAGAATGCTCAATGACAAAGACCTAAGGGACATCGTTATAGTTGACCATATTGCATCCACAGATAAATGGATGAATATGAGAAACAAGCAGTATTCAGAATACATAGGCAGAGATGATTTTCTGAGTCAGCTGGACAGGTTCAAGGGCAAGGTAAGTCATGTAATCCACATGGGAGCATGTTCTGCCACGACGGAAAAGAATTTTGATTTTCTGTATAAAAATAATTTTGAGTATACAAAAGCCCTGTGGAAATTCTGTGCCGAAGAAGACGCCAGCTTTATATATGCTTCAAGTGCGGCTACATACGGCGATGGACAAAATGGCTTTGACGACACATCGGATATATGCAAGCTGATGCCTTTGAACGGGTACGGCTACTCCAAGCAGCTATTTGATATATGGGTGCAGAAAGAACTTGCTTGTGGCAGCAAAGCTCCAAAACAACATGTCGGGTTCAAATTCTTTAACGTATACGGTCCGAACGAATACTTTAAGGGCAGCATGGCGAGCGTTGTATTCCATACGTTCAACGATGTAATGGCAACAGGAAGGAAAGGATTGTTCAAATCGTATAATCCAGAATATGAGGATGGAAAACAGCTGAGGGATTTTGTATACGTAAAGGACGTATGCAAAGTCGTAGATTGGACAATGGAACACGAAAAGGTGAACGGACTGTTCAATCTTGGGACGGGAACGGCACGAAGCTTTTATGACCTTGCAGAATCAACCTTCCAAGCAATGGGAAAAGAACCTTCCATACATTTCATAGACATGCCGGAGAACCTGCGTGAAAAGTATCAGTACTATACAAAAGCACAAATGCAAAAAATCAGAAATGCAGGATATGACGGCACTTTCTTTACGCTGGAAGAAGGCATCACTGATTATGTACAGCAGTATCTGATGAAGGGCAGGGAAAGTTGGTAAAATATTTTTTATGATGGAAATGTTGACATTTCATGTAAAAACACGGAGGATGTAAAATGAAAGAAAGGATAAAGTCTCTTGATGCACTAAGAGGAATAGCTGCCTTAATTATAGCATTTGTAGGACATCAATTATATTTCCCCAACATACATTTGATTAGAACTTTCAAAGCATATTCTTTTTATTTTGTAGAACTCTTTGTCTGCATTTCAGGCTTTGCCATTGCTTCAAATTATAAAGAAAAAATCAAGAGCACTTCATTCAAGGAGTATATTTTTAAGAGAATTAGAAGACTATACCCTCTTTATTGGCTAACAGAATTTTTAGCCCTCTCTTTACAGCTTGTATCATATAAAAAAATGGGGCATTTCCTATTTGATGCACAAATAGATTTATTCCATGTATTATCAAACTTTTTAGGAATATCATGCGGATGGATTATAGCTAGCAATCCTTCAAATGGACCAGCATGGACAATACATGTGCTTATGCTTTGCTACATCTTTTATTACTTCATTGCACGGCTTTCCATTCGCAGTAATGAAAAATACTTACAGGCACTTATAATCACAGCTTTTTTTTGTGTAACAGGACTTTTCTGGAGATGGAACTACTCATTCATTTATCATGACAATACATTGAGATGTCTGTTTTCATTTTGCATTGGATGCTTCTTAAATGAGCTTTACAGCCACCTCAATAAAAGCAGTCAACGCAATGACTTGCAATTAGTATGGGGGGGGGTATGTATAATATTTATAATAATTTTAGCTATAAGTCTTGCTTTAGCATATGTACTGGGAATAGATGCGTTCTTTGGAGAAACAAGAATAGTTGTCATAGCATTCATTTGCCCCATTCTCGTTTTATCTTCAATTTATGTAAAGGCAATAAGAAGTTTATTGGAATCACAGCTTTTCCTTTTCTTAGGCAAGATATCATTTTCCGTCTACCTATGGCATTGGGTAATTCTATTGTTAATGGTGATTATTGATGGTAATTTTCTGGCCACACCATTCGGAGCTGCTTTATATTCATTGATTTCATTATTCATAGCCACTTTTTCAAACCTCTTTCTTGAAAAAAGGCTTGATACGGCATTTATGTTTGCAAAAGAAAAACTGTTGGGGGATTAATACACGATATATGGGATTACATCAAAAACTGCAAACCATTAAAGCGTTACGAAAACAAAAAGTCAGCTGGATTGTAATTTTTTATTTTGGTCTGGAGTACTTGGGATTAAAGAAATGGCTCACATGCATAAGCATAGTCATGGCAAAGCTTTATGTACTCAAAAATACATCCTGCATAAAGCGAAAGTTTCTTGCAAATGCTCTCCCTGAAAACAAAACAATCATTGTAGAAACAGGAGTGCTTGGAGACTGCATGCTTGTTGTCGATGCATTTAGAGAATTAAACGACTATTGCAAAAAAAATGACGGAGAACTGTTCATTATATGCAGCCATGCAATGGCAAATATCTTTAAAAATTATGCACACATTGATGCTGCCTATATATGCTTCAAAAACAGAAACAATTTAACGCGAACTGAAATAAAAAGCATAAAAAAAAGTTGCAGGAACATAAAATTCAAATGTCTGCTAAGAAGAGACGGGCATCCATCCGCATTAAAACTTTCTTCATTCATAATCGCCCAAAAATCATTATATTATAGCTACGATGTTTCGACACGAAGCATCTTTGAACAAAAGGTTCTTCCACAAGTATACACTGACATAAAACTCATAAAACAAGATGTCTTTATTCCTTCTGTTTGGAAAGAATTGCTACATGATGTCGGATTTACAGATTACAAAACAAAACTTGGAAAGATTTCAGTTCCACAGGCAGATTTTGACCTTCCAAAAAGCAAGTATATTCTGATATGTCCGGAAGCAAGCAACAGAACAAGAACTGTTGACATAGAAAAAATACAAGCCGTCATACACCACATAAGACGCAAATATTCCATTGAAATAGTCATCTCCTCTGACTGTAGAGATAAAAACTACAAGGAAGAATTGTCTGCATTGACAAACAAATACAAGATTACATCATACCTTGGAAATACATCTCTAGAAGAGTTCATTTATTTAGTCAGTAAGGCAACACTTCTCATTTCATGTGATAGTGGTCAAGTACATCTTGCAGCTAATTCATCAGTTCCTTGCATCTGTTTAACTGGTTACTGGGATTTACCTTATTTTGTTCCATACCATTTTGACCAAATATCTAACGAAGACATTCTTCCTATTATCCTATATCCAAAAAAAATCCCAGCCTGTGCTTATTGCGGTCCAAGGGGATCTTTTGCAGAAAGTAAAGAATGTTCAGACAGAATAGTAAAAGGGCTATCTGTAAAATGTAATTTTGACATAGACAATGAGGACATTTTCAATGCCATAGACAGTGTACTGGAGAAAAAATGAATAAGATTATTATAAAGGCAAACCCCAATTTGTTTGACTTTAACATTCACGAATTACTGCAATATAAAAATTTAATTTTCATATTTGCAAAAAGAAATTTTAAGACCAGATACAAACAGACAATCCTTGGGTTTGCATGGCTTTTTTTATCACCATTATTTACAGTATTTGCTTATACTGTTGTTTTTGGAAATCTAGCAGGACTTTCGACAGGCGGTATTCCCAAGCCTTTATTTTATCTTACAGGAAACATTTTATGGTCTTTTTTTTCAAACTGTGTAATACAGACTTCGAAATGCTTCTTAGACAATGCGCCATTATTTAGTAAAATATATTTTCCTAGACTCACTGTTCCTGCTTCAATCATACTTACAAATTTAATTGATTTTCTTATACAGTTCCTTCTTTTCTTCATTATGGAACTGTTATATATGGAAAAAGGATTTAAGCCTTTCATTTCAACTCAGTTTTTCTTTTGTCCGCTTATATTAATTCAACTCATGCTTTTAAGTATGGGGCTAGGCATGATTATTTCTTCTGCCACTATAAAATACAGAGATTTTACAGTATTAACAGGATTTGGAATGCAGCTGTGGCTCTATATATCTCCTGTAATCTATACTGCAGATACAATTCCTGATAAGTACTTCTCCTATTTCATGTTAAATCCTGTCGCTCCTGCCTTTCTAATATTCAGGAAAGCATTGTTAGGAACAGGAATTATTCCTTTACATTACTGGAGTATTAGTTGGATTTCGACAATCACCATTTTTACATTTGGAATTTTATTCTTCAATAAAGTTGAAAAATATTTCGTTGATACAATATAAGTTAGGAAGGCAGTCATGGATGACTATATAATTAAAACATCAAATCTTAGTAAAATATATACTCTTGGAGCTATCGGAAAAAGAAACCTATCAAAAAAATTTTCCCCACCTTCAATTAATAAAAAATTTAAAGCCCTAAACAACGTAAACCTTTCAATAAAGAAGGGAGAAAGAATAGGCATAATAGGAAGAAACGGAGCTGGAAAATCAACTCTGTTAAAAATCTTATCAAGAATAACAGTTCCATCAGAAGGAAATGCCATTATAAACGGAAAAATTACTTCCATGCTGGAAGTCGGTACAGGGTTCCATAGTGAACTTACAGGAAGAGAAAACATATATCTGAATGGTGCAATCCTAGGAATGAAAGAAAGTTCCATAGAATCAAAAATAAAAGAAATAATAGATTTTTCAGAAGTTGGAGAATTTATAGATACCCCTGTAAAACGATATTCATCAGGAATGTATGTAAAATTGGCATTTTCAGTTGCTGCACATTTAAACTCAGACATTATGATTATGGATGAAGTATTAGCAGTTGGAGATGTAAATTTTCAAAGAAAATGCTTAGACAAAATGTATGAAATAGCACAAACTGAAAATAAAACCATTTTATATGTCAGCCATAACATGAGTACAATGAGAAGACTGTGTACTAGATGCATCGTTCTTGAATCAGGTTCTGTAATTTATGATGGAAATGTTGAAGAAGGTATTATTGAATACCTAAAGGTTCCTGCAACAATGAATTTATTTAATGATTTTACAGAAAATCCTGTAACAGATGAACAATTTAATAAAAAAGCAAAACTTTGTTCTTTACTTCTTCTAGAACGACAGAACAATATAATCGAATTGGGAAATAAAATAAAATTCAATTTGAAAATAAAAATTATTAATTCAATAAAGCAACTCTTCATACGATGCATCATAGCAAAAACTGATGATTCAAGAATAGCAACCGCATTTTCACCACCGATTGAAAATTGTATGGCAAATACAGAAAAATCAATAAACTGCCAGCTTGATACATCTTTTCTCGCTGAAGGAAAATACACTCTCTATTTCATTCTGTTTAACACAGATGGTGCAGGGAATGAAGAAAAATTTGATTTAGTTTTGAATGCTTTGAATTTTGAAATAGTCATGACAAGTGGACAATTTTACAACTGTAAGTGGGACTCCTCAAATTACGGAAATATTTTTTGTCCTTATTTAGATATGGAAGAAATACATGAATAACAAACATATAGTATACATAACAGATTCAAATTATATTCTCCCTACAAAAATATCAATAGCATCCATGTTAGAAAATTGCAAAGAAGAACATGTTTGCATTCATATAATTGCAATTGATATTCATGAAGAGCAAATGAAAAGTCTTTTACGCATAGGAAAAATTCATAACAATATTAAAATAATAATACATAATTTTTCTAATGAATTTTTAGATTTGGGACTAAATCATTCCTATGTATCAAAAGCTGCCCTTTACAAATTTAAAATACCAGAAATTTTTTCTGACATAGATACTATTTTATATATAGATGGAGACACATTGCTTCATTCCAATTTTTTATCAATATTCGATTTTGATATTTCAGAGTATTATTTAGCAGCGGTTCAAGACATGATTCAGGTTGTTGATAATAAATGGAACAAAAGACTTCAGCATGAAAAGTATTTTAATTCTGGAGTAATGCTCCTGAATTTAAAAAAATTAAGAGAGGAAAAAATTTCAGAAAAACTAATAAACTATAAAAAAAATGATACTGAGAATTCCTTTATGGATCAAAATGCATTAAATGTAATACTGGGGAACGACGTTTTATGGATTTCTCCCTCATTTAATTTCCTTACAGCCTATAAAGAAAGATTTTCAAAAGATGAAATCAGAAAATTCTATGGTTTAACGCTAAAAGAAGAAAGTCTTTTTGAAAAACCTTTAATACTTCATCTTTCTGGAGGTGAAAAAGTATGGAGAGATGTTAATTCCGAATATTATTTTGACTGGATAAAATTTGTTAATCAAGAAGACTATTCAATTTGTCTCAAAAATTATATTAATGGAAGCAGAGCTTTATTACAAAGAGAATTTGAAAAAGAAAAAAAATCCCTGTACTCCCAAATCACGACTATTTCAGAAAAATTAGAATATTACAAGCGACGAACTTTTTACGGAGTTTTGTCATATATATTCAACAGCTTATTCAAGAGGTAATATTATGCTTTTTATTGACTGTATAGTACGATTTATAAAAAATCCTTTTTACTATTTAAGAACTCCTGCCAGAACAATAAAAATTGCAATAAAAGTTTTAACAGGGGCTACTACTAATGCAAAGAATCCTCATGAAGAAGAGAACTCTCTTCAACAGAAAATCAAGCAAATTTATATAGTATCTACTGAAAGAGAAAACATTATAAAAGTAAAACGAGGTCCTTTTGAAGGAATGATCTATCCTGCTTTTGAATCCACAGGTTCATCATTATTTCCTAAACTAGCTGGAGTATATGAAAAAGAAATTCAATCTGTCATTTATGAAGTTTTAAACGCCAATAAAAAAGGAGCTGGTTATAAGTTTTTTATTGATGTAGGTTGTGCTGAAGGATATTATTCCGTAGGATTTGCAATAGAAGCTAAAAGAAATAAAGCTTTTGAAAAAATATTGGCATTTGATATAGATCCTAATGCACACAGATTATGTACTCAAATGTGTATAGCAAACAATTGCAACAATCTTGTCGATCTAAAAAAAATTTGCAACGCAGAAACCTTAAAAAATATTGATTTCTCAGGCGAAAAAAAAAGTTTTAGGCTCTGTTTGTACGCATTAAGGACAACTATGCACTCCACGGCAAAATCGGTCTTTTTCGGACATTTCTGGAAAGGACGGTCTTGTTTGTTGAAAAAACGAAGTCAATGAAGATATTCTGTTTCTCAAGGAACGTCTCCTTCGAGTAGTTCACGATATTGTTCAGAATCAGGTAGTTGGCGAGGTATTTTGTCGCGACCCCGTTGTAGCGTGACATGAATTTGTCGAGCCTTGAATGGTAATTGTTCACCCGCTGGATATTGTAGATGCCGGAGCGGCTGCCCTCGGCCTTCGACTGGTGGAGCGTCAGGGCGTTCTCCTCCGCGAATTTCTTGTAGGAGTTCATCTTGTCGCAGCAAAAATCCGTGCCTGCCTTTATCCTTCCCGAAAACGCCCTGCTGATGTCCCTTGCCGACGGCTTCCCGCTGTTGGTGACGACCGCTATCGAGAGTCCTGCCCTGGAGACGGCGCAGGGAACGCACGCCTGCTCGTCCGAAAGCCCCCTCTTCTTCACCTTTCCGCCACGGCAGCGGCTTTCTCTGGGAATCTTCGTTCCGCTTCTCGTCCTGTTTCCCTTGTAGGATATGGGAAAATACTTCTCGTCGCCCTCGACGATTCCTGAAAGCTCCACTT
>ERZ842401.385-NODE-385-length-63415-cov-8.622348_pt1 | contig 63415 bp, 50 predicted proteins | sample MGYA00521270_ERZ842401 | MGnify/ENA primary metagenome ERZ842401 (study PRJEB31892, sample SAMEA3878208) | bioreactor metagenome | biome: Moose rumen | place: Sweden | collected 2011-10 | study: EMG produced TPA metagenomics assembly of the PRJEB12797 data set...
TTAATAACAAAGTTGTAACACTGACATCTGACAATCTCAACAAGGCAAATGTTACTGTTGATAACGGCTACACTTTGAAACTTGCAAACGGTGTTGTAACTTCGCCGACAAAACAAGACGGCGCATTTAGTGAATTTAAAAACGGTACTGCAACTTTCAAAGCAAGCTCCTACAGCGAATATTATTCTGAAACTTCCAATGGAATTGCTTACAATTCGCCGACTGCTGCGGGTACAATCACAATCGGCGGGCTTAAATCAAGTACAAATCTTACTGCGATTGAAAAAAGTATAACTGTTACTGAATTGAGCGAAAACAATTACAAAATTACTTTCAATAATTCCGACGTGCTGACAAATAAAGCTCCGACAATTTCAGCTGATACAGGAATAAATTATACGCTTGAAGTTGATCAAAGTCTTAATCCTTCATTACTCGATCCATCTTGGAAAGTTATCGGTACAAATGCAAGCTTAACCGCAGATACAAGCGCGGGTTATACCGTTGCCAATAATCAAATTATTTACAGCGAATTGACGACCGGCGCGGCTCAAATGGAAATTACCGGAGTAACTCAAAACGCCGCAATTTCTGCGCCAAATGAAAAAGTTGTTACGCTTGATTCAACGATACTTGGCAATAACGCGGCGATTAAATCTAACGCCGAAAATTATTCTGTGGAAATTACCGGCAATATGAGCGGAAAAACTTTCACGGGTACAGATTCTGTTGATACAATAAACGTTACTGCAAACAACGCAAAAATTAACGGCGGCGGCGGTGCTGATGAAATTTCAGTTAATGGCGATAATGTTTCAATCGAAGGCGGCGCAGGCGCAGATAAAATTACTTTGCTTGGCAAGAATCCTGTTTTGATTTTTGGAACAGATGACGGCAATGATACAGTTTATGGCTACAGCGCGGAGGATACAATTCAAATTTCCGGCAGCAATTATTCTACCCTTGAAAGCGGCAACAATATTTTAATAAGGGTCGGCAGTGCCTCAATGACTCTCTTTAATTCAAAAGGTACAAGCCTCAATATTGAAAATATTCGTGATGAAAGTACCTTCCCTGATGGTTTGACAATGAGAAATTCGCTTTTAACTGCCTCCAACAAATTTGAAGAAAACGAAATTAATCTTACCGAATATCCTTCAAAGATAACTCAACTAAATGCTTCCGCAGTTTCTCAAGATTTAGAAATTATCGGCAACGCAAACAGTAATTCAATTAAAGCTGGTAAAGGCAACGATTATATTTCCGGCAATTCCGGCAACAATACAATCGAAGGCGGCGCGGGCAATGATGAAATTTACGGCGGCGCGGATGACGATAAACTTTCCGGCGATGCAGGCAACGATTCACTTTCAGGCGGCAATGGTAATGACACTTTGACGGGCGGCAAAGGCGAAGATATTTTTGTTTATACCAGCGGCGACGATTTAATTACAGATTATACTTTCGGCGAAGACCAAATTAATTTGAATCCAGATAAAATAACTTCATCAAAGACGAGCGGCTCCAATGTCATTTTAACTACTGATGAAGGTACGCTTACACTTAGAGGCGCAAAAGATAAAGTTATAGCCTTTGCTGACGAAAGAAATAACATTACCGAAAAAATTTTCTATGAAGAATACACATATACTCCGCTTGAAGACGGTTTAAGTTATAATTCTAATAAAACTGTTTTGACATTGAATAACAAATTTGAAGGCGATTCAATAGAATTGGAAGATTATTTGGCAACTGTAACAAAGGTACAACTTTCCGGCGTTTCCAAAGCTTTAAATATTTCCGGCAATGCAAACGCCAACTTGATTAAAGGAGCGTCCGGCAATGATACAATTTCCGGCAATTCCGGCAAAAATACACTTCAAGGCGGCGCAGGCAATGACGAACTTAACGGCGGTACAGATAACGACTTACTGAAAGGCGACGCGGGCGACGATACTTTAAGCGGCGGCAAAGGTAATGATACATTAACAGGCGGCGCAGGTACAGATGTTTTCGTTTATGAAAGTGGCAACGACATTATCACTGATTATAAAGTTGGCGAAGATCAAATTAAAATGGACGTTGACGCAATAACTTCTTCCGCAACAAATGGCAGTAACGTTATTTTGACAACCGCTGATGGAACTTTGGATATTAAAAACGCCAAAGATAAAATTGTAACTTTTGTTGACAGTAGCGGAAATACAAGCGAAAGAATTTTCTATGGTAATATGTCATATGAACCGCTTGAAGACGGCTTAACTTATGACACAAATAAAACTGCGTTGACAGTGAACAATCAATTTAACGGCGATTCAATCAACCTTGAAAATTTCCTTGCAAGTGTAACAAAAGTAAACGCCGGTACAAATGCTCAAGGTTTAGAAATTGTTGGCAACACAAATAATAATTCAATCAAAGCCGGCTCCGGCAACGATACAATTTCCGGCAATTCCGGCAAAAATACAATTATTGGCGGCGCGGGCAATGACGAAATAACCGGCGGTACAGATAATGACTTACTGAAAGGCGATGCAGGCAACGATACTTTAAGCGGCGGCAACGGTAACGATACATTAACGGGCGGCGCAGGTTCAGATGTTTTCGTTTATGAAAGTGGCAACGACGTTATCACTGATTATAAATCCGGCGAAGATCAAATTAAAATGGACGTTGCAGCAATAACTTCTTCAAAACTTAACGGCAGCAACGTTGTTTTGACGACTGCTGATGGAACTTTAACCATTAAATCAATTAAAGATAAAGTTATTAGTTTCATCGATAATTCAAACAATGTTACTGAAAGAATTTTCTACAATGATGTTTCATATGAACCGCTTGAAGACGGTTTAAGTTATGACACAAAAAGAACTGCCTTAACGGCGAAAAATTCATTTGAAGGCGATTCAATCAACCTTGAAGATTTTCTTACAAGTGTAACAAAAGTAAACGCCGGTGCAACTTCGCAAGGTTTAGAAATTGTCGGCAACTCAAACAACAATTCAATCAAAGGCGGCTCCGGCAATGATATTATTTCCGGCGAATCCGGAAAAAATACAATTATTGGCGGCGCAGGTAACGACGAACTTAATGGCGGTACAGGTAACGATTTACTGAAAGGCGATTCCGGCGATGATACACTTTCCGGCGGCGCAGGTGACGATACTTTGACAGGCGGCGCGGGTAATGACGTTTTCATTTATGAAAGTGGCAAAGACGTTATCACAGATTACGCGGCGGGCGACAGAATCGAAATTTCTCAAGGCAGTATTTCAGATGTTTCTTACAGCGGCAAAAATGTTGTCTTCAAAATTGGCGAAGGTACTTTAACTGTTCAAAAAGCCAAAGGTAAAGAAATTTCTGTTACAGAAAACGGAAGTACTCAAACTTATTCAAAAACTTTGGATTTGCTGTACGATGACAATTTTGTTACAGATGAATTTGAATTGGATTCAATTTCAGAAGTCAATGAAACAAATTATTCCGTTGGACAGATCGAAGACGCTGGTGAAAAAGAAAAATTAAAGGAAACGGTCGTTGTTGTTTCAGCGTCAAATTTTAATCAAAAGTAATTCTTTTTTCTCCAAATAAAAAATTAACTCTCAGCCTTGCGGTTGAGAGTTTTTTTGTATAAAAAATTTATTCAGCCTTTTCTTCAGCTTCAAGAATTTTTTCAATTTGAATTTTCAATTCCGGAAAATCTTTTTTCACGGTATTATAAACCTGATTCATTCTTAAAATTTCGTATTTATGCGCCGCAATATCTCTAAAACCGGCAATATCTTTCCATGCAATTTGATTGTTTTTTGAGCGAAATTCCGGCGTCAAACTTTTTACAAGTTCGCCAATATTTATAATATCCATTGCGATTGCATATTTCAGCATTTCGTTACTTAAAAATTCTTCAAGCGTTGTATCGCCTAAAAAAATAAATCCTTTATTGATTTCTAAAATAATTTTTTTAAGAATAATTCTGTCTCTATGCTGCATAAATTTTAACTTCCTTTTCAATTTCCAGAATACTGTCTTCAGAAATTGGCGCAGCGATAACATCAACGCTTAAATTCCAAATATCCTCCAGTTTGTGTTTCAAAGAAATTAATGTAAGCAGCGTACTGTCATCAGGAAAATCAACCAATAAATCAACGTCGCTGTTTTCAGTGGCAGTACCATTCGCACGGGAGCCAAACAGCGTAACTTTTTTTAAATTATATTGCGGCGCAATTTCCGCAATAGTTTTTTTAATATCGTCAATCGTCAACATTTTTTATTCCTCCGCCTCCAAAATTTTTTCAATTTGCATTTTCAATTCTGGAAAATCTTTTTTTATTGTATTATAAAGGTCTTCAATATTTATAACTTCGTACCTGTGTGCCACAATGTCTCTAAAACCGGCTATAGCTTTCCATTTTACTTGAGGATTTTTTCTGCGAATTTCAAAATCTAAATTTTTTACCATTTCGCCAACCTTTATTACTGACATTGCCATTGCATTTTGAAATAATTCGGTTGCTAAAAATTTTTCCTTTGAAGTATCGCCGAGCATATTCAATCCGGAATTAATATATTCAAGCATTTTTTTAAAATGAGTTCATCTTTAAGCTGCATAAATTTCAAGCTCCTTATCAATAATAAGTATGCTTTTTTCAGGGATTGGTGCATGAATTACATCAACATTCAAATTCCAAATTTCTTCCAACTGAACTTTCAAAGATGACAAAGTAAGCAAAGTAACCGTTATATCTGCGGAAAATTCCACCAATAAATCAACGTCGCTATTTTCAGTGGCAGTACCATTCGCACGGGAGCCAAAAAGCGTAACTTTCGTCAAATTGTACTGCGGCGCAATTTCCGCAATAGTTTTTTTAATATCGTCAATCGTCAACATTTTTCATTCCTCCAAGTCATTTTCAAGAATTTTTTCAATCTGCATTTTCAATTCCGGAAAATCTTTTGTAACTGTTTCATAAACATCTAACATATCCAGAGTTTCGTACTTATGAGCAACAATATCTCTAAATTTTGCGGCATCTTTCCAAGCAACCTGCGGATAATTTTGTCTAAAATCCATTGTCAAATGTTTTGTAAGTTCACCAATATTTATTGCCGTCATTCCGGTTGCGCGTTTCAGCAATTCGTTTTGTAAAAAATTTTCCAGTGAAACGCCATCCATAAATTTCAATATAATATTAATTTCAGAAACTATTTTTTGTAAGGCAATTTTTTCTCTACGCTGCATAAATCTTAATCTCCTTGTCAATTTCAATCATCCAACTATCTTTTTTGGGACCATGAACTACATCAACGCTTAAATTCCAAATATCTTCAAGTTTGTGTTTGAGTGAAATTAACTTCAGCAAAGAAATTGCAGGCGTTGTAAATTCCACCAATAAATCAACGTCGCTATTTTCAGTGGCAGTACCATTCGCACGAGAGCCAAAAAGCGTAACTTTCGTCAAATTGTACTGCGGCGCAATTTCCGCAATAGTTTTTTTAATATCGTCAATCGTCAACATTTTTCATTCCTCCGCCTCCAAAATTTTTTCAATTTGAATTTTCAATTCTGGAAAATCATCTCTGATTGTTTTATAAACAGCTTCCATATCAACAATATCATATTTGTGAGGGATAATATCTCTGAATCCCGCTATTGACTTCCATTTTACTTGAGGATTATTTTTTCTAAAATTCATTGTCAAATTTTTTACAAGTTCGCCAATTCTCAAAATTGACATTGTCATGGCAAATTGCCGCTCTTTATTACTTAAAAAATTTTCAAGTGAAGTATCTTTAAAAATTTCTAAAGTTTCTTCAATTACCTTCAAAATTTTTTGCAAAGCAATTTTGTCTCTACGCTGCATAAATTTCGACCTCTTTGTTAATTTCAAGCAAACTTCCTTTGAGACTTCTGCGAGTTATAATATCGACGCCAATTCCAAAACTTTCTTCCAAATCAATTTTCAGCCCCGAAATATCCATTAAAGAAATTGGAACTGAAAAATCAACAATTAAATCAACGTCGCTATTTTCAGTGGCAGTACCGTTCGCACGAGAGCCAAAAAGCGTAACTTTTTTTAAATTGTATTGCGGCGCAATTTCCGCAACAACTTTTTTAATATCGTCAATCGTCAACATTTTTTATTCCTCCGCGTCATTTTCAAGAATTTTTTCAATTTGAATTTTCAATTCCGGAAAATCTTCTTTTACAGTATCATAAACTTGATCCATTTTTAAAGTTTCGTACTTATGAGCCGCAATATTTCTTAAAGCCGCCGCCTCTTTCCACGCAACGTGATTATTTTTGTCTTTTAATTCCGGCGTCAAACTTTTTACAAGTTCGCCAATATTTATTGCCGTCATTGCAACAGCGCGTTTGTTTCTTTCATCTGTCAAAAATTCTTCAAGTTTTGAATCTCCTAAAAGTTCAGTTGCAACATCAATTTCAGAGCAAATTTTTTTGAGTACAGTTTTATCTCTAAGCCGCATAAATTTCAATCTCCTTTTCAATAATTAAAATACTTGTTTCAGGAATGGGCGCGGCGATAACGTCAACTTCCAAATTCCAAATTTCTTCCAGACGAATTTTTAAAGAAGCCACTGTAAATAAAGTACTTCCTTTGGGAAATTCCACAATTAAATCAACGTCGCTGTTTTCAGTGGCAGTACCATTCGCACGGGAGCCAAAAAGCGTTACTTTTTTTAAATTGTATTGCGGGGCAATTTCGGCAATAGTTTTTTTTATTTCGTCAATCGTCAGCATTTTTTATTCCTCCAAACCGTAAATTTTTTTAATATCTGAAGTGTACGCGCCGTTATCTTCGTGAACAACGAGCGGCGGCAAAATTTTTAAGCTGCCGACATTTGCGCCGACCATTGCCTCAATCATAATTAAATTGGCAGCGCGTCCAAATTTCGGCTGAATAATTTGCAGGCGTTTCATTTCCATTTGGTGGCGGTGAAGTGTATCGACAATTTCACAAAGTCTTGACGCCAAATGAATCATACAAAAAACGCCGTGAAATTTCAAAACGAATCTTGCGGCGGTAATAACATCTTCAAGCGTGGCGGTAAATTCGTGGCGGGCGCGTGATACGCCATGCAATTTGTTTGAATCGCCATCTTTAATTGGAACGTAAGGCGGATTTGCAATTACTAAATCGAAACTTTCTGCGCGAAAAATTTCTCTGTGAAGTCGATAATCGCCCTCCAGTACGGTAATTTTTTCTGTCAAATTATTTAATTCGACATTGCGCCGCGCAGTTTCAGCCATCAGCGAATTTAATTCTATCGCAACAATTTTTTCAACTTCGTCAGCAATTAAAAGCGGTATAACGCCGGTACCCGTTCCTAAGTCTAAAACTTTGTAGCGGCGTTTCAAAATTGGAAAATGGGCAATTAAAACTGAATCCATTGAAAAGCAAAATTCATTTTCGTTTTGGATAATTTTTCTGCCGGACTTCATTAAATCATCCAGCCTTTCGCCGTCACGTAAATTTAAATTTTCCATAACTTTACTATCTCACTATCACACTAACCAACTATCCAACTATTTTCTGCGTCCTTTAGATTTAGAATTTTTATGCTGGCGATTGTCTTTTCTATTTACTTTTTCTTTGCGTTTATTGTCGAATAAATTTGTAGCTTGAGAATCATTGCGGCGGTTGAAAACTTTATTGCGTTCAGGCTTTTTATTACGCTCGGGAGTTTTGGAGCGTTCAATATTTTTGGGACGTTCCAAATTTTTTGGACGTTCAAATTTAGGCGCAGGTTTTATAGGTTCAGGCGGCGGCTCAAATTCACTTTCAACGTCAGCAATATTATCTTCGGCAAGTTGTGAAATATTTTCGCCTTTTTCAAGCGGCATTAAACTTTCCCAACTTGTAACAACGCTGTCTTTGCTATTGTCAAGTAAAATTGTGGCGTTGCGGCGTGATTCATTCAATGCAACAATTTTGCCGCTTGTACCGTTTTCTAAAATGACGCGGTCGCTAATTTTTGGCTGATAATTTTTAGCCTTTTGAATGTAGTTTTCGTGGTAGTACTCGCTTTCATATTTCAGACAACATAAAAGACGCCCGCAAATTCCTGAAATTTTTGTAGGATTTAAAGACAAATTTTGCTCCTTCGCCATACGAATTGAAACAGGCGCAAAGTCACCTAAAAAAGTTGCACAACAAAGAGCGCGTCCACAGCAACCCACGCCGCCTAATTGTTTTGCCTCGTCACGTACTCCAACTTGTCTAAGTTCAATTCTAGTATGAAAAATATACGCCAAGTCCCTTACAAGTTCGCGAAAGTCTACGCGAGTTTCAGCCGTAAAGTAAAAAATAATTTTGTTCGTGTCGAAAGTATAACTGACGCTGATTAAATTCATTGGCAAATTGTGTTCAATAATTTTTTCGTGGCAAATATCATAAGCTTCTTTTTCTCTGGCACGATTTTCTTTAACGCGGGCTAAATCGTACTTTGTCGCCTTGCGGTAAATTTTATGTGGTTTGGGAATATTTTTAGACTCCGAATTTTCAGGCGTCGGAAGTTCGCGCACGCCTATTACAACGTCGCCACATTCAAGCCCTCGCGCCGTTTCTACAATTACACAATCGCCACTTTGAATATCATCTCTGCCGGGATCAAAAAAATGAATCTTGCCGGCTTTTTTAAATCGCACACCGATAACTTTTTGCAATGTAAAAATTTCCTCCTATTAATTGAATTGAAAACAATTATAACAGACTTTTTGAAAGTTAGCAGGATTTTTTTCGGCAACGGCAAAACTATAAAATATTTGGGAGGCGATAGAATGAATATTGATATTGCAGATACGATGGTTAGAACGGCTATGGATTCAATGAGAAATGCTTACGCGCTTTACGATGGAATAATTGCGGGCGCGTGTGTACTTGCGGCGGATGGTACGCTTTACAGCGGTTGCACGATTGATCATCCAATTCCGGAATATAATTTGGCGGCTGAAGTCGTTGCAATGGCTCGCGCAATTTCTGACGGTAAACGCGAATTTGACGCCCTTGCTATTGTTGCTGATATTGAAGGCTTATACACTCCGAACGAAGAAACTTTCTTGTTCCTGCAACAATTTGAAATTGGCGAAATTATTTTGGCGGACTTGGAGGGCAACGTTAAATTTATGCAGTTTGATGAAATTGTTCCCTACAAAAAACGCGCTCGTACTTAATTTTTATATTTTTTCAAAAATTAAAAAAGCCCGCTTTTTCAGCGGGTTATTTTTTTAGTAGAAAACTTTGTATAAATATAAGCCGTGAGCCGGTGCAGTTGCCGGAAATAATTTTCTTTCGCCGCTTTCAAATATTTTTTGAAAATTTTCAAGCGTCAATCTGTGCCGTCCAACTTCAACAACTGCCGCTACAATATTTCGCGCCATATGGTACAAAAAGCCGCTGGCGTGAATTTTTATCGTTAAAATTTCTTCAGATTCGGGAAAAATTTCAGCCGCGTAAATCGTGCGAATTGGATTCATATTCGTGCAGCTTGTCGCCTTAAACGCCGAAAAATCGAAAGTGCCGACAATCAAATTTAACGCCGCTTGCATTATTTCAACGTCCAAATCAAAACGAATGTGCCACGCAAAATTTTTCATAAATGGATTTAAAATCTTGCCGCGCTGAATTTTATAAATATAAATTTTACTTTTCGCACTGTGCAACGCGCTAAAATCTTTTTCGGCTTCCCACGCGTCAACAACAACTATATCAGGCGGCAGTGCGCCGCTTGCCGCGTAGGGAATTTTTTCAACTGCTATTCTTCCGTCAGTAAAAAAATTTACAACTTGCCCAATGGCATGAACGCCCGCATCTGTCCTGCCGGAGCCAATCATTGAAATTTCTTCGCCGAAAATTTTTGCAAGCCGTTCTTCCAAAATATTTTGTACTGCAACATTCGGCGGATTCTGACGCTGAAAGCCGTTGTAGTTTGTGCCGTCATATGAAATTTTCAGGGCGATATTTCTTTTTCTAAAATTGAATTCCATAACTAAAAAACCACGTTGCCGCGCAAATAAAAATCACTGCGACTACTGCGAAAAAATCTGCGCGAGTGTAAAATAATTTTTTCATATGTGTCCGCCCTTCGCCGCCTCTGTAACAACGCGCCTCCATTGCCATTGCCAAATCATCCGCCCGCCGAAAACTTGACAAGAATAACGGCACTAAAATTGGTACAAAATTTTTCAGCCGCTGTAACAAATTGCCGGATTCAAAATCTGCGCCGCGTGATTTTTGCGCCTTTATAATTTTGTCAGTTTCTTCAATCAGCGTTGGGATAAATCTTAATGCAATAGTCATCATCATTGCCAATTCGTGCGCCGGTACGCCGAATTTTGACAGCGGCGAAAGTAATTTTTCCATTGCGTCAGTTAATTTTATTGGCGAAGTTGTGAACGTCAACAAACTTGATAAAACTATTAGCAAAACTAATCTCAAGCTGATTAGTACGCCGAATTTTATTCCTTCGTCCGTGATTTTTAAAATCCAAAATTCAGCCAAAATTTTTCCGTCGTGGCTGACGAAATGAATTGCCATTGTAAATAAAATTATCCACATCAGCGGCTTGAGCGTTTTTAAAATTGTTACCGGCGGGATTTTTGAAATTGCAACTAAAAATATCGTCGCGCAGGTTAAAAATCCATATGCCGCCGCGCCGTCCGCCACAAAAATTAAAATCATCAGCACGAACAGCAAAATTATTTTCGTGCGCGGGTCTAATCTGTGCAAAAATGAATTGCCGGGAAAAAATTGCCCAAAAGTTATATCTTGTAACATTTTAATCTGAAACTTTGCGGGAATTTTTGGCAAGTCTGCCGCGTGTATTTCTGTCTAAAATCGCTTTTCTCAAACGAATTGAAGACGGCGTAACTTCAACAAGTTCATCGTCGTTAATATATTCAAGTGCCTGTTCCAAACTCATAAAGCGCGGCGGTACAAGTCTAATTGCCTCATCTGACGAAGACGAACGCATATTTGTAACGTGTTTTTGTTTGCAGGGATTTATATCAATATCCATTTCGCGGGAATTTTCGCCGACAATCATACCTTCATAAACTTGCTGATTCGGTTCAATGAACATAATCCCGCGATCTTGCAAATTGTAAATTCCGTAACCTGTAGTAGTGCCTTGTTCAAATGCAACCAAACTGCCGCGACTGCGTCCGGGAATATCGCCTTTGTACGGTTCGTAGCTGTGAAAAACGTGATTCATAATACCGTTACCGCGTGTTGAAGTCAAAAGTTCGGAACGAAAACCAATTAAACCGCGTGCAGGAATTAAGAAATTGATTCTCATATAACCCGCAATTTCAGTCATATCAACCATTTCAGCTTTACGGCGTCCCAAACTTTCCATTGCAGTCCCCATATATTCTTGCGGTACTTCAACGGTTAAATTTTCGATAGGTTCATATTTTTTGCCGTCGATAATTTTATAAACAACTTCCGGCTTGCCAATTTGCATTTCGTAACCTTCACGGCGCATAGTTTCAATCAAAATGGAAAGATGCAATTCGCCGCGTCCGCTAACTTTGAAAACGTCGGCGGAGTCAGTTTCCTCAACGCGCAATGCAACATTAGTTTGAGCCTCTTTGAAAAGTCTGTCACGAATGTGGCGACTTGTTACAAATTGCCCTTCCTTGCCTGCAAACGGACTTGTATTAACGCCAAAAGTCATACTCAAAGTTGGCTCGTCAACACGAATACCCGGCAACGCTTCAGGATTTTCAAAATCTGCAATGGTATCACCGATTGAGCCTTCAGTTAAGCCGGTAATTGCGATAATTTCGCCCATTTGCGCCTCTGCAGTTTCGACGCGGTTTAAACCTTCGTAAGTGTACAATTTGCTGACTTTTGCTTTTTTAATTTCGCCATTGCTCATCAGTGCAACAATTTCGCCGCTTTTAATTTTGCCGCGTTGCACTCTGCCAATAGAAATTTTTCCAACGTAGTCATCAGCCTCAAGTGTCGTGATAACCATTTGCAAAGGTTTATCAAAGTCACCTTCAGGCGCGGGAATTTCTTTAATAATCGTGTCAAGGAGCGGCTTTAAGTCTTTGCCATCGTCGTGAATATTTTTCTTTGCAATACCGGCTTTTGCGGCAGTGTAAACCGTTTCAAAGTCAAGTTGTTCGTCGTCCGCGTCAAGTTCCATAAAAAGTTCCAAAACTTCGTCAGCAACTTCGTCAATTCTTGCATCGGGGCGGTCGATTTTATTTATAACTACGATTGGCTTTAATTTATTTTCTAACGCCTTGCGAAGTACAAATTTTGTTTGGGGCATAACGCCTTCAGCCGAATCAACCAAAAGTAAAACGCCGTCCGCCATACGCAAAACGCGCTCCACTTCGCCGCCAAAGTCTGCGTGACCGGGCGTATCAATCAAATTTATTTTAAAGCCATTGTAAGAAATGGCTGTATTCTTCGACAAAATAGTTATACCGCGTTCACGTTCCAAGTCGCCGCTGTCCATTACGCGCTCCACAACTTGTTCATTATCTCTGAAAATGTGACTTTGTTTTAACATTGCGTCAACAAGTGTAGTTTTGCCGTGATCTACGTGGGCTATTATTGCGACGTTACGAATTTTTTCATTTTTACTCATTCAAAAGTTCCTTTCCAATTCCCAAAAATTAGCGCAAAAATTTTATCAGCTTGCAAAATGATTGTCAATTTTTTATGCAATTAAATTATACTTGAAAAAGTATTTAGGCTGTGAATTTAAATAATTGAAAAGTTTTTTATAATTATAATGTGAAAATTTTTCAGTACAAACATAGACACCGCCGCAAAAATAATGTAAACTGCTATAAAAGGCGGTGATACTATGAGAAAATTTATTTTTGCCGTGATGCTTATTTTGGTTACGTCAATTCAAAATATTGCAGGCGCGGCGAATTTTAATAATATTGATTGGAAGAATGCGCCGCGATTCAACAGCAAGGCGGAATTTTTCAAATATATTAAGGAATGTGAAAAAAATTGCAAAACTGAAATTGCGGTAATTTTTACAAATGGTTTGCTTGTGAACGTGGACGAATTTTTAAAAGTCTCCACAAATTCGCAGTACGTCAACATTACGTGGCTAAATGAAAAGCCTGTTAAAGCTTTGTATGAAACGGGAATTTATCCCGGCGCGAAGGTTGAATACGCTTACCGTACCGGCAATACTTCGATTCTTTCTGCCGATGAAAAAAAACTTTATAACGTTGCCGTTCAAATTGTCAATGAAGCCAAAAAGCAGCCAACGCCTTTGCAGAAGGAACTTTTTTTACACGAAAAAATTACTCAAAAAGTTTCCTACTATACCGCGCAGACTAATTCAAAGGCTCCGCGCCACTGTACGGCGATAGGAGCTTTGATTGACGGCAGGGCGAATTGTCAAGGCTATGTTGATGCTTTTTATATGTTGGGAAGAATGGCGGGATTGAACGTTGGTAAAATGACAGGCGTTGCAAATAACACCCCGCACGCTTGGAATAGCATAACTTTTGGCGATGGCAGGATTTACGCGGTTGACGTGACTTTTGACGACGCGTCTTTTGTTTTATCTGACGGCGAATATAATAATTACATTTACTTTAACGCGCCGCTTGAAATTTTGAAAACTACTCATACTTGGGAAGCGGCTTACAATCCAACTTTGCAACCAAAAATTGACGGCAGATATTTTTACTGCACCAAAGAATTTTTTGAAACCGACGGAAAATATTTTGCATTCAACGCCAGATCAGCTGAAGAGGCTTTAAATTATATCGCTCAAAGAATTTCAAAAAACGGTTATCGCTTTTCGTGGGGAATGGCTCCTTACAATTCAAATTATGCCAATACAAAATTTTCGTTGAATCGTTTGGTTCGGGAAATTTTGCCGAATCAATATAATTTTTATGGACAAGCTAAAATGAGTATTGCGCGGCGTGGAAATTGGATTTTTTACACCGTCGACGCGCAGAGTAACAATTAATTTTTGGAGGTAATTATTTTGAGTGAAACTGAAAAAAACGTCGCGCAGGACGACACTAAATCTATTGTTGAGACTACAACTATTGCGGACGTTTACCGCGCCGATAAACAACTTTCAGGAATTGTGAAAAAAACGCGGCTTATACAAAGTGATTTTTTTTCTGAACAGAGCGGCAATGAAATTTATATCAAGCCGGAAAATATGCAACATACCGGCGCGTTCAAACTTCGTGGCGCGTACAATAAAATTTCGCAACTTACAGACGAAGAAAAATCTAAAGGCGTTATAACTTCGTCTGCAGGAAACCACGCGCAGGGCGTAGCATTTGCCGCGCAGAAATTGGGCGTTAAAGCTGTAATTTGTATGCCTGCTACGACTCCAATTTTGAAAGTTGAGGCTACAAGAGCTTATGGCGCGGAAGTTATTTTGCACGGCGACAGCTTCGACGACGCCTATTTATACAGCCTTGAACTTCAGAAAAAGCACGGCTATATTTATGTTCATCCCTTCAACGACAGGGAAGTTTTACTTGGACAGGGTACAACCGCGCTTGAAATTATTAACGAACTCAAAGACGTTGACGCAATTTTAGTACCTATTGGCGGCGGCGGCTTTGCCAGCGGCGTTGCACTTGCAACAAAAGTTGTTAGCCCGCATGTAAAAGTTATTGGCGTTGAGCCGGAAAATGCCGCGTGTATGAAAGCCGCGCTTGACGCAGGAAAAATTGTAACTTTAAAAAGTGCTGATACTGTGGCGGACGGTTGCGCCGTGAAAACTGCGGGTACTTTAACTTTTGAGTTTTGCAAAAAATATCTGGACGAAATTATTACAGTCAATGAAATGGAAATTATGAGCGCGCTTTTATCTTTGATTGAAAAGCATAAATTGATAGCTGAAGGCGCGGGCGTTTTGAGTTTGGCGGCGTTGAATAAATTGAAGTTCAAAGGCAAAAAAGTTGTGGCGATTGTCAGTGGCGGCAATATTGATATTTCCACGCTGTCAGGTCTGATTGATAAGGCTTTAATCGCACGCGGCAGAATTTTTACTTTCAATGTGCAACTTCCCGATAAACCGGGCGAACTTTTGAACATTGCAAAGATTTTAGCTGATGAAAATGCTAACGTCGTTAAATTGGATCATAACCAAGCACTTGTTACAAACAGTTTCAAAAAAGTTTTACTCGGCGTAACCGTTGAAACACACAACTTGCAACACATTGAAAGAATTGTTAAAGCCCTCAACAAACACGGCTACGAAATTGAAAAAATTGATTTGCTCCGTTAAAAATATTTCCAATTAAAAAAACCGCTTGTAAAATACAGGCGGTTAATTTTTTTGGAAAATTTCACAGCTTTTATTTATCTTCGCTGTAAGTCAAAATATTTTCGTCCTGCGCGAAAGTTTCAGTATTGGTATTTTGAATCTCGGTAACGTCAACTTTTTCTTCGGTTATTGAATCCAATTCAAATTCATCAGTAACAAAATTATCGTCGTACATTAAATCCAAAGTTTTAGAATAAGTTTTAGTACCGCTTGAATCAGTAACAGAAATATTTTGACCTTTGGCTTTTTGAACAGTCAAAGTACCGCTTCCAATTTTGAAAATAACATTATTTCCGCTATAAGAAGTTTTGGAAATTTTGCCGCTTGAAATTTTAATTTTGTCCTGCCCTGCGGTATAGTCAGTGATAACGTCTTTGCCGCCTTCATAAATGAAAACGTCGTTACCGTCGCCGCCGGTTAATGTATCGTTGCCAAGTCCGCCGTACAGTGAATCATTGCCCGCATCGCCAAAAAGTTTATCTGCGCCCGCGTCACCGCTGATTTTATCATTACCTGCGTTGCCATAAATTGTATCATTACCTTTGCCGCCGGTAAGTGTATCTGCGCCGCTGCCGCCGTTCAATGAATCAGCAGTTGCTTTACCGGTAATGCTGACTGCCTTTGTAATGTTTGTACCGTCAACTTTGGTTACATTTTTGCCGTAGTCTTTTGTCAAGTCGATATTTTCAGAAGAGGCAAGCGTCGCCGTAATTATCGACGCGGTATTATTTGTACTTGCTGAAGTGCCATATTTCCAACCGCTTGGCAAAGGAGTTGTTTCAGAATAAACTTTTTTAGTTTCCTTGCCGTCTTTGTCAATGACTGTGATATTTTTATTTTTTGTATTTTGAACAGTGATATTGCCTTTGGAAGTTTTCAAAATAACGTTATTGCCGCTCAATGAAGCTGAACTAATTGAAACGTCTGAAAGTTTAATTTTATCCTGTCCTGCGGAATTATAATCAGTAATTATATCATTGCCGCCTTCGTAAATAAAAATATCGTTGCCTTTGCCGCCGGTTAAAGTATCGTTGCCACTTCCGCCATACAAACTATCATTTCCTGCATCGCCAAAAAGTTTATCGTTATCATTGCCGCCGTAAATTTTATCATTGCCATTTCCGCCGTACAGTGAATCATTGCCTGCATTGCCGGAAATTGTATCAGCACCTTTGCCGCCGTTGATTGAATTTGCCTTTGCGTTGCCGGTAAGACTGATATTCTTTGTAGCCTTTGAACCGTCAACTGTTACTACGCTTGTACCGTAACTTTGAGTTAAATCAATATTTCCAGCGGAGGCTATACTTGCCGTTAAATTTGTTTTCGCTGTGTTGCCATATTTCCAGCCGTTAGGAAATGTAGAAATTGGATCAGGTGTAACAGTAGGATAAATTTGGGTTGTTTCCTTGCCGTCTTTATCAATGGTAGTTATTTTTTTGCCCTTGCCGTTTTGAACAGTGACATTGCCGCTTGCAGTTTTGAAAATAACATTATTACCGCTGATGCTATTATTTGTTATGGCAACGCTGAATTTTATTTTATCCTGTCCTGCGGTATAGTCTGTGATTATATCGTTGCCGTCTTCATAAATGAAAATATCGTTGCCTTTGCCGCCGGTTAATGTATCGTTGCCAATTCCGCCATACAAACTATCATTGCCCGCGTCGCCAAAAAGTTTATCGTTATCATTTCCGCCGTAAATTTTATCATTGCCATTTCCGCCATACAATGAATCATTACCTGCATTACCTGAAATTGTATCAGCACCCGTTCCGCCTTTTATCGAATTTGCTAAAGCGTTGCCGGTAAAACTTCTTGCGGCTGTAATTTTTGAGCCGTCAACTGTTACAACACTTGTACCGTAAGTTTGAGTTAAATCTACATTCGCAGCGGAGGCTACACTTGCAGTTAAATTTGTTTTAGCTGTGTTGCCATATTTCCAGCCGCTCGAAAGTGTTTCAGGCGTAACCAAAGGATAAATTTGAGTTGTTTCCTTGCCGTCTTTATCAATGATAGTAATTTTTTGGTCTTTGCCATTTTGAATAGTGATATTGCCATTGGAAGTTTTTAATATAACATTGGAGCCTGAAATTGAAGAATCTGTAATTGAGCCGCTTGAAAGTTTGATTTTATCTGCGCCTGCGGTGTAGTCTTGAATTAAATCATTGCCACTTGAATAAATGTAAATATCTTTGCCGCCGCCGAGTGAAACTGTATCATTTCCACTACCGCCATAAATGGTATCGTTACCGTTGCCGCCTTTCAAAGAATTAGCCGCCGCAGTGCCAACAATGCTGACAGCTTTAGAAAGTGCCGCCGCGTTTACTTTCGTTGCTCCTGTATAATCTGACAAATCAATTTTACTACCTTTGAAATTTTCAAATACTGTTAAAATTCCGCCACTGATTGAATATTCTGCGCCGCCGCCAAGAGTTTCGCCGCCAAGTCCGCCGCCTGTAGTAATATCAAGATGTTCTTCATATTTTCCGCCAATTATATTTACTTTTTTATTTTTGGTTGAGTTGCATGTGTCATTGTACAAAGTTATTGAGCCGGAGCCGATGATGCTAACTATAACATTATCGCTACTGGTTAAAGTTGTATAACTTGAACTTCCGCCGATTGAAATTGTATCTTTTGAATGGAAATTATAAATTGTGTCGTTGCCGTCTCCATAGGAATATTCATAGTATGTACCGCTTTTTGAAAATCCCTGATATCCTTGAGTTTCTCCAACTGAGCGTTCGTCTCCTATACCGTAAATGATGTCGTTACCTTTTCCCCCTTTTACGGTTCTGTGTGGAGTAAACGGATTATCTCCTGACAGAGAAATTTTATCATCACCGTTTCCGCCGTTTATAGAGGCGGCGTTAAAATCGACAATATTTATTGTATCGTCACCTTCACCGCCATCAATCGTATTTGCGAAATCATCTCCAAAAATACTTCTCAAGTTAGTATATTTTGATACCATAAGGGCATATTCCCATCTGTAAACGTCAGTATCTACAACATTGATAGAATCATTACCCGAACCGCTATAAATTTTTGAGTTGTAATAATTTCCTGTAACAGTATCTGCGCCGTCGCCTGCATAAATTGTAACGTAGTCTACATTATCTGAATAAATAGAATCATTTCCTCCGGTACCACTTATAACGGTATGGTCTTTAGTATTAACATTTTCATCGTAAACTATGTTAAGTCGCTTGCCTCTACTGACTAAATCATAGTTTGCACTTTTCAAAGTAATTTGATTGCTACCTACATTAACAATAACATCATTACCGCTGATTAATGTGGAAAAACTACTTGCAGCAATTTTCAGAGTGTCATCTTCATTAAAACCGGAAATAGAATCGTTGCCGTCTCCCCTTATGTATCGAATCATTACAGCGGCTGTGCCAATGTCAATCTTATCATTTCCTTTGCCGCCAATCAGTGTTGTATTATCTGAACCATAGTATGATTTTATTAAATCATCACCATAGCCGCCGTCGATAAGACCATTTTTGCCACGATTTTCTAATTCATCTGCGCCGTCGCCACCAAATATTGAAACGTTAATTCCTCCACGACTCGTAATAGAATCATTGCCGGAGCCACCTTCAATATTTGCATAATCTCCGTAATTTTCGATATTGTCATTTCCGTCGCCGCCATTGATTGTAGCATTTGCGCCGGAACTATTACTTATGTTATCGCTACCTGCACCGCCGTTAATTGAAATATTTTGTCCAAAATTATTTCTGATATTATCATTTCCGTCATCGCCGCTTACAGTCCAGTTATCGCCACTATAATTGTAAATAGAATCGTTACCCGCGCCGCCTGCGACTGAAACATTATTTGTACCATAATAATTTCCGATTTTAACTGTATCTGCGCCATCGCCACAGTTGATTGTGATATTGCTGTCAGAATCTTTTTTGTAGATAAAATCGTGTCCGTCTTTTGCATAAACAATTTTATCAGAGCCGGTAATTGTAAAATTGTCGTTGCCGCTAGTGAGATTGATAACTTCTGCAAAACGCTGAATATCAAATTTCAAATCTTTCATAAAAATCTACCTCCTAAACTAAAACTACTTCTATAAACCTCTCCAATATATTATACCCCCCCCCATTTGGATTTGTCAAGTTATATTTAAATTTTTCCAATAAAAAAACCGCCCGAAGGCGGCTTTTTGTGTTTTGTTAAAATTTTATTCGTCTTTGCTGACGAGAGTTAATTTTCCTGTACGCGGGTGGAATAAAAGAGCGTGAATTTTAATATCTTTTGGGATCAATGGATCCTCTTTTAAAAGTTTTACAACGTCTTTAACATTTTGTTCAGGGTTTTTGAAACCGTCCGCCCATTCTTTCAATTCTTTTTCAACCATTTTAATAGCGTCAGGCGAAACTCCGCGCTCTAACATTGCCTTTGTTAAACTTTCCGAAGTAGTCGCTTCCATTCCGCAATTATGATGACCGATAACTGCGATTTCTTCAACACCAAGTTCAAAAATTGTAACTAACAAACTTTTAACCGCAGTATCAAAATAACTTGTAACGCAGTTGCCAACGGTTTTAATAATTTTAGCGTCGCCGCGTTTTAAACCGAGTGCCGGTTCTAAGTAGCAAACCAAACGAGTATCTACGCATGTTAAAATCGCCAATTTTTTCTTGGGAAGTTTGCTGTCGTGATGGTCTTCGTGTTCGTAAGCTTTAAATTCTTCCGGCAAATTCGCGCAGAAATTTTCATTGGTTGCCAAAATTTCATCAATCAGAGCCATTAAATTATCCCCTTTATATATCAATTCAGCTTGCGTTTTGGTTTATCAAGCCATTTGTGCCAAATAAATTGCCCAATGATACCGCCTGCAAGTGCGCCCAAAAATACCGCTATATAGTGAGCCATTTTAAATGCTCCTTTCAGTTTAATTCTTACAAATATTTTACAGCAAAAAATAAATTTATTCAACGCCTCTAAAATAATGCCCGCGTGTAAAATTTTCAACTTCTGCACCGCCGAGTTTGTAAGCGTGTACAACCTGCGCGATTTCATCAGTGGTTAAAAATCTGCCGTCAATTCTGATTCTTGCCACGCCGTCAAATTCGTTGCGATTCTCAATCATTGAAAGGACTTTTGAATTTAAAATGTGCATACGGCAAAATTGATCTGTTACGACGGGGAACAAAATATTTTTTCGGTCGCGCAGGAAATAATTATTTTTGCGGCAAACGTGCGGGCAATTATCGACGTTGCCTAAAAAACTGCCAATGGCGCAATAAGCAGAAATCATAAGCTCCGCCCTGCCGTGTACAATACATTCAACCGGCAAGCAAGATTTTTTCGCAAGATTTTTAACCTGCGCGAGCGTCATTTCCGGCGAAAGTGTCACGCCTTCAACGCCTAAACTTTTCAGAAAATTTATCGTTTCAGAATTGAAAACTATCAATGAAAAATCTGTACGAATAGGCGCGGCTGAAATTTTTTTTACAATTTGCAAAGTGCCGACATTGTGAATATAAATTGCGTCGAAATTTGCGGCAGTCAAAATTTTTTCCAAATTTGAAATTTCGGCGTTGCGAACAAGGCGCGGCGTTGCAAGATAAAATTTTTTATTGGCAGAGTGAACAATTTTTTCAGCTTGAGAAATTTCCTGCGCCGTGATGATTCTGTTACAAAAATTTTCGCCGCCGTACAAAATCGAATCTGCGCCGCCGTCAATGGCAATTTTAATTTTTTCTAGCGTGTCAATCTGTACAACAATTTCAGTTTTTTCAGCTTTATAAATTGGAAAAATTTTTTCTTTGCTTGCAACGGCAGGAAATTTTTCAAAATTTTTAAGGCGCAAATTTTCAAGTTGTTCAGTACATTTGCGGCGGACTTCGTTTAATTCGCTAAGCGGCACCATTAAATTTTCTGAAATACGAGTTTTCAACATTATCAATTCAAAAACGGAATTGCCGAGCCGCCCAATTTGTTTAAAAAGCGTGTCGAAAGTCAACGGGCGATTTTTGGCAACTTCAGCAATAAAATTTGTGTCGGCCGTAACTTCGTTTTCGCCGTCAGTCAACATTAAATTAAGCGGCTTGCCAACTTCGGCGGTAACCACTGCGGCAACTGGAATTTTTCCAAAATTTTCATCTGCAAAATATTTCCGCGCCTCTGCAACTAATTCAGCGTCAAAAATTTTAAAGGCGCGGTCGTGAATTTTAACGCCGCGTGTATCTGCAACTTCAACCGTGCAAATATCGCCGTCCATTTCAAATTTTTCAACAGTAAAATTTACGCGCCCGCCAACTTTTACCCAAATTTCAATCTGATCTCCCGCGTTAATTTTTTCAGTCAGCTTGAGAGAAATTTTATTTTTTGTAACGGAATTGACGCGCCCAATTAAAACGCCGCGATTGTTTGGGCGTTTATCGCTGATTAAATTTTTGCCGGGATTTTTTTCAAGATAAGCCGTCGTAAAATCACGGTTGAAAATCTGCGCGATTTTGCGGCGTTCCTCATCAGTAACAGAAAAATTTTCACTGTCAGAATTTTTTAATCTGTCCAGCGCGTCACGATAAATTTTAACAACCGTTGCAACGTATTCAGCGCGTTTCATACGTCCTTCAATTTTTAAAGAATCAACGCCACATTCAATCAAGCGTGGCAAAATTTCCAACGTGTTTAAATCTTTTGGACTTAATAAATATTCGCCCGCAGTTTTCAAAAGTTCGTTGCCTTTATCGTCAACCAAAGTATACGGCAAGCGGCAAGGTTGAGCGCAACGTCCGCGATTGCCACTGCGCCCGCCAATCATACTGCTCATTAAACATTGCCCGGAAAAACAAACGCACAACGCGCCGTGTGCAAAAATTTCAATTTCAACCGACGAATTTTTAGCAATAGTTTCAATTTCAGTTAGAGTTAATTCACGGCTTAAGACGACGCGGCTAAATCCTAAACTTGCCAATTTTTCAACGCCCGCCAAATTGTGAACTGTCATTTGCGTTGAGGCGTGCAAGGGAATTTCCGGCGCAATTCTTTTAATAATTTGAGCCGCGCCTAAATCTTGTACCAATAGCGCGTCAACATTCGCACGACGTAAAAATTTTATGTACTCTGCAAAATTTTCCAATTCGTCATCATTTAAAATGGTATTGGTTGTAACGTGAATTGAGACGCCGTGAAGATGTGCAAATTTTACCGCGTCAATTAAATTTTCGCTGTCAAAATTTTCTGCGTAAGCACGCGCCCCAAAATTACTTCCCGCCAAATAAATTGCGTTTGCTCCCGCGTTTACGGCGGCTTTCAGTGCGTCGAAACTGCCCGCCGGTGCTAAAAGTTCCATTAAAAAATTTTCCTCCCATAAATTAAAAACGCCGTACTTTGACGGCTCTTTAACTTCGTAAATTAGCGTTTAAAAAAATATCCACGAATATATTTTAGATGCAGTACTTTTCTTCTCTTCAAGGGCTTTACCTGTACCAATAGCAACGCAACTTAACGGGTCTTCGGCAATTATGGTCGGTATACCGCCGGTTTCACGCCGAATAACTTCATCAAGTCCATAAAGTAGGGAACCGCCGCCCGTCAAAACAATTCCGCGATCCAAAATATCTGCCGAAAGTTCCGGCGGAGTTTTATCAAGGACGCGGCGAATACAAGAAATTACTTTGTTGATGGATTCATTGACGGCTTTTGCAATTTCTTCAGTCTCAACCGTGATATTTTTCGGCATCCCCATTATCATATCACGCCCGCGTATTTCCATATTTAAATTTCTTGCACCGACATAAGCTGCGCCAATTTTGATTTTAACTTCTTCGGCGGTACGCTCGCCAATTATCAAACGGTGTACACGTTTAATGTAAGTGGAAATATCATTGTCAAAAGTATTGCCCGCAACGCTCAAACTTTCACTTGTAACAATTCCGCCCAAAGAAATAACCGCAACATCGCAAGTACCGCCGCCAATATCGACAACCATATTACCAACAGCTTCTCCTACGGGTAAACCTGCGCCAATAGCCGCCGCCAACGGTTCTTCAATTAAATCAACTCTTTTGGCTCCCGCTTGTTCAGCGGCTACTTGAACTGAACGGCGTTGCACGTCTGTAATTTCAGCCGGAATACAAATCATTACACGCGGGCGAAATATCAAAGCTTTGCCAATGGCTTTATTTAAAAAGTGGCGAATCATTTCTTCAGTCATATCAAAATCTGAAATGACGCCTTCCTTGAGCGGGCGAATTGCAATTATATTTTCCGGTGTACGCCCAATCATTTTTTGCGCTTCTTCACCAATAGCCAAAATTTCGCCGGTATTTTTTTCAACTGCCACAACCGACGGTTCGCGCAGGATTATTCCTTTGCCTTTTACATAAACCAAAGAGTTTGCCGTTCCTAAATCTATTCCGACACTTGCAGACAACTTATCAAACAATAGCAAAACTCCTTTCAAGCCAAGAGAAATTCAAGCGATTTTATCACGGTTTATTTTTCTTTACAAGTGCGGAATTTTTCAATTATACGTCAGATTTTTTAATAGGTTCGCTTAAATCCATATGCCCCGAAAGTGTTTCAATTTCTTTGCCGTCAACAAGGAAACGCACTTGCTGAACTTCCGGAAATTCGGTTAAAGTCTTTACGACGGAATTAACCAAAAGTTCCTCACCTGTTGAACCGCCGGCGAAACTTTTTGTAATATTTTTGTCGAAGTCTACAAACGCCGTGCCGTCCTTAAAGTTTACGCTGTTAATTTTTGTGTTTTTCGGAAAAATAGCAGTTAAATCTTTTTCAGTCGGAGAATTTATCAGCAGATTCAAAACGGCTAAATATTTTTCGGCGTCGTCTTTAATTTCAATGGTGCGCTTGACGGCAACTAAATTAATTCCCGCGTCGTCCGGAAAATAAGCGGTTACTTTAATTTTCTGCTTTTCAGTTTGAGTAGCAGGACTGACAACTTTTGGCGGCTCCGGTTCAATATTTTTTTTAGGCTCCGGTGGAGGCGTCGTCGTTATAGGCAAAGTATTATCAATCTTTGAAGTTTTATTTTCCGGATGTACAAGATTAGATTCAGCTTTTTGCTCGTAATTCTGCGTATTTGGTGTAGGCGGTAATTCTTGACAGCCGCAAACTGCCAACGAAAATGTAACTATTGCCAATATTAAAATTTTTCTATTCAAGTCTTTTCAGACCTCCTTAATTCATAAAAAATCTTTTAACGGCGTTGGCGATTGCTCCCGCCAAAATATTTTGATAGTGATCGTCATCAAGTAAAACTTCTTCATCGGGATTTGTAATAAAACCAAGTTCAATCAAAGACGCGGGACAACTTGCACGCTTAATGACGTAGAAATTAGCCGCTTTAACGCCGCGATTGAATAAGCCGCCGTGTTTTGCAAGTTCTTCATTTAAAAGCATTGCCAAACGTTGTCCGCCGGAATTTGCGCCGTGATAGTAAGTTTCCATTCCGTGAGACGCGGGATTTGTAAAGGCGTTGCAGTGAATCGAAATGAAAATATCTGCTTGCGGCGGAATTTTATTAACGCGGGCTTGAAGTTCTTGAGTATTTGAGGCGTTCGCAGATGCAACATCAATATCTGTGCGCCGCGTCATAATAACTTTCATTCCTTCATCCTTCAAAATTTTTTCGGTTTTCAACGCAACTGCAAGCGTTACAGCTTTTTCGGTTGTGCCATATTGTCCAACTGCGCCGGTATCACTGCCGCCGTGTCCCGGATCGATAACAATAACTTTATCTGCGGCGTTGAAAGTTTCTTCCTCTTCATCTTGAATATCGTAATCCAATTCACTTTTCAAAACGTCTATAATCATTCGCGCAGATTTTTTCTTGGAACGATTAGCAGGCTGAATCGAAATGTTAAAAGCGTCTTCGCTTATTGAATCTTCAAAAGTAATTCTGACAATCGTGCGCCCAACCTCAATTTCTTTTACGGTAAGTCGTCTAATCAATTCGTGATTGTTGATTTTTGTACCGGACGCTTGGCTGATTCTTCCGGGCGTGGTATTTTGCATTGAAACAGAAAGAATATTTCCCATTGTATTTGCAGTAATATCTTCCGGTTTCAAATTGCCATTGTAAGAAATTTCGATTCTCAAAATTTCGTCGTCAAGGTCGTAAGCTTGAATATTTGTAATTTCGGATTTAGATTTTGCCGCCGCTGTACCGAAAATTGCGAGCGTCAATACCATCAGTAGACTTAAACATTTAAAAAATTTTTTAAGCAATATCGTCACTCCAATTCTTTCAAAAGTTGCCTTGCCTCATCAAGAGCCGCGTTAGTTTTATCTTCGTCACGGAAAATTTCAATCGTCAAGCAGTCGCCTTCGGTTGCGTCTTCAGGTAAAAAATTCGCCGGTACATAAAATTTTTTTTCGTCAATTTGTAAAACTGCGTCCGCCTCGTCTTTAATTTCTTTTATCAAAAATTGCCCGTCTTCATTGCAGGAAATTTTTATAGTCAAATAATCGCCGTCGCTTGCATCTTCAGGCAAAAAATCTGTGGATAAAATGACTTCGCCGGAATAATCTTCTTCGCCGTCGTCAATCAGCAAAACTGCTTCCGCCGTGCCGTCTTCAAGGTCTTCGATTCTGTCAAGGTACACGCTTATTTCTTTGAAGATTTTTTCTTTTCCGCTATCCATTGTTCAACCCAATCCTCCTCAACTTCCGGTGTCACTGAAAAATCTTTGCCGTTGCTTACGATTGTAACCGTTCCATTTTTCCACGTCCAAAAAATATTTTCAGTTGGAATACCTTCAGCCAAATAATTTTCCAGCGGTTCAAGGTGCGGATGCCCGTAAGTATTGCCGCCGCGTTTATCGGTAGGTTCACCGGCTGAAATTAAAACGTATGAAGGTTTAACCGTCTGCACAAAATTTTCAGTGGACGCGGTGTAACTTCCGTGATGCCCCGCCTTTAAAATGTTGCAACGAAGATTTTTAGCATCATTGTCCGCCCAAACTTCGCTTTCAACTTTTCTTTCGGCGTCGCCGGTAAACATCATTGAAAATTTTTTGTAAACCAATCTGCCAACAACTGATTCATTATTTGGATCGGTTTTTTCTGCGCCGTCGTTGACAGCTTTAACTAAATCTTTTGTAGGGTACAGCACATTAAAAGTTACTCCGTCGCCGAAGTCCAAAACGTCGCCTGCCGTCAATGAAACGTGTTGAATTTTTTGATTTTTGAGTTCCTTCATATAGTTCAGATAAAGTTTGTTAGTTGAGGCAATGCCATTATCGTAAACTTCTTTGACGGTAAATTTTTTATCTTTGAGGAGTTTTTCAATTCCGCCAATGTGGTCGGCGTGCGGGTGCGTCAAAATAATTTTGTCAAAAGTTGTAACACCCGCCTTGTCCAATTCATTCACTAATTTTGTACGCTCGTCTTGGTCTGAAGTGTCGATTAAAATATTTTGCGTTTTAGTTTGTATTAAAAAGGCGTCGCCTTGTCCAACGTTCAACATTGTAATTTTCAAATTGCCTTTAACTTGCTTTTTAGGTTTTGGCGTAGGTTCAGCAGCTTGATTATTTTCGCCAACTGCCGGAGTTTCCTCAACCTGCGCGACAGTTTCAGTTTTCGGCGAATTAGTTTCAGTTTGTGTATTTTCTACCGGCGCGGGATTAGTACTTTCAGAATTTGTATCACTTCCGCCGCCGCAACCTGTAAATAAAAACGTGAAACACATTAACGCCGTCAGTAAAAATTTTTTCATATTGTCTCCTTTCAAAAATTCAAATAAAAAACATTCAAAATTTCTAAAACCTGAAAATTTAAGGAAACGGCGGTCAAGGATGACCGCCGCGCCGCGCTTATCGCCGTGATGGCGATATGTGCGGCAGTTTTTTCTTTTCTTTGCTAGGCGTTTCTTTTCTTTTTTACAAAAATGAAAAGAAATGCCGTATTAGAAAAAATAAAAATTAAATTCGTTGCTTAAATTTTAGAATCATCACCTAAAATATAATTTTCAATCCCAACTGCCACGCCGTCATCATGAACGCCGGGTACAACGTACTTGCCAAATTTTTTCAATTCGTCCTTAGCATTGCCCATAACAATTCCGGTTCCAACAGTTTGAATCATTTCACCATCATTGCGCCCGTCGCCAAACGCAAATGAATTTTCAACGGGGATATTAAAATGTTCCAGTATCTTCAAAATACCTGTCGCCTTTGAAACTTTGTCGGAATAAATTTCCATCGTTTTATAGTGAAATGGATCTGCCCAGCCGGTAAATCCGGGCGTTGACAGCATTTTTTTATAAATCACATCCAAATTTTCTAAGTCTTGACGCGCCGTCATACATTCCATTTTTGAAATTGAAATTTCGTTAATGTCAAATTCACGAACAAATTTAGAATAATCCACGCCAATTTTTTCGCAGAATTTTTCGCAAGCCGGAGAATTTTTCTTCAAATAAGTTTCAGGGTAACTTTGAAGAATGTATTCGATATTTTCAGCGTCGGCAATTTCGCAAATTTTTTTAACGCCGTCCATATCAAGCAAACTTTCAAAAATAACTTTGCCGTCTACCAATTCCAATGCGCCATTGCTTGTTACAAAGCCGTCAAAGCCAAATTCCAAAATTTCCTTGTACAGGAAAGAAACTGGTCTGCCCGTTGCAATAAAAATTTTATCGCCCGCCGCCTGCAACTTTTTCATCGCTGATTTAACACGCGGCGTTATTTCTGTAATTCCGTTTTCACGATTTAAAATTGTTCCGTCAATGTCAAAAAAAATCGCTTTATCCATTCTTACCTCCATTATTTTTGTACATAATATAAACTTTCACGCAAAACATTACAACCCACACCAAAAAAATTACAATGTAAGCCTTTTCCGGCGTGCCAAAATTTTCGTAGTCCATATTCACAATCCAATAAAATCCGAACGTCAAAATTAAAGCGTCTGTCAAACTGACATATTTTTTAATAAACTCAACCAACTTAACCACCCCCGAAATTTTTTAGATTATATCATTTTATTTTCAGAAATAATATAAAAAATTTCCAAAAAATGCAATAAATCTGCTATAATTGTTAAAATTTTTTTTGGGAGGCTTGAATTTGCAGAATAAAACTAAGGCAACCATGACTTTGGCGGCGTGCGCAACTGTTGCAGCCGGAACTTTTCCTTTTGCCAACAGTGGATTTTTATTTGGCTTGTTGAATCACGGCTTTATAGCGGCAACTATTGGCGGGCTTGCTGATTGGTTCGCAGTTACCGCGCTTTTTCATAAACCGCTTGGAATTTCTTACCGCACTGAAATTTTAAAACGCAACCGCAAGCGAATTACCGACGCCGTTATAGAGTTTGTGGCTGATGATTTATTAAATACCAAAAACATTATGAAAACGTTAGAGGACGAAAACGCCGCCCGCCTTTTGATAGATTTTCTGGAAAATTACAACGGCAGGGTAAAAGTTAAAATTCTTGTTAATGGAATTTTGGCTGAACTTTTTACAGAAATTGACACCGGCAAAATTGCGCGGGAAATTGCGCCGATTATCGAAACTGAAATTAAAAATTTTGACGTTCAAAAAATGATTTCCGCCGCCGTCAAAGTTGTAACTGCTGAAAAAAATTCCAGCAAGATTTTAATTTTTTTACTTGAAACCGGCAGAAAAATTTTAAATTCAAAACTTATGCAGGACGAAATTTATAAAAAAATTGTGGAAATGCGCGAAACTTACGAAGGCGACAGCGCGGGGCGTGCGCTTGTACTTTCTTCAATGAATCTTACCGACGAAAAAATTTTGTCAATTCTTAATGAAAACGTCGAATTAAAAATTTCTTCCACAATCGCCGCGCTAAAAGTTAAAAAATTTGTTCGCAACGAAGATAATCTTGACGCGCAGGAGCTGATAAACTTTTTTGAAACTGCGATAAAATCCGCCATTGAAAGTATCGACGCCGCAAAACTTCAAGCCGAATTTGAAAATATTTTACACACCAAAATTGACGTGGCGGCTTATGTTCAAAACTTCCTCAAATTTGAAGACAGATTTTGGCAGCAGGATGTTGAAAATCTCGTCGATAAAAAAATTGACGAATTTATTAACAATACCGAATTGCAAAACCAATTTGACGCGCTAATAAAAATTATGCTCGAAAAGCTCATTGACGCCAACCACGATCAAATACCCGCGCTCATTCGTGAACGCCTCGACAAACTCGACGACGATAAACTTACTGAATTTGTTGAAAGCCGCGTCGCTGATGATCTGCAAATGATTAGAATTAATGGCTCCGTTTGCGGCGCGTTGGCGGGTATGTTTTTATACATTATTTCGCAGATTATCACGCAGGTTTTAAGTTAGATTTTTATTTTTTTTTATCTTTAAATTTAATTTTTAACTTATATGTACTTTTCTTTTCCAGAGCAAAAAGAAAAGTACCAAAAGAAAGTGCTCTTTACGGCGCGTCAGGGTTTCTAGGGCAAACGTAATTCCAACTTCGATTATCTACCCTAGTCTTCCTTATTCCTAGTCTTCCCCTCTATCTGAAACCTATGACGCGCCCTCCTAACCCCTAACCCCTAACCCCTAACTCCTAAAACCTAATCCCTAATACCTAATCCCTAATACCTATACTTAAAAGGAGTGAAAATTTTGGATAGATGGAACAACGCTGATACAACGCTTTTATGCGCCGCACTTTTATTTTTGGCGGCTGTCGGTTTTAGAATTTTGTACCCCGAATCAGTTGCAACCGAAGGTTTTTTATTTGTTACGGAAGCGGCAATGGTCGGCGGAATTGCTGACTGGTTCGCAGTTACCGCACTTTTCAAAAAGCCGCTCGGTTTTCCATTTCATACAGCGATATTGCCCAATCGTCGCGCAGAATTTGTAAACGCCTCAACAACAATGGTACAGCAAGAGTTTTTTTCACGGCGCACGCTTTTTAAAAAATTAGATCACATAGATTTTTTGCCGCTACTGATACAATTTTTTGAGCGGCAGGAAACGAAACATTTCATTTTGCTGGAAATACTCTCCGCGCTGAAAAAATATTTCTCGTCAATCGACAAATTAGCGCAGTCAAGAATTATTGCAACGAAATTGCGGCGGGAACTTGAAAATATACCAACTGAAAAATTAATCAACGGCGGCGGAACATGGCTTAAAGAATCCGGCAAAGACGTTGAAATTTTTGTAGCCTCAATGAAAACATTTAAAGCTATTGCCGAAAAGCCTAAAACGCGGGATAAAATTCAAGAATTACTTGAAAAATTCGCCGCAGAAAAAACTCAATCTGCAGGCGCGTTTTCAATGTTAATGGCAGGACTTGCTCAAATGCTAAACTTTGTAAACTACGAAGAAGCCGCTGAAATTATGCAGGTACAACTTATAAAATTTTTGGACGAACTTTCAAAGAATTCTCCAATACAGCGCAAAACTTTAGAGGAGTGCAGATTAAAATTTTCTGCACTTGCCGAAACTTCCGAATTTAAAGACTTAATCGAACGCTTGCAAATAGATTTAGCCGGAACTTTGCCGCTTGATGAAACTGTTGAAATTGCAATGACGCGCTTTGAATCTCAAATTTTATCAATCGAACTCAATGAACTTTTACCCGTCGCGCAGGATTCTAAAAATCTTGGCGCAGTTTTAATCGAAACTTTAATTGAACTCTACGACAAATTTTTAGCCAACTTAAAATCAGATACGCCAACAAAAAAAGCCGTAGAAAAATTTCTCGGCGAATTAAAATCCCGCGCCACCTTGTACGCTCAACCGCTCATTGGCAAAGTAGCAAAGTCCGCACTTGAACGAATGACGCCTGAACAATTAAATAGCTTGGTCTACGATAAAGCCGAACAAGACTTTGTTTGGATTCGTATGAACGGTTCAATCGTCGGCTCAATCATTGGCGCAATTATTTTTTTAATTATTAAAACCGTTTCCTAGAATATGTTTAAGAATAAGATTAAGAAATGGGCGCACAGGACGTGCGCCCCGCCGCGCTTGCAATGCAACGAATAGGAGCATTGCTCCGCCGTGATGGCGATATAATCTGCGCCAAAGAAAGAAAAGCTGCATTAAAAAAAATTTTAAAATCAAAATTACGAATTTTGAAACACGTTCTAACTTGTCATAAAAAATTTTTTACCGCCCGCTGAAGTTGGCGGCTTTTTTATTTCGCGTAATGACGCCACTTTTTAAAATCTGAAAATTAACTGTAAAAATATATTTATTCTTCATAATCTGAAAAATTCCTGTAAGTTAAAAAAATCTTTTCAGTTTTCAAGCTATTTTATCAAAATAATCTGAAAGTCAACTGAAAAAAATAATTAAAATTTATTTAAAAAGTGCTTGACAAAGAAAAATTTATGGCGTATACTACGCACGACTTGAAGGTAAGGAACAGGTCGAAGGAAGTAAAGAGGAAACATGGACACTCTGGACAGAGAACCTCCTGAACCGAGCCGGAAAAGTCAAAGGTAAATCTTAGGTTTTTCTAAATTAAATTTTAACGGTTCTATTTTAAGGAGGATGTTCAAAATGAAAAAGTCTTTAGTAGTTGCTTTAACAGGCGCACTCGTAGTTGGTGCTACCGCTACAACATTTGCTGCGGCAAATCCGTTTTCTGATGTTCCTGCAGGTCACTGGGCGTATAACTCAGTAACTAAACTTGCAAGCGAAGGCGTTATTGAAGGTTATGGCGACGGTACTTATCGTGGTAACCGCAACATTACACGTTATGAAATGGCTCAAATGATCGCTCGTGCACTTGCACGCGCTCCGCAATCCAATATGAGCTATGCAAGCCGCGCTGAACTCGATAAACTTGCTGCTGAATTCCGTGATGAACTTGACAGTCTCGGCGTTCGTGTTTCTGAACTTGAAAAACATGCTGACTTTGTTAAATGGGCTGGCAAAATCGAATACACTTACGGTCATTTACGCAACAAAAACAATATCACCGATGAAAAAGATACCTCTATTAGCAACGGCGGCGTATTCCGTCTTGAACCGGTTGCTGAAGTTAATGACCATTGGAGTGCAGTTGCACGTTTCGATGCAGGCTTTGATATTCGCAATGACTCAACCAATGATGTTAAACTCAAGAGAGTTTATGCTGAAGGTAACTACGATAAATTCCAAGTTAGACTCGGTCGTTTTGGTTTCTGCCCTGCAGTTGAAGATGGTATGGTAGTTGATACTGTTGTATCCGGCGGTCAACTTACATTTGGCGATAAATGGAAATTCACCATTACAGCCGGTCGCGTTGGCGCAGATAGTGATGAAGCTCATTACTATGGTGGTGCTTCTGCAAATGCTACAACAACTTATATCAATCAAATAGCTGCTGATGAATTGCACAATTCCGCTTATGGTGCTTTGGCTTCCAATATTTTAACTGCTTCAGGTTTAGATTCAACTGTAGTTGATCAGTATGCTGCAACTAACGGCTTGGCTGGTGTAGCATCCTCATTGGTCTCTACTCCTTATACCAATGGTTATTACGTTAGTGCTTATGATATTTATGGATTCCCAGTTTATGGTGCTCGTTCAACATTGACTGGTGCTGATCAAGCTACATTGGGTAAATATGCAAAAGCTTATGACACCCTTTATAATGCTGGTTTCAATAACGCTTATGTTGCATCAGTACTTGCTGGTAATGATTATAACACGGCTGTAGCACAAGGTATCATTGGTGCTAATACACATGTAGCTACTTACAATGATAGCATTAACGCTTATGCTGCTGATACTAATCCTACTGATATTCTTGGTCTTAACATCAGTTATGATAGCGGTGAAAAAGGTCTTTATGGTCTTGCATCTTACTACTGGGCAAAAGATAAAGACTTCCAAAACTACTTCTACAGCAATAGTGGCGACAACGACAAAGCTAACGTTTGGGCTGTAAACTTGGGCTATCGTTTTGCTGACAACCTCAAACTTTGGGGCGGCTATGCACAAAACACCAAAGCAGACAATGAAAAATCTGCATGGCAAGCTGAAATTCGCTATGGTACATATGGCGACTACGCAGAAAAAGGCGATTGGGCAATTTGGGCTGGTTATGCAAAATTCGGTTACAACGCCGGTATCGCAACTAACCAAACTGATGACGTTCAAACCGGTACCAAAGGCTGGCACATTGGCGCAGCTTATGCACCTTTCAAAAACGTCGGCTTGCTCTTCAGATATTCTGATGGTAAATATATCACCAGCAACGACAAATATCGTAAAGTCTTTGCACGTGCTGAATGGTTCTTCTAAGATTAACCTAAATTCAGAACTCTATAACTTAACTAATACACCGAGAGTCCTCGATTCTGTCGAGGGCTCTTTTGGTTTTATGTTATAATCTGCTAAAGGAGCTGATAAAATGGTAAATTTAGAAAAACGCATGGCAAAAGTTGAAAGTAATCTATAATGTGTTTCCAAATTCGTAGTTTAGACTTTTAAAATTTTTTTAACTTTTTAAATGCAGCTTTTCTTTCTTTGGCGCAAAGAAAGAAGCAACTGCTCGTACTCCTCGCAGTTGCAACCCGCCCAAAAGAAAGAAACAGCCGAATATGATTCAATCCTTGAATCAACATTCGGCGGGCGCACGTCCTGTGCGCCCACTGCTTTCCAATCTTGTTTGATTTACGATATTATTATTGCCATTACAAAATAGAAATATTATGGTATAATACATTTTGAAAGGAGGTGTTAAAAATGGCAGACTTAGAAAGCAGAGTTGACAAACTCGAAACGAAAGGTAGTAGTATTGAAGTTACGGTAGAAAAACTTTCGCAAAAAGTCGATGATTTTATTGCAGAAATGAAAGACTTTAAAACCGAAATGCGCGACCGTGATAACCAACGCGCCGCCGAAATTGCGGAACTTCGGCAACAACATAACGCCGATGTAAAAGAAATAAACAAGAAAATCGATGAAAAAGTTGAAAATATATCCAAAGAAATTCGCGGTATAGCTGTAGCAACAATTTTAGGCGTTGGAGCTATTGTTATAGCGGTTATGGGTTTTTCGTGGGCAATCTTTGCGCCGAGTAATTCCGCGCCGGTACAAATTCAACAACCACCCGCGCCGACCGCGCAAATTCAAACTGTTCCATAAAAAATAAAAATCGTCGAAACTGCTACTGACGATTGAAAATTTCAATATTAAATTAAATTCGTTGCGCCTCATAGAAATATGGGGCTTTTTACGTTACAAATTATATTCTGAACGCCCGCCGCTGTCAATGCAGGAAAAATTTTTATAGCGGCGAATTTTTTTGTAAAGAATTTAAATGGAGCGTGATTTGAAATGTCAGCAAAAGGCGATATGCTTGCCGGGAAATGGTACAATGCAAATTTCGACGCAGAATTACTTAGAGAACGTTCGATTGTCAAAGATTATTGCATGGAATACAACGGCAGCCCGATGATGGATTTGGGACACCGCCGCGATGTCCTGCGCGAAATTCTGCAAAATGTTGAAGTTGAACAGGTTGAAATTTTGCCGCCGTTTTTGGTTGACTACGGCTATAACGTACTTATGGGGCATGGTTGTTTCCTCAATCACGGCGTTTATCTTATGGACTGCGCCAAAATTAAATTCGGCAGAAAATGTTTTGTTGGTCCAAACTGCGGTTTTTATACTGCACTTCATCCGTTGGTTGCTACAGACCGCAACGCCGGATTTGAACAGGCAAAACCTATAACCATTGGCGATAATGTTTGGATTGGCGGCAACGTCGTAGTTTTGCCGGGCGTAACCATTGGCAATAATTCAGTTATTGGCGCGGGCTCGGTTGTTACGAAAGATATTCCGGCGGGCGTTATCGCTTACGGCAACCCTTGCAAGGTTATTCGTGATGTTCCGATTGATCCTAAGGCGGTTCGCAGATAATTTAAATCTAAAATACGGCTTGAAAATTTTTTTAATCGACGCGGTACGAAAATGCGCCGCGCCTGTTTTAGTTTTACAGAAAAATTAAAATCAGAAAGGTTGTTGGGGTTGAAAAGGGAATTGATTCATCTTGAAAACGTGGTTAAAAAATTCGGCGATTTAACCGTTCTTGACGAAATTGATTTGACTATTTACGAAAACGAATTTGTAACACTGTTGGGACCTTCCGGCTGCGGCAAGACAACTTTACTGCGAATTATTGGCGGCTTTGAAAAACCTGACGCAGGCAAAGTTATTTTTGGCGGAAATGATATTACTGACGTGCCGCCGAATCGTCGCCCTGTAAATACCGTGTTTCAAAAATATTCCCTTTTCTCCCATATGAACGTTGAAGAAAATATTGCCTTCGGTTTAAAAATCGCCGGTAAATCTGCAGATTATATCAGCGACAAAATTAAATACGCCTTGAAATTGGTTAATCTTGAAGGCTACGAAAAGCACAATGTTACAAAGTTGAGCGGCGGACAGCAACAACGTATCGCAATAGCCCGCGCCATTGTCAATGAGCCGAAAGTTTTATTACTTGATGAACCTTTGAGCGCGTTGGATTTGAAACTTCGCCGCGCTATGAGAAATGAACTTGTCAGAATTAACCGAGAAACGGGGATAACTTTTATTTTCGTGACGCACGACCAAGAGGAAGCCCTTTCAATGTCAGATACAATAGTTGTAATGAATCAAGGCTACATTCAGCAAGTTGGAACGCCGGAAAATATTTACAACGAGCCGGAAAATGCCTTTGTTGCAGATTTTATCGGCGACAGCAACATTATTGACGGCGTTATGGTACGTGATAAATTGGTTAGAATTTTGGGCAGAGAATACCCCTGCGTTGATGTTGGTTTTCCGCCTGAAAGTCCCGTTGATGTGCAAATTCGCCCGGAAGATATAACTTTGACTGAACCGCAGGAAAACGCTTTAACGGGCTCTGTAAGCCGCGTTGTGTTCTGGGGTATGTCTTATGATATAACTGTGGACGCGGGCGGCTTTTCGTGGCTTGTACAGTCCATACACGGGCGAAAAGTCGGCGAAGTTGTCAGCTTGCAACTTGATCCTCAAAATATTCAAATTATGGCTAAACCTCAATCTGAAGATGAGCAAATTGCAAAGGAAATTTGAAAATAACCTTCAATTAAATCAGAAATTTTGGTGGAGGCGATGTGATTGTTTCATTCAGCAACAGTAAGAAATTTATTTTTGGCTCCGTTCGTGATATGGGCGGGGATTTTTATTTTTGTACCGCTGATATTTATAATTTGGTACGGCGTGACGGACGCGGCGGGCAATTTTTCACTGGAAAATTTGGCAATGATTTTTCAAACAGAATTTTTTCGTTCGCTTGAAATGTCAGTGTTATTGGCGTTCGTCAGTACCGCAGTTTGTTTAATTTTGGCTTACCCGCTGTGCTTAATTTTGGTTGAACGCGCCAAAAGTGCGGGCTTGATAATAACTTTGCTGTTCGTGTTGCCGCTGTGGATGAACACGCTACTTTCAACAATGGCGTGGCAGACGATTTTAGAAAAAAACGGAATTTTAAACCAAATTTTGCGGCTGTTATCGTTGCCGGATTTTACGTTAATAAACACTTCGGCGGCGGTAGTTTTGGGAATGATTTATAATTATCTGCCGTATATGGTCTTGCCGCTGTACGTGGCACTTTCAAAAATTGATAAAAGCGTAATTGAGGCGGCGAAAGATTTAGGCGCGTCAACGTGGCAAACTTTCACAAAAATAATTTTGCCGTTGAGTTTACCGGGCGCAGTTAGCGGCGTTACAATGGTTTTTATACCGGCGTTGACAACTTTTGCGATTAGCGCACTTTTGGGCGGCGGCAAAGTTCTATTGATTGGCAACGTCATTGAGCAGGAATTTACTTTTGAATACGATTGGAATTTGGGCGCGGCGTTATCAATCGTGCTGATGATTTTTATTGTGCTGAATATGATTTTAACTTTTATTTTCGACAAGGAGGAAGTTTAGGAAACAGGAAAGCAGAAAACAGGATACAGATTAAAAATTTCAAAACCCTGTTTCCTGTATCCTGTCAACTGTTTCCTCCAATGAAAGGAGCTAAAAATGTCAAAATTAAAAACCGTATACTTGGCAATAATATTCCTGTTCCTGTACGCGCCAATAGGAGTTTTAATCGCACAGTCATTCAATGAAAGCCGTTATCGCGGACACTGGACAGGATTTTCTTTGAAGTGGTACGAATCACTTTTTGAAAACGAAGAAATTTTAGACGCGCTGTCAAATACAATTTCGATAGGATTTTTTTCAGCGTTAATTGCAACGGTTTTAGCGTTGGTAACTTGTTTAGCCCTGCGCGAAGTCGGGAAAAAATGGCGAGCAATGTTTATGAGCGTGGCGAACATTCCAATTTTAAACGCAGATATTGTAACAGGAATATCGCTGATGCTTTTATTTTTAGGGCTGGGAATGAAACTCGGCTACGGCTCAATTTTATTGGCGCACGTGGTTTTCAATGTGCCGTATGTAATGCTGTGCATAATGCCGCAGTTAATGGCGTTGGATAAATCTTTCTACGAGGCGGCGTTAGATTTGGGCGCGTCGCCGTTCAAGGCGTTTACAAGCGTAGTTTTGCCGGAATTAAGCCCAAGTATTTTTGCAGGATTTTTATTGGCGTTCACAATGTCGGCGGACGATTTTATAATAACGTACTTCACACGCGGCGCGGGCGTCGATACACTGCCGACAGAAATTTATTCGCAACTAAAATTGGGCATACATCCTGAAATGTACGCCCTTTCAACGTTGGTATTTTTTACGGTTTTAATTTTCGTGATACTGTTTGCGATTAACAGAAAAAGATTGGGACAAACTGAATTTTAATCACAGGCAATTTTATGAAAATCTTCGTCAAAATTATTTTTATCGCCTTGATTGAAAAAGTGCAAGCCCCAAATTTTATATTCGTTGCCGTCAGTCAAAATTATTGGATTGGCGGTTTCTTTTAATTGCAACAAAAAAATTTCCTTCCATTCGTCTTTTGGTTCTAAATGTGCGCCTTTCGCCTCAATGAAAATTTGCAACTGCTCCGCTGTACCGTCTTTTTTCTGCAGGAACAAAATATAATCCGGCTCAAAACGTCTGCCCTCTTCAAATGAATAAATTCCGCACTGCCGCTCATTTCGTACAAGAAAAATTTTGCTGTAAACTTTTTCCAGTCTGTAAATATTTTCGCTGAAATATTCAACCAATGCTTTTTCTTCGGAAGTGCCGAAATTGTCAGTGTAGGCGTACCATTCTTTGTCAGTTAAATCAAGTGAAAATTTATTTTGAGATTCGCCGAGTCCGTCTTTGTGCGTCGTCGAATAATTAACCGTTTTATCTTTGAAAATATCGCTTAAGCCGTGCGGAGAAAATTTCGCCGTACCTTCATAGGATTTTTGCGGCTTTTCAATTTTATCTGCAATTTCGCCCAAAACTTTAAAAACAGCCGCGTACAAAATTTTAGCGTCAGGGTTTTCTGCGTAAGTTTTTATGTCAATTTTTATGTTCCCTAAATAATTTTCGCCGAAAATAAAATTTTTTGTAGACTGCAAATTTTGATAAATATTTTTCAGATTGTTAAATTTGTAGGCTGGAAATTTACTCAACGCCTTATTAACAATAGCGTAATTTATCGCCGCAATTTCTTTAAAAGTTTTTGTGACGGCGTAAACATTAGATTTATTTAAATCCTGCGCGACGTCTTCAAGCAATAAATTTTCTGTACCGGCAAAGCCCGCGCTGATTTTATAGGTGTAAGTTTTTTCACGAACGGCGGGCGGCAGTCCTTCAACTTCAGGCGGCGGAACTTCTACACGCTCATTCAGAAAAACTACGCCGCTTTTATAAAAATTCGACTGCTTGAAACTTTCTTTGAGTTTATATTCGCAGGGGATTCTGTCCATTTCCAGTCCAATTTTTCTAAGAGCTTCTTGCAATTCTGAAATGTACCGAGAATCGTTTTGACAGTGATAATACAGCGTTTCGCAAATGTGCATTTCGTTTGATCTGTCAAAATCAAATTTGCGTTGAAATTTCGGTTTTTCGTCATTAAGTTGGAAAGGAAAATATCTTGCGCCGCGTCCAATAAGTTGAGCCTCTGAAATTGTAGTGGCTGAAGTTCGCTTGCCGCCACTTTGCCGCGTTTCATACAAGCGCACAATGTCAAACAAATTCAAAACGTCCCAACCTTCATCAAGTTTCTTGACTTCAAAAATTGCGCGGTAGGGATTATTTTTATCTTCCAGCGAATTTAACAGAATCTGATTTTCTTCAGCGGCTTTGTCGTCATTAACCGAAATACAATGAGCCTCTGAAAAGTCGTTTTGCAATTCGGCGGCTAATACTTCTAAAGTAATTCCCTTACGTGCAAAATATTCAAACGGGCGTTGCATTATTTCAAGCGTACATTTTTTTGACAGTTCGCGCAGTTTTTCGCCGTTCAAATTTTGTACAACGTCCAAAAAATCTGCCATAAATTTTTTGCTGTCTTCGATTTTTGCCGCCTTGAATAAAACCACCGGCTTAACATTCAACCTGTTATCTTGAAAAATTTTTAAGCGGTATTGACTCATAACCAATGCCAATAAAGCCTTATCCATAATCGGAAAATCTGAACGCAGGCTGCAAATTTCTTTAGAGTAGCCGTCATTGTAAAATTTTTTCAAGGGATAATCGAAAATAATTTTATCTTCGTAGTCGGCTTTAATGGCGTCGTTTTGCAAGTCGCAAGTTGCCGTAAATTCCAGCAAAATATTTTCTGCGTTTTGTTTGAAAATATAATCTATGGTCTGTTGCCACGTGTAGGAATTTTCATCGACCTTGCCGCCTTTTTTGGTGTAGGCGTTTAAATGGTGCGCCTCGTCAGAAATTAGGACAATTTTTTTATCTTGAAAATCTTCAATCGACATATCATTTTCACGCGGCGCAAAAATTTTTGTATGCAGTCCTTGAGTTGTGTTGAAACAAATATTTATTGCGTTTTTGTCGGCGGCTTGAAAATTATCTACCACGTTAATTTTGATTCTTTCGCCGTCAATTATTATTTCGTCCGCAAAAAGATATTTCGTAGAAGTCGAATTTAAAAAATTTTCCTGCGTCTTGTCGATTATGTTTGTCAGATTCACGAAGAATAAAAAATTTCTGTAGCCTTGCTTGTAAAGGTAAATTATCAGCCCTGCCATTATTAAAGTCTTGCCGCTACCCGTCGCCATATGAAACAAAACTTGCAAAGGGCGCGGCGATTTTTTACTTTCAAAGTGAGTTATGAAATTTTCAAACGCTGCCACTTGATACGGGCGCAACTCAAATTTTTTGCTCAAATTTTCTACAATATATTTTGGTACTTCCGAAATATAGCCGCCTTCGCGCAGGACTTCCATTTTTTCATACAAAAACATTTGCAAGCCTCCTTGTTGCGTTGACAAAAATTTTTCGCTGAAATAAAATAGGCAACGGTTACCGCCCCAAACTGGTAACGGTGAGGAGGTGATACCAAATGGAATATTTGCTTAACCTGTTGACAGTAGTCGGAGGCAATTTGCTCACCAAAATTATTTGGAGCAAGATAAAGAAATACTTCGACACTGACGAAACGCGGTAACTAAACCTTAGCGTTGAATAGACGCAACCCCCAAGCCTCTCGCGGTAATTTAGAGGTCTTGGGGGGTTTTTCTTGCGCCTGTGACACCTATTGATATTTTGCTTAACCTGATTTTATCTATTTCACGTTGAAATATTAACACGTAACTAAAATTTTTGCAAGTATTTTTAATCGCCGTAAAAACTGCGCGAAAATTTTTTATCAGCCGCACTAATATTAAAATCTTCATCGTCAATATCGCAGTAATTCACATAGAGTAAATTTTTATCCAGCAACTCCATTAAAAAGCGTTGCTGATTTTCAAGCGTCAACTCTTTAAAATCGTCTACAGCCGCGTCAATATCAGCCGGAAAAATCTTGTAGCTGATGTAGCCGCTTTCAACCATTCGCTTATAAATCGCCCAAATTGTTTCAAAAGTTTTTGCCGCTTGTATTTCCTCTACAAAGTTTTGATTCAATTTTTTAAGTTCGCAGTAAACAATAGAAGAATTTGGCGCAATTTTTTTCATAACAATAATATTGCGTTGCAAAGTTTCAGTTTCGATATAATCCATTTGCTCGACAAGTATAAAACGCCTGTTGCCGCCGTCATTTTTGTTAATTTCCATAACTGCTTGCCCGGTTGTACCACTGCCGCCGAAAAAATCAAGTATCAAGGCGTTTTTGTCATTTTTTACAACGGCGTTGAGACATTCCATAACGGTATACAAAGACTTTGGATAAGAAAAGACCGTATCAGGCAAAATATTTTTCAGTAACTGCGTGCCATTAACGCTTGCATCAAATTTTGAATCCGTCCACACTGTTTTATAAGCACCAAAATTTTTGCCAATTTCAATATCGTAGCCGAATTTATTTTTTTTGACTCTCAACAAATCAAGAATACTTTCAACCGACTGCCGAGCATAACGCCATTTTCTTTCTACGCCCTTTGAATCAATCGGGTAAATATAATATTCGTCGTCAACTTTAACAGTCTGCGCCGTTGGATGAAAATTATCAGCTGAAACTTCGCCGAAGCCGACAATTTTTTCATTCTTTACAATGATAGGATAAAAACAATTTTTGGCGTCCGTGCGCAGGGATTCACCGCCCCAATTTCTAAGCGGCGACCAGTCAATTTCATTTTCGTTAAGTGTCCTTTCGCAAATAACATCAACATTTTTTGGCGTAACAAAAATTGCAAATTCGTGAGTGTAAGAAAATTTTGAGCCGATTGTGCCGCGTGGATTGTGAATTACGGTAATGCAGTCAATATCATATTCGGGAAAAATTTCTTCAATCAAAATTTGCAGGCGTGGTTGTTCATTTTTATCAATCGCAACTATTAGCACGCCGGTTTTAGCCAACAATTTTTTTGCCATTTCCAAACGATTTTTCATAAATACAAGCCACGTCGAACGGTTAAAGCTGTTGTTGTAGGCGAAAGTATTTGCATTGCTTTGAGGATTATACGGCGGGTCAATGTAAATGCACTTGATTTTATTTTGAAAACGTTTCAGTAGGCACGCTAACGCCAATAAATTATTTCCCTTCATTATCAAATTGTCAGTGTCAGAAAATTTTTCGGCAGATTGCACGCCGTCAGCAGAAAATTTCTTCGCGCAGGTTAATACTTTCGGCTCAAAAAGTCTGTCAATATCTTCAGCGGCTAAAATTTCATTGTAGAAAATTTCGGAGCGTTTTTGATCGTCTTTAGTTTGCCCGCCCTCAAGTACGCAGTCTTTATACGGAAAAGCTAATTCGACGCTGTCAGCAGTTGAAAGAAATTCTCCGCGCTCATCGACAAGCCCAATTTTATTTTTAAAGCGCGTGTAACTGCCGGGCAAAAATTCACGGTTATTCACCATCCAAGAAAATTCCTGCGCCTTGAAAATTTTTATGCCGTCCACTTCCACAAAAAATTTTTCGGCGTTTTTAGAATCATTCAGCAAAATTTTCAAAAGTTTGGCGTCGTATTTCATAGCGGCTTCAATTGCGACGTTTCTTAAAAATTGCCCGTCGATTGAAAAAAATCTTTCGTCCTGCTTGAGTAAATTCTTCAGATATTCAAAAAAATTCATAGCAATACCTCAATCAGTTTTTGTTAAAATTTTACTGCAAAATATGATATAATTCAAAGAAAAGGTGTTAGGAGAATGATATTGAGAAATTTAATTTTTATAATTATCGTGGCGATTTTAAGCGGCGGTTGCAGTTTTGCCGAAGACGACGCCGAAGAAAATGCAGTCTACGTCTACAACTGGGGCGATTATTTAGACCCTGAAACTATTAAAAAATTTGAAGAAGAAACGGGAATTACGGTAATTTACGACGAATACGACACGAATGAAAGTATGTACCCGCGAATTGCTGAAGGTGCGGTTCATTACGACGTTATTTGCCCGTCAGATTATATGATTCAGAAAATGATTGACAACGATTTAATTCAGCCGCTGGACTTTGAAAAACTTCCCAACGCAAAAAAATATATTGGCGCAGATTTTTTTGAGCAGTCTAAAACTTTCGACCCTGAAAATAAATATTCCGTGCCGTATTGTTGGGGAACGGTCGGGATAATGTACAACAAAAATTTAGTTGAAGAGCCGGTTGACAGTTGGAAAATTTTATGGGACGAAAAATATAAAAACGAAATTTTAATGCAGGATTCATCACGAGACGCGCTAATGATACCGCTGAAATTGTTGGGGCGCAGTTTAAACGAAACAGACAAAGAAATAATTGCAAAGGCGCGGGATATGTTAATAGCGCAAAAACCGTTGGTGCAGGCGTACGTTGTAGACGAGGCGAAAGACAAGTTAATTTCCGGCGAGGCGGCGTTAGGCGTGGTATTTTCCGGCGAAGCTTTAATGATAATGCTTGAAAATGACGAAATGGAGTTTGCCGTTCCGAAGGAAGGTACAAATTTTTGGATTGACAGTTGGGTAATTGCCAAAGACGCCGAAAACGTCGATAACGCGCACAAATTTATAGATTTTATGTGCCGCCCTGAAATTGCCGTGATAAATTTTGACCATTTGGGATATTCCACGCCGAATATTGCAGTACGCGACCTTGAAGAAGATGAAGAATGGAAAAATTCGCCGGTTGCATTTCCAGACCCCGAAATTTATCAAAATCAAGAGACTTACAAATATTTAGGCAACGAAATGGACAGGTTTTATAACCGTCAGTGGATGAGAGTTAAAGTTGAATAATATCTGCAAAAAAATTTCCCGCAATTAACGCGGGATTTTTTAATTTTGATAGTGTGATGATAATTTTAAGTATCTAAAAATATCGCAAATATTTTAATCTTCCTCATAAGTCAGTGCGTCAGGCACTTTAACGGAAAAATACATATCAACTTTTGTTAAATTTTCGTATCCATGCCTACGAAATAAACTAAATATCACTTGATGATTTTTGTAATTAAATAGCCACTCGTCGATATAGCTCACTATCCAAAAATCTATTTCATTTTTTAATTCGGTTTCTTTGTGTTCAATTAAAGTAAGTCCTCTTTTTTGTAAAAGAGCTACATATTGTTCTGCAAAGCTGGTGTTGTATTCAAGCGGAACGTAGGTATAAACGTGATAACCTTTTGTTTTATTCGACCGTTTACCGTCTGTGACACTGTCACCTGCAACACGTTTGAAATTTGGAATGTCCGCCGCCTGTGCCTTTACTATTGGAACAATCAAAAAGACTGCCAACATCAACATTAAAAATTTTTTCATATTAAAAACCGCCTTAAAAAATTTTTATCAGTTAAGTATCTGTATTTCTTAAAAGTTGAATCGTTACCACGTCTGAAACATATTTGCAAATTTCTTTTTTGTGCGTAACTATGATAATAGTTTTGTCGTGAGTTTGGTTAGTCAAGCGCGTTAAAAATAATTTTTCAGTTTCGGCGTCAAGCGCGGAGGTCGGCTCATCCATTAAAATCACTTTGCCGGGACGTAAAAAACTTCTTGCAATGGCTATTCTTTGCGCCTGCCCTTCACTTATACCGAGTCCGCCTTCACCTATTGCCGTGTCCAAGCCGTCAGGAAAATCTTTAAAAACAAAATCAGCCGCCGCCGAATAAAGCGCGTTGTTCATTTCGTCTTCAGTGGCGTCAGTTTTGCCCAAAAGTAAATTGTAACGAATTGTACCGCTGATTAAACTGTTGCCTTGAGGAACGTACACGCAATTACAGCGCGTTTGCGAACTTGCCAAATAATTTTTATCGCCGCCGTAAAAAGTAATACTGCCGTTATTTGGCGTCAAAGTTGCAAGTAACAACCGTAAAAGCGTAGATTTACCCGCGCCTGTTTCGCCCAAAATTGCCGTAATACTGCAAGGCTTGAAGTCGTGATTGAAATTGCGATATATCCAGCGCGAATCTTCCTTGTAGCGAAAATCTACATTTTCAAATTTAATTCCTACAGGTACTGAAAACTTGATAAAATTTGTAGTGTCTTCCTTCGGCAAATTTTCAATTTCCATCAATCTTTCAACAGACGCCATTGAAGTAATAAGCAGCGGGTACTGATGATTAAATTGAATGAACGGAATTTGAATTTGCTCCGCCAGTTGCAGAAAAACTACCAATTCAACATATGTAAAAGTATTGTTTTGTATGCCGTAAATCCCCCAAATAAAAATGACAATGTAGCTGATATTTAACGCGCCGTCAATTAACGACATTGCCAAAACATTTAACTTTGTAATGGCTACAATTTTTTCATAAACTTTATTTTGAAGTGATTTTAACCGCTCCCAAATAAACGCGGTTTTTTCTAAAGTTACAATCAATTCGCGGTGTTGAATATGTTCCTGCATAAATTGATGGGCTTTACTGTCGCAAATTCTTATTTCTCTGGAAATTGGCAATAATTTTTTGGCGTAGGATTGACCAAACATTATATTGACGGACATAATTAAAAGTATCACCAAAGTTAAAGCCGAATCAATCGATGCAAGATAAATGCACGTTGCTACAAGTTGTACAATAGCATAAGTCAATTCGGGAAGAGTTCCTATCAAGCAGTTGGAAACGCTGAAAACATCTGTAGTTATTCGGCTTAGTGAATCGCCGGAATGTATCCTTGCATTGTAAGAAACGCCGCCGTCAAACAATTCTTTGAAAAATTTTAGTGAAAGTTCATTGTTCATTAAGTAGGATTGTTTTTCGCGTAAATAAGTTTTAAATTCTTCGCAAAATATGCTAAATATTTTTATTGCCGCCAATGAAACTGCCAACAGTAGGAATGAAAAATTTTTGCCATTTTCGACGCCTTCCATAAAAATTTTTGTAACTTCTACAAAAAGCAATGAAAATGTTACCGCTAAAATATTCAGCACTAAAATTATCAGGATAGTTTTCTTTAGCGTTCCTGCGTGATTGTACAGCCACGCAAAATATTTTTTATTTATATTCTGATATACCATTTACAAGTCCCAAATCCTTTGCTTTTTGTGCAGTCAACAAACAACCTTTTCGCATTAGGCGTTTCCAGTAAGATTTATTTTTGTTGCTTGCACTTTCCAGAATCGACGCTATTTTATCAGTATTGGCGGACATTTCTTTTACTTCGCGCAGTAAGTCGGCGGCGGTAAAATCGCCGTTCAAATTTTTTGTAATGGAATGAACATAAAACGACGAACAAGGCAAACTTATTCGCTCCGTACCTGCGGCAAAAATGATAATCGCCGCAGAATTGACGCAGGAAATATTCACCGTCTTTATTGTACAATCCAACAGTTTCAAAAAATTAAAAAACTCCACTGCAATATCAACGTTGCCGCCGGGCGAAGAAATATAAATTGTCAGCGAATTACTTTCAGGATTTTTTTCAATCAGATTTTTAATTTCAGTTATAAAGGCATGTACATTTTCTTCATTTACACTGCCTGTAAAACTAATATCTAAATTTTTCATTTCAAAATTCTTTCTGTTAAATCGAAAAAACGGTACGGCTACCTGTGAGGCTACCGCACCGTTTACAAGTTAATCATTGCAGGTCGAAAAAAAATCGCCACGATGTTGTGTACAGCTCGTTAAAGATTCTACTATCGTTTTGTGGAGCCGCAGTTGCCACTACAACCACCTTTGCAACCTCCAGAGCACGAACCCTTACAACCTCCCATACAACCGCCGTAACAATTACAATTAATGTTTGAAGAATCATGCTTAGCTATTGCGCCATTTTCTTTGCTGTATTCAGCTAATTTGCGTTCCAATGCTTTAAGCGCATCTAAATTCATTTTCATTTTTTTTCGCCTCCTTTCAATTTTATATTAGAAACTTATTGATACTTTTGTTTAAAATGCTGAAGTGCTTCCAATAAAAAAATCTATCAAACTGTATAAGGACTTAGGCTTTTTTCTATATCCAAATTCTTCAAAATTTTGTAAGCTTGAAGTGCCATTTTGCCATGTTGTGCATCTTTTTCGTCGAGTTTGTCCATTTTAGAAATAAGCTCAACTTGAAATTCGCAAGCCGTCAATGCCTCTGCTAAAACCATTGGACACCAACGCTTATCTCTTGTTGCAAGATTGCCACGATATTTATAATTAAAACCTGCACATGTTGAACAAAAGCGACGCAATACACAAGTTTTGCAATATTCATCAGCCGTAGACTTTGGAGAATCCCAATCAACTGAATCCGCCAATATTGCTCTATCTCCCAAAACGACAGGTGTAAACATATGACAGCCATATTTTTTACTGTCAATATCATATGTTGCCATATATTTTCCCGTGCCACACCACTTTTTTTGAATTTTTTCTGTATCTGAAGAATCAAAAACACTTAAATATCTTGATAATCTGTTAAGCGGAGTAAGTGAAGTGTTTTTTAAATAAGCGTCTTTTAATATGCACAGTTGCTCACGGTACAATTTTGCATCTTCTACTGTCCAATCCACACCTTCAGCTAAAGCTGCCTCAACTTTATAACCTTTTGATTGTATGTCTAAAACGCCTTCCGCCAAATTTGGTAGTGTTTCTTTTGAAATTGTCATATGAAAAGGCTGAAATTCCCACACTTCATGAAAAAATTCTAGGTCTAAATTGTATTTGTCGGTACCTCTGTTAGTGGACTGCATTTTAATATTTCCGTCGTAACTTGCACATGCAACCAAATGATCTTTATGTTCACGCAACCAATTTTTTATTTCATCAGTAAGTAATGTGCCATTCGTTGTTGCAAAGCAAACGTACGGAATATCAATAACGCCGCCTTCAAGCCATTCAACAATTTCTTTAATCAGAGGAAAATTCATGAACGGTTCGCCGCCCATAAAATCTATCTGCAATTCGTCGAAGTCTTTACTTTCTTTTACAAATTGAGCTTCCTTCAAAATAATTTCTTTAGCCAAATTTATATCCATATAGGCGTTTTTCTTGTGAGATTCATAGCAGTAACTGCAATTAAGGTTACAGGCGTGAGTAACCATCAGCATACAAGTACGCCTGCGAGTTGAGCCTTCGTAGCCCCAATCCATTTAACTTTCGCCTCCTCAATTCGTGGTTTATAAAGCACACTTTAAAACCAACGAACATTAAAAATTGATTAAGAATTATTAAAAAACGCTTAAATCGCTTGCCATTCTTAAAAATTTGTATTATACTGCGCTCAAATAAAATTAGTATTCTGAAAATTAAAGTGTGGTTTTTTAACCAGAAAAAAAGACGCCGTAGCGTCGATATAGAGTTGAAGTAATTCGGCTTAATCAGCCGGATTATTTTTTTGCGAAAATTTTTTTACCCAATTTAAAAAAGTATTGTGCGTAGTACCGAGCATTTTACCGGCAGTTCGCGCAGAAATTTTACCCTCTTGCCACAGCTGATAAACTTCAGAAAAATTTTTGGGAATTTGTTTTGCAGGACGCCCAAATTTTACGCCGCGTTTTATCGCCGCAGAAATTCCCTCTGATTGGCGTTGCCGATTCATTTCACGTTCAACCTGCGCGAAGTAAGACAGCAAATTTAATGCAATGTCAGTTATCAAACTGCCGAGTAAATCTTTGTGTTGGCGCGTGTCCAAAAGCGGCATATCAAGCACAACAATATCAGCGCGTTTTATTTTCGTGATAATTCGCCACTGTTCGATAATTTCAGCGTAATTTCTGCCGAGTCTGTCAATACTTTGCACAATCAAAATATCATTCGGCTTTAAACTTTTCAGCAACCTTTTATAGGCGGGGCGTTCAAAATTTTTACCGCTTTTCTTGTCGATAAAAATATTTTTTTCGCAGACGCCGAAATTTTTTAGGGCGATAATTTGTTTGGAAATGTTTTGCTCCTTTGAAGAAACGCGGGCGTAGCCATAAATTTTACTCACTATAAAAACTCCAATCTTGATTAAACTAACATAAAAAATTTTCAAAAAATTTTAAATTAGTATTGCAAGTTTGAAATGAAATGTGCTAAAATAGCCGCGTAGGTTAGGAGCGAAAAGCTCTAAGAAATTCGGTAAATTTTTAGGAGGAATGTGAAATGCCTTTAATTAAAACAACTGCGATGTTCAAAAAAGCTTATGACGGACAATTTGCTATTGGCGCGTTCAACGTCAACAACATGGAAATTGTACAAGGTATTACAAGCGCGGCGGCTGAACTCAATTCGCCGGTTATTCTTCAATGCTCCGCAGGCGCAAGAAAATATGCTAACTCCCGCTATTTGGTACACCTTGTAAAAGCAGCTCTCGAAGTCAGCGATATTCCGATTGCATTGCATTTGGATCACGGTCCCGACTACGCAACTTGCAAATCTTGTATCGACGACGGCTTTACTTCCGTTATGTTTGACGGTTCCCACTACTCCTTCCAAGAAAACATTGAAAAAACTAAAGAAGTTGTAGAATATGCACACGCTCATAACGTTGTTGTAGAGGCTGAACTTGGACAACTCGCAGGCGTCGAAGATGATGTCAACGTTTCCGCTGAAAATGCACATTACACAAAACCTGAAGAAGTTGAAGAATTTGTAAGCAAGACAGGTTGCGACTCTTTGGCTATTGCTATTGGTACAAGTCACGGCGCATTCAAATTTAAACCTGAACAATGCACACGTAACCCTGAAACAGGCGTTCTTGAACCGCCTTCCCTTCGTTTCGACGTTCTTGCTGAAATTGAAAAGAAAATCCCGGGCTTCCCGATTGTTCTTCACGGCGCATCTTCAGTTATTCCAAAATATGTAAAAATTATCAACGAAAACGGCGGCAAACTCGATGACGCTATTGGTATTCCTGAAGACCAACTCCGCAAAGCGGCTAAATCTGCAGTCTGCAAGATTAACATTGACTCCGACCTCCGCCTTGCTATGACAGCCGGTATTCGTGAACACTTTATGGCTCATCCGGAACATTTTGATCCTCGTCAATACATTGCTCCGGGTCGTGACTACATCAAAGAATTGGTTATGCACAAAATTAAAACCGTTCTCGGTTCTGAAAACAGTGCTGCGGGTATTATGGAACTCGTCAACCAATACTAATTTGAAATTTAGCCCTACAAAGGGTACAAATAAAAATCCTCGTCAAACGCGGCGGGGATTTTTTGGTTGCGGGAAATTATTTTTATGATAAAATCATTTTGGAGGTGATTTGATGGGAAGTACTATTCTTAAGCGCGGAATGAAACTTACAGAAGAAGAAATTGCGGAACTTTGTGCCAATGCGCCAAGCGACGACGAAATAGATTTTAGCGACATTCCGCCAACTACAGACGAGGAATTTAAAAGAATGTTTAGGGCAAATCCAAAAACGCCTGAACAGTGGGAACAATTTCATAAATATTGCCCGCTGAAACATCAAGAACGCTTGAAAAAAATGCGCGAAGCGTTGGGACAAACTATTTCTGAACCGCCTGAACATTTAAAAAATCTCGTAATTTGGTAAAAAATTTCCGGTTGAATTGGCTGGAGTTTTTTTATTGCAGGAAAAAATTTTTGATTGTTGAAAATAATTTCTGGAGTGATGAATTTGAATGTAGATTATGAACTTGGCGAATATAAATTTGAATGGGATTCTGAAAAAGCAAAAATTAACTTGAAAAAACACAAGGTGGCTTTTGAAGAAGCAGCACGAATTTTTCTTGATGATTATAGAATTGATGATTATGATGAATTGCACAGCGATGACGAAGAAAGAGTTAAAACTGTTGGATTTGTGAGAAATGTTTTAGCCGTGATTTACACAGAACGCGGCGAAAAAAACAGAATTATTTCAGCACGTCGTGCAAATAAAAGAGAGGAGACTACATATTATGCCCAATTCTACGACTAAAGAAATACCTCCGCTCACTAAGGAGCAAATTAGAAGACTTTACGAACTTTCCAAAATGACTGATGATGAAATTGATTACAGCGATATTCCGCCACTTACTGACGAAGAACTTGCAAGAATGAAACCTTCTCGACTTCGCAAGAAAAATCTAAAAGTTGCAAGTTGAAGAAAAGACGCGGCTAAAGTAAAATTTAGCAACGTCTTTTTTAATTGGAGTGATTTTATGGGCTGGACTAAGCAACAGCAAAACGCCATTGAAAACCGAAATAATAATTTACTTGTAGCCGCCGCCGCCGGTAGCGGCAAAACTGCGGTACTCGTTGAAAGAATCATTCAGCTTGTTACCGAAGAAAATTTTGACGTGGATAAAATGTTAATCGTAACTTTCACGAACGCCGCCGCCGCTGAAATGAAAAATCGTATCCACAAAAAAATCAATGAAAAAATTTCAACAGTGGCAGATACTGAACTGATTGAAAAGTTGGAACGTCAAAATATTTTAATAAGTGGCGCGTCAATTATGACTATTCACGCTTTTTGCTTGTCAGTTTTACGCCGCCATTTCGCAAAAATAAATCTTGATCCGCGTTTTCGTGAGGCGGACGAACACGAACTGAAAATTTTGAAACAGGAAGTTATCGAAGATTTATTTGAAAAAAAGTACGCCGAAAACAACGCCGCCTTTATAAAATTTACAGATGAATTTGGCGGCAACGTGCAAGGCGATTCAGAATTACACGAACTAATTATAAAACTGCATGAATTTTCACAGAGTCGCCCGTATCCTCAAAAGTGGCTTAAATCTTTGGTTGAAGTTTATGAAAATCCTGCAACTTTCAAACTTGAGGACGGTACAAATTGGCTTGATGCCGTTAAAAATTTTGCAATGACTCAAGCCAAATTAACTATAAATTATTCTCGCGCAGATTGTCAAAAAGCTAAAAAAATTGTTGATGAAATTTTGCAGACTAAAAAAATCGCCGTTGCATTACAGAATTTTGAAGACGACAATAAAATTTTATGGCGACTTGAAAAGGCGGCTGATAATTGGGACAAATTTTTTGAAATTCTGCAGGAAGTTAAATTTTCGACTTTCAGCGGCGGCAGAAAACTTCCACCTGATGTTGAGGCGCAGAAAAATTATATTAAAACTATTCGTGACGGCTACAAAGATAAAATCTTAAACCTGCGCGAAAAAATTGTTACTGCTCCAACTGCTGAAATTATTTCTGAAATGCAGAATTTGGCTGACTCCGTGCGCCAACTTGTACAAGTTACCATTGACTTTGATAACGCCTTCGCCGCCGCCAAACGCGACAAAAATATTATTGATTTCGGCGATATGGAACATTTGGCACTGAAAATTTTGAATGAAAATCCCGCCGCCGCCGAATCCTACCAAAACAAATTTAAAATCGTGATGGTTGACGAATACCAAGACACCAACGGCGTACAAGAGGAAATTATCAGCAAAATTGTCAGCCCGCAGAATTTTTTTGCAGTTGGCGACGTGAAACAGTCAATTTACAGATTCAGGAACGCCGACCCTACAATTTTTTTGGACAAGTACAAAAATTATCCAACTGCCGAAAATTGCGAACGTATCGACCTTTCAACAAATTTTCGCTCCCGCAGTCAAATTCTCGACGCCGTTAATTTTGTTTTTGAAAATCTGATGACTGAAGAAAAAGCCGAAATTAACTACGACGAAGACGCACGCCTAAATTTGGGCGCAAATTTCGCTGCCGGTAAAAATATTTTCGACGAAAAAGCCGCGCTGTCAATTATCAATCTGAATAAAAATATTTCTACTGATGAAGACGACGACGCGCCGGAATTTGACAAATTAGAAATTGAAATTCAGCTTATAGCAGACAAAATTAACTCAATGCGTCGCGCAGGTTTTCAAGTTTGGGACAAAGATTTAAACGCCTACCGCCCGCTTGAATTTAGCGACGTTGTAATTTTGTTTCGTTCGATTGACAGAGCCGCCGCCCAAATTGTCGAAGTCCTGCAAAAAAATTCCATTCCCGCCTACGCCGCAGACAAAGACGGCTATTTTAAAGCTACTGAAATTCAAACGATTTTAAGTCTGTTGAAAATTTTGGACAACGCACGGCAGGATATACCTTTGGCAACGGTTTTAATCAGTCCCATTGGCGGTTTTTCGACTGAAGACTTGGCGAAACTTCGTATTAGCGATAGAAATTCTGAACTGTTCGATTTAATTTGTACTGATATAAAATTTTTGCCGTTTTTGCAGAAAATCAATCGTTGGAGAGAAATTGCGCGACAAGTCAGCGTTCCCGAACTTTTAAATATTATTTACCGTGAAAGCGGCTACTATGACCACTGCGCGAAGTTTGGCAGAATTGCACAGGCAAATTTGAGAATGTTAATCGACCGCGCCGCCGCCTACGAAAAAACCGCCTTCAGAGGTTTAAGCCGTTTCATTCAGTTTATCAAGCGAATTAAGGAACTCGGCAACGATTTAGCCGCCGCCCGCACTTTAAGCGAATCTGAAAACGTCGTGCGCGTTATGACAATTCATAAAAGTAAAGGCTTGGAATTTCCAGTTGTATTTGTTGCAGGATTGGGCAAAAAATTTAATCTGCAAGACCTGCGCGAAAATGTCATTGCTCACAGAAATTTTGGTATTGGAATTTACAACACGATTGGAAATGTTAAAGTTTCGACTTTCGCAAGAAAAATTATCGCCGAAAAAGTCAAGGCTGAAACTTTGGCTGAAGAATTGAGAATTTTATATGTTGCAATGACACGTTCCAAAGAAAAACTTTTTTTGAGCGGCACTGTCAACGACGAAAAATCTTTGAATAAAACTTCAGATAAAATTAATTGCCCGCTGGATTGGCTTTTATCGTTGGAAAATCTTGACAGCGTTTTTGATTTTGAAATTTTGGATGCAAGCGAAATTCAAATTGCCGAAAAAGATATTGTTGAAACTGCCAAAGAAAAAATCGATATAAAAATTGAGAAAGTACCTCCACTTGAAAATATTCCTGCGAAATTGTCTGTTACCGAAATTAAACGCCGCGTTAATAATGATATAGAATTTGACAATTCCACGCCTAAAAATTATACTTTTCAACGCCCAGATTTTCTTCAGGAAAAAAATATTTCCGGCGCAGAATTTGGGACGATTATGCACAGTGTTATGCAACATTTGGATTTTACCGGCGATTTAACGAGCGCAGGTATTTTGAAACAGATTGATAAACTTGTAAAAGCTCAAATTATCAATCCCGAACATCAGAAAATTGTTTCGCGCAGGGCTGAAAGTATTGCCAATTTTTTTAGTAGCGAAATTGGGCAAAAAGTTACCCACGCGCAGGAAGTTTATCGAGAATTGCCTTTCAGTTTTTTTGTTGACGCTAAAAGTACAAAAATTTTTGACAGTAACGAAAAAATTTTGGTGCAAGGTATTATCGATTTAATTTTTAAATTTAACGGGAGGTGGTATCTCGTCGATTACAAAACTGACAGAAATAACAGCGATGAACATTTTCAAAAAGAATATCACGAACAAATTAAATATTACGTTAAAGCTGTTGAAACTGTTACAAAAATAAAAATCGACGAACAATATTTGTATTTGCTAGGCGCAGGCAGATTCATTAAAGTTAGTATTAATTTTTAGAGAGGTGTTTGTTTTATGGAAACTTTAATTTTTGATTTGCAACTTTTTGACGGCGAAGAAGGCGGCGAAGGTGGCGGCGGTACTCCTCCTGAAGGTGGCGGCGGCGAAGGCGGTACACCTCCTGAAGGCGGCGGTGGCGAAGGCGGTACACCTCCTGAAGGTGGCGGCGGCGAAGGCGGCGGCGGTTCTTCAAGTTCAGTTTCTTGGAACGGCGCAACTGTGTATACTTCAGCTACAGTTACAAGCGCACAAACTTATACTTCATCAAATGCAGATGAAAACGCGGTTTTAATTTCTACAACTTCAAATGTACAAGTAACTTTGAACAATGCAACCGTTACGAAAACCGGCGGCGAATCTGCAGGCGATAATTATTCTTTTTATGGAATAAATTCAGCCGTTATGTGTATGGGCGGCGGTACAACTTCGATTGTTGGCGGCACTGTCTCAACTTCGGCGGCGGGCGCAAACGGTATTTTCTCATACGGCGCAAATAACGGCACTACCAACGCAACCGGCGACGGTACAACCGTTTATATCAAAGACGTTGAAATTACAACGACGGCGCAAGGTAGCGGCGGTATTATGACGACTTACGGCGGCACAACCTACGCTTCAGATTTGACAATTACAACAAGCGGCGGCTCGTCTGCTCCAATTCGTACTGATAGAGGCGGCGGCTGGGTTTATGTCAACGGCGGAACTTACACTTCAAGCGGCTTAGGTTCTCCTGCAATTTATTCAACTGCTGCCGTAAATGTTAGCGATGCAACTTTAACTTCAACTCAATCTGAAGGCGTCTGCATTGAGGGCGCAGGCTCAATCAATTTAACTGATTGTGATTTAACTGCAAATAACACCGCAACCAACGGCAACGCCACTTTTTATGATTCAATTATGATTTATCAAAGTCAAAGTGGCGACGCCTCCGACGGTACAAGCGTTTTCACAATGACCGGCGGCAGTCTTACAAGTAAAAATGGGCACGTCTTCCACGTCACAAATACAACCGCCACTATCAATCTTAACGGCGTTACAATCAACAATTCTGACAGCGAAGGAATTTTACTTTCAGTTTGTGATGACGGCTGGACTGGAGCAGATAATATCGCCACGCTTAACGCTACAGATCAAACTTTAACAGGTACAATTTTAGTTGGCGACGATTCAACTTTAAATCTGAATTTAAGCGGCTCTTCAACTTTCACGGGAACTATCAGCGGCGATATTTCCAACGCGGCGGGTACTTCTGTTTCAAATTCCATTGGTACAGTTAATGTTACACTTGCTGATAATGCAAAATGGTATTTGACTGAAGACACTTACATTACCAATTTTGACGGCAACGCGGCTAACGTCATTTCAAACGGTTTTACACTTTATGAAGGCGGCGTTGAAGTTTCGGGAATTACTTCAGATGACGGTATTATTACAAATTCTAACGATAATACTTTGATTAGCGGCACTGAATACGCTGACACGATTAACAACAGCGGCGATAACGTTTCAATCAGCGCGGGCGCGGGCGATGATTCTATTATAAGTTCCGGCGAAAGTGTTTATATCGAAGGCGGCGAAGGTAACGATACTATTGGAAATGGCGGACGTTACGGCACGATTGACGCGGGCGACGGTGACGATAATATAATTAGCACTCGTCAAAGCTCGTCAATCAGCGGCGGCGCAGGTAATGATACTATTACAGCGATAGGCGCAAACGTTACAATAGATGGCGGCGCAGGCGACGATTCTATTTCAGCCACAGGTGATAATGTTACAATCGTTACAGGCTCAGGCAATGATTCTATTTCCGGCGTAAATTCTACAACAAATATTGTTGCCGAAAATACGCAATCAAGCCTTGACGGCGATAACGTTATTTTAACAACTGCAGACGGTACTGTAACGCTTATTGATGCCAAAAATCAAGCTTTCTACCTTAACGGCGAAGAAACTGTATTTAGCGGCGACGGCGAAGGTATTAACAAGGAAAATAGCGTTTCTGATACCGTAGTTACCGGCACTGATTATAATGATAGTATCAAAAATACGGCAAAAAATGTAACGATAAATACAAGCGCGGGCGATGATTCAATTTACAATTCCAGTGCAAATGTTTCAATCGACGCGGGTGCAGGCGCAGATACTATTACAAATCTTGGAGCCAATGTTTCAATCAATGCGGGCGATGGTGACGATTCAATTTCAAATTATGCGCAGAACGTTACAATCGTTACAGGCGCGGGCAATGATTCTATTTCCCGTATATATTCAACTACAAACATTGTTGCAGCAGTTTCTGAATCAAGCATTGACGGCAATAACGTTATTCTTACAACTGCAGACGGTTCAGTTACAATCGTTGACGGCAAGGATCAAACTTTCTTGTTAAACGGTGAAGAAACTGTTTTCAGCGGCGAAACTGAAACTACCAATACACTTGCTACTTATCTTGCAGATTTTATGTTGCATAAAACTGAAGCCGGTTATCCTGCAATGGCGGCTGTTGCTTTTCATCCTGACGAAGAAAATCCAGCCGCGCCGACAAATTATTATTCCAGTGAAACTTGGACTGCAACTTCAACAGATGATTTAACACTTTCAGCAGTTCATTATTCGCCGGAAAATCCAACGGGCAAATGGGTTATTCTTGTTCACGGCTATGGTAAAACCGGCGCGGCTATGAATGATTTTGCCGCTCCTTACCTCGCGCAGGGCTTAGACGTTTTAATAATTGACCAACGCGCCGCCGGAAATTCTGAAGGCGAATGGTTGACAATGGGCGTTGCTGAAAGTGTTGATATTGCAGTTTGGACTCAAGAAATTGCCAAAACAAATGCTAATGCTCAAATTACTTTGCACGGCGTTTCAATGGGCGCGGCTACCGTTATGTTGGCGGCGGCTCTTTCTCAAATTACAAATGTTACTGCAATGATCGAAGACTGCGGCTACGGCAATGTTGCAAAGGTTTTAACTGATTTGCTGACGGCTTACGGTAGTGAATTCGGCATTACCGGCAATATTGAAGAATTGGCTGAAGAAATATTTAAAGCGGGAGAAACTTTGACAGGTTACGACGTTTCGCAAGCCGCGCCTGAAAGTGTTATCGCGCAGGTTACAGTTCCTTCGCTTTTCATTCACGGCAACGCCGATACAGCAATTCCCGTTACCAACGCGCAAGCTTTGTACAATGCAAGCGGCGCAAGTGATAAAACTTTATTGACAATCGAAGGCGCAGGACACGCAATGAGCGCAGTTGTTGATTCTGCAACTTATCTTAGTGCCGCCATGACTTTGATTAATAATTCAACTGAAGAAATTGGCGCGTCAATTAATTCAACTGTCGATAATAAAAATGTTCGCGGCACAATTTATGACGATAATATTAAAATTTTCGGCTACAATGACACAATCGACGCGGGCGCAGGTGCAGACAAAATTTCCGTGACAGGCGAAAATATTTCAATCGACGCGGGCGAAGGTAATAACACTGTCGAAATTTACAGCAGTTTTTATGACACGATTATTTCAGGTAGCGGCGACGATTCTATTTCCGTCGGCAAAGGCGATCACTTAAGCATTTCAAGCGGCGAAGGTAAAGATTCAATTATTGGTACAGCGTTTGGAATTGAAGATGATGACTGGAGCTTTGGCGGCTACGCTACAGTTGACGCGGGCGCGGGTAATGATTATATTGCGCCTTTCTATTCTGATAATTCTTCAATCAACGCGGGCGACGGCGACGACACAATTATTAACAACGGCGCAAATACTACGATTGACGCGGGCGCAGGTAATGATTATATCGAAATTACAAACAACGCTACAGATAAATTTGAAACCGCTATTATAAATGCAGGCGACGGCGCAGATACAATTTCAATTAGCGGCGAAAATACTACGATTGACGGCGGCGCGGGTAATGATTCTATTACTGCGATTGAGGCTGATAAAATTTCAATCAACGCGGGCGACGGCGATAACTACGTTTTCAACGCCTTTGCTTATTACGACGAAGACGGCAATTTTGTTTCAAAATATACCTTCGACGAAAACGGAAATTTGGTTTCGAGAACCAATAAAAATTCCAAACAATCTACAGCCGCAACGATTGTTGGCGGAAGTGGCAACGATACACTCATTAATCAAGGAATTGATAACGCTACAGTTGACGCGGGCGAAGGAAATAATTTTATTGGACTTTATCACAGCTACTACAATACAATCACGACCGGTAGCGGTAATGATTCTGTTGTTGTTGATAAGGGACATTATGTAAACGTTTCAACCGGCGCGGGCGATGATTCAATTATTGGACGTATCGGCACAGTTGAGGCGGACTCGTGGGCGTTTGGCGGTCATGCAACCATTGACGCGGGCGCGGGCAATGATTATATCGCTCCAATTTACAGTAATGATTCTTCGATTTACGGCGGCGACGGTAACGACACAATCATTAACAACGGTCAAAATACAACCATTGACGGCGGCGCAGGCGACGATTATATTAAACTTACAAATAATTACGAAAACACAACCAAAGATTATGAACCTCAAACAATTATCGCAAGCGCGGGCAATGATTCTATTTCCGGCGTAACTTCAAATACAAATATTGTTGCTAATGTTACAAATTCAACTTTAAGCGGCAACAACGTTATTTTGACGACGGCGGACGGAACTTTAACGCTCTTTGACGCTAAGGGACAAAACTTTTTCTTAAATGGTGATTCTACAGTTTATGGAGGTAGTGACGGATTGGGTACAAAAACTATTTTAGCCGGTATGTCTGATGTAATTGACGGCGTAAAATATACCGCAGTTGACGACACGGCAATACTTAACTTAGATTCTGAAGGTAAAGTTACGGGAATTGCAAGCGGCAAAGTTGACGCCACAATTAATGAGGCTGAAACTACTCCTACTATTACGCTTGACGGTACAACTGCATTTGATTTTTCTGCAACCGGCTCAACAACCGACGGACTTAATATAAAAGTTGGCAACCAGTCAATTAATTATATGGAAGGCAAAGTAAATTATACTGCTGATAAAATTACATTTGCCGAAGGCGAATTAAAACTCAAGTCAACTGATTCAACTTTCTCAACAATTATGGGGACTATCGTTTTGACAGTACCTTCAAGCGGACTTGAAATTAATACCGGCTCCAAAAACTTTGAATTAAATTTGACAAATGAAATTGTTGCAACGTTTGCCGACGATTCATTATTGAGCGGTTCTTTGAAACTTTCAGGAAAAATTTCCCGCAACGGCGAAGATAAATCTGCAACTTTGTCTGAAGGCGCAAAATTAATTTCAGATCATCTTACAATAAAAGGTACTGAACTTGATTTGAATTTTGGAATTACCGCAAATAAAGAATCTGTACTTGCGATTGACGGTATGACGCTCATAGTTAAAGACGGTTCAGATTTAAATATTACAGGCACGTCTTTTGGAATTGAAGGCGATATGGCGGTTTCCGGCGGCGATTTTTCATTTGGTTTACTTTCTTTAATCCTCAATCAATCTTTGGACGATTTAAAATTAAGTCCCGGCGCAACTCTCCAATTTACGCCGAAAAATTTAATTCCTATTACAATTACGGCTGCTGAAGATTCTGCTACTTCAATGTCGATTAAAGATAAAATAATTTCTGTTACAACTTCAGACGATAAAGCAATTTCAATTAAATTTAGCGGCGTAGATGTCGGTACTTTGAATATTATCGGTACTGTTGCATTAGACACTGAAAACCAAACTATCACAATTAATAAAGATACAAAAGTTAAATTAATAACCGCGTCCGGCGTAACTTTTGACAGTGTTGCAAATGAAGATGTCAAAGCCACACTTTCAGTTGACGAAACAACCGGCGCAATGACTTTGAAAACTTCAGACGGCGCATCACTGTTGCAAGCCGGAGCAAATGATACAAATACCGAATCCTTTACCGTTTCTGTTATAAACGCTGAAGGCGAAACTTTGCTTGAAGATGTTGTAGTTTCCTCAAAAGGCGAATTTACTTTAGGCGAAGACAATGCTATTACCGTTGCCAAAGATTCTACTTTAAATGCTACATTCGCTGACGGTCATTCAATTTCTTTAAAGGCTACAGACGACGCGGGCGGCAAAATTGAATTTACTGAAGACGGTATTCAATTTACACCGAATACAGGCGACGGCAATTTGGAACTTTCAGTTACAAGAGACGGCGAAACGCGCACGGCGTCCCTTGAAGTTACGGGTACTGTTACTTATCAATTCGACGGCGATATTTCGCTCGCGCAGGGTACAGTTGTTAAAAATGTTTTTGAAGACGGCAACATATTAACAATCACTGCCAATACTGATGCAAGCGGTACAATTCATTTGGACGCTGAAGACGGCTTGAAAATTTCGCCTTCAACTGCAGACGCTTTGAAAGTTGAAGTATCTAACGCTGAAGGAACAATTTATACTATAAATTCGATTGTCGGCGAGATAGATTATAGCGGCGGCGTTGTTACTTTAAGCGACGGCACTGAAATTACTATGACAGATTATGAAAATCTTACTTCAAATATCAAAGTAAGCGGCGGTTCTACTTTAATTAAATTTGAAGACGACCGCGCAACCTACACCGTCGGCGAAAATGCAACCTTCCTTGTTGATTGGGCTGACAGCTTAACTTGGAAGGCAAGCAACGGTACTGAAGTAATTGATAATTATGACGGTAATTTAACTTTATCCAAAGGCGCAACTTTCGACAGCGACGACAATATAACTACTTTCATACTTGCAGAAGCCGGAACTTACACGATTAACGGCAACACAGTTAAAACAACTGCAGATGGCGTTGAAGTTAAACTTTCAAACAACGATACAGTTGAATTTGATATTGGCGCGGCTGTCGATTACAGCAACTATAACATTGAAGGCGAAAGCGGCAACAGTATTCAACTTACTGCAAATGCTCCTTCGGTTATTATGTACAAGCAAGGCACGGTTAATATTGAAGGCAGTACTTTCACACTTACCGAAGACGATGCAGACGGTATTAAACTTAGCTCTCCCAAAGACAATGAATTTAGCGTTTCCCGCGTAATTTCCGAAGATGAAGTTGAAAAATACAAGATTGACGCATCAGACGTTGGAAAAGTTTTTGAGGAAGTTGTAGAAATTTTCAACGACGAAACTTTTTCTGTACAACTTGCCGGAAACGGTATTAAACAAATTGATGGTCTTTCAAATACTACTGAAATTGTAAACACCGCAATTTTTGATGGCGAAATTGATCCGGAAGGAAATTATTTCTTTATTTCAACTGACAGCGCAGGAACATTTAAATTCGGTTCAAACACTTATGAAATTGCCAAAGACGATAACGTTACACTCAAAATTAAATTTGACAAAGACGGAGACGGCGTAGTAACTGAAGTTACAGATTTAGTCGGCGATATTGAAGGTAAAGCCGGTACAGAATTAAAAGTTAATGACACAGAATTTAAACTTAGTGCAGCTGAAGACGCGCTTAAAGTTTCAGCAGACGAAGACGGCAAAATTACACTTTCCGGCTTGTCAGATGAAGCGACAGTAACATATACCGAAACAAATGTTGCAGTAGAAATGACTGAACCGACAATTACAATTAACGGCGTAACTTATACCGCAGACGGCGACGAAGATAAAATTACAATCGAAAACCAAACAATCAGCGGAATTGACGAAAATGCAACATTCCAAATTTCACAAGCCGGCACTTACAATATTAACGGCAACGAAATTACAACCACTGAAGATAATGTTGAAGTTAAAGTTTTAAACGACGATGCAATAGAATTTGATATTGGCGCGGTAACTGTTGAAGGACACGAAATTAGCGGCGACGAAGGTACAAAAGTTCAACTTTCAAACGATGAAGTTTCGCTTGTTATGTACAAAACAGGTACAGCAACTTTGGACGGACAAACTTTTGAACTGCTTGAAGACGTTGAAAACGGCGTAGTTGTTTCAAAGACTGATGAAGGCTTTAAAGTTTCGCACCTTATGACGGCTGCGGAAGTTGAAAGATACGGCGACCCTGAAACATTCATTGGAAAATATTTTGATGAAGATTATACAGTTACCGGCGATACAGACTACAATGTTACTCTTTATACGTATGGCTTAAAAGGACTGCAAAATATTTCAGCCGACGCGACAATTAAAGGCGTTCCTTCAGTTGAAGGCGTACCTTACGAAGGCGGAATAGCGGCTATTATAACACCCGACGCTGAAGGTACTTTCAATTTCGGTACAAATGCTTATACAGTTAGCGGCGATACTTCAGTTGAAATTGGTGTTAATTTTGATGAAAACGGCGATGGCATAGTTGCTGTAGTTAGCGATTTAGACGGCTCCATTGAAGGGCACGTTAGCGAATCAATTAAAATCAACGGTACTGAAATAAAAATTTCCGAAGAATCCGAAATTACAGCGTTGGCAGATGGCAGCGATATATTTATTTCAGGAATTGCTGACGGCGCAGAAGTTACATATTCAGGAACAAACGTTGCAATAGAAATGACTGAACCGACCGTTACAATTAATGGCGTAACTTATACTTCAAGCGGCGACACAGATGGAGTTACAATCGAAAACAAGACAATCAGCGGACTTGATGGAAAAGCAAC
>ERZ842401.386-NODE-386-length-63414-cov-5.219243_pt1 | contig 63414 bp, 48 predicted proteins | sample MGYA00521270_ERZ842401 | MGnify/ENA primary metagenome ERZ842401 (study PRJEB31892, sample SAMEA3878208) | bioreactor metagenome | biome: Moose rumen | place: Sweden | collected 2011-10 | study: EMG produced TPA metagenomics assembly of the PRJEB12797 data set...
CAAAGTTACAATAATATTTCGATTTATACAACATTTAGATGTTACAATGTACTAGTGGTGTAAGAAACTTGGATTGGGCCTCCATGGCTATCTTTCCGAGGGAAGGACTTCCGGTCAGGAACAGAAGGTCATATTTATGGGAGAAAAGCTGTCCGTTTACGATGCGGTTGCCCTGAACGACAGCTACATATTCCTCCGGGAAGGTGTCTTTAATGAATTTCTCTATCGTCAATGATACTTCTCCGACGTAGGGCGAAGGCTTTAAAATGGCCGTACAACCTGCTGCAATAGCTCCGACAAGGGGATTAAGAAGAAGTTGGACCGGATAGTTCCAAGGCGACACGATGAGAGTGCACCCGAGAGGCTCGCGAACGATGTAGCTGGAAGATGGCTTGCTTGTGAGAGGGGTGGGCTTTCTTTTTTTTCTTGCCCATTTATCGAGGTGTTTCAGAGCATCGGAGATTTCGCTGATGACAAGTCCGATCTCTGTCATGAACGCTTCTTCGTATGATTTGTGAAGATCACTCCAGAGGGCGTCAGTAAGAGGTTTTTCCCATTTTTTGAGTCCGCTTTGGAAACGCCTTAGCATCTCTTTCCTGAACCCGAGGTCTCTGGTCTTTCCTGTAGCGAAGAACTCTCTCTGCTTTAGTACAAGCTCTTCAATCCGGCTTTCCGGAGTATTCTCTATTATTGCCATGTTATTATCCTCCAGGGACAAATGTAAGGAAAATTCCTCAATGGCGTTCCCTCCACATACCGTAAATCTCGCTGACGTTGCCTGCTGTTGTGAAAGAGTCGATATTATTTACCTTCATGAAGTTGAGGAGGTCGGCAAATTCGTCCTGAGTAAGGAGAGTCTGGATTTCCCTGTGTTTTTCACCGGAGTATCCTCCTTCGAGATCATATATTGAGCAGCCTCTTTTAAGTTTGACAATGATATATTCACGGACTTTGTCCCAGTCATCTGTGACGATGCAGACGCGTTTCCTTCGGTTGAGGCTGGCTGTGAAATAGTCGACGGTAAGTCCATTGAGCCATGTGCCGATTAGACCGAGAATCACCATTTTTACGGGGTTTATTGCGAATGCTGAGCAGCAGATGATCGCTCCCGCTATAGTCACCGACATACCGATATCGAAATGTAAGTATTTGTTCACTATTTTGGCAAGGATGTCCAGCCCGCCGGTTGAAGCGTTAATCCTGAAGAGGATGGCCTGCGAGATGCTCAGCATAAGAATGAAACAAAGCAGGTCAAGCCAAGGATCTCCCATTAAAGATTCGCCGGGAGTGACACCCATTTTCTCGTAGGGGAGTACGGCCTCCCAGAAGTCGAGCAGGGGACCGAGGATGAGGGCTGTGTAGACCGTTTTGGCTCCGAATTCATGGCCGATAAGGAACCATGCCATAATTAAAAGAATCGCGTTGATGGAGGTTACGATCCATGAAACTTTTACGGTAAGTCCAATCTTTAGGAAAAGTTCACTTATGACAATTGAAAGACCGGAGATACTGCCAATTATAAGCTTGCTTGGTATTAGAAAATAATACACTGCCGCGGCTCCAACTAGCATACCCAAAGTCATGATAATGAGTTCTTTCCAGAACTTTAATGTTCCGAGAGGTTTCAAAATGTCAGTCATATCAGTTATTTGGTTGTTTTCTGTTACAAAATTAGAAAAAATGGTTATATTTACCCGTGTTTAAAGAAAAATAGTATGGATAATCTTGTGAATATCGTTTCTCACTTTGCCATTAAAGGAGATATCCTTTCCGTAAAGCCTCTAGGTAACGGCCTTATCAATGACACTTATAAAGTTGAGACGGAAGGGGCGTTTGAGGATTATGTCCTTCAGAGAATCAACAATGCTATTTTCACGGATGTCGATCTTCTTCAGTCAAACATTGAGTCCGTCACTGCACATATCAGGAGAAAACTTATTGCAAGAGGGGAGGAGGATATCTCACGGAAGGTTCTTGAATTCCTATCGCTTAAGGATTCTCCGAAGACATATTTCTTCGACGGCGAGAAGTATTGGAGAGTCTCTGTTTTTATTCCTGACGCATATACATATGAAACGGTCAATCCAGAATATTCATACTATGCCGGCAAGGCGTTCGGGCAGTTCGAGGCTATGCTGTCTGATATCCCAGTGACTCTTGGCGAGACTATTCCCGATTTCCATAATATGGAACTTCGTTCCCGGCAGCTCAAGGAAGCTGTAGCTGCTGACAGGGCGGGAAGGATGGCCGAAAAAGAAGTGCAAGAGATACTCGCTGAGCTCCTGAAATACGACGTTCAGATGTGCAAGGCGGAGAAAATGTATCGCGAAGGCATGCTTCCTAAGAGGGTATGTCACTGTGATACCAAGGTCAATAATATGCTCTTCGATGCCGATGGGAATGTCCTTTGCGTTATTGATCTAGATACTGTGATGCCAAGTTTTGTGTTCTCGGATTTCGGAGACTTCCTCAGGACAGCCGCGAATACTCTTGCAGAGGATGACCCCGATACGGCGTCAGTCGATTTCAGAATGGATATATTTGAGGCATTCTCAAGAGGTTACATCTCATCTGCCTCAGCTTTCTTGACCCCTGTCGAGAAGGAGAATCTTCCTTATGGAGCCCTTCTTTTTCCATATATGCAGGCTGTCCGCTTCTTTTCCGACTATATCAATGGGGATACTTATTACAAGATTAAGTATCCTGAGCACAATCTAGTCCGTACCCGCAACCAGGTTGCTCTTTTCAAGAGCGCCCTCTCCAAGGTCGGAGGGATGCAGTCTTATATAGAGAGTTTATAGTTTTCCCTGCTTGAGCTTTTCTACATAGGCATCAATGCGGCGGAGCTCCTTTGGGATATTGATGCTTTGCGGGCAGTGCGGAATGCATTGCCCGCAATTTATACAATGGGCAGCCTGTCTGAGTTTCGGAACGCTGCGGTCATAACCGACGAGGAATGCCCTACGGGCTTTTTTGTAACTATCTGACTGAGAGTCGGTTGCGACGGTTCCCTCGGTTATGCATTTATTGTAGTGTGAGAAGATTCCCGGGATGTCGATTCCATAAGGGCAAGGCATGCAGTACTGGCATGTGGTGCAGTCAACCATAGGGTAGTCGAACAGGATATCTGCGACCTCCTCGAGCATCTTCTTATCTTTCTCTGTGACCGGTTCCAGGGGGCAGAACGTTTTCAGGTTGTCTTCAAGGTGTTCCTGGTAGACCATGCCGCTAAGAAGACACATTACGTCAGGGAAAGTCGCTGTGAACCGGAATGCCCATGATGCGATGCTGTCGTCAGGTCGGGCAGTCTTAAGACGCTCGGTTAGGGGGGCAGGAAGGTTTGCAAGGCGGCCACCCAGGAGCGGTTCCATGATTACTGCTGGAATGCCCCGCTTTTCAAGCTCCTCATAGAGGTACTTGGCGTTGATGTTCCTTCCCTGCTTGGCATGTGACCAGTCAGCATAGTTCATTTGGATTTGGACAAAGTCCCAATGGACTTTATCATGGATTGAGAGCATGTAATCGAATACTGCCTGATCGCCGTGGAAAGAGAAGCCGAGATTGCGTATGCGCCCCTTCTCCCTTTCTCCCATGAAATAATCTAAAAGACCTATATCCAGAAGGTTACGGTGGAGCTTATCCAATCCTCCTCCGCCTACTGAATGGAAGAGATAGTAGTCGATAGTGTCAACACCTAGCCTCTTGAACGAGTTCTCATACATCTCGAGAGTCTTTTCATACTGCTCCTCTCCGAGTTCGCGCCCGAAAGTTGACATTTTGGTAGCAATGAAATAACTGTCTCTAGGATGGCGCCTAAGGGCAATGCCCGTGGCCTCTTCAGAGAGGCCCCTGCAGTAAACGGGTGCAGTGTCGAAATAGTTGATTCCATGGGCAATGGCGTAGTCAACGAGGGCATTGACTTTCTCCTGGTCAACGATGTCTTCCCCTTTGTCGTTCTTGGTAAAAGGCCATCTCATGCATCCATATCCGAGCAGGGAGACTTTGTCTTTTCCGAGCTGACGATAAGTCATCTCTCCTACTTCGCGATCATCAGCTGTCTTTGTGACGGCTTCGTTACATGCAGCAAGAGAAGTAATTGCTGCGCTGGAGATGGCAGTCTTTTTTAGAAAGTCTCTTCTTGAAATATTCTTTTCCATGGCTCAGACAGTTCTGTGGACGTTGTGTCCTTCTACATAAATAGCGCTGTAAGGTCTTGAGGGACAGAGGTTTTCGCAGGCTCCGCATCCTATGCACCTTTCTTCATTGACAGAGGGTATCCTGAGTGAATCAGGATTATCAGGATCTATGGGGACCATTATTATTGCTCCAACCGGGCAGTGCCTTGCGCAGTTTCCGCATCGGACACCGTCTGTGACAGGAATGCAGTTCTCCCGGATTGTTACGGCGTGTCCAATCTGGGTGGATGCTTTTTCTTCTAGAGATAGGCGCAGTATGGCTCCTGTCGGACAGACCTCTGAGCAGCGGGTGCATTCTGGCCGACAGTATCCTCTTTCATATGAAGATTCTGGCTGCATGAGCCTGGAAAGGTCTGTGGATGGTCTGAGAACATCATTCGGGCACTCTGCAATGCATAGCTGGCATGCAGTGCAGTGTGAGGATATATTCTTAAGGCTCACAGCGCCTGGAGGGACTATGGGATTCTGTCTCTTCGGCCGTTTCTTATCTATAATAGCCGCATAGCCGCCGTCGACTTTCTCTTGGGCCTTGGTGATTCCTGCCCCTGCTGTAAGAGCTACTGCCGAGGCGATAAATGTCCTTCTCCCTTCAAGGCTGCCGTTTCCATCCTTGCTTTCGGTCTCTTTTCCCCATGCAAATTTGTAGTGGAGGGCGTCGAACTTGCAATTCTCGATGCAATTAAAGCAGTCGACGCAGCGGCTATAATCGATCTTGTGGCTGTCAATGTCAATGCATGAGGCCTTGCATTTCTTTTCGCATGCATGGCAATTCTTGCATTTATCCGTATCGATGACAGGGCGGAACATGGCAAATCTCGAAATGAAGCTGAGAGTAGTGCCTACAGGACAAACGGAGTTGCACCAAGTTCTTCCGTCCTTCCATGATAGATAGATGATGAGAATGAACATGATTGCAGCGATTATGAACGTTGGCAGGCTCTTTATCCAGACTTCTTTCTCATAAAAGGCGTAGCTTCCGGCTCTCTCCGCAATCGCGGCGAAAATATTGTTTCCGAGAATGTATAGCGGTTGGAAAAGGTTCTGTACTATCCTTCCATAGGTACTGTACGGGGCCAATAGGCCGGTTATTACATGAATCCCGGCAATCAAGGCGATGATAAAGATACCCAGAAATCCATAGCGCAGCCATTTGTTCTCCTTCTTTGGGCGGAAGCGCATCTTTTTGCCCTTCCTCATCCCGCTTATATGGGAAGAGATGTCTTGCATCACTCCGAGAGGGCATATAACTGAGCAGTAGACCCTTCCGAAAAGAAGAGTTACAAGGACCAGTACAGCTACTACTACGAAGTTTAATGCAAGGACAGCTGGTAGAAATTGAATCTTTGCCATCCACCCGAGATAAAGGTGGAGTATACCCGTTATATCGAGAAATAGGGGGGTAATTCCGATGAAAAATATGGCAGCAAGAGCCACTCTGATTTTTTTAAGCATAAGATCCTCGAATTGTCTGTCGCTAAGATAAGGATAATTCTCAAATAATCGATATTATTAAGAGAAAACCCCGCTGGAAAAAATTCCAGTGGGGCCTTCGTGACGCGTATAGGATTCAAACCTATGACCTTTTGATCCGTAGTCAAATGCTCTATTCAGCTGAGCTAACGCGCCAAAGTAGATGCCCTTGGGCAATCTTTATTATTCTGCACTCTGCTTTACGAAAGGCTTCTCCTTGATGCGGGCCTTCTTGCCGGAGAGGTTACGTAGGTAGAAGATGCGAGCTCTGCGGACCTTACCAACCTTGTTGACCTCAATGCTGTCGATAAAGGGAGAATTGTAGGGGAAAATCCTCTCGACTCCTATACCTCCGGAGACTTTGCGGACTGTAAATGTCCTGGAATACGAATCCTGTCCTTTTATCTGAATGACGACGCCTCTAAACTTCTGAAGTCTCTCTTTGTCGCCTTCCTTAATCCTGAGGGTAACGGTGATCGTATCTCCCGCTTTGAACTCAGGGAACGAAGCTGCCTTTCCTGATGGTAAAGCTTCCTGTGCAATTTTAATCAAATCCATTTCTTTCAATCGTTAAAGCGCAACGTTACTTGCTTCATGCTGTTCAATAGTAAGAGGTTGCTTAATTTTTGGGACTGCAAAATTAGAAAATATTTTTCATTTTGCAAATCTTTTCCCTAAAAAATATTCTTCTCCTTGTCGAAAATGGCTTTGTCCTCTCTATTTGGGTCCGGAGTAAACGAATTTGAGTACTTCATGGCCTCCAGTTGCTCTTTTTCGCTCTTTGAAAGCTTTCGAGGAATCCATACAAGAATCTTCACATATAGGTCACCAATGCCGCTGCCGTAGCCCTTAACTGCCGGAAGTCCTTTGCCCCGGAGTTTTACTACAGCCCCGGACTGGGTCCCCGGATCGACCTTGACTTTGTAGTTGCCGTCGAGGCAGGGGACTGAAATCTCACATCCAAGCATTGCATCCATGACGGATATTATCTTGGTATAGAAGAGGTTCTGTCCATCTCTGCGAAGGTTTGCATGGGGAATCTCATTGATTACAAGAAGAAGGTCGCCGCTTGTCCCGCCTCTCATCGCAGAGTGCCCTTCACCGCTTATCTTTATCTGCATTCCATCTTCGACTCCCGCAGGGATAGTGACCTTCACGGACTCTCTCTTTCTCTCCAGGCCGGTGCCATTACATCTGCGGCATGGATTCGAAATGACCTTGCCTTCTCCGCCGCACTGGGCACATACGCTTCTTGTCACAGTCCTTCCAAAGAGTGAATTAACCACTTGCTGGGTATATCCGGTACCGTGGCAAGAAGGGCACGTCTTGATGTCGGAAGCATTCTTGGCACCTCTCCCGCCGCAGTCCGGGCAGGGGCGGTTGCGCTCGATGGAAACTTCTTTCGTACAACCGGAAGCAATCTCCTCGAGAGTCAGGCGGACGCTAGTACGTATATCCCTACCGCGAGATTGTCTTGTGGCGCTGGATGACTCGCCTCCGCCGGTAAAGTGCCCGAAGATGTCTCCGAAACCGCCTCCAAAGGAGAATCCTCCTTCGCCGAATACCTGACGAAGGATGTCGTTGAGGTCGAAGTCCTGGAATCCTCCCGTCCCTGATCCCATCGACTCGGTCCCCGCAAATCCGAATTGATCGTAGCGGGCTTTCTTGTCAGGGTCGCTAAGGACCGAATATGCTTCTGCAGCTTCCTTGAAGTTCTCTTCTGCTGTCTTTTTTTCAGCATCTGTCCCGCTGACCCACCTGTCCGGATGCCACTTCATGGCAAGCTTCCGGTATGCCGCTTTTATCTCATCGGCAGAAGCGGTCTTTGGAACTCCCAGGACCTCGTAATAATCTCTTTTTTGTGCCATGATATTATGCTCCAACGATTACTTTTGCATACCGGAGGACCTTCCCCCCAAGGGTGTAGCCGTTTTGTACCACCTCGATGACTTTGCCTTTAAGGTCTTCGGACGGGGCGGGGAACATAGTGACGGCTTCATGGAATTCGGTGTCGAAATCCTGACCTTTTGCCTCAATCTTCTCAAGCCCCTTGGTCTTAAGATAAGATGTCAGTTTATTGAGAATGAGGGTTATGCCCTCGACAGCATCCTCGCTTCCTTCAATATCGGAGAGCTGCTTAAGCGCTATCTCGCAGTCGTCCAGAACAGGCAGCAGGCCCTTTATCGTGTCTGCCGAAGCGGATTTGACTAGCTCGAGTTTCTCCTCTGCCGAGCGGCGTCTGAAAGTGTCAAACTCTGCCATAAGCCTGAGATAGTCGTTTCTGCTGGACTCAGCCCTTTTTTCTGCCTCTTCCTTTGCCTTTTCTGCGTCTTCCTTAGACTTTTCAGCTTCTTCAAGAGATTTTCCAGCTTCTTCAAGCGCTTTTGCCGCTTCCTTGTATTTCTTTTCGAAATTTTCTGTTTTTTTGTTGTCTTTGTGCTCTGCCATAATATGTGCAATTTTCTCTTCCAATCTCGTTTGCAAATTTACTGCCATTTTCCGAAACTGACAAACTGTCAGAAGCCCCTGTCGCTGTAAATAAATTTTGTTATTAGCTGCAAAAAAAGTAAATTTGTTGATTATAACTACATAAACGCATATTTAAAAATATTATGTCAAGATTTCTGGATCCCCCTTCACCGAAGCCATTGATTTCGGAGGAGAAAGTTGATAAGACTTATAAGTCCATGAGACTCAAGGTCTTCCTTGGCGCATTCTTCGGATACGCCGCTTATTATCTTGTGAGAAAAAACCTTTCGCTGGCTGCTCCGGACATGATCGCAGACGGCATCCTCGATGCCGGAAAGGTCGGCCTGGCGATGTCAGCCGTTTCCATCGCTTACGCTTTCAGTAAATTCGTAATGGGCAGCGTTTCGGATCGCTCCGATGCCAGAAAGTTCCTCTGCGTTGGACTTATCCTTTCCGCACTCGTGATGATGTCTGTCGGATTGATTCCATTCGGGACGAATACTGCTGTCAATACAGCGATCATATTTGTCCTCATGCTCATAGTAGGTTGGCTTAGCGGTTTCGGTTGGCCTCCATGTGGCCGCATCATGGCACACTGGTTCTCCCAGAACGAGCGTAGTTTCAAGATGAGCATATGGAATGTATCTCATACCATCGGTAGTTTCTCCCTCGGTTTCCTCGCAATCGCCGGTGTTTCACTGGCTGCCGATTTGGGTGTGGCCCAGACATGGCGGGGTAATTTTGTCTTCCCTGCCATCATTGCCATGGTTATAGCTGTCTTCTGCTGGTGGGCCATCCGCGATACGCCGGAGTCCTGCGGCCTTCCCTCAGTCGGAGACTGGCGGAACGACCACAGCGGCGTCAAGTCCAAGGGCGCTGCCGGGGAAAAGCTTCCCTTCAAGGTGTTATTTGTCGATTATGTCCTTAAGAACAAACTCCTCTGGATAGTCGCTATCTCAAATGTCGCTGTCTACATGGTCCGCTATGGTATCGGCGACTGGGCTCCAACATATCTTCAGGCCAAGGGTATTATGACCGCCGCTGAAAGTAAGGTCGCCTTCTCCGTACACAATATCGTCGGAGCTGTCGGAACAATCGCATGCGGGTGGGCGACATCGAAGATTTTTAAAGGACGCTGCGCTCCGATGAATGTAATATGTATGCTCCTTTGTGGCATCGGTGTCCTCTTGTACTGGATGGTCGGTGCTGGTATTATTCAGGCTGAACCCGGAGTTCAGAAGGTTCTCGTTTATGTCGCACTCTGCATGATCGGTTTCTTTATTTATGGTCCTGTTGCCCTCACAGGTGTTCAGGCTCTGAATCTGGTCCCGAAGAATGCTGCTGGGACAGCTGCCGGTTTCGTCGGTCTGTTCGGCTATCTTCTTGGTGATGCCGTATGCTCAAAGATTGTTGTCGGAGGAATCGCAAACAGTGCAAGTTGGGATACGGCGATGCTATCGGTCGCTATCGGGTCCCTAATCGGGGTAGTCCTCTGCGCCCTGCTCATACCAAGCGAAAAACGTCTTGCTCAAGAATAGTATCATATGAAAAAATCAAAACTTTTTCTTCTTATTATTATCTCGGCCCTGCTTGCATTTTCATGTGGGAAAGATCCTTCAAACAATAATTCTGTCAATAATGTTGTAGCTTCCAATATTGTTGTCCCATCCAAGATTGAAGTACAGGAGGGTGATGATATTTCTTTCCGTCTGATTGCTTCAACAGGAGCGACGACATCTGACAAGATTATCCTCAGGTCTGCTTCCCAGAATGACTATGAGTGCAAAATTATCTCCGTAAGTTCCAGCGCTCTTGTTTTTTCGCTGCCATCTGACATTGTCGGAGGACATTATACAGTCTTCATTCAGTCTAATGAAATCAACAAGTATGTGGGGACGACCGATATCACCATAATCAAGCCACTTGACATAGAGATAAAAGAAGGAACAAATGTGTATGGTATCATTACATGTGACGGTGAGGGTGTTCCGGGTGTTGTCGTGTCGGACGGTTATGAGGTGGTAACCACAGACTCAAGAGGAGTGTACCAGATTCAGTCCCAGAAGCAGCAAGGTTATGTCTTTATGACTATTCCAAGCGGCTATGAGGTCCCCTCAGACGGGATTCTACCCGAATTCCATTCTGCCCTTTCATCTTCAATTTCAACGGTTGAGAGGAGAGATTTCACTCTGATAAAGTCTAATAATGATAACTTTACCTTCTTCATTCTAGGGGATATGCATCTTGCCAACCGCAACAATGACCTGAATCAATACAAGGAGGTCGCAATGGACTGCGTTGATCAGATAAACGCAACCACTGGCAAGAAGTACTGCCTGACTCTCGGAGACATGACTTGGGATCTGTATTGGTACGATAACAACTTCTCTTTCCCAAATTATCTTTCGGAGACCAATAAATATTTCAAGGATATTCTCTTTTTCCATACAATGGGAAACCACGACAATGATATGAATGAAACTGGAGATTTCCAGAAAGAATTCCAGTATCGAAGGGATATCGGCCCTACATATTATTCATATAATATTGGTAAGATTCATGGTATTGTCCTTGATGACATAGATTATAATAATGTCGGTACCGGCTCGGCTGCGAGAAGCGAATATGTTTGTGACATTACAAAGAACCAGATGGACTGGCTTAGACAGGATCTTGCTTATGTGCCCAAGGGGACGACGATCATCCTTTCTACCCATGCTCCGATAATGCGTCCCAATGCGACCGGATGGTACTATGGTATGTCAGGGGCCAATGCTGCCGGAGAGGCTAATACGGATGAACTTTTGGCTGCTCTGAAAGACTACAAGGTCCATGCGTTTACTGCCCATACTCACAAGACATTCAATTATGACAATATGAATAGCGGTGGCTATTTCGAGCACAACGCAGGGGCAGTCTGTGCCACATGGTGGTGGAGTGGAAAACTTACTCCCGGTGTCCATATTTCCACGGACGGAGCTCCCGGCGGATATACGATTCTGAAAGTAAGTGGAAGCGACATGACATGGCAGTATAAGTCATCTGGCTGGCCCGTAAGCTACCAGTTCCGTACCTACGACATGAACGAGGTCAAGAAAAACGTTACTATGTCAATAGCTAACAATAATAGCAACTTCCAGAAGTATGTGACATCTTTTGCCGGCTTTTCAACAAACGATGTTCTCATTAATGTCTGGAATTATGATACCTCATGGAAGATTTCCGTTACAGAAAACGGGAAAGAACTGACAGTGACTCCTTTATGGGCTTACGATCCGCTCCATGTTGTCGCTATGACTGCAAAAAGAATGTCGACTACGGCAAGTCCAAGCTTCAGTACGGACTCCTTTACCCATTTCTTCAAAGTCAAGGCATCCTCTGCTACATCCACCCTCTCAATAAAAGTGACTGACCGCTTTGGAAATGTCTATACGGAGACAATGACAAGGCCAAAGGCATTTACTACTGATAATTATCTCAACAAATAATTTTTATTCAATCAACCATCAATATCGATAGAGATTATGATTTCATTTAAGAGAATTGCTCTTACGCTTGGGGCACTCTGCGTTGCTTTGGGGATGAGCGCCCAAAGCCGCACCCTTACCGGAAGAGTGATTGACACCGGAGATAATGCTGTCCCCGGTGCCGCGGTGATTCAGACCGGTACCTCCAACGGTACGGTAACAAATGCCGATGGTTCTTTCACTTTGAGAATCCCATCAGGCACAGTTGAGCTGGAAGTCTCAAGTCTTGGTTATACCACAAAAAGACTTTCCGTGAGTCCTTCCCAGAACAATGTTGTAGTTCTTCTTGAGGAAGATTCCATGACGCTTGAAGAGACTGTCGTCGTTGGTTATGGTGTCCAGAAAAAGGTCAACCTTACCGGCGCAGTGACGGCTGTTGAGGCGACAGAACTTGAGAATCGTTCCTCCCATTCTCTCTCCAACATGCTCCAGGGTGCTGTCCCGGGTCTTAATATTACAACTTCGGCCGGTAATCCTGGTGCTACAGGATCTCTTAATATACGTGGATATACCTCTATCAATGGAGCTTCTCCTCTTGTTCTTATTGACGGAGCTGTAGGTGATATCAATAGGGTCAATCCCAATGATGTTGAGTCCATTTCAGTCATCAAAGACGCTTCCGCTGCCGCGGTTTACGGAGCACGTGCTGCATTCGGTGTAATCCTCGTTACAACTAAGTCCGGGGCAAGTGAAGGAGGTAAATCAACTGTCAGGTACAGCGGCCGCTTCGGTTGGGAAGAGCCGACCACCTCTACTGATTTTGAGACTACAGGATATTGGTCAGTTTACACTATCAATAAGTTCCGTATGGCCTCGGAAGGCTCCAACTATGTCCTCTATGACGATTATGACATGACACAGCTTCTTGCACGTGTCAACGATAAGGTAGAGGATCCTAGTCGTCCTTGGACGGTGCTTCAGGAAAGAAACGGTTCTCTTCATTGGAGGTACTATGGCAATAACGATTGGTGGCATAGCCTCTTCAATGACCGTCATCCTGTCCAGCAGCATAATGTCTCCCTTTCTGGAGGCAACAAAAATGTACGTTATTATGTCTCAGGAGGATATGATAACGAGACAGGTATTATCAAGGCCAATCCGGATGTCTTCCAGAAATACAATCTCCGATCAAAGATTGATTTTGATGTGAATAAGTATGTCCGATTCTCAAACAATACTTCTTTCTATAAATCAAGCTATGATTATATCGGTGTCGACAATACGGAAAACGCAATCGCTTATAGTGCAGCCCACGCCCTTCCTATCTTCCCGATGCAAAATCCTGATGGAAGCTGGGTCTATCTTCCTGAATCCGGTGTGCTTAACGGTAGTTATGCGGTCGGCAACGGTCGTCATATTGTGTTCAATGAAGGGAAAGACGTCAACTATTCCAAGAGAACTGATTTTGCAAATACCGCCGAACTGACTGTCAAACCATTCAAAGGGATGACTGTTGTCGGTAACTTCACCTATAGATTCCACCAGAACAATGCGATGCACAGAAAGACCAATTTCCGCTATCGTCAATATCCTGAACAGGAAATTCAGATATATGACCAGGGCGCAGGTCTTGACGAACTCGAAGAAAGCCAGACTACCTATAACTATTATTCTACTAATGTCTATGCTACATACGAGAATACATTTGGCGACGGGCATAACTTCAAGATCATGGGTGGAGGCAACTATGAGACGCAGCACTCGAAGAGCTATACCATGACAGGAGATTATCTTCTCACCGAAGAACTTTCCGACTTTGATCTCGTAGGTGCTGCTGAGGATGGATCAACGGTCATGATGATAGAAGGAGGCCAGTCCGAATATGCTCTCCTTGGTTTCTTTGGTCGTGTGAACTATGACTACAAAGGCCGTTATCTTTTCGAGGCCTCCGGACGTTACGACGGAACTTCCCGTTTTGCAGCCGGTCACCGCTGGGGTTTCTTCCCGTCGGCTTCTGCCGGATGGCGTATATCCGAAGAGCCGTTCTTCAAGCCTTTGAAGAGTACGATTAGCAACCTCAAACTCCGTGCTTCGTATGGTACCCTTGGTAACCAGAACGTCAGTAACTATCTTTATATCAGGACCATCAATGTCAACAACTTCGCACATTTCACTTTCGGCGAGGGTTCGACAGTTGCAAAGTACTCGAATGTAGGCGCGCCTAACAGCGCAGACCTTACTTGGGAGAGGACAGAGCAGTACAATCTTGGTCTCGATCTGGGCCTTTGGAACGACCGACTCCAGTTTACTGGTGAGGCATACATTCGTGACACAAAGGATATGCTTACTGAGGGAATCAAGCTTCCTTCTCTGTATGGTGCAACCGCTCCGAAGCAGAATACTGCTGACCTTCGTACCAAGGGATATGAGCTTTCTCTCACATGGAAGGATTCATTCAAACTTGGAGCAAAACCTTTCGGATATTTCTTCAGAGCTACCCTGAGTGACTATGACTCGGAAATCACCAAATATGACAACCCTAACAAAACTTTTGCGAAGGACTACTATGTTGGTGAAAAGATAGGTGAGATCTGGGGATTCGTTGCCAACGACCTCTTCCAGACTGATGAAGAGGCCCAGGAATATGCTTCTCAGGTCAACCTCGCCTATGTCAATGGAAAGATTACAAATGGAAAGTGGGCAGCAGGTTACCTCAAGTATGAAGACCTCGATGGCGATCAGACTATAGGAATCGGCGCCAATACCGTGGACGATCCGGGCGACCGCAAGATTCTCGGTAACTCCCTCCCTCATCTGCAGTATGGTCTCACATTGGGGGCAGACTATGCAGGATTCGATTTCCAGATTTTCTTCCAGGGTACAGGAAATCACTATTGGTATCCAGAGTATCGGTCTTTCGCTTTCTGGGGACCGTTCTCTCAGCCTATGACATCTTACCTTCCCAAGAATTTCATTGATCAATGCTGGGATTATGACAACACTGACGCATATTTTCCTCGTACCGTTGCGTATTTGGCTTATAACGGCAAGGGTCAGCTGCGTTATGTCAATACCCGTTATCTGCAGAATGTCAGATATCTCCGTCTCAAGAACCTGACTGTCGGCTACACCCTTCCAAAGAAAGTATCCAAGGTTGTAGGCCTTAGTAGTGCAAGAGTTTATTTCACAGGAGAAAACCTCGAATACTGGTCACCTCTGAAGAAGCACTCTATTTACGTAGATCCTGAGGGAGCTCTGAACAGGGACGGTTCATACAACCGTATGTTCTATCCATGGCAGAAATCCTACATGTTCGGTATTGATATCAAATTCTAATTCGGGACTTCAAAATGATAACAGGTATGAAAAAATATATTATGCTTTTGGCGGTCGCTGCAATAGGCTTTACCGCATGTGATGATGTCCTGGAAAAGACTCCTCAGTCTAAGATGTCACTGGAGTCTTACTTCAACTCGGAAACTGAGCTTCAACTCTTTACAAACTCGCTTTACAACAACCTTCTCCCTAAAGAAGGTGTCTATAACGAGCAGAGCGATCAGGTCATCAAGAACAATCCGTCAGATTTTATCAAGGGCGGAGACAATAGGATTGTCCCCAACTCCGGCGGCGGCTGGACATGGACAGATCTTCGTAAGCTTAACACATGCCTCGACTGGTCGGCAAAGAATTGCAAGGATGAAGAGGCATATAAGAAATATGCAGGAGTCGCAAAATTCTTTAGGGCTTATATCTATTACACTAAGGTTGTCCGTTTCGGAGATGTTCCATGGCTTGATCATGAACCCGAGTCTGACGACCCTGTACTCCAGGCTCCTCGTGACAGCAGAGAAGTTATCCTGACACATATGATTGAAGATATCGATTATGCTATCGACAATCTTCCCGTCAGCTATTCAAATGGCCATCACTATCGCGTCACCAAATGGGCGGCCCTTGCTCTCAAAGCCCGTTTCTGCCTCTTCGAGGGAACTTTCCGCAAGTATCATAATATTGTTCTTGACGGGCATGATTACAACTACTACCTCGAGCAGGCCGCTTCTGCAGCAAAGCAGGTTATGGATGAAGGCTCTCTCAAGCTTTATTCTACCGGAAATCCCAATCTTGATTATGCGGTTCTCTTCTCAAGGTATGATGAATATCCCCAGGAGTACCTCCTTTCGGTCAATTTCGATGTTGGTACAGAACTCTTCCACAATGGAACTGCTATATCTCTGATGAACTCTCAGGGCCGCTACAGCCTTACCAAGAAGTTCGTGGATATGTATCTTATGAAAGATGGCACCCGCTTTACGGATAAAGCCGGTTGGGAGACAATGCCTTTTGTTGACGAAGTCAAGGACCGTGATCCTCGTCTTGCCCAGACAGTTCGTTTGCCTGGCTATTCCAGAATTACTGAAAATGCAGGGAAGTATTCATATTCTACAGTCAAGGAAGGTGTCGATATGAATATTACCCTTACCGGCTTCCAGTTCGGTAAGTGGGTAATGCCTGATAACAACGCCTCAAACGACAAATTCGACCGTTCATATAATGACCTTCCTGTTTTCCGTCTTGCTGAAGTATATCTCAATTATGCTGAAGCAAAAGCAGAACTCGGTACTCTTGAGCAAAATGACCTGGACATATCTGTAAACAAACTTCGTGACAGGGTGGGAATGCCTCATATGAATATGGCCCAGGCCAATGCCAACCCTGATCCGTACCTTTCCTCTGCTGACTACGGCTATCCCAATGTTACAGGGACTAACAAGGGCGTAATCCTGGAAATCCGCCGTGAAAGGGCTGTAGAGCTCTGTATGGAAGGCTTTAGAATCGAGGATATCGACCGTTGGAAAGCAGGCTACTGTCTCAATGCAACTGATAGTAGGCCCAAATACTATCGGGGAATCTATATTTCAGGTAAGGGCCCCATGGATATCGATGGAGACGGCGTGATGGATGTCAATTTCTATGGTCCCACTGATCCCGTTCCTGCAAAGACTTCCGCTACCTATCTGTTCAAGATTGGCACGGATGTCTATCTTTCAGACGGAGAAAAGGGTTATCTGGAGCCCTTCCAGTATCTCGATCCTCAGCCATCTTTCAATGAGGAAAGAGATTACTTCTTCCCGATACCTACAGATGAGCGATCTCTCAACAACAATCTCACCCAGAATCCCGGATGGGACGACGGTCTCAACTTCTAACAGATTAAGGACATGAAAAATTTAAAGAATATATTTCTTTCCGGTTCCTTCGCTTTGGCAGCCCTGCTCTTTGTGGCATGCCAGCAGGAGGAGTCTCCGGTTGCCAAGGCAGTCCTCACAAGTGAGCAGTATATAGAGTTCAATGCTGAAAACGCGGCTCCCGTAGATGTAACTGTCTATTCTGATGGGAACTGGGTGGCAGATTATCCTTCATGGATAACCCTCTCTCAGACATCCGGCCAGTCTGGGACTACCGAAGGCATTACAATTACCGCGGCAGACAACAAGGATGCCGAAGGTATACTTCCTCCCCGTAGGGATACTGTTAAATTCCACGGAAACAAACTCATAAGCTATTCATACGTAATTGTGTACCAGAAAGGAGACAAGTATCATGGTTTGGTAGACAAGAGCCTTGCGGAAGTAGCAGCCCTTTCCGACGGAGAGTTCTGCAGCGTCAATGGAGTGCAGGTCGTAGCTGTCGAACCTTCAGGTTTCATTATTTCTGATGCATCTGCCCTCATGTACCTCAAGTCCAAGCAGAGCGTTAAGGTTGGAGACATCCTTACGTTCAAGGGCTTTAAGTCGACATCGTCCGGCCTCTCCACGATTACCGACCTTGAGGATTTTGTAATTACTTCAAATAAGGATGTTACCTATCCTGCGGCAACCGATATCACCTCTACTCTCGCTTCGTATTCATTCAAGGCTTATGACTATGTTTCGGTTTCGGGAGTATTCAACGGTTCGAAGCTTACTGTTGATGGTGTAGATAAAGCCATAACGGCCAGTGCTTCTGCCGATAAGGCTCTCGGAAGCCTTGCCGGTCATAGAGTGACTCTTACCGGATATCTGACAGCAGACAACTCTGCAAACTATACTATGGTAGTTACAGATGTTCAGGACAATGGTCTCCTGGTTGTATTCAACCTCCCGTTTGTCGATGATTTCGAGTGGCTTGAGCCTTGGACAACAGCTTCTTCTGCCGGTGATGCAGTAGGGACAAGCAACCCTTCATCAACTGCGCCGAACATCTTTACGGCTGCTACCTGCGAAGGTGTTGTCGATGAACTGGCCAACAGGGGATACTCAATTGTTAACGGCTGGAAAGGGCAGGATTATGTAGACATCAGCCTCGATCCTTCCAAGAGTCAAAATATTGTTTACCTGCAGACCAATTACCTCAAGTTCGGCAAGACTTCGTACAATGCCGGTATTATTCTTCCCGCTTTCAACGGACTTGGGAGCAGAACGGCGGATGTTGAGCTCTCATTCGACTGGTGCTGGCAGCTCACAGCCAAGATGAAACCGGATGTGATGACTATTACGGTGGAACTCCAGGGTAACGGAACTCTTGAGCAGAGTGTATTCGAATCCTCACAGCCTACAGAGGGAGATCTAAGTATCTTCGAATGGCAGACTGTAAAGGTCGCTATCAAGGGAATTGATGCAGGTACTAGGATTATTATCCGTCCGACCAATGCGGATCCTTCAATTTCCAGCACAAGAGACCAAAACCGCTGGTATCTTGACAATATCAGCGTCGTGCCTGAAGGCGGTGAGAGTTCGGTTTCATTCAACTTTACTGATGATTTCGAGTGGGTCGCCCCATGGGCAACCGCCGCTTCGGCAGGTGATGCAGTATCAACCAACAATCCATCAACCACGGCCCCTAATGTGTATACTTCAGCGGCTTGTGCTGGTTTCCTTGCGGAACTTGCCGGCCGTGGATATGGGATAGTAGTGGGTGCAAAGGATTCTCCTTGGAGTCAGCCTGCGGATACCGATTCGTCCAACCCCAAAGTGCTTTACCTTCAGTCGAATTACCTCAAATTTGGAAAGACTGATTATAATGCCGGTATCATCCTTCCTCCATTGACGGAGCTTGGAGATGCAACTGCCGACCTTGAACTCTCATTCGACTGGTGTTGGCAGATTACCGGTCTGGCCAAGCCCGACACTATGACTCTTACCGTCGAGATTGCCGGTAGCGGCAGCGTTGATGTCGGCAGACTCGAATCAGCACAGTCTACGGTGGATGGCGAGAGCAAGATTGAATGGCAGAGAGCAACTGTCAACATTACAGGAGCAAAATCCGATACGCGCATAACTATTCGTCCTTCGGAATATGATCCGAATGTTGAGAATCCTGCCCGCCGCCAGAATCGCTGGTATCTCGACAATATCAGTCTGGTGTCCAAGTAGGATTGCAAGTCGGCCTAATGCCGGCGAGATATAATGAATTGTCCTTCTCCCTGTTCCCTGGGGGAAGGGCTTTTTGTTTTCTCGCCATTATTTGCTAAGTTTGTAGGAATCCAACAGCATTGTTATGAGACGTATACTTAAAGTGCCGGTCCTTGTCGGCGGTGCGGCTGCTGTAGCAGGCTGCGCTCAGAGTCCGAGTGAGAAACCTAATGTCCTCCTCATTGTAGCCGACGACCTCGGAATAGGGGATGTCAGCTGTTATGGAATGGGTAAGATCCATACCCCTAACATAGATTCCCTGGCCTCCGTAGGCGTGAGGTTCACGAATGCCTATGCTACGAGTGCGACCTCGACCCCCAGCCGCTATGCTATGTTCACAGGTCTTTACCCATGGACTAATCCTGAAGCGAGAATCCTCCCCGGAGATGCGCCGCTCATTATTCCTACGGACATCCCGACCCTTCCGAAGATGATGCAGGCGGAGGGATATTCCACTGCCGCTATAGGAAAGTGGCATCTAGGGATGGGCGATGGTCATATCGACTGGAACAAGCATATCTCCCCGTGTGCCAATGACATAGGCTTCGATTATTCGTGCCTTATCGCGGCCACCAATGACCGCGTTCCGACCGTATATGTAGAGAACGGCGATGTCCTCGGCCTCGACCCCGATGACCCGATCGAGGTCAGCTACAAGGAAAATTTCGAAGGCGAGCCGACCGCCCTCACCAATCCGGAGATGCTCCGTCTGACCTGGCACCATGGCCACAACTGTTCGATAGTTAACGGAGTCCCTCGAATTGGATATATGAAAGGCGGGAAAAAGGCACTCTGGGACGATGAGAAGATGGCCGACTACTTCCTCGACTGTGTCAAGGGCTATATCGATGAACATTCCGGAGAACCGTTCTTCCTCTATTACGGTCTGCATGAGCCACATGTCCCGCGTCTTCCTGCCGAGCGTTTCCTTGGCTCTACCCCTTACGGAACTCGTGGTGACGCTGTCGTCGAGGCGGACTGGTGCGTAGGCGAGGTTATCCGCTATCTCGATAGGAAAGGCCTGCTTGACAATACGATAGTAATCTTTACTTCTGACAACGGGCCGGTCCTTCAAGATGGTTACAATGACCTTGCGGACTCCCTCGTTGCTGACCATACTCCTTCTGGAATATACCGTGGCGGCAAGTATAGCGCATATGACGGCGGTACCCATATCCCAATGGTAGTCTATTGGAAGGGACATACAAAGACCGGTATCTCCGATGCCTTCCTTTCCCAGCTTGACCTTTTTGCCTCCATCGGTCGCATTGTCGGCGGAAATGTACCGGAAGGTCTTGACAGTCAAGAGTATGCAAAGTCTTTCCTCGGTCGGTCCAAAGATGGACGATCCGATCTTATTCTCGAAGCGAAGAGCCACCTTGCCCTTAAGGAAGGCCCCTGGCTCTTGATTCCTCCATACAAAGGCCTCAAGGTTCGCCCTGATACTGGTACGGAGCTAGGCAACCTAGACGAATACACTCTTTTCAACCTTGTAGATGATCCCCATCAGGACAAGGACATCTCTGCAGCGGAGCCTCAAAAATTCGAGAAGATGAAGGCGACTTTCCACACTATGGTAGGAGATTATTATGACCCGGACATCACTCAGAAACTAAAGCAGCGCACAGCCCCTTCAGTCGATGCCCGATAATTTTCCCGAGAAAATGAAAAACATTCCTAACATGAAAAATATAATAAAAATTGGTGCGGGAGTTGGAACCCTGGCCGCGTTTGCAGGCTGTGCTTCCCCAAAGGCTCAGAAGCCCAATATCGTCTTTTTCTTCGCTGATGACATCGGAGCGGAGTGCTTCGGATGCTACGGTGGCGTCGAGTACGAAACTCCGTGCATCGACTCTCTTGCAAAGCAAGGCATCTTTTACTCCAACATGAACGCCCAGCCGCTTTCTTCCCCCAGCCGCGTGCAGGTAATGACCGGCCTTTATAATGACCGCAACTATGTCAATTTCGGTTATATGAACCAGGACGAGCATACTTTTGCCCAGGTTGCGAAGGAGGGCGGCTACCAGACCGCAATCGTCGGCAAATGGCAGCTCGGCCGCGACCGGGCCATGCTTCCGATCTGCGGTTTCGACGAGTTCTTCTGCTCCCAGATCGAAATGTATCTCGAATCGAGAGGGGAGTGGCAGACCGATCGCTACGCCAACAGTATGTGGGACAACAACGGCGAGAGATATGATTTCGCCATTTATGGGCCGGACGCGATGCAGGACTATGCCTTCGATTATATAGACCGCAAGGCGGCCTCCGGCAAACCTTTTCTGCTCTATTACACCGAGCCGCTTGTCCATACTCCCCATACTACGACTCCAGACGACTATGACTGGGACCATAACTATGACTCCCGCTTCATCCACGGTGCAGACACCTCCTATTTCAAGTATATGGTCAAGTACCTCGACAAGCAGGTAGGGCAGATGGTTCAGCATCTCAAGGATCAAGGTGTCTGGGACAATACAATCTTTATTTTTGCTACTGACAACGGTACTTCTACGAGGATTCTGTCAAAGACATCAGATGGCAAGGAAGTCCGCGGCGGAAAGGGTGAGCCAACATATATTGGGACCCATGTCCCGATGATTATCTGCTGGGGTGACCGCCTCGCAGGACGCCGTGCAGACCATCTTGCTGATCTGACGGACATTCTCCCGACAATTGCCGATATCGCAGGTGTGGAAATACCTGAGGATTGGGACCTTGACGGTGTCAGCCTCTATCCGGAAATATGCGGACAGGAGCCGAATAAGAAGGACCTTGTCCTTATCCATTTCAATCCTCTTTGGCCGACAACACCTTCTCCCAAAGCATCCCGCTATGCCATGGATGATACCTACGCATATTTCTGGGACGGAAGGATTTACAACTACCGGACAGACCCCGAGTTCACGGAAGCCCTGATGTGGGACGATGCTCCGGCGGATCTTCGTGAGCAGCTGAAGCCCCTTAAGGACCGTGTAGACGAGATGGCAGACTTTTATCCTGATAAGCCGGGAGCGCCCAGGAAGTTCCCGTACAAGACCTTCTACGATTTCGCACCGCCGCAGAATCCGTTCTGATCCATCTAGAGTCAAGGTTATCGTCCAAAATAGCTTAACAACAGAAAATTTACTATATTTACAAGGTTGAACCAATATTATTTCGGTATATGAAAAAGTTTCTCATCATTCTTCTCGCTTTCCTTACTGTTGCGGTATCATCCGAAGCGAGAAAAGTCAAGGGAAAGGTGACCGGAGAAGGCAAAGCTCTTTCCGGCGTAATAGTGACCGATGGGACGAACTTCGCCCGGACCAACGCCAAAGGTAAATACTCCCTTGATGTTGACCCCGCTGCAAGTTTTGTCTATATCGTGACCCCGTCCGGCTATGTGGCTCCATTCTCTTCCGGAACGACGGAGTTCTACCAGCCTCTCTCGACATCTTCGAAGTATAATTTTGAGCTCAAGGCGACATCTCCTTCTTCTGATTATACCCTTTTCTCAATTTCAGATCCCCAGATGAAGTCTGTCCAGGGAGGATATGATCATTTTGAAAAATTCTCTGCAGAGCCGCTTAAAGATCTTATCGAGCAGGCCGCAAAATATAGCAAAGAGCATAATACAGTAGCAATCTGCCTTGGCGACCTCGGCTGGAATCTCCTCGAGGTTTTCCCGGATTATAAGGCTGCAATGGCCAAAGTGGGCATACCTGTGTATAATGTTATAGGCAACCATGATTTCAAACAGGACATAGGAGGAGAAGAGGCCTCCGCAAGCTACAGGGAGGCTTTCGGCCCGGTCAATTATGCATTCTTCCTTGGTAATGACCTTGTGGTAGGCGTCGAGAATATTATTTTCTCCGGTAACGGCGAAGATCCGACAAAGAGCGGAAAATATAAGGAGGGCTATAAGGAGTCGACTTTAAATTGGCTGGAAGGGCTTCTTAAATATGTCCCGGAGGGGACCCACGTCTTTATCGCCCAGCATAGTCCTCTGTATCACTGGTGGAAGGACAGCTATATTGTCAATGCCGAAAGAATGCTTGATATTGTCAAAAATTACGAGGTGGATTTCCTTTCGGGTCATACCCATATCCAGAATAATTTCGACTATGCTGAAAATATTCATGAGCACAACGCGGCAAGTATCTGTGGCGCATGGTGGGATACCAAGATTTGCAACGACGGCACTCCCCGCGGTTATGAAATTTTCAACAACGTCGATAATTACCTGACATGGTTCTGGCACAATATAGATTATCCGGAGGATTATCAGGTCGAATTCATCGATCCAGGCCAGTCTCCAAGGTATCCCAATGCCCTTGTCGCAAATGTTTGGGACTACGACCAAGGATGGAAGGTCGAATGGTTCCAGGATGGAGCTTTGATGGGTGAGCTTTTGCCTGTTTCAGATGTTTCTCCAACTTATATCAAGGAAATAAACGCTGTTTTCGCCGCAAGGAACAAGAAGATTTCCCAGTACAAGAAGCCCCGTCTGGATATCCATTATTTTGCCGCTGTTCCTTCCCAGTATGCAAAGACTGTCGGCATCAAGGTTACCAACCCTCTTGGAAAAGAGTGGGAATATACCTTCGACATGAAAGACTATATCGATGTCCAGCCTCATAGGGGTGGCGCCGGAGTGATGCCCGAAAACACATACTCGGCTATGCAGAATGCCATAGAACTTGGTGTCAATACCCTCGAAATGGATATGCAGATCACCTCTGACGGCAAGGTCATCATTTCTCATGAGAATTATTTCCATCCCGATTATTGCATCCGTCCCGACGGATCCGAGATCAATAAGAAAGATCCCAAGGAGTACATCTATACTATGCCCTATGATTCTGTCGCCAGATATGAGACCGGACTAAAGGTGAATCCTCGTTTCCCCGAGCAGAAGAAAATAAGCGAGCATAAGCCTCTTGCTTCCGATCTTATCGATTTCATCGAGAGTTACACCGCCGAGATCGGGGTTTCTCCGATGAGGTATAATATCGAGGTAAAGACAAGTGCAAAGCAAGGCGAAGGCGTCAATTGGGCTGAGTATCATGATTTTGTCGATACCACAATCCCTCTTCTTCTGTCAAAGAATCTTGGTGACCGTCTCGTAGTACAATGTTTCGATGAAAGGGCCCTGGAATACATGCATGAGCAGTATCCAGATCTCTTCCTCTCCTATCTTACCAATAAAGAGACTGATCTCGAGGATCTTCTTTCCCGCCTTTCATTTACTCCCGATTGGTGGAGTCCCAATTATGCTGGTATCACCGAAGAGAATGTCAAGCTGGCTCATGAAAAGGGCATCAAGGTCGTTCCATGGACGGTAGACGATCCCGTGGAGATTGAAAGAATGATTAAGTGCGATGTCGATGCCATTATCTCCAACTACCCGGAGAGGGTTCTGAATCTTACCAGAGGGTATGGCGCGACAAGCTACGCAAAAGATTAAATTATATTTCTGAGAGCTCCAGCCAACGGAGCTCTTTTTCATCGAGCAGGGCCTTGATCTCGCTATAGCGGTTCGAGGCCTTTATTATTTCATCAGCAGAGAGTTCTCCTGAAGAGAGTTTTTCCTCGATGAAGGCTTTCTCATTTTCGAGTTCAGGTATCTCTTTATCAAGAGCTTCCAGTTCGCGTGTTTCTTTCCAGCTGAGCTTTTTTTTCTTCTCTTTCTCCGGAAGAGGACCAGGAGGAGTAGGCGTTGCACTCTTCTCTTCTGCTTTTTTTGCGGCCTTTTGTGATGCCTCGTACTCTTTTATGTATTCACGGTATTCGGAGTAACCTCCTACGAAGTCCTTGACCACGCCATCTCCGCAGAAAACGAAGAGATGCTCGACAAGCCTATCGAGAAAATGACGGTCATGGGAGACTATGATAAGGCTGCCTTTGTAATCCATAAGGTACTCCTCAAGTATGTTGAGGGTCACAATGTCAAGATCGTTGGTGGGCTCGTCCAGAATGAGAAGATTAGGCTCTTTCTTGAGGATTGTAAGAAGATATAGTCTCCTCTTTTCTCCTCCTGAAAGCCTTGCAACAGGGGTATTCAGCATGTCATGGGAAAAAAGGAACATTGAAAGAAGATGGGTGTCGTTCACTGTTTCGAGCACAGTCTGGTCCTCTTTGAATTCCATCCCGCTCTGGTGGTAATATCCTACGACAAGGGATTCGCCCCTTTCAATGGTCCCAGTCAGTTCACCTCCCATCGAAGGGTTCCATCCTCCGGTCAGAAGATTGAGGAAAGTAGTTTTCCCGGAAGCGTTTTTGCCGACGATTCCTACCCTTTCGTATCGCTGGAATTTGTAGCTGAATCTGTCCAGATAGCAATGGCCGTCCCAATAAAATGAAACATCTTTGCAGTCAATCACTTTATTGCCAAGATAGGTCCCTTTCCGCGTCACATCGCTCATGTCAACGCTCTTTACGGAGAAGGTGTCCTCCGCCCTCTCTTTAAGCGCGTAGAAGGCGTTTTTTCGATATTTGGCCTTGCCGCTTCGGGCGCAGGGGGTGCTATGCATCCATTCCAATTCCCTTCTAAGGATATTCCTGACCTTATCAGTTTCTGCATTGTAAAGGTCTATCCTCTCAGTCCTTTTTTCCAGATAATTCTCATAATCGCCACGGTAGGTATAGATGGACCCGTGATCAATCTCCATCACGGTATTGCAGACTCTGTCCAGGAAGTATCTGTCATGTGTAACCATCAAGAGGGTACAGCGAGACCTTCTTAGGAAGCCCTCAAGATATTCTATGGCATCGACATCCAGATGGTTGGTGGGCTCGTCCATTATGAAAAAATCGGCATAGCTGGCCAGCATACTCGTGATTGCAACCCTTTTTACCTCGCCTCCGGACAGGTCACCCATCAGCCTTTCTCCATGTCCAAGGGAGAAGTCTGTCAGAATCTGAACAACTCTCCTTTCGTATTCAAACAGGTGTTCGCTGTCAAGATCCTTAGTCCACTTTTCGGACGAGTCCATAATCTGACGGAAAATGGTCTTCTCCGGGTCAAAGGTATAGTCCTGTTCGAGAAAAGCTATCCTTATGTCCTTGAGGAAAAGGATTCTCCCTCCGCTGTCAGACTTGTCTTTCCCTGCAAGGATTCTCAGAAGGGAGGTCTTTCCAGTGCCATTTGGGGCTATCAAGGCGATTTTGTCGCCCTCGTTGACGTTGAATCCGATATGCTCGAATAGAATCTTCGGGCCGTAGGACTTGGATATGTTTTCGATTTGGAGGTAAGATGCCATCGCGCTTCTCCCTATTTGAAGAAGCGGTCCACTTCCTTGACAGCTTCAGGAAGAGCGAACACTGCAACCCTGTCGTAGGGTTCGATGTGGGTGCTCCCAACCGCGATAAAGGCATCGGACCCGCGGATCACACCTCCGATAATAGCGTTTGAAGGGAAGGCGGTATCTTTCAGCATATCTTTGGTAATCAGGCTGCGGGGAGCTACTGTGTATTCGAGCACTTCCGCGTCTGTCCCGTTCATGTATTTTACGAAACGGACTTTGTCGGAAAGGGTGAATTTAAAGATGCGGCCGGCGGTGAGGAGCTTTTTGTTAATGACGGCATCTACTCCCATTTCTTCGGCGAGTCTCAAATATTCAATATTTTCCACCTCAGCAATTACGCGGTTGATGCCGAATTTCTTGGCAACGACGGATGCCAGGATATTGGCTTCATCATTGCCGGTAACAGCGATGAAAGCATCATAAGACTTTACCGATTCTTCGACGAGCAGATCCGAATTACGGCCGTCCCCGTTGACTATGTTGACAGACTCCGGTAACTTTTCTGCGAGGGCTATGCAGCGCTCTTTATCCATATCGATAATCTTGACATCATCTACCGTCTTGGAAAGGGCTTCTGCCACCATTGACCCAATTTGACCTCCGCCCAGAATCATTACGCTGTTAATCTCTACATCGGTCTTCCCAAGAAAGCTCATGATGTTCTTCATCCCTTCGCGGGTGGAGATAATGTAGATATGGTCGAAATATTTGAACTTCGTGTCAAATTTCGGGATGATGGTCTCATCCCTTCTTGATATCGCGATGATTCTGAATTGTGTATCGGGGTTGACAGAGGAGAGTGCGGATGTGAATTCGGCAACATTCATCTCCAGAAGAGGGGAGTCTTCATCAACCTTAAACACTGATAGCTGAAGCTTTCCTCTTGCGAAGTCCATAGAATCAGAGGACGAACTGTGTTTGAGAAGTTCTATCGTCTCATCGCAGGCGATTTTCTCGGGATAGAACATGAGGTCTATGCCCATATCCTTGAACATCAATTTGTTCTCTACTGCCAAATAGCTCTCGTCATCGATCCTGGCGGTGACTCTTTTGGTGCCGAGTTTCTTTGCAAGCAGGCTGCTTACAATATTGATTGACTGGGGGACAAAAGGGTTGACGGCAATCAAAAGATCCGCATTTGCCGCCCCTGCTTTTCGAAGGATATCAACAGATGAAGGGTCACCATGAATGGTAATCACGTCGGCACTTGCCGACAGCTTATTCAGCCTGTCGGTATCGGTGTCAATAACCGTAATGTCGTTGGCCTCATGACTGAGCATTTTCGCCAGATGCGATCCGACCTCGCCGGCTCCTTCGATAATGATCTTCATAATGAACCTCCATTTATTTTTGCAAAAATAATAAATTCCTCGGTATCATCCAGTAACTGACTAATCCGTCGATGTTTGCGCGAGCGTCCGAGGTATTGTTTCTCCTTAGTTTCCTGAACTCTCGATGGGCCTTGATGACTGCCTTGAAAGACTCCCACTTCCCGGTAAAAAGGTATACGGCTCCGGAAAGGCCGTCAAGTATCATCCTTGTCCTTATCCTTCTTTTCGCCTTTTTTCGCCCGATTGTCCTTGGAAGATTGTTCTCCAGCATCAGAAGGTCGTTGCGGTAGTTAAGGAAGAGTTTGTAGGGCGATTCCTTGGGGAGGGTCCCGCCTCCGATATGATAGACAATTGACGAGGGTACAACAGTGACTTTGTATCCCTCAAGCTGAATTCTCCAGCAGAAGTCAATCTCTTCCATATGGGCAAAGAAACGGTCATCCAGGCCTCCTAGACTCTTCCAGAGGGAAGCTCTTACCATCAGGCATGCCCCGGAAACCCAAAGGACATTGGCGGGAGAGTCATACTGTCCGGTATCCTTTTCTATTTTGTTCATCACCCTTCCTCTGCAGAAAGGGTAGCCGTAGCGGTCAAGACATCCTCCGGCAGCTCCTGCATATTCAAACATATCTCTCCGATGCCATGAACGAAGTTTCGGACCGCAAACTCCGCACTCTGGATGGGAGTCCATCCACTCGACGAGGGGAGAGAGCCAGTCTTTCGGGACCTCGACATCAGAGTTTATGAGGATGTAGTACTCGGCATCAATCATAGCGAGAGCACGGTTGTATCCTCCTGTAAAGCCGTAATTCTTATCAAGTGGTATCTGTCTGACGGATGGGAATTTCTCCGTCATCATCTCCATGGATCCGTCGGTAGAGGCGCTGTCGGCGACAACTACCTCAGCATCAAGACCTTCCGTGGAGTCGATAAGAGGCGGAAGGAATTCTTCAAGAAATCCTTTGGTATTCCAGTTCAGTATGACAACGGCCGTTTTCACTATGCTATTCTTCCGGTTTTTGGTCATGGCAGCAGCCTTCACTTTCGTGTTTTCGGCAGTGGCCCTCGCCTTTTTCCTGGCAGCAACCTTCGTCTTGGTGTTTTCTGCAGTGGCCTTTGCCTCTGCCGTGGCAGCAGTGGTGGCCCTCCTCTGGGGGAAGGTATTCTCCATGGAGACCTTCCAGAAGCTCTTTTTCGGTCGCGTCACGTACAGAGAGGATGGTCCCTTTGAAGTTGAGAGTTTTCCCGGCCATTCTGTCGTTGAAGTCCATAATAACCCCATTATCAGTTATTTCCTTGACCATGGCGTAGAGGATGCCGCCGTCCTTACCCATCATGGGGAGAGTCCTCCCAATTTCCATAAGATCCTCACGGACAACTCCTTCAATGGTAAATGCCTCTTTGGGGAGTTCAATAACTTTGTTGTCATCATAAGGGCCGTAACCTTCTTCCGGGGTCAGGGTAAAAGCGAAGCTGTCACCCTCCGACAGGCCTTCAACTTCTGATTCGAATTTTGGGAGGAGCATATGGGTCCCATGGATATAGTCCAGAGGCCTCTCTTCTCCAGATCTGTCGGCAATCTTCCCGTCAACTTCGAGTTCGTAGGTCAATACGACCACTTTATCTTTTTCTATTTTCATCCTGCGAAATATACGTTTGAAAATGCTAATGTAGGAATTATTTTCGACATGCAGCTTCTCGCATCGTCAGCAGTTGCGATGAGGTTGTTCCATAAATCAATGAAATTCCCGGTCATAAGCATCTCTCTTACCGGATGGACAATCTTTCCGTTTTTAAATACAAAGCCCTCTATGCCGTATGAGAAATCGCCGGTTGCGGCGTTGCTATTGCCTCCATTGAAGCCGGTAACGTAGATGCCGTTTCCAACCTTTTTGAGTAAATCTTCCGCTTCCTTGCAGTTCCCGACAGAGGAAAGGACAGGGCGAGAGCAGTCCTCAATTGTAGGCTCCATCTGGAGCTTTCCGGACATATAGGTGTTGATGAAATAGTTTTTTACTACCCCATTCTCGATAATCGGCATGTCCTCGGTGGCAACGCCCTCGCTGTCGTAGAGGCGGCTTCCGGTCTTCCCTTTTTCGTGAGGCCGGTCAAAAAGGGTAACATTGTCCCCGAATACCTTAATGTCCTTTTTTCCGGTGAGGAAAGAGTTCTTTTGTTGGATTGAATATCCTCCAAGAGCATTTAGGAGGGGGGCGACAACCTTTGATGCGCATTCGCTGTCAAGGACAAGATTCATCAGACCTCCTTCATGTCGAGAAGGATTAATCTGAGCCGCTGCCCTTTTGACGGCAGTTTCCGAGCATTCGGACAGCGGAGCAAGAATCCCTTTAAGAGTCGGAGAAGCGTCCCACCAGTAGGCACTTATCCTGTTGCCTTCCGGGTCCTCGACAGTCACTTCATAACCAATCTCGAAGGATGTCTCGCAGTGACGGGCGTAAAGTCCGTTGCTGTCCATCGTCACTGCATCGAAGACGCTGTCTGAATATTCTCCTTCTTCGGATATTATTCTGAATCCTTTCTCCATTGCCTCTTTCCGGCTCCATATTGACGAGGATTTTGCCATCTGAAGCCTTTTTTCGGGTAAAAGGGTTTTATATTCCATGTCATAGAGTCCGAGTTCATTTCCTTCGACGGCATTTTTTACCTCTCTCGACGGGTCAGGAAGATCCCTGCACTCGTCTTTTGCGAGCATCCTGACGGTAGTGACAGCTCTTGAAATGAATTCCTCAAGGTCATCTTCCAGGAGGCGGTTGGTTGAGAAAGAGCCGGATTTGCCGTCTACAAAAAGGACTATACTGAGACTTCTGTCAAGGGCATGGGTGACCTTGTCGAGCTCTCCGTCAAGCATTCCGAAAAGTTCCATAAGACTTTTACTCAGGGTAACCCTGACCTTTTCAGCACCGTATTCTTTAGAGAGTTGAATGCATTTTTTAGCGATAAGTATCTCGTTTTCAGTAAGTTTTACTTCCATCCTATTCTCCTCCTACTGTAAGATTGTCAATCAGAACTGTAGGTATGCCGCAAGAGACAGGCACACTCTGTTCTTTCCCGCAGACCCAGGCGCTCTCGTCAACTTTCAGGTCATTTCCTACTGCGACGATGTCTGAAAGGGCCTTGGGACCATTGCCGATTATGTTTATATCTTTCACCGGCATGGTAAGGCGTCCGTCCTCTATGAGGTAGCCGCTCTTGACATAGAATGTGAAATCTCCTTCTCCGATTTTGACCTGGCCATTGGAAAATTCATCAACGAATATTCCTTTATTGACACTCTCAATAAGGCTCCCGGGGTCTTCTGTGCCGCTTTCCATATATGTTGCCCTCATCCTTGGAATCGGAGCGTAACGGAATGACTCCCTTCTGCCGTTGCCAGTCGGCATGACGCCGAAATGGCTGGCACTGATTCTGTCATGAAGGAAGCTTGTCAGGATTCCATCCTCGACCATATATGTCTTCTGTCCGGGGACACCTTCGTCATCATAATTGAGGGCCCCGCGATTGCCCCTTATCGTTCCATCGTCGAGAATATTGATGCCGCTCTTGCAAACTCTTTCACCGATTCTGCCGGTGAAGATAGACTGTCCCTTACGGGCAAAATCGGCTTCAAAAGCATGTCCCATAGCCTCATGAAGCAAAATCCCTGAAGCTCCGGCTCCCATGACTACCCTCATCCTTCCACCACTTGGCCTTTTCGCGGCAAAACGGTCGTCGAGGCCTTTCACTGCAAGGTCGGACAGCTCTTCTATAAGGTTGTCTGTCAGCATCTCCACTCCCATCCTGAAACTTCTTGAGCCCCCTCCGTTACATACCTTGTCCCCTTGTTGGAAAACGACTGATACAGTGACGCTTCCCATGGGGCGGGTGTCATATTTAAGCTCGGAGAAGGAGTTGTACATGAGAATGTCGCTGACTTGCCAAGAGAGCATTGCAAGCACTTTTACGACTCTTTTGTCGCGGCTTCTTACAGCTGCGTCGAGCTTCTCAAGGAAGGGGAGGTATCTAACTGCTCCTGTGCTTCTCCAATTGCCAGATACGGGGTATCTGTCTGCGATGTCACTGGAGCCTTTTACTCCGGAAATCTTCACGGGGGCGACCCTTTGCGCCCCATCGGCTATTGCGGCAGCGGCTCTGGCTGCTTCCGTCATTTCCTTCATTCCGGTGCTCTCGGAGTAGGCGTAGCCGGTTTTTTCATTGGATACAACTCTAATTCCGACTCCGAAATCAATGTGCTGTCCTCCGCTTGTGACCGCCCCGTCGCGGAGGGTCAGATTGCCGTATGTAGTGTTTTCAAAATAAATGTCTGAATAGTCTCCTCCCCTTGCAAGAGCTTCTCCCAGAAGCAGATTGAGTTGAGGAAGGGATACCCCGAAAATGTCAAAATATTGCTGTGTGGTCTTAATCATTCTTGATTTCGTTGAGTATGGACTCTTTAATTTCCCTGTATTTTTGGAGGTCCAGAACGGTTATGCCCTTCTTTGAACCGGTGGCTATTGTCTTGTACGGAGGATCTGAGTTGTCTGCAAGAATCCATTCGTCTGCAAGGTTCATGTAATCATTGAAAAAGTTGACAAGGCCAGAATTGAATCGTCTCCTGACGGTATCGTCAAGTACGTCGTGACCTCCTTCTGTGACTCTTCTTCTGACCCTTTCGATAGCGAGCTCCGGTGATGAAATCCAAAGGTAGAGGACAGTGACGGTGTAACCGTTTTCCTGGCTTTCTTTGATTAGCCCTAAGAGCGAACGCGTTGCGAGGGTACTCTCGATGCCGAAATCCTTTTTCTTCGCCATCAGATGGTGCATTTTCATGTGCATGTATCTGCCTGCCATTATCGATGCCTTGTCGGGGTCGAACGGGGAGAGGCTCTTTGCGAACTCGTCGGAGTTGATGAATTCCGTGCAGTCGAGGAGTCTTGGCAGAATGGTATATGACGCCGTTGTCTTTCCGGCGCCGTTACATCCTCCTATTACAAAGAGTCTTGGCATGGTCTAAGAATGTGTTACTCCGTATCCGAAGAGGGCGAAATCGCCCTTGCATGGGTCTAAAGGGAATATTTCCTTGAAAGCGTCGGTAATTTCCCGGACTGTCGTGATGTCTTTTTGTTTTCGATGGGTAAGCCCGATGGCAGCTGCAATCTCATGGACATGAACATCAAGCGGAATGAGAAGCTCTTCAGGAGAAGTGTTCTTCCATATACCGAGATCTACACGTGAGTCGTTACGGACAAACCAGCGTCTCATCATATTTATCTTTTTGTTCGGAGCCTTTGGGTCCTCTTTCTGCCCGAAAACTTCCGTCCTTATCTCATCTGTCGAGAGGCTCTCCAAGGAATCCTGCCTCTCATATATTCCCCTTAGCCGGGAGCATATTGAGGCAATTTCAGACCATTTTACTGTCCGGTGTATGCTCTTTTCATCGCAGCGGTAGTTGCCTCCCATTACGTAATCGTAAGGCTTCCATGCCATCTGGTCAAAAAGTCTCCGGCAGTCTCTTACGATCATGGCGCGGCGTCCCCAAGCGAAATGGGCGGCAAAAACTCCCGATATTTCAATGTCTTGTAAGTCCGCTTCACCGCGGTTGTATTTTTCAGTAAATAAAGTGGGGAACGCTATGGGGTCCTCTTGGAAATAGAGTGGGTCGTTGTATTTATCGGCCCACTCTATTAGTTGATTTACAGTTGTTTCCGTCATTACTCGGCCGTTGCTGCTTCGAGCTTTTTCATGAGGGCGAACATGACTATTCCGGCGATAGCGCATAGAGCCATGAGGATTGCCCAGTTGGCCCAGAGCGGGACTGCTTTCCAGAGGAGTCCCGGGATGGAACTGAGGTAGTTTCCAATCGCGGTAGCTGCAAACCAAAGACCCATCATAAGTCCTTTGAACTTCGGAGGCGCGACCTTTGAGACGAATGAAATGCCCATCGGGGAAAGGAGCAGCTCTGCGAAGGTGAGTACTAGATATGTGCCCATCAGATATGTCGGAACTACCGGGTCAGGGGATACCGTACCGGCAAGGGTGGCTGGGGAAGCCTGTCCGCGGGAAGCGAATATCATGACGAGGTAACCGAGGGCGGCGACAAACATTCCAAGTCCGATTTTCTTCGGAGCAGACGGCTCTTTGCCCTTCTTGGCGAGGGCTGAGAATAATGCCATACTGACAGGGGTAAGTGCGACGACATAGAACGGATTGAACTGCTGGAAGAGTTGAGGGAAGATTTCGAGAGGATTGCTTAGTCCTCTGTAGATCATGTATGCTCCGCACCAAAGAACAAGGGTGATTACCGCGCAGATAATCTTGTTCTTCTTGGTTTCAGACTGGAAGGAAGCGAAAAGGGTATAGACGGAAGCTGCAATAAGGGCGAGTGCCCAGATATTGAATCCGATCCTGGTCCATCCTGTTGCGAAACTCTGGGTATAGTCGCGAGCGAACCATGTGAGAGAGGATCCGTTCTGGTGGAATGCCATCCAGAAGAAGATAACTACGGCGAATACAAGGCAGAGGGCTACGATGCGGTCCTTTGTCTGCTTGGGTGTAAGCTCGACATAGTTCTCGGACTTCTCCGCAGCAGCTTGCTTTGCGTTGACATCGGCGTGCTTGAACCAGTTGCGGCATCCGAAGTAGATGGCGATTGAAACAATCAGGGAAACGCATGCAACAGCGAATCCCATGTTGTATGAAGAAGCGAGGTTCTCGATATAATAATTGCTGAACTGGGTAAGGTCCGTAGCTGAGTATCCAGGCATCTGCGCTGCAAGGCTCGAGAGCTTTTCAGTATTTTCAGGTGAGATTGTCCCATTCAGGAACTGATGGGCGAGTGCAGGGATGTCTGCCTTGTAGATGAGGCCGGACTTCGCAAGGAAGCGGTTGGTGATTGCCGTGGCCGCTGAAGGAGCGAACATGGCGCCAACGTTGATGGCCATGTAAAAGAGGCTGAAGGCGGCATCTCGTTTGGATGCGTATTTGGGATCGTCATAGAGGTTGCCGACCATTACCTGCAAGTTGCCTTTGAAAAGGCCTGTTCCTACTGCGATTAGAGTCAGGGCAGCTATCATAAGTCCGAGTCCAAGTCCGTTGGCTGGGGTAGGGATAGACAGGCATAGATAGCCGACGAACATTACGCAGATACCAGTTACAACGCACTTGCCGAAACCGATTTTATCAGCAAGCCATCCGCCGACTACCGGCATGAAATAGACAGCTGCGAGGAAGATTGCATAGAGCTGGCTGGCTGCAGCTTGCTCGAAGCCGAATTTGGCTTGCAGGAAGAGCATGAAGATAGCCAGCATCGTGTAGTAGCCGAATCGTTCGCCGGTATTTGCAAGGGCGAGGGCGAAGAGGCCTTTTGGTTGTCCTTTGAACATAGATTTATGGTTTTTACAGTTAATTTTCCTCCTTTGAATTACAAATATAGTAAAGATTTCTTATTAACTTTGTAATCTGGTATGGAAAAGATTAGGACAAATCTGGGACAGAAACTGGTTCTGGGACTTATGAGGCTCTTCTCGCTGATGCCCCTGAGGTCTCACCACAAGTGCTCAGCTTTCTTCTCCTGGTTGATGAAAGATATAATCCATTATAGGGAGGATGTAGTCACGACAAACCTCTCCCGCAGCTTCCCTGAGATGAAATATGGTGAGCTGAAGGAGGTCAAGAATCGATTCTATCGTCATTTTGGCGACATCATAACCGAGACAATATGGCTTTCTGGCAAGAGGGGAGGGAAGGGGATCGAGAAGATCCGAAAGCAGCATATCGTCGAGTTTGCCAATGTCTCTGATTTTAACATAATGTACTCTTCCTGCTCCAGTATGCTCGTCCTTAACAGCCATATGGGCAATTGGGAGCTTTCAGGTGGTATTGAGGCATACACTTACTCCGAAGAACCATTAGCTGTCAAGCCGGAAGATATCGTAGTCGCATACAAGAAGCTCAGCAGTTCTTTTTTCGGGAAGATTATGGAAGCGGTCAGATGCGGGCCTCTTGAGGATACTGATTTTAATGGTTATACAGAGTCTACGATGATTCTCCGCCATGCCTTTACTCATCGTGACGAGAGGAAGTTCTATGTATTCAACATCGATCAGTATCCCTATTGGAATGCTGCCGGATGCGATATCGGCGAGTTTATGAACCAGCCGACCAAGGCGATGACAGGAGCCGCTGCCCTTGCGGTGAAGTTTGGTATGGCAGTTGTGTATCTTCGCTGGAAAGAAAGGGAAGGAGGCTACGATGTGACTTTCGTTCCAATCTCTGAAAATGCCTCCGGAATGACAGCTCAGCAAATAATGAGAACATATTATGACCTGATAGAGGAAGACCTCAGGCTACAGCCCTGGAACTACCTTTGGTCGCATAAAAGATGGAAATAATGAATAGTATGAGATTATCTTTCATAGCGGTTATCTCCGCACTTCTTGCCGTCCCCGTCCATTCTTTTGCGCAGGGGACAGGAGACCTTGCCTACTCCCTTCCCATGACAACTGTCCAGGCTCAGGTGACGGCTGTCCATGAAGCTTTCTTTGCTGGCCCCTATGCTCAGTACGCCAAGAAGTACCTTGGGCTTGAGGTGCGTCAGAAAAACTCTACTTCGGTCCATGTGACGGGGGTGACACTCGTCCCGAAGGTTGAAGCCGATATGAATGCACGCTACTCGGTCTCTCCAGGAAAGACAATTGACAGCATGACTGCTCTATCAGCCCAGGGACTTATCTCTTTCGGATCAAAGGCTGAGGCGGAGACGGTTTCGTGGCGCTTTACCCCTTATGTGAGCTCCAATTTCAACGATAAAGGAATCACTTCCCCGGAAACAGTAGAAAAGAGAACTACCTACCGTGATGTTCAGACGGACACATCCTTTACCAGGATTGCTGTCCAGCAGGATTTCGTAGTGACCAAGACCCTCGAGCAGAAAGCCAAGGAGGCCGCTGACATTATCCTCAAAGCGCGCCGTGAAAAGTTTAATATTACAATCGGCAACACGGACGCAACATTCAGCGGCGAGGCACTCGGGAGCGCAATTGCAGAGCTCTCGAGAGTCGAGGAAGAGTATCTTACAATGTTCGTCGGCTATTCGGTCTATACAGATCTCGAGAAGACTTTCGAGGTCACTCCTTCAGCGACAAAGAAAAACGGTCTTTATCCCCTCTTTGCTACTGGGAGAGACGGTCTTGTCCCGGCTGAAGAGGGTGGGGACCAGATTTTCTATCTCTTCTTTAAGGTTGAAGATATCGCAGAAGCCGAGTCCGATTCGGCGAAGACGACAAAAGCCAAGTCATTCGTCCATTATCGTATCCCGGCAATCTGCACTGTGACCCTCTCTAATGACGACAAAGACCTTGTCTCAATGAGGATTCCTGTATACCAGCTTGGCAGAGATGAATTGTATCCGATTACCAAATAAACCAATAATTATATGACAATCAAAGATTTGAATCCGACAATAGTCTGGAATAACTTTTATGGTCTTACGCAGATCCCCCGTCCATCGAAGCATGAAGGAAAAGTGCAGGAATACCTTTTGAATTGGGGTCTTTCCCATTCTCTGGAGACTTTCCGCGATGAAACGGGCAACATTATTATCCGCAAACCCGCTACCCCCGGATTTGAAAATCGTCGGGGTGTGATTCTTCAAGGTCATATGGATATGGTCCCCCAGAAGACCAGTGACAGCAATCACGATTTCCTGACTGATCCTATCGTTACCATCATCGACGGTGAATGGGTTACTGCAGACAGGACTACCCTCGGAGCTGACAACGGTATCGGCGTCGCTCTGGCTCTTGCCGTCCTGGAGGATCCTGATGTCAAGCACGGTCCGATTGAGGTCCTTGTCACATATGATGAGGAGACCGGCATGACTGGTGCAAACGAGCTCCGTCCAGGAGTTCTTAAGGGCGATATTCTTATCAATCTTGATTCTGAGGATGAAGGTGAACTCTGCGTCGGATGCGCAGGCGGCCTCGACGCTACCGCAGACTTCAAGTATCGTAAATACAATACTCCAAAGGGAATGCTCGGCTATAAGGTGACAGTCAAAGGTCTTCAAGGAGGTCATTCCGGCATGGATATTTCTCTATACAGGGCGAATGCCAATAAAGTGATAGCCCGCATCCTTCTTCCTTTGCTGGAGCAATATGGAGTTAAGGTGGTGGACTTTACTGGAGGCTCTCTCCGCAACGCAATCCCGTTTGAGGCATGCGCAGAAATACTTGTGCCTGAGGAGAATAAGAAGGCTGTTCTCGATACAGTGAACGAGATTTTTGCCAGCGTGAAGGCTGAGTTCATCGACAGCGATCCTTCTGCCGTTCTCTATGTAGATGCTGTCCCGGCTGCTCCTAAGTTCATTCAGGGTAGCGTCATGCTACGCGCTGTAAAGGCTATCCTTGCTTGCCCTGCGGGTGTTGTCAGGATGTCGAGGACGATGGAAGGCCTCACAGAGACTTCCACCAATCTCGCTATTGTCCGTACGCAGAGGGGACATATTACAATCCATTCCCTCATGAGGAGTGCCGTCGATTCTTCGAAGGCCTATCTTGCAGAGAAGATGCGCTGCCTCTTTTCTCTTGCAGGTGCTGAGATCTCTTTCAGCGGCGGATATAGTGGCTGGACCCCGAAACTCGATACTCCGATGAACAAGATCATGATGGATCAGTTCCAGAAGGTCTATGGAAAACCGATGAAGATAATGGCCACCCACGGTGGACTTGAGTGTGCAATCATGGGTGCCAAGTATCCCGCATGGGAGATGGTTTCTATAGGACCTACAATCAAGTATCCTCACAGCCCTGACGAAAAGGTCAATGTTCCTTCAGTGGCGCGTACTTGGGACTACCTCAAGGCTGTTCTTGAAAATGTCCCGGAAAAATAAATTGACAGATTCTTAAGAACAATTCTTTGAATTTCGTTTTTTTATTCATAAATTTGCAGTCCTTTTTGGGCCCTGAAGGTCTAATTAGGACTGTAAACTATTTATAAACAATTAATTACAAACCAATGGTACAGAAGTACGAGACCGTTTTCATTGCAACTCCCGTTTTGTCTGAGACCCAGATGAAGGAAGCGGTTGCCAAGTACACCAAGCTCATCGAGGATAACGGTGGGAAAGTCGTGTACGAAGAGGATTGGGGCCTGCGTCAGCTTGCTTATCCGATCCAGCACAAGACCACAGGTTTCTATTACCTGATTGAGTTCGAGGCGGACACACAGTTCGTCGCTACTCTCGAGACACAGTATCACCGTGACGAGAGGATCATTCGTTATCTTACGGTAGCTCTTGACAAGGACGCCGCCGCTTACGCAGAAAAGAGGAGAGCCAACAAGGCCGCCAAGGCAGCCGCTGCAGATGCTCCCATCGTAGAAGAGTAATCAGGAGGAAACAACTATGGCACAGGAAAATAATGAAATCCGTTACCTCAATCCGCCAGCAGTAGAGGTGAGAAAGAAGAAATACTGCCGTTTCAAAAAGGCCGGTATTAAGTATGTAGATTATAAGGACCCTGAGTTCCTCAAAAAGTTCCTCAACGAGCAGGGTAAGATTCTTCCCCGCCGTATTACCGGTACTTCCCTTAAGTTCCAGAGGAAGGTCGCCCAGGCTGTGAAGAGAGCCCGCTCTCTTGCACTTCTTCCGTATGTAACTGACCTCCTTAAATAATTTGTCCTATGGAAATTTTGCTTAAGAAAGATGTTGCGAATCTCGGCTATGCAGGCGAGATCGTAAAGGTAAAGGCAGGATATGCAGTCAATTACCTCGTTCCTCAGGGCTTAGCTACAGTTGCTACCGAGTCTGTAAAGAAGCAGCATGCTGAGACTCTCCGCCAGAGGGCTCACAAAGAGGCTAAACTCGTTGCTGACGCTGAGGCTCTTGCAGCTAAGCTTGCAGAGCAGACCCTCAAGGTCGCCGTCAAGGTCAGCGAAAGCGGAAAGATCTATGGCTCAGTTACTTCTGCTCAGCTTGCTGAGGCTCTTCAGGCAGCAGGTCTTGATATCGACAAGAAGAACATCACCGTTCCTTCCGATATCAAAGAACTCGGTACCTATGAGGCAGCAGTAAAGATCTACAAGGGTATCAAGGGCGCCTTCAACTTTGAAGTCGTCTCTGAATAATAATCTTTTTCAGATCTATTAGAATTAAAAAGGGGCCGACTAAAAAGGGTCGGCCTCTTTATTTTTTAGTGATGCAGTTAATTGTTTAACAGATACTAAATATTCCTTATTTGAAAACGACCTCTCTGAAAAATTCCGGGCAGTGGAATGCCGGGGAGGGAAGGTCGATCGGTGCCCATGAAAGGAAATGAGGTGTCGCTGTCTTATCGCCGCACTTATAGAAGTTTGCTTTCATTTTAAGTCCAGTGAAATCTTTGATCTCATGGTTGAATAGAGCAGTAGCGGGGATTACCTCCACGAGGTCCCATTCGACAGCCCCGATTCTGTCACCAAATGTCTCGTCTCCAAGAGAGCTCCAGCGTCCGATGCTATTGTAAGCCTCCTCTGGGGCATTTCTACGGTCGGTACCCTTCCAGCCTCCGTGGAGTAGAAGAGTCCCGATGCAATTGCATTCGAAGTTGTAGTAATTGTCATCGCAATCAGGCGAAACGAAGAATTCGCAGCATGAATCTTCCCAAACGTGCCCGTTATCTTCACCGACTTCCGCCCTGAGGTTATTGTCGGAAACATGGAATTGAAGAAGTATATGGTCCCCGGTATGGGCGATTCTGAAAGAGACAGAGGGATTGACCTCTGCGCATTTCCAGGTGTCGCACTTTATACTGTGCCACTGTACATCAGCGCTGTCCATAATTGCAGGGACATCGCAGGCGGCAATCGCGCCTGTAAGAGCAAGTTTTACTATTTCGAGCGGTAGCATCTTTATGAGAGCTTTTTTACTATTCTTTTCATTCGTGCTATGTTCCCTTTGTCGGGAGAATATGTCAGATAAACGTAGCAGGCGATTATAATCGCAGAAGGAATGAGTCCCCACCAGCTGCCAATAATCTTCACAAGAATGACAAGAACCAGCAGAGTTGTAAGAAGAAGGGTATAGTGGCGCAGGGGGGTAGAGTTGCTAGCTTCCTTGAAAGAGACGCTGTAGGCATTGGGACGGCCTTCAATTGCGGCTTTTTGAATAGTAGCCCTGATATAACGGACCATCCATCTATTAGAGGAGTCCAGCAGTATAAAATTCTCGTTTTCTCTCGAGATATCGCCGCCTTCCTCACCCATCACTTCCATGACTTTCGTAGCGGCAGCGTCCATGCCACCTTCGGCATCAAAGATAGCCGTACCGCTATCCATCATCATTCCAACTTTGCTCATATAATATTGAATTCAAATAGTTTCTCGTCTCCTGATCGGCCTGTGACCATTATATCTTTGTTCCCCTTCTGGCAAAGAGAGAGTATCGGAGATAGTTCAGCACATATTACATCTCCTGTCCGGAAAAATGTCCTTAGACTGGCTTTCTCTGCTGCTTCTTCCAGAATTGTGGCTGCATCTCCATCGAATCTGAATATCTCATTTCCATCCTCTTCAAGAGTAAACCCACCAATCTTTTCTGGAAGAGGCCATGTGAGGATTGATGTCCGGTCTAAACATGAGGCTTCGGCATAGGAAAGCATGTCTCCGCGGTCCAAAATTGTCCCGTCATATATTAATAGACCGAAACTTCTCTTTCCAAGGTAACGTGATGCGAACTTTTCGCTTACGGCTTTACCGGTCCTCACTATTTCGGCGAATGCAACAGGAGAGAATGCTATCCTATCCATTCCTTCAGGAACATAATAGTCCCTGCTGAATTTTTCCAACGTGGTGTCCGGCCTAAAAGTGCAGACCGAAGACCCATAGTTCAAGACCAGTATATTCATGAGAACTAAAAGAGCTTTCCGGTATTGAACCTGCTTGCAAGCGATGCGAGCTCATCCTCGGTGGCGGGCCTGTTCAAAGAGGCCTGACGCGCTTCAAAGGCGGCTTTTTTCTCCTTGTCGAACTTCTGCCTAAGGAGGCTGAACTGCCTCTTTGTATCCAGGGTAAATTCTCCGCTTTCGATCCATGCGAAGTATGAAGGCTCGGTCCTGTAGACCTCTCTGGCGGTCTTCCCTTTATGTTTTCCGAAGCTGATCACAGCTTCACCGGCATCATTATAGATGAGCCTTCCCGCATAGTCAACGGTCTTTGGACGTCCGCCAACGGAGGCAAGAGAATTCACATCATTATGGAGCTTGTCACCGTACATGTCAAGTTGTCCTTTCAGCACTTCGTATGTGGCAATGGTATCAGCTTCTGCAGAGTGGGCATTGTCGAAGTCGGATCCGCAGTAGAACCGATGGGCTGCACGAAGATTTCTCGGCTCCATGAAGTGGTAGATATTTTGCACGTCGACCATCAACTTCTCGTGGAGATTGATTGAAATATCCTCCCTCCCTGAGAACTTCCTTACCCTTTCAATCTCCTCGGCGAGCATTGGAAGATCAAACTTGGCCGAGTTGAAGCCTGCGAGATCGCTATCCTTAATCCATTCGATTACTTCATCAACCTTGTCCATGAATCTGGGACAATCCTTTAGGTCATTATCCTTAATGCCGTTTACGGCTGATGCGGAGGGATTGATGGGATATTGCTTGCCCAAGGCATAGTCCCAAGGCTTGAAACGCCAAGTCTTGATTCTTGTTTCACCGCCCGGAAGTACTTTGACAAAACTAAGCTCGGCGATACAGTCGGTTGCAATATTGAGACCGGTGCTCTCAATGTCGAAAAAGAGCAGCGGTCTTTCAAGATTCAGTTCCATACTGCTATGAAATCATTATAGGCATGAGAATGCCGCAGATCTTCTCGCTCTCGGCCTCTTCTTCGGATGGAAGAAGAAGGGCTGCACGCCGGGAGTCTGCAAACTTTATGACAAGAGTGTTGCAGCTCATATTTGCAAGGATTTCGGTCAGGAAAGTAGACTTGAATCCTATTGTGAGTTCGTCTCCCTGATAGTCGCAAAGAATCTTCTCATATGCGGCGAGGGCAAAGCCGAGATCCTGGGCGGAAACTTCAAGCTGGCCCTGTTTGAGGTCGAATTTAATGTGGTTGGATGCTTTGTTGGCACAAACTGCGACGCGGCGTACCGTATTGAGAAGGAGCTGCCTGTCTATCTTGAGAACATTTGAATTGCTCTGGGGGATAACGTCGCGGTAGCGAGGGTATTTGCCAACAACGAGGCGGCATACCATCATAGTGCTGCCGAATGTGAATACAACGGTTGAAGCGTCGAAGGTGATTTCGACCTTTTCCACATCCTTGCCGATAATCGATTTGAGAACGTTGGCAGGTTTTTTATGGAGGATGAAGGAAGCCTTTTCTGAAGCCTCGACATCACCTGTCGTGTAGCAAATAAGTTTGTGCGAATCGGATGCAACAAGAGTGGTTGAATCTGTGTCGATATCGAAGAAAATACCGTTCATGGCGGGACGGATCTCATCGTCAGCAGTTGCATATACAGTGCCTCCGATGCCATCGACAAGGCTTTCTGCGGGGAAAATGACTTTCTCGGCATCGTCGCCGGCCATTTTTATCTCAGGGTAATCGTCGGAAGGGAAGTAGGGGAGAACGGAATTGCCGCTCGACCAGCTGCATTCGAAGGAACTGTCGTTGAGGGTCCTGATCTTGAGGGGCTGATCCGGGAGAACCTTGAGGAGTTCTATAGTGTGTCTTGCGGGAATGGCGATGCTCCCTTCTTCCTCTGAGGAATCTACGTCGATCTCGGTGCGAAGTGTCAGCTCCTGGTCGGATGCTGTTATCTGTAGGCGCGTGCCCTTAAGAACAAAGAGGAAATTCTCAAGAATTGGAAGGGCAGACTTGGCGGGAATGGCCTTGGAAACATCTGTGAGTGCCTTCAGAAGGTCTGTGCTGGAAATGCTGAATTTCATATCTCTATTATTTTATCTTTAATCTCACTCAAAGCATACAAATATAATTATTTTCGGCAAATAAGTCAAATCGCTGCATAATAGTTGGAAAAAATATTGGCTTCTCAAACAAATCTCTATGGCGGGGGCGAATGGCATATAATTTGAAATTTTCTGTCCGGTCCGATTGACGGACTTTCTGTCATGAAATAATATTAAATGCAATAAGTTATGAAAAAAGGTTTCTTTGTAGTGCTTTTGTCAGTCCTTCTTAGCGGGCTGACGGCGTATGGTGTAGTGAAAGCCAACAATGAAGGAGTATTTGTATCCTCTCCGACAGACGATAATGGGACTACCGTGGAATACAGGACGAAGACTGTCAATTTGGCAGATTCCGACTATCCCGATTTTACATACGCTGCTGAATCGGCAGTCGACGCTGTCGTTTATGTCGAAGTTACTGTCAAAATGCGTCAGCAGTATCAGCAGATAGATCCTTTCTTCCGCTATTTCTTCGGTGATGATTTTGGTCAGCCTCAGTCCAGGGAACAGAAAGGAAGCGGCTCAGGAGTTATAATCCGCCCCGACGGCTATATCGTTACCAATAACCATGTGGTGGAAAACGCCTCTAAGGTCAGTGTTACCCTTAATAACGACAAGGTCTATGAGGCTACGGTGGTCGGAACCGATCCGGCAACAGATGTTGCCCTGATAAAGATTGATGCCACAGATCTTCCTGTTATTGAAATGGGAGATAGTGACGCTCTTCGCCTTGGAGAGTGGGTACTTGCAATTGGAAGCCCGCTTTCGTACAACCTCCGTTCAACCATTACAGCCGGCATAGTCAGCGCTAAAGGCCGTTCGATGCCGAGCAATTCAGGTGAATTCAAGATTGAATCTTTCATTCAGACTGATGCTGCAGTCAATCCCGGCAATTCGGGAGGAGCACTTGTCAATAAGAAAGGCCAGCTCGTTGGAATCAATACCGCAATTATATCCCAGACAGGGTCATACAGCGGCTATTCTTTCGCGGTCCCGGTCAATATTGTCAAGAAGGTGGTTGAAGACCTTATCGACTTTGGATCTGTAAAACGTGCCGTTCTCGGCATAACCATGCAGACAGTTGATGATAAAATTGCCAAAGAATTGAAACTTTCCTCACTTTCAGGCGTATATATTAACGAGGTTTTGAAATCAGGTGCAGCTGAAAAGGCAGGACTTCAGAAAGGTGATGTGATTATTGCAATAGACGGGGAGAAAGTGAAAGATGCTCCTTCAGTCCAGGCAAAGGTCAACAATTACCATCCGGGAGATAAAGTTTCTATTGTCTATATCCGGGATGGAAAGGAGAATGAAACAGAAGTCGAGTTCCAGGGAGTGGCCTCCAATACAGGAGAGGCTAATGTGGATGGAAGCATCGCTTTTTATGGAGCATCGCTAAAAGCTGCCGACGCCGAGACCCTTAGGGCGCTAGGAGCCAAGGGTGGAGTCAAGATTGTAAGCGTAGGACAGGGCAAGATGGCCGATGCAGGTGCCGAAGCAGGCAGCATTATTCTCTACGTAAATGATCAGTCGGTTTCAAAACCAGAGGATGTCATTGCGCTCACAAAGAAGGCCTCAAGGTCAATCTTTATTGAAGGCGTCGATGCCAGCGGTAAGTCGTTCTACTTCGGCTTTGCCAAGTAGCTTCGCGACGTCGGCGTAATAAAAGAGGCGCGCTCTCTCGGGAAAGCGGTGACATTTGTAAGAAATAATTGATTTATAATAGAATATGAGACAATTAAAGATTACAAAGTCGATCACCAACCGTGAGAGCGCGTCTCTAGACAAGTATCTCCAGGAGATCGGCAGGGAAGAACTCGTCACACCTGAAGAGGAGGTTGAACTTGCCCAGAGAATCCGTAAAGGAGACCAGGCCGCACTTGAAAAACTTACACGAGCCAACCTCAGGTTCGTCGTTTCCGTTGCCAAACAATATCAGAATCAGGGGCTTTCTCTTCCGGACCTTATAAATGAAGGCAATCTTGGTCTTATAAAGGCCGCAGAGAAATTCGATGAGACACGAGGTTTCAAATTCATATCTTATGCTGTATGGTGGATTCGCCAGTCTATTCTCCAGGCTCTTGCCGAACAGTCGAGAATCGTTCGTCTGCCTCTCAATCAGGTAGGTTCTCTCAATAAAATCAATAAGGCCCTTTCCAAGTTTGAACAGGAAAACGAGCGCCAGCCTTCCGACGAGGAGCTCTCAGAAATTATCGATGTGCCGAGAGACAAGATATCAGATACTCTTCGTGTATCCGGTCGTCACGTCTCAGTAGACGCCCCTTTTGTTGAGGGTGAAGACAACAGCCTCCTGGATGTCCTCCCAAACGACGATTCTCCAAGTGCTGACAAGGGTCTTGTAAATGAGTCCCTCAATACTGAGATTGAACGTGCTCTTTCTACTCTGACCGACCGCGAGAGAGAGATAATCAAGTCCTTCTTTGGTATAGGCTGCCAGGAAATGACCCTCGAAGAGATTGGGGAACGATTCGGTCTCACAAGAGAGCGTGTCCGCCAGATAAAGGAAAAGGCCATCCGCCGTCTCAAGAGCCCCTCAAGAAGTAAACTGTTGAAGGATTATCTTGGATAAGCGATGACACCTGAAAGTTTTATCCAGCAAAAGGCCGCGGAGGCGATCAAGGCCCTCTACGGCGCTGAAGCAGACGCTTCGTCTCTTCAGGTAGGTATTACAAGGAAAGAATTTGAGGGCGACTATACTCTCGTCGTTTTCCCGCTTCTGAGAATATCCCATGCTGCCCCGGAAGCAACCGGAAATGCAATAGGTGACTACCTGGTTGCCAATGTCCCCGAGATTGCTTCATACAACAGCGTCAAGGGTTTCCTTAATCTTCTGTTCTCCAGCGTCTATTGGGACGAAATGTTTGCCTCAATAGCATCAGACCCCGATTTTGGTCAACTTCCTTCAACGGGGAAGAGAGTCATGATTGAGTTCTCTTCGCCAAACACCAATAAACCCCTCCACCTCGGGCATATCCGCAACAACCTTCTTGGAGATTCTGTCTCCAGGATTTTGAGAGCTGGCGGCAATGAGGTTATCAAGGCTACCCTTATCAATGACAGGGGTGTCCATATCTGCAAGTCCATGCTGGCATGGCAGAAGCTCTTTGACGGAAAGACTCCGGAATCCACAGGAACCAAGGGCGACCATCTTGTCGGAGATTGCTATGTCGCTTTCGACAAAATGTACAAGGCAGAGGTGAAGCAACTGATGGAAGAAGGGATGTCAGAAGATGATGCCAAGAAGAATGCACCCTCCCTTGTTGAGGCCCATAAGATGCTCGTTAAGTGGGAGCAAGGAGACAAAGAAGTTCGAGACCTCTGGAATATGATGAACAGCTGGGTCTTCAAGGGATTTGACGAGACGTATAAGGCTCTAGGTATTTCTTTTGACAAGGTTGACCGAGAGTCAGACACCTATCTTCTTGGTAAAGAACTTGTCCGTCGGGGACTGGAGACTGGGGTCTTCGAAAAAGAAGCAGACGGCTCGGTGTGGTGCGACCTTACCGCAGACGGCCTTGACAGAAAGCTCGTTCTTCGAGGCGATGGTACATCTGTCTATATTACTCAAGACCTTGGGACCGCAGAGCGTCGATTCTCCGAGTATGATCTCGATTCTCATGTCTATGTGGTAGGGAATGAGCAGGACTATCATTTCCAGGTGCTCAAGCTCATTCTCCGGAAGCTCGGATTCGCGTGGGCTGACCAGATTTATCATCTTTCCTATGGGATGGTCGAACTTCCGGAGGGGAAGATGAAATCCCGCGAAGGTACAGTCGTTGATGCGGATGATCTGATTGAGAAAATGTACGAGGAAGCCAAGGCTACGTCCGAAGAAAGCGGCAAACTCGCAGATGTCACTTCCGACGAGAAAGAACGGCTCTATCATATGATTGGGCTTGGTGCCCTCAAGTACTTCATTATCAAGGTGGATCCCAAGAAGACCATGCTCTTTAACCCGAAGGAATCCATCGATTTCAACGGCAACACCGGCCCGTTCATTCAATATACTCATGCACGCATCCGCTCCATCCTTCGTAAAGCCGGGGAGCAAGGTATCTCATATGGCATATCGGATATTACCCCCGAGCTTTCACCTTCAGCCAAGGAAATTCGACTTATCAAGCTGCTTGGAATGTTCCCCCAGAAGGTCGGTGAGGCTGTTTCCTCTCTTTCTCCGGCAGTCATAGCCAACTTTTCTTATGACCTTGCCAAGGAGTTCAATCAGTATTACCATGATACCCCTGTCCTGAAGGAAGAGGATGCATCAGTACTGAAGTTCCGTCTCCAGCTCATTGATACCCTTTCTACTGTTCTCCGCAAGGCGATGGGTATTCTCGGCATAGAACTCCCAGAGAGAATGTAACTGCGCAATGACTGACTCGACAACCTTCATGGCCCGAAGAATCAGGAAGATTCTTCTTGTCTGCAATAACTATGACAATTTTTCACTTGAAGAGGACGGAAGGCTGGATGCGAGACTGGCGAGAGAGTATTCTGACCTTAACCTCTCCAACCCTCCTGTTTTCGAGAGGGTGGAGACACCTGATGAAGCTATAGAAAAGGCCGCATCAGGGGAGCGTTTCGATCTTATAATTACGATGTTCAATGTCGGAGGAACGGATGTCTTTTCGTTTGCCTCCAAGATGAAATCGTACAGCAGTGATACTCCGCTTGTCCTTCTTTCCTCATTTTCAAGAGAAGTCTACAGGAAGATTCAGGAGAGTGACCGTTCGGCTGTGGATTATATTTTTTGCTGGAACGGCCAGGCCGATCTCATCCTTGCAATTGTCAAGCTTCTCGAGGACAGCATGAATGCCGACCAGGATATCCTCCAAGGAGGAGTCCAGTGTATTCTTTTGGTTGAGGACTCAGTCAGGTACTATTCGACATATCTTCCTCTTCTGTATAGACTTATTCTCCAGCAGAATGTGGCGGCCCTAAGGGATGCGCTCAATGAGGATCAGCAGATTTTCAGAAAGAGGGCTCGCCCGAAGATACTTCTTGCGACCAACTATAATGACGCCGTAGACATTTTCCATAAGTATAAGGAAAACCTTCTTGGTGTAATTTCCGATATCGGATTTGTTATCCATCGCCATGATAGTCCCTCAGAGGAAAAACTTGATGCCGGTGTCGATCTTTGCAATCTTATTCGCAGTAAAGTGCCCAAGATGCCGATTCTCATGCAATCCTCTCAGGAAAGCATGAGGTCTGTGGCCAAAAACCTTAATGCCGGATTTCTCAATAAGCGCTCCAAGACGTTGACCCAGGAACTGTCAGAGTATATCGAACGGGAGTTCGGCTTTGGAGATTTTGTCGCTTCAGATGCTTCTGGAAGGGTCTATGGGCGGGCAAATGATCTGCAAGGGGCTGAAAGTCTCATTTCTACGATACCATCCCGTGTCCTTGACAATCTCAGAAGTAAAAATTATGTTTCGAGATGGCTTCTGGCAAGAGGTATTTTCGTTCCTGGTAACCATATCAAGAATTGGACATCTTCCGACTCGGAGACGTTTCGCTCTGTGGTAGTTCCTATCCTTCATGACTATCGGATATCCCAGGGATTAGGTGTCGTAGCCCGTTTCGACCGGGCCACCTATAATGATACTATATGGTTCTCGCGTATCGGAGAAGGTTCTCTCGGGGGAAAGGCTCGCGGACTTGCCTTTCTCAATAGAATCCTATACAAACACGGGGTCTATGACCGTTGGGAGGGAGTTCATGTCACTGTCCCGAGGACTCTTGTGGTCGCGACTGACTATTTCGACAGGTTCATTATTGAAAATGGACTTCAGTATGTTATTAATTCTGATTTCTCCGACGAAGAGATTCTTTCCGAGTTTGTATCATCAAGGCTTCCTCAAGATCTCACTGATTCCCTCCGAGTCTTTGTGAATTCCGTCGAAGGCCCCTATGCCGTCCGTTCTTCTTCTAAGCTGGAAGATTCTTATTATCAGCCATTTGCCGGAGTCTATTCTACTTACATGATCCCGTCAGCCTCCAATCCCGACCAGCAGGTGAGGCTTCTTGCAAAGGCAATCAAAAGCGTTTTTGCTTCAGTTTATTATACTTCTTCAAGAGGATACATTACCGCTACGGCAAATGTAATCTCAGAGGAGAAGATGGCTATTGTTATCCAACAGATTTGCGGCAGCGAGGATGACGGCTATTTCTTCCCGACCATATCCGGCATTGCAAGATCCGTCAACTTCTATCCTCTCGGGTATGAGAAGGCGGAAGAGGGCGTCGCCAAGGTTGCCTTCGGTCTCGGTAAGGCTGTGGTTGATGGAGAAAAGGTGTTGCGTTTCTCCCCAAGATACCCTGGAAAGGTCTTGCAGACCTCAACCCCGGAGCTTACAATGAGAGATACTCAGCAGGTCATGTATGCTCTCGACATCCGTCCGGAGATGTTCAAAACTTCTGTCGATGATGCGGTCAATCTTGAGAGAATACCCATCACCGAATGCTCCCGGTTCAAATCTTTTTCAAAGGTGGTCTCTACCTACGACTATTCCGGGATGAGGATGGTGGATTCTCCTTTTGGAGATGGCCCTAAGTTTGTGACATTCTCCCATATACTCAAATATAAGACTTTCCCTCTTGCAGAAATACTTACCAATCTTCTGTCTATGGCTGTCGAAGAGATGAAATGCAATGTCGAGATTGAATATGCTGCAGAACCCGATAAGGGTGTATTCGATGTTCTTCAGGTGCGTCCGATATCGTCTGACAGCATGCAGGCAAGAATAGATTGGGACAGTATTGATGCTGAAGGAGCTCTCCTTACGAGTTCCAGCGCCCTCGGAACAGGATGGATAGAGGGCATACAAGATGTCATATATCTCAAGGAATCGACATTTGATACCTTGAAAACTGTCGAGATGGCAGAGCAGCTCAGAGCCCTCAATCTTCGTATGCGTGCCGAAGGGAAGCAATATGTGCTCATTGGTTACGGTCGCTGGGGATCGAGTATCCCTTCCCTAGGAGTCCCTGTTGTTTGGAGTGATATTTCTGAAGCCAGGGTTATAGTTGAGTGTTCCCTTCCCACATTCCGTATCGATCCCAGCCAAGGTACCCATTTTTTCCAGAATCTTACTTCCTTCAATGCAGGATATATCAACGTAGACCCTTTCAGCCGTAATGGCGACTCGGTTGACTTGACTCCTCTTGAGTCTTTACCGGCCGAGGATGAGACTCTTTATCTTCGCCACGTCCGCCTTTCGCAGCCTCTGCGAATATGCGTGGATGGATTCTCCGGAAGGGCATTTATCGGCAAAGATGACCAGTAGAGTAGTTTGCTATCATTTTTTTTGATTTTTTTTGAGGATTATTCTTTGTAATCGAAAAAAATGTTCTATAATTGCAGCGCGAAACAATTAGTAGTTATGGCAGACAATAAGAAAAGACACGTTGTAAGCTACGAGAAGATGTCCGAGGATCTTAAGGAGGTCTTCTCGGGGAAGTATCCCAGAGGGTACAACGATTATCTCAATGATCTCGTGAAGTATCCCAAGCCAGACGGTACCTCTTTCTATGCAGTTACGCTTGAGATTCCTGATGCTATCTATCTTGTGAAGATTAATGTCAAGGAAGATGACCTCGATGATTTGGAGAGATGGCTCGAGGGCGAAGAGGAAGCCAACAACGAGTCTGTCGCCGGAGCATCAGATTCTGGAGATACCGGTTCGGAGACGCTTCCAGACGACAACATCTCGCAGTATTCCGACGGCTCTGACGAATCTACTGAATAGCGACTTATACAATGCCGAAAAACAACGCAGTGAAATATTTTTTGGGCCCGCTGAGGGCCCTTTTGCGTAAGATGCCGGAGAAGAATCTTCTCTTGCTTCTTTCCATTATCGTCGGTATTTCTTGCGGACTTGTTGCAGTTATTCTGAAGGTTGCCATTCATTTGATTCAGCGTTCCTTCATGTCCCTTTTCAGTATCATGGGGAGCAACTATCTGATCTTCATACTCCCTGGGATAGGTATGCTGCTTTCGCTTCTTATCGTCCGATATATAGTCAAGGATAATATCGGACACGGGGTGACTAGAGTGCTTGTGGCAATATCGAAGAATGAGTCGAGGATTGACCGCCACAATATCTGGTCATCCATAGTAACCAGTGCTCTTACTATCGGGTTCGGCGGCTCTGTAGGTGCTGAGGCACCTATTGTCTATTCCGGTGCGGCTATAGGATCCAATATAGGACGTCATATGGGCATGTCCTACCGTAATATTACGATTCTTCTTGGTTGCGGTGCGGCAGGTGCGGTTGCCGGTATTTTCAATGCCCCTTTGGCCGGAGTGCTTTTTACGCTCGAGATTCTTCTTTTCAATATCTCGATGTCCTCGATTCTGCCTCTTCTTCTCTCGACCGTTTCGGCTACGATAGTTTCATATCTTTGTCTTGGACAGGAAACCCAGTTTGCATGTTCGCTTGCGGCGTTTAAGATGGGGAGTGTCCCTTTTTATCTGATTCTCGGTGTCATCTGTGGATTCTGCTCATTATATTTCATGAGAATGACCCTTTCTCTTGAGGACAGGCTGTCGAGGATAAAGAACCCTTATTCTTTATGGATTATATGCGCAGTTGCCCTCGGTGTCCTCATATTCGTTTTCCCTCCTCTGTTTGGAGAAGGTTATGACTTCCTCGGACCGCTTCTCAACGGGGGCGAGGTGTCGTACGACAAGATGACCCCCCTGTCGTTCATGCTCCATAAAGATTGGTTGATTCCGATATTCTTTACCCTCGTTCTTCTCCTTAAGGTCTTTGCCATGACATTTACGAATGCCGGCGGGGGCGTGGGCGGGACATTCGGACCGACACTCTTTGTTGGAGCCATTACCGGCTTTGTAGTTGCTTCAATTACCAACTTGATTGTACCCGGGGCTATCCCGGTCGCCAATTTCGTGCTCGTCGGTATGGCCGGACTCATGGCAGGAGTGATGCAGGCGCCGATGACAGCTATCTTTTTGATCGCAGAGCTTTCAGGTGGCTATAGCCTCCTTTTGCCTCTTATCATTACCGCTACGGTGTCCTACTGGATAATGCGCCTGTTCGAAAAATATTCGATTTATACAAAGAGAATAGCAAATAGGGGAGAACTGCTTACTCACGACTCCGACCAGGCTGTCCTCACTCTCCTAAAAGTTTCTTCCCTGATTGAGAATGATTTTTCCACAGTCAGAATTGATGCCCCGCTCAAAGATCTTGTGGAAGCATTTTCGTCATCCACAAGAAATATTTTTCCTGTCATAGATGGCAAAGGAAGATTCCAGGGATATGTATCTCTTGGCGACCTCCGAAAGGATATGTTCGATACTTCCATGTACGAGACAAAGCACGTTTTCAATTATGTCAGAAGTTCCCCCGAATATGTCTACGAGAACGAGCCTATGGAGAGTGTCATGCGGAAATTTGACAAGACGGGAGCATGGAATCTTCCGGTTGTGACTTCTGAACGCAAATACCTCGGCTTCGTATCCAAATCCAAGATTTTCAATGCGTACAGGGAGGAGCTAAAGGACTTTTCGCAAGATTGATTATGAAAGAGATTTATACTGACCATATAGCCTCCATCCTGGGCGTAAAAAGATGGCAGGTTGAAAACTGCGCCGAACTTCTTGAAGACGGATGTACAGTCCCATTTATCAGCCGCTACCGCAAGGAGCGGACTGGATCACTTGACGATGTCGCCGTGGCGGAAATAAGGCACTGGTGCGACCTTTTCGCAGATATGGAGAAACGAAAGGCATCCATTCTTTCGACCATAGAGGAAGCTGGCAAACTGACACCGGAGTTGAGGGATAAGATAGAAAACTGCGTTGTCTCAAGCGAGTTGGAAGACCTTTATCTGCCATTCAGACCCAAACGCAAGACTCGCTCTTCCGTTGCCGTTGCAAAGGGCCTCGAGCCGCTTGCAGACGCTCTTTGGAATGGGAGGATTTCCCGTCCTGAACTCGAGGCTGCGAAATATGTAAAAGGCGAGGTTACTTCTTTGGAGGATGCTCTTTCCGGGGCGCGCGATATTATTGCCGAGAGGCTTTCGGAGACAGCTTCGATTAGGGAGAACCAAAGAGTTATATTCCGTTCACGAAGAGTTGTTTCCAAGCAGACAAGGTCTGGAAAGAACTCTCCGGAAGCAGCAAAATATAGGGCTTATTTCTCTTTCTCAATGCCTCTAGCAAAAATCCCGGCCCATAATCTTCTGGGGCTTTTGAGGGCTGAAAACGAGGGTTTTGTCAGCGTAAGTATCGATGCCGACCCGGAGAGGTGTGCAAAAAAGATTTATTATGATTATTCTCAGGAGCATGGGTATCCTCCCTTTGACGCTGCTTCTCAGATTCGTCTTGCCGTTGATGATTCCTTTAAACGTCTCTTGGAGCCTTCAATAACTGGCGAAGTTCTCCGCGAGGCTAAGGAAAAAGCTGATATTGAGTCAATTAGAATTTTTGGCGAGAATCTTCGTCAGCTTCTTCTTGCTCCTCCGGTAGGAGGGAAGAGGACTATGGCTATAGATCCGGGATTCAGGACCGGATGCAAAGTCGTCTGTCTTGACGAGCAGGGTAATCTTCTTCATTTCGAGGCGATATATCCCCACCCGCCCATGGCTAAAAAAATTCAGGCGCTGACTGCTGTCTCAGAGATGGTCGAAAAATACAGAATTGAAGTCATTGCAATAGGCAACGGCACAGCAGGACGGGAGCCGGAAGATTTCGTGAAAAAGATTGGGCTTGGCGAGGATATCAAGATATTTTCCGTCAGCGAGGATGGAGCTTCAATCTATTCGGCTTCCGATATTGCCAGGGAAGAATTCCCGGACTATGATGTTACCGTCAGGGGAGCAGTTTCTATAGGCCGGCGTCTCATGGACCCTCTTGCTGAACTTGTAAAGATTGATCCCAAATCACTAGGAGTAGGGCAGTATCAGCATGATGTCGATCAGAATCTTCTTCGAGAAAAACTTGACAATGTGGTTGAATCCTGTGTCAATGCAGTCGGAGTAAATCTGAATACTTCCAGTCCCTACCTCCTTCAGTATGTCTCTGGAATAGGACCCTCACTTGCCTCGTCGATTGTCGACTGGAGAAAGAAAAATGGTCCTTTCAAGACGCGTAAGGATCTTCTCAATGTCCCTCGTCTCGGGGCTAAAACTTTCGAGCAGTGTGCGGGTTTTTTGAGAATATCTGGAGGGGAGAATCCTCTTGACAATTCTTCTGTTCATCCGGAAGCCTATTCACTCGTAGACAGGATGGCTGCTGATTTGGGAGTCTCCGCAGCTACTCTTGTCGGCAATACCGACCTGTGTTCTAAAATTAAGGCCTCCGACTATATCGACGACCGTTTCGGACTTCCCACCGTAAGCGATATTCTCAAAGAGCTCGCAAAGCCCGGTCTCGACCCGCGCGAGAGCGCTGAGGAGTTCTCTTTTGCCGAAGATATTCATGAAATAGAGGACCTTCATCCCGGTATGGAACTCCCGGGAATAGTTACAAACATCACAGCCTTCGGCGCATTTATCGATATAGGACTCCATGAGAATGGACTTATACATGCTTCCAAGATGGGAGTTCGCGGGATGGCCGATCCTTCCAAGATATTAAGTCTCCATCAGAAGGTTCGTGTCTCCGTTCTCTCTACCGACACTGAAAGAAGGAGAATATCGCTCGCCCTTATCAAATAAATTTGTAAATTTGCGTCCATGTCAAAGGAGAGCAGCAAAATATTGGTTTATATTATCTCCATGGTGGTCATTACACTGTGGGGGTTGTCATATATATGGAATGACCAACTTCTCTCTCAAGGGGTCAGAGTGGAGTATTTCGTTTTCGTAAGGACTCTCATAGGCGGCATCCTCTTGCTTTTGATGAATCTAATTCTAAAAAAGCCCCTCAAGATGGATTTAAAGGATCTTCCATTTTTCCTTCTTCTAGCTGTCTGTGAGCCCCTTATATATTTTACTTGCGAGACCTATGGGATACAGCTTACGGAATCGCCGACATATAGTGCCCTTATTATTGCAGCAACACCTATCGTCGCAACTGTAGCCGGTATCTTGTTCTTTAAAGAGAGATTACGCCCGCTGAATTATCTTGGAATTGCAGTTTGCCTCGGAGGCCTTGTGCTTGTTACTCTTTCAGCAGACACTATAGGCGAGAAATTCATCTGGGGAGTCATTCTTCTTATTTTCGCCGTCTTTGCGGAAGTCGGTCACGCTTCCTTCACTAAGAAGCTCGCCTTTAAATATGAGCCGACTGTGATTGTAATGTATCAATTCATGATAGGCTGCGTCTATCTTCTTCCCATCTTCCTGACCAAAGGTCTTGGCGATTTCAATCCTGATCTATACATGAGTTGGTCAGTCTGGAGGCCTATTCTTTTTCTTGCACTTTTCTGCTCCTGCATATCCTTCTCACTCTGGGTGACATCAATAAGGGAGCTCGGTGTAGCAAAGTCCAGTGTTTTCCAGGCAATGATACCTGTTGTTACAGCGATAGCCGGGATCATCCTTGGTACAGAAATCCTGACCCCGATGCAGTGGATAGGGATTGCTGTCGCTATTGCTGGACTTATAATGAACCAATATAATCCTAAGACTGCTTAGGACGGATTTTTCTGAATTTTAGTTTGATGACTCCCCAGAAGGCTTCTCCGAAGATGCCTCCGCTCATTTTGGAGGTGCCTTTCTGGCGATTGATGAAGATTATAGGGACTTCCTTGATCTTGAATCCGAGTTTGTAGGTAGTGTATTTCATCTCAATCTGGAATCCGTAGCCTTTCATTTCTACAGCATCAAGATCGATAGTTTCCAGAACTTTTCTTGAGTAGCACTTGAATCCTGCGGTTGTGTCGTAGACCTTCATCCCAAGGATTATCCTTACGTAAACAGAGGCATAGTAGGACATTACAATCCTCCCGATAGGCCAGTCTACAACACTGACTCCATGGCAATAGCGTGAGCCTATTGCAAGGTCGGCTCCATCTTCGGTACATGCCCTATGGAGTCTCAAGAGGTCTTCAGGATTATGAGAGAAATCGGCATCCATTTCGAAGATATAGTCATATCCTTTCTCAAGAGACCACTTGAATCCGGTCAGATATGCTGTACCAAGGCCGAGCTTTCCCTCTCTCTCGATAATAAACAGCTGGTCGGGGTACTCTTCCTGCAGTGATTTGACGATAGATGCTGTCCCGTCAGGGGAGCCGTCATCGATAACGAGCACATTGTAATTTCCTTCAAGAGAAAACACTTTTCTGATTATAGCTTCGATGTTTTCCTTCTCGTTATAGGTCGGTATGATAACTATTTTCCTGTCCATTTTTACTTATTTTCGATTTCTTTAAGCATCTCTGTTACAGCAGTTTCCAGCTGCTTGTCCTCTCCGGCAAGAACTGATGAGGGGTCGTTGTAGACCAGTATGTCCGGTTCTATTTGGAAATTCTCAATATAGCGTCCGTCTTTTACTCCCCAGTTGCCAACTTGTGGAATGCCGAAGATCACGCTGGGGTTAATCTGCCTCTCCCACCATACTGCAGTCATCGTGCCGGGAACCGGGGCGCCAATAAGTTTTCCGAGTCCGAGTGAGCGATATGCATAGGGGAATCCGCAAGCGTCTGAATAGTTGTCTTCTCCTATGAGAACACATGAAATCTTAGTCCATTTGTTGAAGGGTTCATGCCCGATATACTGGCCGCGGGGAGTGAACAGGCAGTATTCTTTCCCTCCGAGGAATGTTACAAGGTCGTCGTGGAGCCATCCGCCTCCGTTGTGCCTTGTGTCGACAATTAGAGCTTCGCAGTTGCGGTATTTGCCGAGTGCCTTGGAGTATAGTTCCCGGAAGCTGGGAGAGTCCATCCCCTCTATATGGACATAGCCGATGCGACCTCCGGAAAGATCCTCCACCATTTTCTCCCTCTGGCGGACCCATCTTTTGTAGAGAAGGGTATAGTCGGATGATGAAGGCTTGACTATCAACTCTTTCTCTTTCTTTCCTGATTTAATTGTAAGAATAACCTGCTTGCCGTTTTTTTCTGCAAGAAGGTTATACCAGTTGTCCCCGGCCTTGATTTGATGCCCTTCGATAGAGGTGATGACATCTCCGGCCTTAATGTCAGTATCGGAATTGTTGATTGTGCCACCCGGAAGGACTTCCCTTATCTTCAGCCCGTCACCACTATAGGTTTCATCGAAGATAACGCCGAGATATCCCATCCCTCTGCCACCTTCCGGGCGGTAGCGACCTCCAGTGTGTGAGCCGTTTAGCTCGCCGAGCATTTCGGACAGAAGGTCCTGAAAATCATAGTAGTTGTTGATATATGGGAGGAATTGCTTATAGTTGTCATGGTAGTAGTCCCAGTCTACCCCGTGCAGGTCTTCTACATAGAATTTCTCTTTGACCTGCTTCCAGCAGTGCTCAAAAATGTATTCCCTTTCGGGGCCAGGCTTGAATTCATATTCTCCGGTAAATTTGACATTTTCCATTTTGTCTCCGGCAAGAGCGATTCTGGTGATGCTGCCGCTGGAGAAAACGAAAATGTATTTGTTGTCGTCAGAGGGAAGAATACGGCCGAATACGCCCTTTTTCAGGACTTTGATATCTCCCTTCTGAATATCTTTGACGCAGAGGTCATTGGTCTTTTCAAGAGGCTGAGTGTAATATAGTTTCTTCCCTTCTTCGGTAAGGTAGAAATCTCCAATCCTGTTGGCACGAGGAGTCAGCCTCTTGATTCTGTCTGCGCGGTTGTCAAGGTCAAGGACGAGCTTTTCAACCTTCTTCTTGTCGGTGCTGTCTTTCTTTTCTTTTTTCTCCTCCTTCTTGTCGCCGGATAGCATCTTGGCTATTTCCTCTTCTTCCTTGTCAAGTCCGAAGCTGTTCATCGTCTTGCCGTCGAAGAACATTATGTAAATGTCGCTCTCGGCCCCCCAGCTGCCATGACTCCGGTATCCGTCCTTGTCAGATTCCCAGATCATCGCTTTCCCTCCAAGCGCCCACTTAAAATTACCGTCCGAGTATCCGCTTTCGGTAAGGTCTGTAATCTTTCCGGTCTCGATATCAATAATGGCGACATCTTCGTTGTTCCATCCGCCCTCTCCTTGGTAGTTGCATAGAATGAATCTCGAGTCCGGGCTCCACTCAAAATCCTGGTCACCATCTGAGTATGAGTAGTTTACGCCTTTTAGCAAGGAGGTCTCCTTCCCTGATTTGAGGTTCTTGACAACCAGTTCTGTCCTGTCGCGGTAGTATGCAATTGATTTTCCGTCGGGAGATACTTTCGGCTGGAAACAGGTCTGACCCTCCGTGCTTACTAGTTCTTCCTTGAATTTAGCCGCATATGTGAAAAGCTTGTCTTTCTTATCAGTCAGGGATATTTTCCATATACCCCAGTGTCCGTTCCTTTCTGCTGAAAAATAAATCTCGCGCCCGTCCTTCCCAAATGAGACATTTCTCTCCTGCTCAGGGGTGTTGGTAAGGCGCCGTGTCGTCTGATAATCGACTGAAGTTACAAAGAGGTCACCCCTAATGATGAGAGCCACCTCCTTGCCGTCAGGGGATACAGACATACTGGAAGCATTTCCGCTGAAACTGAGCTTATTAACCTGCTTGGCTTCTTCATCACGGAAGACGGTAATGTCTATCTTCTTGGGCCCAGAGCCTTCTTTTAGCGTAAACAGATTGCCATTATAAGAGTAAGCAAGAGTCCCGTCTTCGGCAACTGAAAGGAAGCGGACGGGGTTTTTGGTCTCGAATGTGAGCTGGACTGAATTCTCGGGAGCAGAGAGGCTGCTTCTAAACACATTGGAAGTCTTTCCGTCCCGTTCGCTAAGGAAGTAGAAAGTATTGCCGTCAGAAGCGAAAACGGGGTTGCGGTCTTCGCCATTAAACGAGGAAATTTTTGTAAATGAGCCATTTGCGTATTTCCATATATCCCTTGTCACAGCAGATGTATGATGCTTTCTCAACGGGTCCTCATAGCCCTTGTAGTCTTCGTAAAGAACTGTGCCATCCCCGTTGACGCTCATCGATGAGACGGTCAGTGAGGTAAGCAGACTTGGCGTACTGCCTTCAAGGTCCGTCTCCCATAGCTGCCTGCCTCCTGGAAACCCGTCATAGCCAAGGCTCATCATATTCTGGTTATACCAGGTGAACAATACTTTCCCGTCAGGAAGAACGGCAAGCGGCATCTCGTCCCCCGGAAGGTCGGTCAGCCTTTTGGGGAGACCGCCCTCGACTGGTATGACATATATATCCTTGGAATCCTCCCTGTAGGAAGTAAAAACTATTTTCTTGCCGTCTGATGTCCAGAAAGGATCACTCTCATAGCTGGGGTTAGTCGTAAGCTGACTGGCAATGCCGCCCTCTGTGCTGACTGTATAGATATCTCCTTTATAGCTGAACGCTATTGATTTACCATCCGGGGAGATGCTATTTTTTCTTATCCATGAGGGGGTCTCGGCGGATGAGTAAACGAATACGATAAGCGTACAAAGCGAGAGAATAATTCTTCGAGAACTCATATCAAAACTATCATTTTTAGAGGCATAAATATAATAATAATTTTTATATTTGCGAACCATAAACCGTTTTACATGAAAAGAATAGATTGCTTCATTCCCTACGAAGACGATGCGCAGGTGTCGCGCACTTTGGAGTCGCTTTCTGGCGAAGGAACTGTGGCCAAGGTCGTTCTGGTCAAAGAATCAATGAAATCTACGTCCACTCTCCGCTATATCGCTTCTGTCGCAGAAGCCGATTATTCATTGATTTATACAAAGCATACAGACCTTTCTTTCGGCCTGTTCGCTCTTGAGAGAATGCTGGCCATCGCAGACGATACAGGAGCGGCGATGGTCTATGCCGACCATTTTAACGATAAGGACGGCATCCGCAAGGAGTCCCCGGTAATAGATTACCAGATGGGGTCGCTACGCGACGATTTCGACTTCGGTTCGGTTCTTCTCTACAGGACTTCTTCTTTGAAGGAAGCCGTGGCTAAAATGGATGTGGACTATGAATTCGCGGCCCTTTACGACCTTCGTCTCAAGGTCTCGCAGAAAGGAGTGCTCGAGCACATAAATGAGTTCCTCTATTATGAGATTGAGAATGATACCCGTCTGTCCGGTGAGAAGCTTTTTGACTATGTGAACCCCAAGAATAGGGGAGTCCAAATAGAGATGGAAAAAGTTGTGACAGAGCATCTTAAGGCCGTGGGTGGCTATCTTGAGCCGGTTTTTAGGGATGTGGAGTTTTCGGACGAAGAGTTTGAATATGAAGCTTCGGTGATTATTCCTTGCAAGAACAGGGTGCAGTCTATTGGAGACGCAATCCATTCCGCGCTCAATCAGAAGACGAGCTTTAAGTACAATGTCATAGTCGTCGATGATAATTCCGATGACGGTACTGTCGAGGTGATAAAATCATTCCTCGATGACCCGAAGCTCATATACGTCGCTCAGGACAAGACCTACCATGCCATAGGAGGCAACTGGAATGTTGCAATCCACCATCCAAAGTGCGGAAGATTTGCCCTTCAGCTCGATTCGGACGATATGTATTCGGACGAGAATACTGTCCAGAAGTTTGTGGATGCATTTTATCAGCAGAATTGCGCCATGGTGGTCGGGACATATCAGCTGACCGACTTTAACCTCAATCCGATTCCTCCGGGGAAAATCGATCATCGCGAGTGGACTCCTGAGAATGGGCGCAACAATGCACTTCGTATCAACGGATTGGGTGCTCCAAGAGGTTTCTATGTCCCACTTCTGAGAACTCTCAATTTCCCAACTACCAAATATGGTGAGGACTATGCAGTAGGCCTTAGGATCAGCCGCGAGTGGCAGATAGGCAGAATCTATGACGTTATGTACAACTGCCGCCGGTGGGAGCACAATTCAGATTCTGCCCTCGATATTTATAAGGTAAATTCCAATAATCTATACAAAGACCGTATCCGTACGTGGGAACTTAAGGCGAGGATAGCTATGAACGCGGCTCGTTAAGGGCTATTCTACTCCGATTTTCCTTAGGTGGTTATGAAGTACCTTAGACATCCTGCGGACTTTTCTCCCGTGGGATGCTGCTTTGTTCATATCTTCAACTCTCCGGCCTTTCATGTCGTAAAGTTCGTAGAATGAGGCGTTTCCATCTTTATCGAACCATTCGACATATGTCCATCTCTTATCTCTGATGGAGTATCCTGTAAACTTCTCGCTTTTCCCGTCGATTTTTATTGTATGGGGAATCTGGGAGAATGCGTAATACCGATGGAAAAGGCTGCGCTTATATATGTTATGCCCCATTACCTTCTCCGGGACCGGCACTCCACACTCTTTACAGACTGTCGGGAAGATATTTACGAATTCTGTTACCCCTTTGAAGGTATGGCCCCTTTTCTGGCCGGGCATTTTTATTATAAGGGGAGCGTTACAAGCTTGTTCGAAGTTGGTGGATTTGCACCAGAGTCCCTGTTCGCCGAGATGGTATCCATGGTCTCCAAGGAATACTATCATGGTGTTGTCATAGATTCCGAGCTCTCTAAGAGCGTCAAGTAGGGCTCCGACGTTGTCATCGGTAAAACTTGCGGCGGCGTAATACGCTCTCTTGAGGTCTTCCTGCTGCTCAGGTGAAATGGGGCCAATCGATGGAATATCGTTATACTCAATCAGTTCCCTGTTTGGGCGATATGCTATTTCTGGGGCATCAACTACTCTTGCGGAGTCTATGCTGAATCCTGAGGAAGAGTACATAGAGTAGTATCTTTTAGGCGCATTGAAAGGGAGGTGTGGCTTATGGAAACCGACGGCGAGAAAGAAAGGCTTGTTCTCCCCGGCCAGTTTTTTTAGAGTTGCAAGAGCGGCCTCTTTAATCTTCACATCGTAGTAGCATGAGTCCGGAGCGTCAGTGAATTCGTGCGAGACGCTCTTATAGTCAGTTTTGTTCTCTTCAAGAATGTACTGGTCGGCTCTTTTCATGTCGAATAACTGGGGTCTGATGCTCCAAGAAAGCGAATCAAGGTTATTTCTGTCCGTCTGAAACACTTTCCCGACTCCCGCTGTCGTGTATCCGGCCTCTCGAAGAGCCTCGGGTAGTGTGACTATGTCAGGATCTTTGGCCCTTATCCAATCTGAAAGTCTTAGAACGCCGGTCTGGTCAGGGTAGCAACCTGTAAGGAAGGATGCTCTCGATGGGCCGCTTACCGGCTGCTGGCAATATGCTCTTGTGAAAAGCGTTGCTTTTGCAGCCAGATTATCAATGTTAGGAGTAATTGCGACAGGGTCTCCATAGCAGCCCATGAGAGGTTTCATATCATCTGCACTTATAAAAAGTACGTTGACATTTTTATCTTTTGCGTGGCATAGTCCAAAACTTAGAATTCCGCCGGCAAGGAGGAAATATTTTTCTTTCATTTGATTATCATTACTTAATCCCTTGGTTTACAAAGTTACTCAAAAAATGTTAAGATGGGATATAATTTTTTTCAAAAAAAGTTCAGAAAAAGTTTGTCAAAAAGAAAAAAAGATTTACCTTTGCAATCCCGTTCGGAGACGACGGGATTTTTTGCGGCCCACGAGGAAGCAAAATTTTTTTACGCTCATTGAAAAGACTGAAAGGAAAGTACAAGCAAGTACCGGTCGGCTGCGCGAGCAGCCGGCAGAACAATAAACGAGCGTCGATTCCTTAAGAAGATTAAGGAGAGCGTCGGATCAAGCTAGAGAGATAATATACAATGAAGAGTTTGATCCTGGCTCAGGATGAACGCTAGCGGCAGGCTT